>Ga0209378_1002304_pt1 | contig 13243 bp, 12 predicted proteins | sample GraSoiAngelo_156_FD_186170 | JGI IMG/M metagenome (GOLD analysis project Ga0209378, IMG submission 186170) | Grasslands soil microbial communities from the Angelo Coastal Reserve, California, USA - 14_1009_13_40cm (SPAdes) (version 2) | ecosystem: Environmental > Terrestrial > Soil > Grasslands ... | reverse complement strand
AAGTTCTCCGCAACCTCTTCTCTCCCGGAAGCCGTGTGCTCGAGCTCGGCTGCGGCACGGGTCTCGAAACGATTCCGTTGGCGGCGTCTGGAGTGAACGTTGTCGCCCTCGATATTTCTGCACAGATGCTCGCGGAACTCGAACGGAAGGCGAATGCCGCCTCGCTAGCACGTCGGATCATCACCCGGAAGGGCCTGCTCAGCGACCTCTCGGAAATTGTGAGCGAGTTTGGACCTGGATCGTTCGACGGGGCGTTCTCTCACTTCGGCGCGCTCAACTGCGAGCCCTCCTTAAATGGGCTACCCGAAGCGTTGCATGAACTCGTCAAACCGGCGGGAAGGCTCTCCCTTGGAGTCCTGAACCGAACGAGCCTGCTTGAGATGGTTTGGTTTAGTGCGACCTGGAGGCCGCGGCGCGCGCTCGCACGTCTCGGAACGACGTTGCCCGCCGGGCGGTCGCAATTCGGAGTGGCAGTCTTCCCCCGCGGACCCGGAGAGATGCGCCGATTGTTTTCGCCGTTCTTCGAGGTCGAGAAGACTATGGGGGTGTCGGTCTTCCTGCCTCCCGCTCATCTCGGCGCCCGTCTTCGACGTCGTCCCGCACTCCTCTCCCTCCTCAGGTCAATCGACAGGTCCGTCGCTCGTCGACCCCTGTTCCGATCCTTAGGTGACTACTTCCTGACGGAGCTGGTGCGGCGGTAGCATGGTTGCCAAAGGTTCGATTCGGGCTTTCTTACGAGTCCATCCCCGAACGTTTCGCGACGGTATCCGGCTCTACGCTGCGTACGTTCTTTCCGTTCTTCTTCAGATCTTCGTGCCGTCCTGCTTCGGGTCGGTCGGCCGCTGGGTGCCAGGCCGCTCGAACTTGGGGGTCTCGGTTGACCGTGTGCACTTCGACGTCCGCCCTCGGACCAACGACTTGGACTTGATTTCCGGCAAGTACGAACCTCTGACCGCCGGGTGGTTCCAGGTTGGAATCGGGGATGTGGTCGTGGATGCGGGCGCGCACATTGGACTGTACACGTTGAGGGCCGCGACAAAGGCCGCCACCGTCGTCGCAATCGAGCCCGATCCATCCAATCGAAGCTTACTCGAGAGAAACATCCGTCTAAACGGATTCTCTAACATCATCGTCGTTCCAAAGGCTCTCAGTTCCCGCTCAGGGACGCGAACGTTGTCGCTGGCGGGGAGGGCGAACACCGGCGTTTCGAGTCTGGACCCAGATGCGTTCGCCGCTCCGCGGACCACCGGATTCGTAGGCGCCGTCCTCGTGGAGACCACGACGTTGGACGAGCTCGTTTCATCGCTCGGGCTAACGCGGATTAATTGGCTCAAGGTAGACGTCGAGCGGCATGAGCTCGCTGTACTCTCGGGCGCGACGGCGGCTCTGGCAATCACGCGGGCAATCGCGCTTGAGGTCACCGTTTCGACTGCGGATCGCTGCAAGGCGATTGTCGAATCGGCGGGGTTCCATCTGCGCCTCGTCGAAAACGGCGTTCAGACGACGAACTGGATGTTGACCAAGGAGAGAGCGCCCCGTTCCATTGCGCGGAGTCTCGTCAGCAGCCCTGGAGGCAACGCACCCGCGAACATCAGTATCGGAATATGCGCGTACAACGAGGCTCGGAGGCTTCCGGCATTGCTCGAGTCCCTCTCGACCCAGGTTCTCCCCTCCGGATTTCTGCTGAAGGAGATCCTGGTGGTGGCAAGCGGTTGCACGGATGGAACCGAACGCGTGGTGGAGGATTGGGCGGAGCGCGAGCCGAGACTTGGTCTGGTCCCGGAGGCTGAGCGTTCTGGGAAGGCTTCTGCGCTGAATGCAATTCTCGCCCGGTTCCGGGGCGACATCCTTGTCCTCGTCAACGCGGACGCCCGTCTCCTGCCCGGGGCTCTGTCGCAGCTGTTAGGGGCGTTCGACCGCGGCCCGGAGATCGAGGTGGTGTGCGGCTTTCCCGTTCCGGAACCAGCTGGCAGTGTCATCACGGCCGTGGAAGACGTCTGGTGGCGACTCCACAACCGTACCCTGCAGACGCTCGCGGAGTTGTCGGCCGGCAATCATTGTTGCGACGAGCTCATGGCGTTCCGACGGGGCTTCATCGATGTGATTCCCGCCGGCGTTGTGAACGATGGTGCGTACTTCGGAGTCCTCGCGGCGCAACGCGGCATCACAGTGCAATTCGTACCAGGGGCCAAAGTCCTCGTCGCAATTCCAGGCAACCTGCTCGGCTTGATTCGGCAACGTCGTCGAATCCTTCGAGGACACCGGCAGGTCTTGGACCTGCTCGGTGCACCGGTCTTCACGTTGGAGGGCCTTGCGAAACGACAGCCCGCCCTCGTCGCGAAAATTCTCACCGCGGAACTCGCGAGCCGGCCGGGCCCGACGCTGGCGTTCCTTCTCCTCGCGCTGCCGATTGAAGCCTCCGCTCACGCGCTGGCAATCTTCGAGCGCTTGACCCGTCGAGCGCTGTCTCCGGCCTGGCCAATGGTGGAGTGATGTTCGCAAAGTTGCACGGTCTCCTGGAGACGACTCGCGGGCTTTTGCTCGTCGGGCTCGCGATTCGAGAGGCGCTCAGTTTCTGGACGGGCCACCCGTACGATATGGAGGTGTGGCTTCGGAATGCATACTTCGTCTCTCAGGGGGCGAACCCGTACACGGCATTCCTTCCGCCGGTGCCCGGGCTCAGCTTCGCGTTCCTGAACCAGCGCCTCGGGGGAGTGGGCTACCTTCCCCTGTGGCCGCTCATTGTCGCCGGCCTGTACCGAGTCTACGCCGCCCTTCCAGGCGGGAATCGGTTTATCCTGTACTTCCTTCTGAAACAGCCGCCGATCCTCGCGGACGTGCTCCTCGGATATTGCATCCAACGCTCGATCATTCGCTGGAGCGGGAATGAGACGGCGGCCCTTCGCGGTCTGAAATTCTGGATGTTCTTTCCGTATGCGATCCTAATCTCCGGCCTCTGGGGGATGTTCGACGCGATGGTCGCGGTCCTCGTCTTCGCGTTTCTCTTGTCGACCGACACCGTGAAGGGCTACGCACTCACGGGTCTTGGAATCCTGCTCAAGTGGCTTCCTCTCATCTACCTGCCATACTACGTGTTCCGTGAGCGGGGCGCCCGAAAGCTCGGCGGAGCAATCTCGTTGGCGGTCGTACTGGGACTAACCGCACTCATTTTCTACGTGACAGGTTGGGATTACGTCGGCGTAACCGCGATGACGCAGTCGATGAGCCACGGCGGCGGGAACGGCATGACGTACGTCATCATTTTTCAGGATCCCGCACTCGTTCCCATTCTGGCGCGATGGCCGTGGTTTTACTATCTGGCCGGTTACCTGTGGCCGCCCGGAATTGTCCTCGCTGGCTGGGTCGCCTACCGCCGTTTCCCCGGGACGGCGGCGGAGTCGACGGTCCAAGCGCTTCTGCTCGTGACAACGATCTTCTTACTCACTCGGTGGGGCGTGTACGAACAATACCTGACGTATCTGCTACCCCTCTTCTACATCGACATGGTCCTATGGCACCCGGAACGAAAGCGCTTGTTTCGGTTCACCTGGGTCGTTGCGTTCTTGTTTCTCCTCGCGAACAATGACTTGCTCCTTCGATTTTTTGGACCTGTGTCAACCCAAGCGGTCGATATCGCATTCAACGCCGACAACGCATCGATCTTCGGTCCGATTCGAACGGCGGCTCTATACGCCGTCGCGATTCTCTTCACGATTCATCTCGTCCAGCTGGTCTCACAGTTCCTCGATCCCTCGAGGAACACCACCCCGTGGTTGCTCCGGCTAACGTCCCTTCGTCGCTCTCGCGCTCCGAACAAACCTGACATCGACAAGGTCGGCGATCCGTAGGGGGCCAGTCCGACGCGAGTCATCCAGCTGACACAACGTTTTCCTCCGGCCATCGGTGGGGTTGAACAGCACGTATATCATCTGGCCGAAGGGCTCGTCCAAGCGGGCGTCGATGTCCAAGTCCTCACAACCGACCTGATGCGAGACACCCCCTTCACGCGGTTCGCCTCGGATCCACCGCGGTGCGACTTCCCCGTCGCCCGGGTTCGCGCTTGGAAGCTCCTCGACGCTCCACACGGACTCGGAATCGTCGCGCCCGCGATGGTCCGCCGGACGATGGCGAGCGGCGCCGACGTGGTGCACGCTCATGGGTACGGGTACTTCCCGACGGTCGCCGCGGCCTTCGGGACGGCGCTCGACGGAGCCGCATTGGTCGTAACGCCCCACTCGGATGCTGGGCGGCCCACCTGGGCCAAACGTCTCTTTGACGGCCTCGTCCCGAGCCTCACACTGAAACGGGCGCAACGCGTGATTGCCGTGTCACAACACGAGGCCTTGCTTCTGCAGCGCCTCGGCGTACCTGCAGACAAGATCCGCATAGTTCCGAACGGCGTCGATCTCTCCGAGTTCGCGGGATTGGCCGAAGCTCGGCGACCCAGTGACTCCGTCACGGGTCTATTCGTCGGTCGGATCGAACCTGATCAAAAAGGCTTGGTGCCGCTTGTTCGATCAATCGCCCTCCTTCCACACGCCGTTCCTTTTCAGATCCGGCTTGTCGGCGAGGATTGGGGTGGGACCGCTCTCCTGAAGTCGATGGCAGAACGACTCGGAATTACCGATCGCGTGGTTTTCGTCGGCAAACTCGACCGTGGCGCCCTAGTAAGAGAGTACGCAAAAGCCGACTTCCTCGTCTTGCCATCACTCTTCGAACCGTTCGGGATTGTACTCCTCGAGGCGATGGCGGCTGGCCTCCCCGTGATCGCATCGAACGTTGGCGGGATTCCGGAAGTGGTCGCAGACGAGGATTCAGGTTTGCTCGTAGAACCCGGGAACCCGGGAGCGCTCGCGGACGCAATCCTGCGGCTCTGCCGTCATGAGGGACTCCGCCGGGAGATGGGGTATGACGGCAAGGTCCGTGCGAGCCGGTATTCGTGGGAATCGGTCACCCCGCAGATTCACGCCGTCTACCAGCAGGCGCTCGAGGAACGGCGTTCGTAAATGGCCGGAACCCGCTGGAATCGTATTGTGTCACTGGGCCTGTTGATTGCTCTCCTCATCGGTGGCTTAGTGGCCACGAATTCCCTGCGACCGACCGTAACTTCGGAGAGTGAAGTCCCTGGGACGACACCGATTCGCCACGTGGTCGTGATCATGAAAGAGAATCACGCGTTCGACAACTACTTTGGAACCTTTCCGGGCGTTTACGGCACTCCATCTGCGATGTCGCTGCCCGACGGTCGGGGAGGCTTCGTGCGTCCCCATTGGATTAACACGACCTGGACGCCGGACCTGCCCCACAGCCGAGCTGCGATGATCGAGGCGTACCACAACGGGTCCAATGACCTATTTGCGGTGGTCGCGGAATCCCAGGCGCCTGGTCTGGGGAATGTCTCCGTAGGCTATTACGATCGTCGGCAACTCGGGTATTACTGGTCCCTCGCCGAGAATTACACGATCGGAGATCGCTACTTTCAGTCCATGCTCGGACCGACGGTGCCGAACCGCCTCTTCTCCTTCGCGGGCACGAACGATGGTCTCGAGTCGAACGCGATATGGCTTGCAAACATCTCCTCGTCGACGATCTTCGGCCAGCTGCAGTCGCGCGGGATTTCCTGGCGTTACTACTACAGCCCCGGGGTCCTCGTCGCACCTTTGCCGACCTATTTCCCCGAAGTTGCCTCGCACCCCGATATGAGGGCGCGGGTCGTCCCTATGGACGAGCTCTCAAAGGACCTCTCATCCGGGAATTTGGCTCAAGTGGTGTACGTCGATCCCTCGGAGCACTTCTTGATTAGCGAACACCCTCCCGAGGACGTCGCAGCCGGTGAAGCTTGGACGAAGACCTTGATGGAAGCAATCATGTCAAGTTCTTCATGGAGCTCGACCGCCATCTTCCTGACCTGGGATGAAGCCGGAGGCTTCTACGATCATGCTCCGCCGCCGCAGGTGGACTATTGGGGCTATGGATTTCGCGTTCCCATGATTGTTGTCTCGCCCTATGCCAGACGCGGCTTTGTGGATCACGACACGATGGACCACACATCGATTCTGAAGTTCATCGCAGACAATTGGCAGCTGCCATATCTTACTGAAAGAGAAGCGCGAGCGGGGAACTTGACGACCGCCTTCGAATTCATAGCGCCGTCTGGGATTGTGCCGCGAATCTCTCCCGCATCAAGGGAAGTCGCCCCGGCCGCTTCCAGAGAACTCGGGAAAAAGAGTTCGAAGCGAATCTCTTCCGGCCTGGAACCTAGTTCTCTGCGATTCATTAGGCTGCAGAAGGTCGAAGCGTGATGCTTGACTCTGCGGCACGTGGTTCGATACCGAGACCTACACCACCCACGCCATTTCCCGAGACCATTTCGGTCATCATTACCGCATGGCGTCGGCGGCGTTTCCTCGAAGAAGCTCTCGGCTCAGTCAGAACTGGCGCCAGATCGCCCGTTGAATTGGTCGTTGTCTCGGACTTCCACAACGAAGACCTCGAGCGCGAAGTGCAAGGTCATCAAGGAAAGTGGGTTGTCTCTCGGGAAGAGCGTTGGGGGGCAATGATCGCCGACGGCATCCGAGCCGCCCGAGGTTCCATTATCGCCCTCCTCGATGACGACGACCTCTTTCATCCCCTGCGCCTCGTGGAAGTCCGGCGCGCTTTCGACGAGAATCCGGACCTCGGATTTTTCCATAACGGTCATGTTAGCTTTCGCGACGGGGAGCCGCCGGAGTTCCCTGAACCACTCCCGCTGCAGGATTGGTTTCGGATTCCACCGGGCCGCCGGACTAGATTAGATTGCGAAAGGATCTGGACCGAGGGCGCGGGATACAACGGGAGCTCCACTGTCTTTCGTCGTAGCCTCCTCGAGCCCAGTTTGGACGAAATCCGTGACATCCGGAAAGGCGTTCCGCCGTACCTCTTCTATCGCGCCTGGAACTCGTCCGCGGCCATCATCGTGGACTCACGGCCCCTCACTGCGGTCCGCATCCACTCTGAAAACACGACTCCGACTCGGTTCCAAGGACGCAGGGCCCGGTTCGCACGCCTTGTGTCAATCGCGCCCGACCTATCTGCCGATGCGGAAAAGATTCTCGCGCTCCTCGGACCAGGGGTATGGGACATACCCCTCCGGCAGATGGCCGCGATGGGGGAAATCGTTTCCGCCTCAAGGGACTCTGCCGAGCCCTCGCGTCGCCTTGCCGGCGCCGCCCTCGAGCTACTTCGACGTCGAAGAATCTGGCTTCCAAGATGGATTTTGGTCACGCTGGCCCTAGTAGGCCTCGGCTCGCGGCGCGGGGCCCGAGTACTCTTCAAATGGCTGATGACTCCTGGGTGAGGTGAAGCGGGCTCGACCGAAAGATTTCAATCTCCCTATCTAGGTGGCTTCACTCGGGGCGTCGAGTGTGAAATCGGTTCGATCGCTATTGCGCGGCGTGATCGATTATGGCTTTCGTGGCGCGAAGATATCGTACTCCCAGTATGGGGAGGACCTCATCGTTCGATTCGCGCTGGAGAATTTGCGAATCCAGCATCCCCGGTATATCGACATCGGCGCAAACCAGCCCTTCTCCGGGAGCAACACCGCCATTTTTCATGAGTCGGGTAGCCGCGGCATCAATATCGAGCCCGACCCATTCCTGTTCGCGGCTTTCCAGAGGTTTCGTAAAGGCGACATCAATCTCAATCTTGGTGTGTTGGATCGATCGGGCGAGAGGGACTTCTACGTGATGTCGTTTCGGGACATGAGCACCTTCTTGAAAAGCGAGGCCGAGGATCGGATACGGAAATTCAACGCTAAGATTCTGAAAGTGGTAAGAGTCAAGGTCTCCGCTTTGAACGAAATATTCGCCGAACACGCTTCCCCAAATCCTCCGCAGTTCATGTCAATCGACGCTGAGGGAGCGGATGAGTTGATCCTTCGCGCCTTTGACTTTGGTTCTTGGTCCCCAGAGGTGATTTGTTGTGAAACGCTCTCTTTCACTTCGACAACTAAGTGGGAAAAGAACGAGGCACTGATCCAGTTCATGGAAAAGCAGGGTTATTTTGTTCTAGCCGATACCTGGCTGAACACGATATTCGTATTGGAAAGTGCCTGGCGGAATGCCATGCCAGAAAGTCTGAGCTCTACCAGAGAACCTCGGAGGAAGCGTCCCCAACGATGAACGGATGAGCGCCCGATTGGTTCGTAACGAGGAATGGAGCCTTGTGTCGACGCGGAAATCGCCCGTAGTCCGAGCAGATGGGACTAGGGCGGCCCGTGGAACTGAAACTTCCTGAAGACCCGAAGTACAATCACGATGGCGATGCCGACCACAACTAGCGACCCGACTCCCAGAATGAGGATCGGCGAGAATGTACCAGGCGCTTCGGATGACGTTCCGTAGGAATATTGCCAGGTGTCACCGAGGAGACCCGAACTCGCCAGACCGCTGAAGACGACCAAGATGCCACCAGCGGGGTCGAATCCACCGGCGGCCGCGAACCTTGGCGGTGGAGATCGTACGGGGGTCTGGTTAAACCAGGTGTCGCTTGTGGGGTCAAACACCCATAGATCGCTCAGGATTGTGTTTCCGAAGCCTCCTACGAGGAAGAGCAGCCCCAAATTCGGATCGAATGAAAAGATTGGGTAGTCGCGGGCGCCGGGTCCTTCACTCTGGAGGACGGGAGTCCAGAGATTAGAACTCCAGGCGTACCGCCAGGTGTCCGCAAGATGATGGTTGGAGCCGTTAGGTCCGCTCAAGTCGTTGCCCCCGAACAAGATAAACCGGTCCTGGTCGGACACGTAGACCATTCGCCCGTCCGCTCGTCGAGATGGTTGGACCGCGGCAGGACGAGGCGACCAGGTGTTGTTGCTTGGGGTGTAGGCCCAGATGTCCCCAAGGTAAGCTGTACCATTGAAGCCGCCGATGAGCAGAATTGCGTCCGCCAAGGTGTCGTACGCTACCTCAGAGTCGGATCGGGGGGAAGGGGAGACGGCCGGATAGCGCTCCGTCCATTTGGCATTGTCCAGAGAGAACCACCAAGTATCGTCAAGTCGGACGTAAGTCCCGTTTGCCAGTTCGTGCCATCCTCCGAACAGAACGAAGGCGTCCGCTCGCTCAGTGTAGACGAACATTTCGTCGCCGCGACCGAGCGGACGGACGTCCGGATTGAGCTGAGTCCAGGTCCGGTTTCCAGGATCGTACACCCACGTCTCGCTCAATCCCTTGACACCGTCCCACCCCCCGAACAGGACAAATCGGTGCGCTTTTGAGCTGTAGGCCATCATCGCGCCGGCCATCGGCTGGGGTGACAGGGTCGGCGTCACGTTCGTCCATCCTCGCGGGACGGCAGACGTGAGTGCGATCTCAGGCGGCTTGCCTGATGACGCCCCGAGGCTGAGGAAAACGCCGCAGAGAAGTCCGGCCAGTATCAAGCCGTGGAGTCTTTGCGGGACGACGAACATCTGCTCAACTTCGCTTCACAGTCCGCCTTTTCCGTACAATTCATCGATCAGTTCGCTAGTCCGCCGTATGTCATATCCGGCTCGGGCCACGATCTTGTCGCGGGTGACGATCTTCCGAACTCCAATGAGCGGGCGAGAAAAGAACAGCAGATATGAAAACCTCTTCGTGGTGAGGGAAACTAACAAGCCGTTGGGTTCCGCAAGTACCCGGATCGTGTGGTTCTCCTCGATGACCTTGTTTGCTCGGGGTGATTCCGTGACGTTGTTCAAGCGAACACCTTCCGGTACTTCTCACGAAGTTCCTCGTAAAGGATTGATTCCGTCGCGTAGAGTTCCGGACGAACTACCGTGCGGAAGCGCTCGCGGTCGCGCCCTGCCCGTTGAAGACGGACGTTGCGTACCGTTCCTCCCATCCAGAGGTAAGGCGCGAGGAACAAGAAAGCAGCCGCGTTTGCGAGACTACCAAGCGCAAGGCCTCTTCCTCGACCCGGCTCATCCTCTTCATATGCTTCTCTGAGTCGCCTTGCAAACATCTCCGGGAACGCGGTTCCCATCCAGGGAGCGGATGCCAATAGGCGACGATAGAGCCTGTTGCCCCGCAAAACGACGAGATTGAGGGCTTCTCTCGCGAACAGAGGTTCCCGACTTTCTCTGAATGTCTGTATACAGTTGTTTCGCTCAACGAGTCGATTGAAGCAGAGGATGGGAGAGTTCCGGGCGCGTATTCGCCGAATACGGGCGGTGGTCATCGCCAACAAGAGCGAAATCCATAGCCGACGAGGCCTCGTCACCAGGAAGAAATCTATGTCGTCTTCGGGTTTTGCGCCGGCGTACGCGGTCGAGCCAGAGATTCCCGCCAGCTCTATCCACGGGCACATCTTCCCTAAGCTGCGCAGGAAATCGTCAGCCTGAGAGAGGCGATCGTGGGCGAGGAGTCGTTGCGCTCTTCGGTCGTTCGCGAGGCCTTCCCTTCCGCGCAGCGTGAGTTCGCCTTTGATTTCCGCGACCAATCGTGAGAGACGCTCATCCGTTACAAGAAACTGTTTGAGAACGCGGTCGCTCGGAAATCGGTTTTCGGGCATTAGCGACCTTAGCTCAGTTACCGAGATTGTGCTCTGATTAGCTACGGCGGTTTCGACAAGGAACCGAATACGTTCTCGGAGTTCAGGAAGGAAGGGCTCAATCGATCGTGATTGCAAGTTTGCGGGGTGCCTTGACTCCGCCGGGTCTAATCGCGTCGCCAGCATCCGATTGTCACCCCGATGGTGCACTTACCTCGGTTCCCCGATTGACGAGTTTGGCGAGCTCGACGGTTTCCCCAAGATTTCCGACAGGAGCAAGAGTCGCTGCACCCGCTCTTGGACCGGGGGATATCGACTAAAGAGACCGGTTCCAGGCCCAAAGATGCTCAGACCCCAGGCGGAGGGAGGTGGAGGTGAGCGATCGGCGAGCTTCAACAGAGCAGACGCGAGGGTCGCAGGCTTTCCCGTCGTCCGCCCGCTCGCTTCATCGGCGAGGTATTCTCTCTCGCGGTGCACCGCAGGATCGAAGAACTTGCTGAACGGGTCGAAGAAGAGGATCCGAGAAAGGACCCGGGAGAAGACCTTGAATTCGGCGTCGTGATGTTTCAAATGCATGAGCTCGTGAGCCACAACGGGCTCGAGTTCGTCTTGGTCAAGAAGAGCGAGCAGACCGCTCGAGACGAGGATGATTTGTTCCTTTCCCCCGACGGCTATCGCTAGAGCATCGTCCGACTCCACAATTCGAACCCTCACCCCAGGCACGCGCTCGAATTTCCCGAAGAGGTCGACATACTCCTGGAGCCACCTCTCGTCCGCTTTGGGGTCCCGCGGAGCGAACTTCCGTATTACCGCGGCGTTCCCGTAGCGCCACACGATCACGGAAATGATTGACGAAGCCGTGAGCCCTCCGACGACCGCCCCGAACACTGCGAACGACACCCCGTTCCGTGCGTAGGCGACCATGCGCGCCTGCGAGAAACAGAGCGCAAAAGAGGCCGCGACAAAGGCCCAGAAGAAGATCGAAAGGGCATAGAGCCCCGTGAGCAGGCTAACGCGCAGTTTCGGGTTCTGGGCGTTCGTCACAAACACATACAGGAGGGTTCCGATTGAGGCAACGCAGACAGCGAGGACCAACAATGGAAAGGTTGACAGCCAGTACGTTTGTAGGGCCTCGCCGATCGTCTGAAGGAAGCTAGCCATTCCGTGTCTCCTTTGACCGTCGCTTCTCCACCTGAGCGCGTAAGGATGCCAGTTTGATCTCGTCGACCGGACCCGGGTTCTCGAGGAGATATGATACCGCGGCTCCGCCAAAGGTGTCGACCACGCGGTCAATCATCAACGCCATCGCCTTGCGGTAGGCGCGGCCTTCCTTCAACCGGTAGTAGATTTTCTTTTCGCTCTCTTTGCGCACCGCGACCAGATCCTTGTCCACGAGCCGGTAGAGGGTCGTCGTCACACTGGTGTAGGCGATGTCGCGAGACTTGCGAACCTCCTCGTAAATCGCTCCGGATGTCGCGGACCTGAGATTGCGGACGGCTCGAAGGACCGCCAATTCAAGCTCGCCAAGTTCCATAGGACTACTAGATGGATAGTAATCTAGTTAATACTTTGTCCAACAGTCGCATCACGAGAGAAAAGACTTAAGCGAGGGCGGTCGCCTGGCTCGCCAGTTCGGAGAACCGCTTCGCCAGAATGTCGAGCGATGCCACGAGCACCGCCTTCGCGCTCAGCGATCCGTCTGTCTCGAACTCCATCACGATTCTCGTGGGATCGTTTCCCGCTTTCACGGATTCGACCTTGTACAGATCGATGAACTTCTTGCATGTCTTGCAATCGCTCGAGAGTTCAAGGGTTTCCTCGTCTTCCGTCGCGGTCGATTGCATGTGGCTCTCGCAGAACGGGACCGCCGGGTCGAGCGCGTCGAGGCTCTTGCTCCCCGCCTTCAGGATCGGGTAATAGCGGTACCCGACGCCGTGCGTGGCCTGCCACTTCGCATGATCCTTCCCGTTGCCCAAGATCGCTGTCGCGTACACGAGCATGGCCTGTCCGTCGCCGAGCTTCACGATCGGGATCTTCTGGTCCGCGGGTCGGAGCTTCGCATCTCCGATCGGCTCCAGGTCCCCCGACGTCACGAGGCCAGGGCCGCGCTTGTTCACGGAATAGATGATCGTGCAGTTCGGGCAACCCTCCCCATGGCAGGTCGGACAGTCCTCCCGGCGATTGTACAGTCCGAGGTCCGTCGGGATCGGAACGAGGCCGAGGCGATGGGCGATCATCTCGTCGAAGAGGGGGCTCACGCTCTCGTACTCCTTGCCGTCCTCCGCGCGGATCGGACCCAGGTGGAACTCTACGTCCTCGATCGCCATCTTCGGGACGTCGGAGACGAGGACGCGGCGCAGGGCGTTCGCATACGACGGCTCGGTCTCCTCGATCAACAGGCGCATCGACTCCGGCGCGCCGGCGAGGACCTTCATCTTCACCTAGACCCGCCTCCCTCGACGCCCTCCCTTGGGCTTCGTGCCATCGTGGGGCACGGGGGTGACCTCTTCGATCCGACCGATCCGGAGGCCCGCACGGGACAACGCCCGGATCGCCGCCTGCGCCCCCGGGCCGGGAGACTTCGACCGGTTTCCACCCGGCGCTCGGACGCGGACGTGGATCGAGTCGATCCCCTTCTCCTTCGCGGCGTCCGCCACGCGTTCCGCCGCCTTCATCGCGGCGTACGGGGAAGCCTCGTCCTTGGCCGCCTTCACGACCATGCCCCCGGTCGCCTTCG
>Ga0209378_1002296_pt1 | contig 13260 bp, 10 predicted proteins | sample GraSoiAngelo_156_FD_186170 | JGI IMG/M metagenome (GOLD analysis project Ga0209378, IMG submission 186170) | Grasslands soil microbial communities from the Angelo Coastal Reserve, California, USA - 14_1009_13_40cm (SPAdes) (version 2) | ecosystem: Environmental > Terrestrial > Soil > Grasslands ... | reverse complement strand
GGCAAGCGCTACGACCGCTTTCGCGACCGCGTCATGTTTCCGATCTTCAGCGCGCGCGGCGCCGTGGTCGGCTTCGGCGGGCGCGTGATCGCGGACGGCGAGCCCAAATACCTGAACTCTCCGGAGACGCCGCTCTTCGAGAAGGGCCGCGAAGTCTACGGGCTGGTGCAGGCGCGCGATGCGATCCGCTCGGCCGGCCGGGCGCTGGTGGTCGAGGGTTACATGGACGTGGTCGCGCTAGCGCAGTTCGGCATCGGCTACGCGGTGGCCACGCTCGGTACCGCCACGACACCGGTGCATGTATCCAAGCTGCTGAGGCTCGCCGACGAGCTGGTGTTCTGCTTCGACGGCGACGCCGCCGGCCGCAAGGCAGCGTGGCGCGCCCTGGAAGTGAGCCTGCCGCTTGCGCTCGACCATAAGCCGCTGCGCTTCCTGTTTCTTCCCGAGGGCGAGGACCCGGACACGTATGTTCGCAGCCACGGCAAGGAAGGGTTCGAGAAGCTGGCCGGCGAGGCGCAGACGCTCTCCCAGTTCCTTCTCGGCGAGTTGCGCTCGCAGTCCGACCTCGGCACGGCCGAGGGCCGCTCGCGCTTTCTCGTCGCCGCCAGGCCCCACGTGCAGGGGATCGCCGCGCCGGCCCTGCGGCTGCAGGTGCTGAAAGCGGTGGCGGACCTGGCGCGCATCTCGCAGGACGAGGCGTCCGCCTTGCTGGATCTGCGCACCACCTCTTCGTACCGCACTACGGCCTCACCCCGGGTAGAGAAGAGGACCGCCTATGCGCTGGAGTGGAAGCTGCTGACGCGGCTTTTCGCCCGGCCGACGCTCGCTTTCGAGATCGACCGGACGCTGCTCGATGCGCAGTTGCCCGAGTCCGCCGCCTTGAGCGAGCTGATGGAGAAGCTCGCGGAGTTCGACGACCCGGAGCGGCTCACCGATGCGATCGTCGCCGAGCTGGTACAGGGCATGCGCCACGCCGGCGTGCTCTCCAAAGCGCAGGCGACCCTCCTCGAGCTGAAGCTCACCCAGGAGGAGGCAGTGTCGGAATTCCGCTCGGTGCTCGAGGCGCTCAAGGCGCGCGAGCCTGAGGAGGAACGAATCTTGCGGAGCAAGGTTCTGCGCGGGGTCGCGTCCGCCGAAGAAGCCAGCCGTTTCCTCAAAAAAGTGCAACAAAATCCAGCGGAGCGGTCTAAAAACTAGGGGTTGAAAAACGAGGACCCTGCTAACATGTAGGGTTTTACGTTGTTTTGCGGGGTAAGGATGGTCCACAAGAAGCGCAAGTCCGGGGTGAGGAAAGTCCGCGCGGCCAAGAAAAAAGCTAAGAAGGCCCTGAGGACGCTGAAGCGCGTTTCGGCGGCGAAGTCGCGCGCCGTCAAGAAGCGGCTGCGAGCCAGGCTGCCCGCCCGGGCGCGCAAGGCGGCTGCGCCGAAGGCGGTGCCGGCGCTGAAGGCGCTCGCCCCGAAAGCGCTCGACAAGACCGCCAAGGCGAAAACCCCGATCAAGAGCGCCAAGCAGGCGCTCGAGCTGCTGGAAGCGAAGGTCAACGAGGTCAAGGCGAAGGGCAAGGGCGGCCGCGGCGGCCGCCGCGGCCGCAAGGACGAATGGCTGATCCCGGCCGAGATGCCGAAAGAGGACGCCGAGACCCGGCGCACGCGCCTCAAGAACCTGATCAAGCTCGGCAAGGAGCGCGGCTTCCTCACCTACTCGGAGATCAACGACCACCTGCCCGACGATCTGGTCGACGCCGAGCAGATCGAAGCCATCATCTCGACCTTCGGCGACATGGGCATCCAGGTCTACGACCAGGCGCCCGACCAGGAAACGCTGCTCATCGCCTCCGATGCCACGCCCGTCGCGCAGACCGACGAGGACGTGGAGGAGCAGGCCGAGGCCGCGCTCTCCACGGTGGATTCCGAGTTCGGCCGCACCACCGACCCGGTGCGCATGTACATGCGCGAGATGGGCTCGGTCGAGCTGCTCACGCGCGAGGGCGAGATCGAGATCGCCAAGCGCATCGAGGAAGGCCTGCGCCACATGATCCAGGCGATCAGCGCCTGCCCGACCACGGTGCGCGAGATCCTCGAGCTCGCCGACAAGGTCGAAAAGGACGAGTCGCGCGTCGACGAGGTGGTCGATGGCCTGATCGATCCGAACGCCAAGGACGACTTCGATCCGAAGAAGGCCGAGTCGCCCGAGGACGAGGAGGCGCAGATCGAGGAGGAAGAGGGCGAATCCGAGGAAGACGAGGGCGCCGCGCAGTCGGCGAGCCTGCTGAAGCTGCGCGGCGAGGCGCTCGAGAAGTTCGCGCGCATCCGCCGCCTCTACGACAAGATGGCGAAGGCGCTGGAGCACAAGGGCTCGAAGGACAAGGACTACCTGCGCGCGCGCGACCAGATCTCCAACGAGCTGATGGGGATCCGCTTCACCGCGCGCACCGTCGAGCGGCTTTCCGACAGCGTGAGGAGCCTGGTCGACGAGATCCGCCGCCACGAGCGCCAGATCCACGACATCTGCGTCGAGAAGGCGCAGATGCCGCGCCAGCACTTCATCAGGATCTTCGCCGGCACCGAGGGCTCGCGGCGCTGGCTGACCGGCGACATCAACGCGGCCCAGCCGTGGAGCGAGGCGCTGCGCCGCCTCGAGCCGTCGATGCTCGAGCTGCTCGGCAAGATCCAGGCGGTGCAGCAGAAGATCGGCATCCCGATCCGCGATCTGAAGGAGATCAACAAGCAGATGTCGACCGGCGAAGCGAAGGCGCGCCGCGCCAAGCGCGAGATGACCGAGGCCAACCTGCGGCTGGTGATCTCGATCGCCAAGAAGTACACCAACCGCGGGCTGCAGTTCCTCGACCTGATCCAGGAAGGCAACATCGGCCTGATGAAGGCGGTCGACAAGTTCGAATACCGCCGCGGCTACAAGTTCTCGACCTATGCCACGTGGTGGATCCGGCAGGCGATCACGCGCTCGATCGCCGACCAGGCGCGCACCATCCGCATCCCGGTGCACATGATCGAGACCATCAACAAGATGAACCGCATCAGCCGCCAGATCCTGCAGGAGACCGGCCAGGAGCCGGACCCGGCGACGCTCGCCGCGCGCATGGAGATGCCCGAGGAGAAGATCCGCAAGATCCTCAAGATCTCCAAGGAGCCGATCTCGATGGAGACGCCGATCGGCGACGACGACGACTCGCACCTCGGCGATTTCATCGAGGACCAGTCGACGCTCGCGCCCTCCGACGCGGCGACCTTCGCCAGCCTGCGCGACGTGACGAAAGAAGTGCTCGACACGCTCACGCCGCGCGAGGCCAAGGTGCTGCGCATGCGCTTCGGCATCGAGATGTCCACCGACCACACGCTGGAGGAGGTCGGCAAGCAGTTCGACGTCACGCGCGAGCGCATACGGCAGATCGAGGCCAAGGCGCTGAGGAAGCTGCGGCACCCCTCGCGCTCCGAGAGGCTGAAGAGCTTCCTGGACCAGGAAGGCTGATCGACGGGGAAGAGAAAAAAGGGCCGCGCAAGCGGCCCTTTTCATTTGCAGTAAGCTCTCGCGAGGGGCCGGTAGCTCAGCCGGTCAGAGCAGGGGACTCATAATCCCTTGGTCGTTGGTTCGAATCCAACCCGGCCCACAATATAAACACCAAGAAACCGCCTACCCCTACCACGCCTGGTCCGAAGACCCAGACGGCAAGGGACGTGGTCTTGCCCGAGCCCGTTTCGCCGCAGACGATGACCACCGGGTGCGCCGCCACCGTGCGCGCGATCTCGTCGCGCTTCTGGCTGATCGGCAGCGCCAGGTCGAAATGGATCGGGTTCATTGCCGTCATGGGTACCGTCGCCCGGCGCGGGCCCTTCTTCACCCAAGCCTGCGCCGAACGGACTATGGCGGCGCGCAACGCTCCCGCGCTGCCGAAATACGGCGCGGCCACAGTGGCTGCCAGGAGGTGTCCATGAAGGCACTACTTGCCGCGCTCCTCGCGCTCGCGGCCGTGCCCAGCGCACGAGCCGGCGACTGCGCGGGGCTGATGGGCTTTTATTACCCGGATACGATCGTCACCTCGGCGACTCCCGTTCCCGGCCCCTCGTTCACCGCGCCGGACGGCCGGATCTACGATTCGCTGCCGCCCTTCTGCCGCGTGACGGCGACCCTCACGCCGACCAGCGACTCGCTCATCAACATGGAACTGTGGATGCCCGATCCCGGCTGGACCGGGCGTTTCCTCGGCTTGGGTAACGGCGGTTACGGCGGCAACATCGCGATCGCCGTGCCGGCGATGGTCGCCGCGCTCAAGCTCGGCATTACGAGCGGCACCACCGACATGGGCACCACGCCCTCGACCAACACCGACGCTGACGCGCTCGTCGGCCACCCGCAGAAGTGGGTCGACTTCGGCTACCGCGCCACGCACCTGATGACGGTCGTGTCGAAGGAGATCGCGCGTGCCTTCTACGGCAGCACGCCGCGCTATGCCTACTTCCACGGCTGCTCGACCGGCGGCCAGCAGGCGCTGATGGAGGCGCAGCACTACCCGGACGACTACCACGGCATCATCGCGGGCTCGCCGGCGAACAACCGCACCCACCTGCACACCAACGTGCTGTGGTTCTACCGCGCCACCCACGCGTCGCCCGACAGCTACATCACCTCCGACAAGGTGAGCCTGATCACGCGCTCGGTGGTCGCCGCGTGCAACGTGAAGAGCGGCGGGCTCGCCACCGACGCCTTCCTCACCGACGCGCGCGCCTGCGACTGGGACCCGGCGAGCATTCAGTGCCCGGCGCTCGACGGCCCCGATTGCCTCCTGCCCGGGCAGGTGCAGGCGGCGCGTGCAGGCTACGACGGTCCGCGCGACCCCGGTAACGGCCACCTCATCTACCCGGGCTGGATGCGCGGCAGCGAGAACGCATCGGAGCTCGGCTGGAACTCGCAGCAGTCCAGTGCCGAGCCGCCGTTCGGCTCGCTCTTCAAGTGGGTGTTCGGCTCGGCCTGGCTCTGGCCGACCTACGACTACGACCTCGACATGGCCGCGGTCGATCAGCTGCTCGCGCCGATCCTCAACGCGAACAATGCCGACCTGGGCGCGTTCCAGTCGCTTGGCGGCAAGCTCCTCGCCTACCACGGCACGGCTGATCCGATCATCAATCCGCAGGACACGGTGAACTACTACAACCGCGCGCTCGCGCTGCAGTCGAGGAGCGTGTCGCTCGCGCAGAAGCGCACGCAGCAGTTCTTCCGCCTGTTCCTTGTGCCGGGCATGGGCCACTGCTCGCGCGGCGCCGGGCCCAACGCCTTCGGCAACCTGTTCAGCGCGAGCATCGTCGCGCCGCCGCCAGCCGCGAGCGATGCCGCGCACGACGTGCTGCTCGCGCTCATCGACTGGGTTGAGCGCGGCAACGCGCCCGAGAGCATCGTCGCCACCAAGTACGTGGGCGACTCGCCGTCGTCCGGGGTGCAGATGATGCGGCCGCTCTGCCCGTTTCCGCTCTTCCCGCGCTACTCCGGGAGCGGCGACCCGAACGCCGCGGGGAGCTTTGCGTGCGCGAGCGGCCCGTCCGTCACCGACCGGACCGCGGCGCCCGAATACCTGCAGTGACCGAGTCCACGTAAAAACGGATAGGCGAATCAATCCGGCTCATTCGCCGTGTTCGGCCGGATGCGGGTGCCGGCCCACGCCCCGCTCCAGCCGAATGTCTCTAGTGGCCGCCGCCGCGATGTCGGCGGGACGGCGCTTGCGGTAAAATCCGCGGCTTCCCACGGGGTGGTAGCTCAGCTGGGAGAGCGTCGCGTTCGCAATGCGAAGGTCGGGAGTTCGATCCTCCTCCACTCCACCACTTCCCCAAAAAGAAACGCCCCGAAAGCTAGGGGCAATCGGGGCGCAGGTGCCGCTCAGACCGCAGTCAGTCGGCGCCGTTCAGATGATCGTGAGCTAGGGACGCTCGTTAAACGCTGCAGCCAATTCCGATACCTTGAACCGGCCGGTGAATCTCAGATGATCCTGGTTTTCGGTCTCCAGCCCCGACTCAATCATGCGGAGCGTCATCAGTTGGCCGAGCCATTCAACGAGTTGCGCCTTGGAGTAAGAAGACAACAGTGGACGCAGGCCATCGCGCCCGCCGACCTGCTCGAGAATGCGCCGGTACGCGACCGACAGGCCCGAGTTCTTATCCTCTAACGCTGCCGTGCCTGCTTCGGTACGTCGAAAGGCGCGCACGCTCGTCTCCTTGTGCTGGTTCATGAGTCCGGCCATATCCTGACGCGAATGGTGCGTCAGGCGAACCGAATAGAGAAGGCCTTATACGGCGGCATAAACCAATTTTACGTAGCGCTTCACGGACATTTATCCGTGAGTCCTGAACACTCGTGTCGGGCATGGCCTTACAGACCCTGCATCCTGCGAAATAGACGAGGCCGTTGCGATCCGCTGAATGCGCGGTGATGCGCCTCCGCGCTAGTCTTGACGACGCTGCTTCCCTCCTCCCTCCGTTGTCGAAGCGGCACAGGCCCCGGCGCCCCTGGCGACCGGGGCTTTTCCTTTCGTGAATTTGTTCACATCCGGCTCTAAATAGTCCCGATTTTGTAGAGGGCGCGCTACAGGGGCGGGGTGTTCCCCGACAGACCTGAAGCAACGCGAGGGATAGGCTTACTGTGCTCGTCATAGGGGGGCAAAAGCAGAAGCATGACGCACGACGCGCCGGTAAATCTTCTTTTCGTCGAGGACTCCGCGGAGGATGTCCAGCTGGCGCTGCGCGCTCTTAGGCGTGACGGCCTTGAGACGCTGTGGCGGCAAGTCGACTCGGAGAGCGCCATGAAGGTGGCTCTCTCGGAGGCCAGACCGGACGCAATCCTGTCCGATTTCTCGATGCCAGGGTTTGACGGCATGGAGGCGTTGCTGCTGGCCCGGGAAATCGTGCCGCAGGTTCCGTTCATTTTCCTGTCGGGGACGATCGGCGAGGAGCGCGCCATCGCGGCGATTCGGATGGGGGCCACGGATTACGTCTTGAAAAGCAGCATGCGCCGGCTTGGCACGGCGGTAAAACGCGCCCTCTCTGAAACAGAGGAGCGCAACACCTATGAGACGCGCATCCGCTATCTGGCGAATTACGATGCGCTTTCGGGCTTGCCCAACCGCAGCCTGCTCGCCGACCGCACCGCTCAGGCGATCGCTCATGCGAGACGAACGGGGCGGACGTGCGGCCTGATCGTGCTGAACGTTGATCGCTTCAAGCTGGTGAACGAAGGCTTCGGCCAGGCGGCTGGCGACGCGCTGCTCAACCTGCTGGCCGAGCGGCTGCGCGCCACGGTGCGCGAGGGCGATACCCCGGCGCGCTTGGGAGCCGACAGCTTCGCGGTGCTGGCCGCGGATCTTGTACGCCCCGATGAGACGATCGCCCTGGTGCGCAAGATCCAGGAGGCGGCGTCGCTGCTGTTCGCGCTGGAAGGACGCCAGCAGCACGTCAGTCTGAGCCTTGGTGCCAGCACCTTCCCGCGGGACGGTGAAGACTTCGAGGTGCTGCTGCGCAACGCCGATGCCGCGATGCAGCGGGTCAAGACCGCCGGCGGGAACGGCTTCCAGTACTACGCCGCCGCCATGACGCGCGACGCGACCGAGCGAGTCGAACTCGAGAACGCACTGCGCGCCGCGCCCGAGCGGGGCGAGCTCGGGCTTCATTACCAGCCGCAAGTCGAGATCGCCTCAGGCCGCATCTCGGGGCTCGAGGCGCTCATGCGATGGCACCACCCGGAGCGTGGTTTGATCTCGCCGGCGCAGTTCATCCCTATCGCCGAGGAGTCGGACCTGATCAGCTCGCTTGGCGAATGGGCCCTCGTTACGGCCTGCCGCCAGCTTTTCGAATGGGACGCCAGCGGGCACCCGGCACCACGTGTCGGCGTGAACGTCTCGGCCAGGCAGTTTCACAGCCCGGGTTTTGCAGACCTGGTCGCACGCTCGCTGCGCGAGCGGCGGATCAGCCCGTCTCGCCTGGAGCTCGAGCTTACCGAAGGAGTGCTGATCGACGACCGCGAGGAAGCGGTTGCGGTCCTCGGGCAGCTCAAGGAGCTCGGGGTGCAGATCGCGGTGGACGACTTCGGTACCGGCTACTCGAGCCTCAGCTACCTCTCGGGGCTGCCGATCGACTGCCTGAAGATCGACCGGTCGTTCGTGGTCCAGACGACCGACGGCGGCCGCGGCGCGGCGATCGCGCAGGCGATCATCTCGCTCGGGCACTCGCTGCGCCTGCGGGTGCTCGCCGAGGGTGTCGAGACGCCGGAGCAGCTCGAGTTCCTGCGCCGGCACGGCTGCAACGAATACCAGGGTTATCTGTTTTCGCGCCCGTGCACCGTCGACGCGGTGAGCGGACTTCTCGTCAGGCGCGCCGCCGCATCGGAAGCACCCCTAAAGGCCGGGGCCGGGAAGACCGCGGGCGGATCAGCTTCCCGCGGCAGCCCGCGAGGAAGCGAGGCCGCCAAACGGCCGGTCATGCCGGCGACCTATAAAGGATTCAAGCGCAACCACGATGGCTCTTGGACCTGCGTCGCGGAATCCACCATTCAGCGCCACAGCGGGCGCATTCAAGTCATGCCGGGATCCACTTTCCTGCCCGGCGTGAAGTTCATGGGCGTCGACCTGGCCGATTTGCTCGATACCCTGGCAGGGACAAAGAGCACCGAGCCTTAAGCTCGCCGGCCGTTGGGGGTTGGGCGCGCGCCAGCGGTACCATTCCCCCTTATGACGCTGTCCCGTATGCTTGCGGCGGCGCTCCAGCGGCTGGTGGACAGGATCGATCCCCAGGAGGGCCGCTATCGCATGCTGTTCGAGAGCAGCCCGCTGCCGATGTGGGTATTCGACGCCGAGACCCTGCGTTTTCTCGCAGCGAACGAGACGGCAATCCGCCTGTACAGCCACTCGCGCCAGGAATTCCTCTCGATGCCGGTGGAGGACATCTGCCGTGCCGAGGATTGCGAGGCGTTCCGCCAGTTCCTGCGCCGCGAATCCGGGTCGGTAAACCGCGGCGTGTTCCGCCATGTGAAAAGGGGCGGCGAGCCGATCGATATCGAAGGCGTCGGCTACCTGGTGAGCTGGCGCGGCCGCGCGGCGCGCCTGGTCCTCATCAACGACATTACCGAGCGGCTGCGCACGCAGCATGCCCTGGAATTCTCGCAGGAGCGCCTGCGCGCCCTGTCGCGCCGGCTGCTCGAGGTGCAGGAGCAGGAGCGCCGGCGCCTGGCGCGCGATCTGCACGACGACGTCGGCCAGGCGCTGACTGCGCTGAAGATCCAGCTGGAATCGCGCTCGCGCGTCGAGGAATGCGTCGAGACCGTCAGCCATACGCTCGAGCGCGTGCGCCAGCTTTCGCTCAGCCTGCGCCCGCCGCAGCTCGACGACCTCGGCCTGGGGGCGGCGCTGCGCTCGCATCTCGACCGCCAGGCGGCGCTCGCCAGTCTCGCGCCGCACTTCGAAGCCCCCGAGACGCCGCGCGAAATCCCGGCGCACGTCGAGACGGCCTGCTTTCGCATCGCGCAGGAAGCGATCAACAACGTGGTGCGGCACGCCCGCGCGCGCAATTTGTGGCTGCGCCTGTTCGCCAGCGGCGCGCGGCTCGAGCTCTCGGTGCGCGATGACGGCGGCGGCTTCGATGTCGCGGCGGCGCGGCGGCGCGCGGCGGCGGGCGCGAGCCTCGGGCTCGCCGGTATGGAAGAGCGCGTCGCGCTGGCGGGCGGCTCCTTCGAGCTGCGCTCGGCGCCCGGACAAGGCACCGTATTGCTGGCATCATTCCCGCTCGAGCCGGGAGAGAAACCACAAGCCGCCTGATGTCGTCGTCGCCCATCCGTGTCGTACTCGCCGATGACCACGCGCTGGTGCGCGCGGGCATCCGCTCGCTTCTGGGCGCGATGCACGACGTCCAGGTGGTAGGCGAAGCGGCAAGCGGCGAAGAGGCGCTCCAGCTCGCGGAGCGCGAGCGCCCGGATGTCATCCTGATGGACATCGCCATGAAGGGGATTACCGGGCTCGAGGCGGCGGCCAGGGTGCGCGAGCGCCAGCCCGAGGTGCGGGTGGTGATCCTGTCGATGCATTCCGGTGAGGAATATGTGCTGCAGGCGCTACGCGCCGGCGCTGTCGGCTACCTCCTCAAGGACGCGGCCACCGGCGAGCTCGAGCTTGCGCTGCGCAGCGTGATGCGCGGCGAGAGCTGGCTGAGCCCCGCCGTATCGCGGCAGGTGGTAGCGGGCTATGCGCAGCACCTCGGCGGCGAAGTCGGCCCCGACGTGCTCACCGCGCGGCAGCGCGAGGTGCTGAAGCTCGTCGCGGCCGGGAAGAGCACCAAGGAAATCGCCTTTCTGCTCAACCTCTCGGTGAAGACGGTGGAGACGCACCGCGCGCAGATCATGGAGCGCCTGGGCATCCGCGATGTGGCCGGGCTGGTGCGCTATGCCTTGCGCACCGGCCTCGTGCCGCCCGAAGGCTGACAAAGTTTTTCGGGCACTGTCTACTAGTTCACGCACACTCAGGGATTCCCTAACTTGGAATAAGGAACATCCCGATACCGCCCGTGCGCAGAGTCCTCTACCCTCGCAGCATGACCCCAGAGCGTACCCGGCGCATCGCGATCGCCGACGATAGCCCGGCCTTTGTTGCCGCCGCGGCCGACTATATCGCGAGCCTGCCGGGCTACGGGCTGGCCGGCACGGTGCAGACGGTTTCGCAGGCGCTGACCCTGGTCGAAAATGCGCTTCCCGATGTGCTGCTGCTCGGCCTGGGCCTGTCGCCGGCCCGCGGCCTCGACATGGTGCGGCGCGTTAAGGCATGTCCCGGCGCGCCGGCAGTCGTTGCCATGACGCTGTTCCATACGCCGGAGGCGGTCGCCCAGGCGAGGCGCGCGGGCGCCGATGCGCTCGTCGGCAAGGAAGCCTTCATCTCCGGATTGACCGACGCGCTGGCGCGGCTTTTCCCCGCCTAGCTTCCGCGCTGCTTCTCCAGGCGGCGGGCGAATACCGTCATTTCCTTTTCCGCCTGCTTGTCGCCTTTGCGCTTTGCCGCTTCGACGCCGCGCCGGTAAGCCTCCAGCGCTTCATCGCTGCGACCGGCGTCGGCGAGCGCCTTGCCGAGCGCCTTCCATGCCGCCGAGTACAGCGGATCCTTCGCCACCGCGTCGCGCAGATAGCCGATCGCGCGCTCGTGCTCGCCGGCCTTCGCGTACTGCACGCCCAGCGAGAAGCGCAGCAGCGCGCCGTCGCGCGGGGTGCCGAGCAGCTTCTCAAGGTCGGAAATCATTAGGCTAAGATACCCGCCATGAAGACCGCGATCCAGACGCGCGACGCGCCCGAGGCGATCGGCACCTATTCGCAGGCGGTGCGCGCGGACCACACCGTGTACCTGTCGGGCCAGATCGGTCTCGACCCGGCGACCATGCAGCTGGCCGAGGGCATCGACGGCCAGAGTCACCGGGTGTTCCGCAACCTCCAGGCCGTCGCCGCCGCAGCCGGCTCGAGCCTCGACCAGGCCGTGCGCATGACGGTCTACCTGACGGATCTTGCGCACTTTGCGCGCGTCAACGAAATCATGGCGCAGTACGTACGCGAGCCGTTCCCGGCGCGCGCCGCGGTCGGCGTCTCCGGGCTGCCGCGCGGCGCGCTGGTCGAGATCGACGCCATCCTGCATTCGGGGTGAAGCCTAGCAAGCTCGACAGGCTCGGGCTGCGCTCGCGCCTCGACTTTGTGCTTCACCTGCCGCTGCGCTACGAGGACTGGACGGCGCTGACTGCACCGGACAGCGCGCCGCCCGGAAAGGCGGTGCTCGTCGAGGCGAAGGTCGAGCGGGCCGAGGTCGTCTACCGGCCGCGCCGCCAGCTGATCGTGCACGCCGACGGCGTGGTGCTGCGCTTTTTCAATTTCTACGGCAGCCAGCTGAAGCAGTTCCAGCGCGCGGCTGAGGAGGGCTTGCGCGTGCGGGCCTTCGGCGAAGTGCGCGGCGGCTGGTTCGGCGCCGAGATGGCGCATCCGCGCTACAGCCTCGTGCGCGAGGGCGAAACGCTGGCGAAGGGCCTGACCCCGATCTATCCGACGACTGCCGGGCTGGCGCAAGCGGCATTGCGAGCGCGGATCCTCGATGCGCTGGACGCCGGGCCGCTGGAGGACACCCTGCCCGAGCGGCTGCGCAGCCGCTACGCTCTGGCCGGGTTCAGCGACAGCGTGCAGCTTCTGCACAGGCCGCCGCCCGGCGCCGATACGGCAGCGGCGTGGCGGCGCGTGAAATTCGACGAGCTCCTCGCGCAGCAGCTGTCGATGCGCTTTGCATACCAGAAGCGCCGCTCGCGCCAGGCGCCCGGACTGAAGGCAAACGGCGCGCTCCTCAGGTCTTTTCTCAAGCAGCTGCCTTTCACGCTGACCCGCGCACAGACGCGCGCCGTGAACGAAGTGCTGCGCGATGCGTCGCAGCAACACCCGATGCAGAGGCTTCTGCAAGGCGACGTCGGCAGCGGCAAGACGATCGTAGCCGCGATCGCCTGCCTCGCCGCAGCGGACGCCGGCTGGCAGGCCGCGGTGATGGCCCCTACCGAGATCCTCTCGGAGCAGCACTTCCGCAAATTTGGCGAATGGCTCACGCCTCTCGGCCTGAGGATCGCCTGGCTGCATGGGGGATTGACGAAAAAACGGAAAGCGGAGGCGCTCAAGGCTCAGATCGTAATCGGCACTCATGCCCTGGTGCAGGAAGGCGTCGGGTTCGCCCGTCTTGGCCTCGCCGTGGTCGACGAGCAGCACCGCTTCGGCGTGCAGCAGCGGCTGACGCTGCGGCGCAAAGGCGACGACGTGGTGCCCCACCAATTGATGATGAGCGCGACGCCGATCCCGAGAACGCTGTCGATGACCTACTACGCCGATCTCGACGTCTCGGTGATCGACGAGCTGCCGCCCGGCCGCCGCGCGGTGGCGACACGGCTCGTTTCCGCGGCGCGGCGCGGCGAAGTGCTGGCGCGCATCCGCGACGCCTGCGCCGAAGGGCAGCAGGCGTACTGGGTCTGCCCGGTCATTGAAGAATCCAAAGAAGGCGATGTGCAAACTGCGCTCGACACGTACGGTAAGCTGAAAGGAGAACTCCAATCAGTTGATGTTGGTTTGCTCCATGGCCGGATGCCGCCCGCAGAGAAGGCGGCCGCGATGGAAGCCTTCTCGAACGGAACAACGCAGCTCCTTGTTAGCACGACAGTGATCGAAGTCGGTGTCGACGTCCCGAATGCCTCGCTGATGGTGATCGAGAGCGCCGAGCGC
>Ga0209378_1002294_pt1 | contig 13266 bp, 10 predicted proteins | sample GraSoiAngelo_156_FD_186170 | JGI IMG/M metagenome (GOLD analysis project Ga0209378, IMG submission 186170) | Grasslands soil microbial communities from the Angelo Coastal Reserve, California, USA - 14_1009_13_40cm (SPAdes) (version 2) | ecosystem: Environmental > Terrestrial > Soil > Grasslands ... | reverse complement strand
GCAGATTTCGCCATTATGAAGCGCACCATAATTCCCGGATGGGAAGGCGCCACACTGGGGATCGGTTTCCAGTTCTTTAATGTGCTCAATCACCCGAATTTTGGCTTCCCGATAAACGAAAGTTCGGATCCTTACTTTGGGCAGATTGTCTATCTTGAACAGCCGCCTACCAGCATCCTGGGTGCGAACTTAGGAGGCGATGTGTCGCCGAGAATGATTCAGTTGAAGGCGGAGGTCCAGTTTTGAGTCAGTAGCTGCGCTCGACTTAGAAATTTTCCATCATCCACATGTTCATGCTGTGCCGGTTGTCGAGAATTGCCAAATGACGCCCGTCTGGGGAGGGTGAGGCAAAACATCCCCAGCCCGTACACTTGTACAAAGATTGAGTGGTTCCCTTCAGGTCGATGTGAAGAAGCTCAGTGCCGCCTGGAGCTCGTCGCGTAGCAAAGAAGCCGTTTCCGTTCGCAGACCATGTGATAGACGTTAACCGGCCTAATGGCTGGGATGGAATAATGTGCATGAGCTTACCGCGCAACGAGTGAATCTCTATCGGGCTTTCCGGACTCCGGGTGATCGCAAGGCCAGTGCCATCCGGAGATAGGTCACAGACCAGATTTTCCTTAAACACGTCAACCTCTCGATTAAGATCAAACCGTGCCAGCTCAGGTCCACGGCCTCTAATGGGGTCGATTACCGATACGATCATCGTCTTATGATCATCACTTGATTCTTCAATCACACACACCTTGGAGGGTGGTCTGGAACACGAAACCAGGGCTGGACGTGAGACTTGCAAAATTGTTTCTGGAGCGCCGCCAGCAATTGGAATTCGCACGATCGGCAGAGTTGAGGGGCGCTCAGGCGTAACTCCTCCCACAACGGGCCAAATAAGTGCGATAGCCCACTTGCCATCTGGACTCATTGCCGCATAGCTCGGCCAGCCCGCGGGCACCAACGGTACGATTGGTTCTGGCGTCTCGGAATCTAGAGATTGCTTATACAGACCCCAGCTGTCCCCCCGGTGTTGAACGACAATAACTGTCTTACTATCGGCGGTCCAGTCAGCGACAATGTCATCACTGTCCTCCAAAGTGAAATGTCTGGGATTCCGAATTCGCGTCCCTCCAGCCTCAAGATCGGCAATGTATGACGTAAAGAAACTCGACCACGCCGCGAAGGCCAGATGTTTGTCATCGTTTGTTGCGCTGCCGCTACTCACGCAGAAGGTGGGCCAATTCGTCAGGCGTCTGGGCTCTTCGAGGCGCTTGCCGGTGGCAAGATCGAGGCGCATTGTCCAGTAGTTACAAACACTGTTGTTCTCAGACTCTGGCAGGGAATAAACCAACCGTCCATCGTGCAACCACACAATGTCATTCATCTTCTTCAGTTCTGAAGAGACAAAAAGGGTGATTGGCGAACCTGCTGTCATATCGCGGCTCAGCATGCTATCGCCCGACGCATTGGTCAAAATGTACGCGTATCGTTTAGCGTCGGGGGACCAGCCAAAGCAGCAAATCGCGTTGTCCTCTTTGGTCTCGTAAAATTTGAGAGCTTGCTCCCCATTCGGGCCCATGAGCCAGATTTCGCGCTCACCGAGCTTGCCCTTGTTCGTCCCAAACGAAACCAACGAGCCATCAGGAGAAACGGCCCAAGCGACAGCATGGTCACGAAGTTTTGCAGGCGCTCCGCCGAGCACAGAAACCGCCCAGATGCTGGTGTTAACAGAACTCCATTCATTCCAGTCTTCTGTGGAGGGGTGAATATTAACCAGGAACCTGGTGCTATCGGGAAACCAGGCCCCAACTTCCCATTTCACGCTCTGGTCCTTCAGTGCTTCCGGCTTAGGAACCGTGCGAGTCTCGCTGGTATCAAGGAGTTTGATGTGGAGCCCTCGGGTGTCGCTATATGCCAGGTACTTGCCATCAGGCGAAATCGCACCACCGATCACAGGGTTCTCACTGGAATTGGTTGTGAGTTGACGCAACTTAATTTCCGGGGCAACCGAGACCCTTTTCGGTGGTCTGTTGAGCGTGAACAAAATAGTTGCAAGAGCGATTGTGCCGGCCGCACCCAAACCCACAACCCAGGCACGCGGTAGATGTTTTGGCGTCAACTGCCGCTGTAAGGTTTCGAGTTCGGCGCGCATCTCGGACGCGCTTTGATACCGAGCTTCACGATTCTTTTCGAGCGCCTTCTTAATGACCGCTTCGAGCTTAGCGGGAACTTTGGGATTTATCCCACGAGCGGAATCAGGCATCTGTCTGAGAATGGCCTCTTGGAGCGCGAGCCAAGTGTCACCTGTGAATGCACGCTTTCCCGTGGCCATCTCATAGAGCACGAGACCGAAGGAAAACAGATCCGTTCGCGCATCCAAATTTTCGCCGAGTACCTGCTCCGGAGACATGTAGCCCGCCGTCCCCATCACTGCTCCAGTCCGGCTGAGTAACAAATCGTGAGTTGCGAGTGACTGCGTCTCGGCAGACGTTTCGGCAGCACTTTTAAGGAGGACCTGAGTTGCGGCGGCCATCGTTGCCCTGGGAGCAAGCTTTGCTAGGCCAAAATCCAGTATCTTCGCCTGCCCCTGAACAGTGATGAAGATGTTTGCTGGTTTGATGTCACGATGGACGATGCCCAGGTGGTGTGCCGCCTCCAAGCCTCTGTTAATTTGAATAGCAACATCGAGTAGCTTGTGGACATCCAGCGGCAGTTTGGTGGGATCCGCAGCAGAAATCAACTCCTGCAGCGTCTTTCCTTCCAATAGCTGCATCACCAAAAACGGCTGACCCGCGTGCTCTCCGAATTCATAAACGGGGCAGATGTTGGGATGCTCCAGTGCGGAGGCGGCACGGGCCTCACGCTCGAAACGCCCAAGTGCCACAGGATCTTTAGCTGATTCTTCCAGCAGGAACTTGAGAGCGACCTGACGCCGGAGCTTGATGTCCTCCGCCCGATACAGCAATCCCATGCCGCCTCCACCGAGCCCATCCAGGATGCGGTAGTGAGAAACGGTCTGTCCGGTTAAAGGAAATTCCGCGCCCTGGATTTGCGAACCCACCGCGGCATGTACGTAGTCGCCTGCACCTCGATCACATGCAAGCAGTGCTTCTACTTCTTGCCGCAGCTCGGGGTCGCCGTTGCAAGCCTCATCCAGCAGAGCTGTTCGGCGCTCACGGTCGCATTCCGCGACGCGATGAAACAACTCCTCGATCTGCGCCCAACGTTCCGGAGTCAAGTGGGACCTATGCCCTTTGGACCTGATGGTAAAGCCACGCTTCCGCCATCCTCAAATCGCGGCGGACGGTTATAGCAGAGACTTCCAGCGACCGAGCAATCTCATCAATAGACAGCCCGCCGAAATAACGAAGCTCGACCGCCTTGCATTTGCGCGCGTCGAATTTCTCAAGAGCGCTGAGACCGAGGTCGAGTGCTAGGATGTCCCCATTTCGTTCCTGCTGAAAACTCACTGCCTCATCGAGCGAAACAGTAAGTCCCGCTCGCTTGCCGGCATTTCTCCGCCGCGCATGGTCCACCAGGATCTGGCGCATCAATCGCGCCGCCACTCCGAAGAAATGTGACCGGTTCTGCCAGCTTGGATTTTTCTGATCCACCAGGCGCAGGTAGACCTCATGCACCAGAGCCGTGGGTTGCAAAGTGTGACCTTGGCGTTCCTTCCGCAGATAGCCGGCGGCAAGCTGGCGGAGTTCCTTGTAAACGAGCGGCGTGAGGTCATCGAGGGCTTGCTGGTTACCCTTCGCCCACTCGGCCAGGAGTCGCGTCACATCATGGGTAGCAGACATGGTCTGCGCATTGAAAACGCTGAACTTCGGTCGTGGCGATTGTACACCGATGTGCTCTCGTTTAGTCCGGCAGCACATCAGCCCGCAAAACGAAGACTCCTCCTGCATGATCGATTTCCGCTCAGGTTTTCGCATGTGTAAGTGGAAGGATGGCGGGGATAAACTCGAACTCCCAAGGCGCCTCGGGCCGTCCGCAATTGACTACCCGTCTTCCCCGACCCAGACAGCAAGCGCAGCGAATCAAGGAGGAAGTCGTGAAAAAGAATCTATCCGCGTACATCACAGCGATAACTCTAATCTCGTCGCTGGCGGCTTCCATCCAACTGGCTGCCCAGGAACTACAACCACAGAAGAAAGAACTGCCTCGCTACACCATCATCGACCTCGGCCCGGCGGCAGACTGGGTCGGCGGCGTTAACAACAAAGGCAGTGTGGATGGCACTGCGATCTTGCTGGACGGCACCCAGCATGCCTTCCTGTGGCGAAAGGGAGCGAAGACTGTCCTCGGCACATTTGGAGGGCCGAACAGCGCTGCGTTTAAGGGACCCACCGAGAAGGGCCAGGTCGTGGGCAAAGCTGAAACCCCCACACCGGACCCATTTGGAGAAGATTTTTGCGGTTTCGGTACGCAACTAATATGCGTGCCGTTCGTGTGGCAAAATGGCGCGAAAGCTCCGCTCCGCACGCTAGGCGGCAATAACGGCATTGCGTTCGGCGTCAACAACCGAGGTCAGGTTGCCGGGTCTGCCGAGAATACCACGCAGGACCCAACTTGCCCAATCCCCAGCCTAGAGGCTAAGGCCGTGATCTGGGAAAAAGACGAGATCCAAGAACTCCCAACGTTCCCAGGCGACACGGACAGCGCCGTTATTTCGATCAACGACGATAGCCAGGCTGTCGGCATTTCGACGAATTGCTTCGCCACTCTTCGCAACGTGCTCTGGCAGCACGGCACCGTAATTGACCTTGGCAACCTAGGAGGCACGGTGACCAACGAACCGAATAACATCAATAACCAAGGTCAGGTCGTGGGTTTCTCGGACCTGCCCGGCGACGCCAGCTTTCACGCCTTTCTCTGGACCGAGGACAAGGGTATGCAGGACCTCGGCACGCTTCCAGGGGATGTCTTCAGCGGCGGCGACGGGAATAACGATAAAGGCCAGGTGGTTGGGTTTTCATGCAACGCAGACTTCAGTATCTGCCGTGCTTTCCTCTGGCAAAACGGCACGATGACCGATCTCAACACCCTCATTCCTGCCTCTCCCTTGTCTTTGTTTGAGGCATTTGGCATCAATTCCCGCGGTGAGATTACGGGCGTTGCCATCGACCAGACCACTGACGAAACCCGCGCCTTTTTAGCAGTGCCGGAGAACAGTGAAACGGCCGGGAGCGACCCGTCTGGTGCAGCGGCGGAGACCAGCCGACCGAACGTGGTTTTACCTGAGAATGTTCGCAAAATGCTTCGGCAGCGACTGGGCTTCGGCCATTTCATGCGCAGTCCACAGCAGGTAACCTTGGGGAAAACGGCGGTCAATTCAGCGCCGACCGCTACATTGTCGCCCACCAGTCTGACCTTCTCCGCTCAGGGGATCGGCACCACAAGCCCGGCCAAAAGTGTGACACTCAAGAATACCGGCACGGCCAGCTTGACCATCACCAGCATTGCGATCACTGGAACCAACGCAGGGGACTTTGCTCAAACCCACACCTGTGGAAGTTCGTTGGCGGCAGGAGCGAGCTGCACGATCAGTGTCACTTTTAAGCCGACCGCGAGCGGGACGCGCAGCGCGGCACTAAGCGTTACGGACAACGCTGCGGGCAGCCCGCAAAAGGTGACCCTAAGTGGAATCGGCACAACGGCGAAACTTTCTCCTACCAGCTTGAATTTCGGCACAGTGGCCATTGGAACGACAAGTGCGGCGAAAACTGCGACGCTGACCAACGTGGGCACGACCTCTCTGAGCATCAACGGCGTCGCGATCACTGGAACCAATGCTGGGGACTTTGCCCAGACCCATACGTGCGGAAGCTCGTTGGCGGCAGGAGCGAGCTGCACGATCAGTGTCACTTTTAAGCCGACCGCGAGCGGGACGCGCAGCGCGGCACTAAGCGTTACGGACAACGCTGCGGGCAGCCCGCAAAAGGTACCGGTGAGCGGAATAGGTACGACGGCAAAACTTTCTCCCACCAGCCTGAGCTTCGGCACAGTGGCCATTGGAACGACCAGTCCGGCGAAAACTGTGACTCTGACCAACGTGGGTACGACCAGCTTGAGCATCACCGGCATTGCGATTACCGGCACCAATACTGGGGACTTTGCGCAAACTCACACCTGTGGGACTTCGTTGGCAGCGGGCGCGAGTTGTAGCATCAATGTCACTTTCAAGCCAACGGCATCGGGAACGCGCACAGCAACGCTCAGCATCAGTGATAACGGCGGCGGCAGTCCGCAGTCTGTCCCCCTGAGCGGCACCGGCGTTGGCAGCTGCACTCCATTTGGGGGGCGTTGCGGCCCCGGTCTACCCCGTTGTTGCCCTGCCCCTTTCCCCCATCATTCGTTCTGCAGTAACCCGACTGGCTTTGGGACTTGCTTGATGAATTAGTTAAAATCGAGACGACGTGTCTAGCCACCTCGATTAGGCTGAGGATCCGGGGTGCGACAGCCCTCGATCCGATTCTTAACGAAAAATCGTCACTTCACCTGTTTGGGCCCGTCCGTATTCGTATTTAGTCTCGGACTACGATTCGAATTGCACTTCGCTATTTTGAGCCGTCGGAAACCAGCTTGATGGGTCTCGCCACTGGGCTGGTTGCTTTCGTGAGATCCCGATCTGCAGGGATCGGAAGACCGTAAACCTCGCGATAGTACAAGTCCATGTTTAGGGCAATGTGAACCGACGAAGGCTGAACAGAGCAGCGAATCGAGGGAGCGACGCCAGCCGATGTCCGGAACCCCCGCCATCGCGTTCGCGATCTGACGAGTGGGCAGCTGATTGGCGGCATGCCTGCATCTTTCATCATCCAAGCTGCGAGCTCCGCAACAGTGCTTCCACTTTCTTTCGTTCCCGTTGCGCATGTGCAAAGGCTGGCGTCTCGGGCGCGCTGCCGAGCCGGCTCATGCATGTGGATGGCAAGATACCGGAATGGTCCGCTGGTTGCATTGCGCCTTTTGCGCGCACCCACCACAACGCTTGCGGGTTCCGATATAGACATAGGTGCGGTTGCGAGCATTCCGACCGCCGTAGTTGAGTTGCTGGCCAACGGGGTCTGACCAAAGTTCTAACAGGGACTGACGCTCGTAAGGTCGAAGATGTACTCTAAGACGGAGCAAGTGCTCGCTGTCCGCGTGACTGTAGCTGACGAAGATCTGCTTTCGATTCGCCATTTGTGCGGTGCGGCGTATTTTGGCCTTCGCAGATTGTATCCCACAACCCATCCTCACAAGGTTGTTGACCGGATGCGAGTTTCTTGATCGAGGGCACACGCGTCAATGACAGCGCGAAATGAGAAGTACGGTCAAACGTGGAGGTCAGCCGGAAGCTCTCCGCCGACTATGGCCTTCCAAGCTTCGGCGAAGACAGCAGCCCGGGTACGGGGATTTAAGTTGTGATCGGCAAGTTTTTCGGTGTCAGCGAAAGCTGCGCTCTGAGTCGGGGAAATTGGCCCGCCTCAGGATCGCGGTAGGACGCCGAATGGTGTGATGTAAAAGTCTATCTGCTCTGGCGTTCTCTTGTGGTGTCCGCGTCGGAACTCGCTCTCAACACGATCATACGCAAGGTACGCTCTTCTTTTGCGGTTGTCTGGATCAGCGCAGTTCGCAAACAGCAACTCGCCAACTTGTTGAAAGCTTCGGTGGTCGCGTTCGTGAAGCAGCCATGCTCGATAGTCGGTTAGCGAGTACGCACCCTTCTTATCCCAATCTGCTGACTTTCCTGCCTCGATAGCCTCGCGTTCCCACACTCGCCACTGCACCCAGCGGATTTCATCGTCTTTGGGCCATGGCACTGGCTGGATTTGATCGGCTGCTAAACGTTTCATCTCTTGTAATCTTAAAAGCTTAGGTGCGTAACGCGATTTTTTTGGGCATTCGTTACGGCGAATTCTAGCGCTTTTGGCTATCAATTACGAGGTGTTTAGAGATCCGCAACTATCGTTTTGGCAGCTTTCGGTGGACAGCAACAACGTTCACTCGGGCGACGTTGAGGGCAAGCGGAGTGCGGCTCGAACTACAAATTCCGGGCTACCGGTTGACCACTCCGGTCCGGGGCTGAAAGGGCCTACAGCTCCAGCAACAGCTGATCTAAGCTCAGCGGCTTGCCCGCCAATTTCTCCTTTCGCTTCGAGTCGTTTGGATATCTTTCAGCATAAAAGTGGTCGAGAGTCTGAGAGCGGAGCTCTCAGCGTCGCGAGCGTAGCGAGCGACGTGGTGCTGCGGAGCGAAGCGACGCAGCGGGTTTCTTCTCTTGACGAAGTACAGAATAATTGCAACACATATGAAAGCATTTTTCTTAATACAGCATCTGGTCGTGGCAAGAGCTGCGGACGCTTTACGCTGGTAGGAATTTCTTCTGATCGCAAGGCTCAACGGTATATAAGGCTCGACTGCAAGTGTTGGAATTGCAGTTATTGCGGCCCGAAGAAGGCGGGCCGATACAGAAACGCAATTCGCGAGGTAGCAGAGGCTCATAAACTCTGCCGTTTCTTGACTCTGACTTTAGATCCTCGGCTCATTCATCAGGCGGAGCCCGTTTCGTATATAAACAAAGCGTTTGCTAAGTGGCGGATTTATCTGAAGCGCAGGCTTGGCGTCCTGGTCGTCTATATCCGTATCCTTGAGTTTCAGAAAAACGGCAACCCTCATTTCCATATTCTTGTCGATCGGTTTATTCCCCAGCCTTTGATTCAGAGTACATGGCAAGCGGCGGGTGGCGGCCGCATGGTTTTTATTAAATACGTCGACATACATCGCATATCGCGCTACCTGTCGAAGTATTTGACTAAAGAGCTTTTGTTGTCTGCTCCAAAACGATCCCGGCGTGTGACGGTCTCTCGTGGTATTGTGCTGTTTCAAAAGAATAAGTCTTCTGGTGACTGGCAATTCATTCGTAAGAGTATCGGGATTTTATTTGTAGAGGTCCTCCCGGATTTGGGCTCTGTTGAACTCGATGAAGAGGGTGTTTTGAAAGCATACGTTATCGAGTTTTAATCGCAGTTCCGAGAGAAGTACAACGTAACGTTAGAGAGGCGGGGATGGCGAAAATTCCTTGTTTTCTTTGTAGCCAGGAATTGCGGTTAAGGCGGGATAAACATTCGAAGCCGTATTTTGTTTGTGACTCGTGCGGAGTGCAGATTTTTGTTCGTGGTCGCCAGGGGATTGAGAATTTGTCGCAATTGATAGAGACGTTGAAAGAACACGAGTTTCCATTTCGCGAGCATGCTCGCATACTGCACGAAATTCAAGCAGTGCTCACCGAAATCAGGGGATTAGAAAAAGAGATCGAAAAGCTTGACAGCATGTTTGACGTTTTTGCGAGTAAACGACACAAGAAAAACAAAGAGAGTGCCCATAGATCGTTGAACGCTCGTATCAACTCTTTGCTGTTGCAGCTTGAGCACATCGCGCACTCAGACACGCAAAGCGCATAAAAGATGACGCGACGAGACGCAGGGCAAGCAGCAGCGATCAAGACTGATGAGCTTGCTGTTTCTGAAGATCGCGCAGCGCAGATCAATGAGCTAAACGATTGCGACATTGCAGCGCTCGTCAGCTTCTTCAAATTGCTCGATTCGTGGGACCGCGAGGCAAAGCGCAATGCTAAAGCTATGTAGCAATTGCTCACAACTAGCTCAGTTCTCATTGAACGCGATAGTCTCCACCGTCGGCGTGAGCGCACGTCTGCAGAAGTCTTCACAAGCAGTGTTGTTCTGCAATGATTGTTTACAAAAGTTATGTGATCGTTTGCAGTCAAGCGCTCTGCGTAAAGCTGTTAACAACGCGTATGCAACGCTAAATGGGCGCTTGCGAGAGCGCTCGACTGCTGAGAAGCACGTCTAGCGAGTGATCTGAATACCGCGCGTCTGCAAGCTGCTGAATTCGCAGCAAAAATACGCCTTGCAATGTGCATGGGTCCCGCTACCATGGGCTCCGTTTCTGTGAGGTGCACATGATTTCGTCGTTCTCGTATTCGCGAGTCTCTAGCCGTGAGCAGGAGCGCGAGGGGTATTCAATTCCGTCACAGCGCAAGTTGCTCAGCGGATATGCGCGTGCTCTCGGTTTTTGCATCGAGCATGAATTCATCGATGTTGAATCAGCGAAGAATCCGGGGCGCAAAAAATTTAGCGAAATGCTGCGCCTGCTCGAAACGGACAGCAAATGCCGGGTCGTGCTGGTCGAGAAAACCGACCGACTCTATCGGAATCGAACAGATGCGTTGGCGTTAGAACGGTTAATCGAAAATCGCGGTGTTGAAGTGCATTTGGTAAAAGAGGGTCGCATCATTAGTAAAGAGTCCCGCTCACAAGATAAGTTTATGCATGATATCCACGTCGCTGTGGCGAAACATTACGTTGAGAATCTGCGAGAAGAGGTCAAAAAGGGGATGCGCGAGAAAGCTGAACAAGGGCTCTACCCAGGACGCGCCGCATTCGGCTACCGAAACAATCCCGCTATGCGCGTAATCGAAATTGACCCTCAGAGGGCACCGGTTCTCCGGAGAATCTTCGAGTTGTATGAGACGGGCAACCATTCGCTCACAAGTCTGCGAAAAGCAATCTTCGAGGAGAGTGGTGTCAGAATCAATCGCGCTTACTTGGAAGCAATGCTCAAAAATCCGTTTTACATTGGGCGATTCTTGTGGCGGGGTGTCGAATACAAAGGCATCCACTCTCCGCTGATCTCGCCGGAACGGTTCGAGCGAGTGCAGCGAGTGTTTGGTAGTCGAAGCAAGCCGAAATACCGCAAGCACAACTTTGCGTTCGCTGGCCTGTTGCGGTGCGCTCATGACGGCTGCACCGTCACGACGGAACTTCAAAAAGGTCGCTACATCTATTATCGCTGCTCGCAAGGGCGCGGCAAATGCTCGTTGCCCTATATGCGCGAGCAAGACTTGTCAGATCGTCTTGGCGAGCTCGTGAAATGCATTTACGTACCTGAAACGGTTGCTCGGGGAATCGTCCACAGCTTGAACGCAGACCTTGGGCAGTCCGAAGCGCGGCGGCGGGATCAGATGACTGCGCTCAGGCAACGGCTGAGCGCGATTCGTACCCGCATGGATCAGATTTACGAAGACAAGCTGGATGGCAAAATCAACGAGGAGTTCTGGCAACGCAAACAGAGCGAATGTCGGGAGCAGGAGCGATTGTTAGAGGCTCAGCTTTCGAGCATCCAGAAATCAATTTCAAAGGAAAACATTCTGAGCGTCGAAAGGATTTTTGAACTAGCTAACAAGGCGCATTCTCTGTATCTTAGCCGGGATTCAGCGGACCGCGGTCGATTGCTGAAATCAGTGCTTTTGAACTGCACCACAGATGGAACAACTCTTTTGCCCACATATAGGAAGCCCTTCAATCTGATCTTTGAACGGGTGAAAACTGAAGATTGGTCGGCCTGTTATGGAGTTTTTGAACCGGGCTGCTCAATTACGGGCATTATTGCTTCGCTTTACCGTTCAGCACTAGCCATCTCAATAAAATGCACCCCACTGGGCATCGGGGAGCGCACGGTCAAGGCGCACGTAGCCAAGTTGATGCGCAAGGTTGGAGTGGAGAATCGGGTCGCACTCACAGTGCATGCCATTACACACTCGCTGGTTTCCCTGCACTGAAGGTTTGGCAAGCGCATTTGAAGCTCTCGGAACGAGGCTGATGCCTATAATTGTGGTAGGCCAATCTCTGCAAGAAACCAACTCCGTGGGAACTATCGAGCAACTCATTCTGGGCAACGTCATGGCTCATGTTGAGCGGTGGGGAAATTAGGGTGTGGGAATCACTACCGTGGTCTGGTTGGAGTGGGCGCTTTCCAGCAAATTCGAACCTACAGACGTAGCCACGTAATAGTAAGTTATCCCGGATTGAACGGCGCTGTCCGTGTAGTTTGTGCCGGGCAGTGGTGACCGATTCAACTTCCCGTACGACCCTCCAGACCGAGTCCCGCGGTAGATATTGTAGCCCACCACTCGGGAAATACTGGGCCTCCACGAGAGACTCACGCTATGCTGCGCCGCTTCTGCTCCCGTGCCGGTGAAGATTTCGGTATTGGGAGAGTTCGACGCGTTACTGACAAAGCTGATATTGCCTGAGGACGCCCCCGTCGTCTGTGGAGCGAAGGTTACACTGAAAGAAATGCTCTGATTGGCTGGCACGGTGGCAGGAAACGTGATGCCGCTGAGCGAGTATCCTTGACCGTTCCATGCCGCGGACTTCACTGTGATGTCGGCCGTACTGGCTGTGAGAGTTCCGGTTTGGGACTTACTGCTCCCCACAGCTAGGCTGCCGAAGTTCATCGTCGCAGGGGCGACAGCGAGTTGTCCCGGGGGTGGGGCCAGACCAGCTCCTGACAGCGATACGGTGGCTGTCGAATTGGCTGCGTCGGAGATAATCGAAAGAGCGCCCCTAGCAGAGCCAGCTGACGTGGGGCCAAACGAAATAACAAGAGTGGCTCTTTGACCGGGCGCCAGTACGAAGGGCACGGCAGGTCCAGAGCTGAGGCTAAAACCGGCCCCTGTCACGCTACTCTGAGTCACGGTGATACTGGAGCCACCATTCACGCCATTGTTCAGGACGAGGGAATTCGTTTTGCGACTGCCAACGGAAACGCTGCCAAAGTCTAAACTATTCGCCCCTATCGTAAGATTTCCCTGCGTGTTTGATCCAGCGGAGATCGGCCGAGGCGGCCCAGTCCCGCCTCCGCAACCGATCCCTAGAGCGGTCGCGAGGATCATCGGTCCTAGTAGATATCCTCTAGCCATAGGCAGCAGCCCTGTGCAAGATCACTTCCCGAAATCTGTGTCGAGGTCTGATGTTGTGGAACTTTGGCCCGGTACCTCCGTAACTCGGCTCACTGAATAGAGGTAATTTCCAGTTGTTCGCCTCGCGGAAACAGCTCGCGTGCCAGATCTGATCCCTGCTGTTGAAGCAGGGTATTGTTGGGAATTTACATCCGTAAGCAACAGCCGGGGCAGATGCCACTAGTACATGCTACGGACTTTGTTTATCAATCACAGGTTCTAGATGGCGCGGCGCGCAAGACGATGGGCGCCGAGGCTCCCTTGCAGAAGCCTTGCGCGTTGCACTGCGGATCGAGCGCCGACTGGTCCGCCTTAGCCAGCACGAAGGTGTTGTTTATTCCGAAGGTGCAGAAATGCTCGCCGTCGGCCAGGAGGAAGCTGAAGTTCTTCCCCGTCAGGGACACTAACTGCAGCGCTATCGAGATGCAGGTTTGGGTCACGTTGTCTTGCAAAGCGCAGGGCGT
>Ga0209378_1002287_pt1 | contig 13273 bp, 10 predicted proteins | sample GraSoiAngelo_156_FD_186170 | JGI IMG/M metagenome (GOLD analysis project Ga0209378, IMG submission 186170) | Grasslands soil microbial communities from the Angelo Coastal Reserve, California, USA - 14_1009_13_40cm (SPAdes) (version 2) | ecosystem: Environmental > Terrestrial > Soil > Grasslands ... | reverse complement strand
GGCGTTCATGCGTCCGGTGATTCCGTATGCTGCGTACGACAGCCCTGGAGCCTATAGCCGCAATCGCACCGGCTGGTTCTACGTCACGGTGCCCGACTCGCGCCTGCCGAAGGAGCAGCAGGAGCGGATTCTGCGCGACCACTGCCGCTACGAGCTTGCCGCGACGGCGCTGCACGAAGGCTACCCCGGGCATCATCTGCAGCTCGTCATTGCGAAGGAGCTGCCTTCGCACGTGCGCAAGAATCTCTGGACGCCCCTCACCGTCGAAGGTTGGGCGCTGTACTGCGAGGACATGATGGGGGAAGAAGGGTTCTACGCCTCCGACCAGGAGCTCTTCTTCCAGCGTGTGCATCTGCTGTGGCGCGCCATGCGCATTCTCCTCGACGTCGGCCTGCACACGCGCGGTATGACGCGCGAGCAAGCGGTCGATCAGATGGTGAACGAGCTGCACGTTGAGCGCGGCAACGCCGAGGCCGAGGTGCGGCGTTACTGTGCGTGGCCGGGCTATCAGCTGTGCTATGCGGTGGGGCGCCGCGAGCTGCTGCGGTTGCGCGACGACTTCCGCAAAGTGAAGGGCAGCAGCTTTACGCTGCGGGCCTTTCACGACGCCGTGCTCCCGTACGGCGGCCTGCCCGTCACCCTGATTCGCTGGGGACTCGGCCTGGGTGAGTGACCGTCCCGCCCTACCAAGGCAGGTCAAGCTTTTTGGTGCTGTTTCCCTTCTCAACGACTTCGCGAGCGAGATGGTGTACCCGCTGCTCCCGGCCTTCGTCACCGGGGTGCTGGGCGGTGGGGCAGTGGCGTTGGGGGCGCTGGATGGCGCCGCCGATGCCGCCGCGGCACTCGTAAAGCTCGTCGCCGGCCGGCTCGCCGACCGGCCGTCCCGCCGCGGGCCGCTGATCGTCGGCGGCTATTTCCTCGCGGCCGCCGTCCGGCCGGTCATCGCGCTGACCGCGGCGGCGTGGCAGGTGGTTGTGCTGCGCGTCGTGGACCGGCTGGGGAAAGGGCTCCGGACGCCACCGCGCGACGCACTGATCGCGGACGTCACGCCGGCTCCGATCATCGGTCGCGCATTTGGATTGCAGCGCGGGCTCGATCACGTCGGAGCCGTTATTGGGCCGCTGGTGGCCTGGTGGATGCTGTCGACTGGCGCAGACGTGCGAAAAGTGATCGTTGCGAGCCTGGTGCCAGGTGTGCTGGTCTTGTTCCTTGCGACTTGGGCGGTTAGGGGCGGTAGGGGGCGGAAGGAGGCGGTAGCAGGGCAGGACCCGTCCGTTCTACCGCCCCTTACCGCCTCCTACCGCCCCCTACCACCGGCAGTCATCGCCATCGCCCTCTTCTATCTCCTCCGCATGCCCGAGACCCTGATGATTCTTAGGGCGCAGCAGTTGGGCATCGCGGTCGCCCTCATCCCGCTCCTCTGGGCGGCGTTGCACGTCATCCGGTCATCGACGTCGTTTGTGGGTGGCGCACTTTCGGATCGGATCGGGCCATCGCGGACGATGTGGATTGGATGGCTCAGCTACGTCGCGCTTGCCGCGGGCTTTGCGTTTGCCACGAGCCCGCTGACGGCGTGGGTACTATTTCTCGCGCTCGGCATCGTCGCGGGATTGACCGAGAGTCCCGAGCGCGCCCTCGTGTCAGCGGCGACCGGCGGGCGTCACGGGAGCGGGTTTGGCGTCTACCACGCGCTGACCGGCGTAGCCGCGCTGGTTGGGGGCGTAGCCCTTGGCCTTGTTTTTCAACGTGTGAGTGGGGCGACGGCGTTCACGGTAAGTGCCGTTGGCGCTTTGGGTTTGGTGATCCTCTGGCCTTTCCGGATGAGGTTGCATAGGGTTCCCCCGCCATGAGCGCCCCTGGTGCACCCCAGATCCCCAATCCGACCGCCAAAGTCCACCCGCAGGGACGGTATCTCGCCCGTCTCTCGCTGCTGGCGCTCGGCGTCGTCTACGGCGACATCGGGACGAGCCCGCTGTACGCCCTGCGCGAGGCGTTTCACGGCCAGCACGGGATTCCGGTAACCCAGGGGAACGTGCTGGGCGTGCTGTCGCTCATCTTCTGGTCGCTGCTCCTGATCGTCACCGTCAAGTACCATGTCGTCATCATCCGTGCCGATAACAAGGGTGAAGGCGGCGTGCTTGCCCTCATGGCGCTCGTGAACGGCAGCCGGGTTGCGCGCGGCTTGACGCCGCGGCGCCTGATGATCGTACTCGGGATCTTTGGTGCGGCGTTGCTCTACGCCGACGGCGCGCTGACTCCCGCGATTTCAGTGCTCTCTGCGGTCGAGGGTCTCGAGATCGCGACGCCGCAGCTGCAGCACTGGGTCATCTGGATCACGCTCGCCATCCTGGTCGGCCTGTTCATGTTCCAGAGCCGCGGCACGGCGGGAGTGGGCGCGGTATTTGGGCCGGTCATGCTGGTCTGGTTCGCCACGATCGCCGTGCTGGGGCTCAACGGCATTCTCAAGAATCCCGCCGTCGTCGGTGCGGTATTACCGACCCACGCCATTCGATTCCTTGCGGACGATCCGGGACGCGGCCTGCTCGTGTTGGGCGCGGTCTTCCTGGTCGTCACGGGTGGTGAAGCATTGTATGCCGATCTCGGGCACTTCGGTCACACCGCGATTCAGCTTGCATGGTTCACGATCCCGCTGCCGGCGCTGATGCTCAACTACTTCGGCCAGGGCGCCTTGCTGCTGACCAATCCGGAGGCTGCCGCCAATCCCTTCTATCTTCTGGCGCCGGCGAAGCTGCTGATTCCGCTCATTCCGCTGGCCACGGCCGCTGCGATCATCGCGTCCCAAGCCGTGATCTCGGGTGCGTTTTCGCTCACCCGGCAGGCGGTGCAGCTCGGCTATATCCCGCGCATGGAGATCGAGCACACGTCGTCGCGCGAGATCGGTCAGATCTACGTGCCCTCGGTCAACAAGATGCTCGCGGTGCTGACGATTGCGCTGGTGCTGTACTTCCAGACGTCGAGCAACCTGGCCGGAGCATACGGCGTCGCGTTGTCGACCCTGATGGCGCTGACGACGGTGATGTTCTACGTGATGAGTCGCGAGGTATGGGGCTGGAGCTTCGCAAAAGCCGCTGCTGTCTCGGGATCATTCCTGATCGTCGATCTGACCTTCCTGGTGGCCAACTCGCTCAAGATCTGGCATGGCGGGTGGGTGCCGCTGGCGATCGCGATCGCACTGTACTTCGTGATGATCACCTGGAAGCGCGGCCGAGAGATTCTTTCCAAGCGGATGATGGAGAAGACCGTTCCCCTCAAACTGCTCCTTGCCGACCTCGCGGCCGAGCCTCCGGTCCGCGTGCCGGGGACGGCGGTGTTTATGTACGGCAGCTCCGATGGTACGCCGCCGGCGCTAATGCTCAATCTCACGCACAACAAGGTGTTGCACGAGAAGATCGTCTTCCTCACCGTGATCACCGAGGACGTACCGCACGTCGGCGGCGAGCAGCGCGTGACCGTGAAGCGCAGCGGGAAAGGGTTTCACAGCGTCGTGGCGCGCTACGGCTTCATGCAGGATCCCGACATCAACGAGATTCTGGCGGCGTGCAAAGAGAACGGCCTGAGTATCCCGCTCGAGGGAACGACGTTCTTTCTCGGTCGCGAGACCCTCATTGCCTCGGACCGTCCGGGCATGGCGATCTGGCGCGAGCGGCTGTTCGCATTCATGTCGCGCAATGCCATGAGGGCGACCGCCTTCTTTAAGATTCCACCGAATCAGGTATTTGAAGTCGGGGCTTACGTAGAGCTCTGATGTCGCTCGGCACCGGCGAGCGCGACAATGTCCTTCGCCTCGTCGTACACAAACAGGTCCCCGAAGGTCGCCCACCCCACAAGCGTCTGAAACACCCGCTCGTAGTTTTCCTGGGGCAAGCGTATGACGATCGTCTCGAGGACAAAGTCGCGATCCACCCGGTGCTTGCGCTGGCGCCGCAGCACATCATGGATCTCCTTGAACAGCGAGAGCGTGAGGAGCTGGTCGCGCCAGATCGCCTTGCGGTCTTCGGCCGAGGCTTGCACGAACCGCTTCCCCAGGGGCTCCAGAATCACCGTGCTCTTGGGCGTGTCGACGAAGTTGAGCATCTCCGCTGCTTTGACGACCGCAATGATATGGCCGAATTCCTTGTTGGCGGCGGCCGCAATTCGGAAGACATCCTCCTTTCCGCCACGCGTTTCGAGGAGCTCGAGCAAACCGATGATCTCTACCGCGGTCACCGGCGGGATCGGTTCCAGGAACCCAGGCTCGCGCGGCACGGGACTCGCTGGGACGTCCGGCAGCTCGCTCCCGGTGATGATGTCGTGCAGGCGATCGACGAGCTCCAGGCACTCGGGCGCGCGGTAGTCGCGGGGCCGCGGCAAGTCGTTCTGTACGACCTTGCGCACCTGCGCCGGATGTGCGCCGCCGAGGACGATGATCCGGTCGGCCATGAAGACGACCTCCTTGATGTCATGGCTGACCATGAGAATCGACGACAGGCTCCGCTCCTTCGCCGACCAGATGTCCAGGACCTCCGCCCGCAGCGTCTCCGCCGTGAGCGCGTCCACCTGGCTGAACGGCTCGTCCATGAACAGGATCTCGGGCTCGACCGCAAGGGCCCGCGCCATGCCGACCCGTTGCTTCATCCCGCCCGAAAGCTCGCGCGGATACGCCCTCTCGAACCCTCCCAGCCCGACGCGGGTGATGCCGCGCTCCGTGCGTTCGGCGATCTCCTGCGGGGGGAGCCGCAGGACCTCGAGGACCACTCTCACGTTTTCCGTGACCGTCATCCACGGGTACAGCGCGAAACTCTGGAATACGATCGCGACCCCGGGATTCAGACCGTGCAGCGGCTGGCCGTGGTAGAACACCTCACCATGCGTCGGGGTGATGAGCCCCGCGAGCATCCGCAGGATCGTCGATTTACCGCTGCCGGACGGTCCCAGCAGCGCAACGACTTCGCCTGCGCCGACCGTCACGCTGACATGCTCCAGCACTCGCAACTGCTGGCCGTTCGGCAGGGTGAAGTCTTGCGAGATGTTGCGTGCCTCGCATAGGACCCGAGTCGCCTCAGCAACCGCAGACGTGGCCATTGTGTGTCCGATTGTCACCTGTTCAGTGAAAAGCGCCGCTCGGCGAGGCGGTAGAACTGCCGCCACACCGTGCGATTGAAGGCTACCACGATCGCCGACATGACGAGAATACTGGCCGCGAGCCGCGGGAAGTCGGCGGCCGCGGCGGCCGCGCTGATCTGCGCACCCAGCCCATGGGCCTGCAGCGTCTGCCCTTTGAACGTCACGAACTCGGCCACGATGCTGGCATTCCACGCGCCTCCCGCCGCGGTGACCCATCCCGTCACGAGATAGGGAAAGACACCCGGAAGGTAGAGCGCCCGGAACCGGCGCCAGCCTTGCAGCCGGTAGCTGCGGGCGGCCTCCTGAAGATCCGTGGGAATTGCCATCGCGCCCGCGATCACATTGAAGAGGATGTACCACTGCGTCCCGAGGAGCATCAGCACGATGCTTCCCCAGCCGAGCGAAACGCCGGCCGCCGCGAGCCCGCCGATGACGATGGGAAACAGCATCGGCGCGGGAAACGACGCGACGATCTGCACGACCGGCTGCAGCAGGCGGGACAGCCGTGGCGAGAGGCCGATCGCGATTCCGGCCGGCAGCGCCCACAGCGTCCCGAGCGCGGTCGCGAGCAGGACCCGGCCGAGCGTCCACGCGGCGGCGCCACCCAGTGTGCCCCACTCCACCGCGGGAACGCGGCGCAAGACATGAGTCAACTTCCAGGCGCCGAAGGCAAGCGCAGCGAGGAGTAGTGCGAGGAGGATCACGCCGAGCCACGCCGCGGGCTGGCGGGCAGCAACCGGCTGCGTGGTCGGCCCAGGCCGAATAGCTCGCCGGCGTGCAAGGCGGGTCCCGACGCGGCGCCCCAGCTGGCGCAGCACCGCGAGGAGCCGCGAACGCCGCAGCCAGTTAAGAAACCACGACGACATCTTCTCCTGGGTGCCGCCCTCCTCGACTCGGAATTTCTGCGCCCACACCACGACGGGGCGCCATAAGACCTGATCGACCGCGACGATCATCAGCGTCATCGCGCCAATCGCATAGAGCATGGCGTCGGTGCGTCCCTGATCCACCGCCACGCTCATGTACGACCCGATGCCTGGCAGGCGGAAGTCCCGGTCACCCAGCCGGAACGCCTCATTGATCATCAGGAAAAACCAGCCGCCCGCCATGCTCAACATGCTGTTCCAGACCAGCCCCAGTGTGGCGTACGGCAGTTCCAGCCATTTGAGACGCTGCCACCAGGAGAAGCGGTAGACCGCCGCGACCTCGCGGAGATCGTCAGGCACGGAACGCAAGGAGTGGTAGTAGCTGAACGTCATGTTCCAGGCCTGCCCCGTGAAGATCATGATCACGGCGGCGAGCTCGAGGCCGATGTTGTTGTGTGGGAACAACGCCACGAGGGCCAGGATCAAGCCCGGCATGAATCCCAGGACCGGAATGCTCTGGAGGATGTCGAGGAGGGGCACGAGCACCCGTTCGGCAATCCGGTCCTTCGCAGCCCAGTAGCCGTAGGTCAGCGTGAAGGCGAGCGAGAGAACGTACGCCAGCAGTCCCCGGGACAGCGAGTAAAACGTGTAGCGGGGCAGAGCCCAGGGGGACAGGTCGATGACGATGGCCGGCCGCGATGCGCCGCTCCACTCCCGACCGAGTTGCAGCACTCCGAAGAGCAGGCCTGCGAGCGCGACGACGGTGGCGAGATCCACCAGGCCGAAGCGGCGGGTGCGGTGGAGCGTTGGCGGAGCCGATGTCACGATGAGCACATTCTCAACCCCATCCGACCGCAGGACACACGGGGCGGTCACCGCCACGTCCGCGAAATGCTGAAGGCCACGTAGAGCTCTGAAACGCGCTACGGCAGCACAATGACACGGCGGCCGACCTGTGCCTCCAGATCGCCGCCGAATTTCCGGAGTCGCTGTTTTTTGCCGGCAAGCTGATTTTCGAACGCGAACGCTGGTATCAGCGGCTGCTCCACAACGAAACCGCGTATCTGCTACAGCGCCGGCTGCAATTCGCCGGTCTCAACGCCATGGTACTGCCGGTTCGTGTGACGGAGGCTGCGTGAACGTCAGAGTTTCAGGAGAGCGATCAGAGTTCCCAGGGTTCCGACCCAGAAGAGAAACATCCAGCGGATCACCTTTGTCTCGAGGCACGCAAGGTCGGCTCGTACTTCAGCAACGGCCTGGGCCAACCTCGACTCAAACCGCGCCCAGTTGAGGTCATTCGTCTCGCGCAACTCGGATCGATACGTCGCGTCCACCTGGTTGAACCACTCCACGAGCTCGTTGGTGAGATCGTCCCCAAACCTCTCGTAGAACTTGCGGGATAACTTAGCGGTCACCGGCATCGGAGCTCCTGGAGGATCCGGTGACATAATCAGCATACGCTCGGCGCTGTGGAGAATCAATCCACTGCGTTGTACATCATTTGACCGCTAATCGCCCGCGACCAATGTCGTCGAGATGTACGGCGCCTCGTGGACGACAGCGGCCTTTCGCTTGGATAGGACCAACCACCACTCGCGGGCCGACGTAATCACGAGCATCGCGACGACGGCCATAAAGAAGAGAGTGATCCCCGCGTCGAGGTAGAAGTTCGCCATGCGTTGCGGGGCGCTGGGATCGGCGGAACCGGCCAGGGTGGCGGCGCGAGCGAAGAATCCGAGCTTGGGATCGGAGGAGAAAACGAGCTGCGTCCCCGCGGTCATCGTCACGACGATCAGCCACGCGAGCGGGCCGAGCGTCACCCACGCGTAACGCTGGCGGCCCATCTTGATCAGGATCGTGGTGGCTACGCATAACGCCACCGCGGCGAGCAGCTGATTGGCGATCCCGAACAGCGGCCACAGCGCGTTGATGCCGCCATACGGATCGACGACGCCTTGCCAGAGGAAGTAGCCCCAGGCCGCGCACACCGCGCCGCTCGAAATCCAGACGCTTGGCAGCCACGACGTCTCGCCGAACTTCGGCCAGACGTGGCCGACAATCTCCTGCAGCATGAATCGGCCGACGCGCGTGCCGGTGTCGATGGTCGTGAGGATGAACAGCGCTTCGAACATGATCGCGAAGTGATACCACAGCGCCGAGAGCGTCTTGCCGCCGAGGGCGCTGGTGAGCCCTGAGAAGATGTGCGCGATCCCGACGGCCAGAGACGGCGCGCCGCCGGTGCGCGCGATCAGCGTTTGCTCCCCCATCTGCGCCGCCAGCGCCTGCATATACTGCGGTGTGACGACGAACCCCGCCTGATTTAAGACATCTGAGGCGCCCGCCAGCGCCGCGGGCGTGGTATTCATCGCGAAGTAGACGCCCGGATCGAGCGTGCAGGCGGCGATGATCGCCATGATCCCGACGAACGATTCCATGATCATCCCGCCGTAGCCGATCATGCGCGCGTCGGTCTCGCGCGAGATCATCTTCGGAGTCGTACCGGACGCGACGAGCGAGTGGAAACCGGAAATCGCCCCGCAGGCGATCGTGATGAACGCGAACGGGAACAGCTTGCCCGCAAACACCGGCCCTTCTCCCGCAGTGGCAAACGGCGTGAGCGCCGGCATGCGCAGCGGCGGCAGGATGATCAGGATCGCCACACCCAGCACCAGCACGGTGGCGATCTTCAAGAACGTCGAGAGATAGTCGCGTGGGCAGAGCAACATCCAGACGGGGAGCACTGAGGCAATGAAGCCGTACGCGATCATCATCCCCGTGAGCGACGTGCCGCTGTGCGTAAAGGCTGGCGCGAGACTGGGATGACTGGCGACGCTGCCCCCGCCGACCAGCGCGAGCAGCAACAGCAGCGCGCCGACGATCGAGGCTTCACCGACCTTTCCCGGCCGCCAGCGCTTCATCCACCAGCCCATCAACAGCGCGATGGGAATCGTGCAGGCGATCGTGAACAGCCCCCAGGGCGACGCGCGCAGCGCGTTGACCACGATCAACGCGAGCACCGCGAGCAGGATAATCATGATCGCGAGTACCGCGATCATCGCCGTTACGCCGGTGACTTTGCTGACTTCTTCCTTCGCCATCTGGCCCAGTGATTTGCCGTCGCGCCGCAGCGAGCAGAACAGGATCGTGAAGTCCTGGACCGCACCGCCGAGGACGACGCCGATGACGAGCCACAGCGTCCCGGGGAGAAAGCCGAACTGCGCCGCCAGCACCGGACCCACCAGCGGGCCGGCGCCAGCAATGGCCGCGAAGTGGTGGCCGAACAGCACCCACTTGTTCGTCGGAACGAAATCGTGGCCGTTGTTGAACCGCTCCGCCGGGGTCGCGCGGCGGGGATCCAAGCCAAAGACTTTGTTCGCGAGGAACTTCGAGTAGAACCGGTAACCGATGACGTAGGTGCAGACGGCGGCGGTCAGGAGCCAGGCGGCGCTGATCGTCTCGCCGCGCGCCAGCGCCAGCACGCCGAACGCGAGGGCGCCGAGCAGCGCGACGATCGTCCATCCGACGACAGCAAGCGGTCGCACGCGGCGTAAGTTGCGACGCCGCTTGCCGATGTTCAAGTTCGAACATAGGTTCGAACTCCTTGAGCCCCTCTGGTCCGTATCCCTGGTCGTCGAGCGGGGGGGGGCGCGCCGCCTCCGCGCCCGCGGTACAGGAGCGACCCCAACCCCAGCGAACGCCTGAGTCCTTCAAAGGGCGCGTCGTCATCGTCACCGGCGGCGCGACGGGGCTGGGCCGCGCGGTCGCGCTCGAGTTCGCGCAGAACGGCTGCGGCGTTGCATTCAATTACGTCGAAATGCCGGGTCGCGAGGTCGGGCCCCAGGCCCTCATGACCGAGGCGGCGATCAAGGCCTGTGGCGTCCCGTGCTACTCGGCGCTGTGCGACGTCCGGGAGATGGACCTCGTCGAGCATTTCGTGGGCGAGGTGCGCAGTCACCTCGGCGGCGTGCACTATCTCGTCAATAATGCGGGCGTCACGCATGACGGCGCGCTCTGGCGCCTGACACCGGAGGCGTGGTCTGAGGTCATCGACACGAACCTGACCGGCGCGTTCAACTGTATCAACGTCGTGTCCCCGCACCTGCGTGCCCAGCGGTTTGGCAAGATCGTCAACGTCGCGAGCCACCAGGCATTCCGGCCCGGCTTCGGCATCGCCAATTACGCCGCGAGCAAGGCGGCGCTCATCGGGCTCACCAAGGCCGCCGCGGTGGACCTCGGCTCGGCGGGGATCAACGTCAACGCGGTCGCGCCCGGTTTCGTCAAGACCGAGTTGCTGACCCAGCTGCCGCGTGAAGTGCTCGAGCGCGCCGAGCACGAGTCGGTGCTCGGCCGGGTCGCCGAGCCCGAGGACGTCTCGCGGGTCATCCTCTTTTTGTGCAGCGAAGCGGCGCGGCACATCACCGGACAGGTAGTCGTGGTGGACGGCGGCCTCACGCTCGCTTAGATTCGGGCCGTGACTAACCGCTTGCAAACTAAGTACTTGGTCATAGGTGTCTGGTGCCTGGTGTCGGTGGCCTGCGGTGGGAAGAAGAACTCCCAGAGCCCGACTCCTGTCCCTACCGCTCCTCTTCCCACTGCTGGTCTCGCCGGCCAACGGGTGGCGCTGATGCCGCTCGCGTTGGTCGCGGCGGAAGAGGCGCTGCAGTGGGATACGCTGATCGGCGACCGGCGTAGGACACTCGACAAGAGCGACAGTATCATCGCGACGCTGCTCGGTGCACGGGCGTCGGAAGTCACCTGGGTCGGCCCCGCCGAGCTGCGGCACATCGCCCGGCGGGCGCCCGGCATCGCCGCCGATCCCGACCAGATGGGAACGCCGTTTCTGCGCGCGTCGAACATCATCGAGGTCCCCGATCCGCTGCGCTATGAGCTTCGCACTTTGATGGGACTGGTCGGAGGACGGTACGTCCTCGTCCCGGCCGGACTCGTGTTTCGGGTAGCGGGCCCCGGGGCCACGTCGCCGGGGCCGTCCGGCCGTCCCGCCCTCGCGACCGCCGAGCTTTCCGTGGTGCTGATCGATTCGCGCGTCGGGAAGATCGGGTGGCGTACCATCGCACGGGGCGAGGGCGCTGATCCCTGGACGGCGCTGACGCGCGCGGTGAAAAGCCTGACCCCAGGCCTGCCATGACCGGGGGGGTCCGCGAAGCGACCCTGATCCGGGGCGATGGGATCGGCCCCGAGATCACGGAGGCCACGCTCCAGGTGCTCGGCGCCCTGGGGACGCAGTTCGATTGGGACGAGCAGTACGGCGGGATGGCGGCCGTGGAAAAAGCGGGCACGCCCCTCCCCAACGCCACGCTCGACTCGATTCGTCGCACCAGGCTCTGTCTCAAGGGGCCGCTCACCACGCCGGTTGGGGGGGGATATCGCTCGGTCAACGTGGCGCTGCGGCAGGAGTTCGATCTCTACGCCAACGTGCGGCCGACCAAGACGATCGTTCCCGGCGGGCGCTACGAGCACGTCGACCTCGTCATCATCCGTGAGAACACCGAAGGGCTCTACGTCGGGCTCGATCACACGTTCAAGATCGGCGGCGACCGCCGCGCCATGGCGCAGGCGATGTCGATCGTCACCCGCGAGGGCAGCGAGCGCATCGCCAAGTACGCATTCGAGTACGCCAAGACGCACGGCCGCAAGAAGGTGACGATCGTCCACAAGGCCAACATCCTGAAAGCGACGTCGGGGCTATTTCTCGAGGTCGCGCGCCGCGTCGCCGAGCAGTACAACGGTGCGATTGCGTCGGAGGACAAGATCGTGGACAACACCGCGATGCAGCTCGTGATCAAGCCGGAGCAATTCGACGTCATCGTCACGACCAATCTGTTCGGCGACATTCTGTCGGACGAAGCGGCGGGATTGATCGGGGGTCTCGGGCTCGCGCCCGGCGCGAACATCGGTACCCACGCCGCGATCTTCGAGCCGGTGCACGGTTCGGCGCCCGACATCGCGGGGAAGGGGATCGCCAACCCGTCGGCGCAGCTGCTCGCCGCCGCGATGATGCTCGATCACATCGGCGACCTCGAGGCGGGCAAGCGGCTGCGCTGCGCGCTCGAAGCGACCATCGTGCAGGACAAGGTCCGCACACCGGATTTGGGGGGACGTGCTGCTACGGCCGAATTCGCCCGCGCCGTGGTCAAGCGGGTTAGGGCCTAGTCATCCGTGCGCCAAGTGCGGCACGGATACACCGGGCATTGCGATTGGCGGGATCTGCGCCAATTGCATGCGGCTGCTCAACCGCCGGGCGACCAGGATCGCGCGCCTCGTGGCCATCGGCACGACCGTGCCGCTGGCGGTGTATGTCGCCGTGGCACTGCCTGTGGAGCGGACAGCCCGGCTGGTCGGGGCGGTGAGTGTGCTCCTGTGGTACGTGTTGACGTTTCTCATAGCAAAACGCGTAACACTGGAGTGGATCAAATGATCAAATACGTACGTGGTGCGTGGTGCGTGGGGTTGCTCGTCGGGACTCCCCTCGCGGCGCAGACATCCCTTTCTATTTATAGAGATGGTCGCGTGGTCGTGCGGCGCACGCTGCCGCAGGCGTTGCAGCAGGGGCGGAATGCGCTCACTCTGCGAATCGAGGCGCTCGACCCGGCGACGCTGTTCTCACCCGACACAGTGGTCTCCGTGACGTCCGCGACGGTCCGTTATCCGAGCAGCTCGACGGACGCGTTGGCGCAGGCAGTCGGACAGACGATGTCGTTCGTGCGTTCAAAAGGGGACACAATTCGAGCGACAGTCGTGCGAGCGGATCCGCCGCAGTTCAAACTGCCCGATGGACGACTCCTGCTGAGCCCACCGGGCGAACCGCTGTTCTCCGCCGAGCTCGTGCGAACGAGTCCGGAAGCGCAGGTCGTGCTCGACGCCTCGCGCGCGCGTCCACGGACGGAAATCGCTTACGTGGCACAGGGCATGAGGTGGGAAACGCTGTATCAGGTCGTTCTCACCGGAACGAAAGCACAGGTTTCGGGAACAGCAACCGTGATCTCGCAGAGCTTCCGGACCGACAGTGCCGACGTGCAACTCGTGGCTGGCTCAATTCAAGGCGCGCGCAACAAGTCCATCGACGAGTACGGCGTCGGTGCTGCGTCAGGGGTGGCCTTCTTGCAACGGCGCGCCGACTCTCTCATCGCGACCGAAGAAGCTGTGGGTGAGACGCATGTGTACCAACTCCCCGGTCGGCTTTCAATCGAGCCCGGCGTCCCTGTAACGACCGCGCTCTTCCCGCGCAGCTCCGCGCCGGTGGTCCAGGAGCTCATCGTCCCCGG
>Ga0209378_1002285_pt1 | contig 13275 bp, 17 predicted proteins | sample GraSoiAngelo_156_FD_186170 | JGI IMG/M metagenome (GOLD analysis project Ga0209378, IMG submission 186170) | Grasslands soil microbial communities from the Angelo Coastal Reserve, California, USA - 14_1009_13_40cm (SPAdes) (version 2) | ecosystem: Environmental > Terrestrial > Soil > Grasslands ... | reverse complement strand
GTGCATCGACGCATCGGTCACATATGCGACGACCCGTAGGACGTTCGGCAAGCCGATCGCTGGCCACCAGCTCGTGACGGAGCTGATCGCGGACATGGTCGTCGAGACCGAAGCCGCGCGGCTTCTGGTGTGGCGCGCGGGTGACCTAAAGGACAAAGGGAGGCCGAACACGCGCGAGACGAGCATCGCCAAGCTCTACGCCTCGGAGGCTGCGCAGCGTGCCGCCGACAGCGCGATCCAGATCCACGGCGGCTACGGGTTCTCAGACGAGTTCCCAGTCGAGCGCTATTGGCGCGACGCGCGCGTGAATCGCCTCTACGAGGGAACAACGCAGATCCAGAAGCTGATCATCGGCCGCTTCGCGACGGGTATCGACGCGATCGCCTGATGCAGTGGGATGACACGGCGGAGGGCGTGCTCGCGACCCTCTGCCGCATGGTGCCCGAGACGATCCGCGAGCTCGCGCGGGCGTCCGCGCATGACGAGAGCGAGGTCGTCGCGAGCGAGCGCGGCGCGGCGAGCGTGAGCGTCGACGACGTCGTCCGCGGCTGGATCCGGACGACACCACCGGAGCAGCGCGACGGGCTCGTCGCGGTGATCGAGAGCCTCGATCTCGAGCCCGAGCGCTATGTGGACGAGCTCGAGTCGGGCGAAGGCTGGGAGGAAGAGCCCGAAGACTCAGGGATGTGATGTGATGTTCCGGCTCGACGGAAAGGTCGCGGTGATCACGGGAGGGGCTCGAGGGATCGGCGCCGAGACCGCGCGAGTGTTCCGCGAGGCCGGGGCGATGGTCGTGACCTGGGACGTGGCCGAAGGCGCCGACGTGCGCGTCGATGTGACGGACCCGGTCGCGGTCGCGAAGGCGGCCGCGGACATCGCGAAGACCCACGGCCGCATCGACGTGCTGGTGAACAACGCCGGGATCCTTCGCGACGCCCAACTCGTGAAGGTCCAGGACGGCGAGATCCAAGGTGGAATGAGCGAGGCTGACTTCGACGCCGTCATCTCGGTCAACCTGCGCGGCGTCTTTGTCTGCACCCAGGCTGTCGCCCCGACGATGATCCGCCAGCGGTCGGGGCGCATCCTGAACGCGTCTTCGGTCGTCGGTCTCTACGGCAACTTCGGTCAGACGAACTACGTCGCGTCGAAGGCCGGGATCATCGGCATGACCAAGGTCTGGGCACGCGAGCTCGGCCCGCGCGGGATCACCGTGAATGCGGTCGCGCCCGGCTTCATCGGCACCGAGATGGTCCGGCAGATGCCCGAGAAGATCCTCGCCACGATGGTCGAGCGCACTCCCGTGCGTCGCCTCGGCGAGCCCAAGGACGTCGCGTACGCATACCTGTACCTCGCCTCCGACGAGGCCTCGTTCGTGAACGGCGCGGTCCTGTCGGTCGACGGCGGTGTCGTGGTCGGAACCTGACTTCACCGAATCATCACCATATCGGCACCTCGCCACACCCAAGCGCGACCCCTATCCCGGCACTATCTGGACATGGGAGCACCGCTTCGCGTCGCCTTGATCGCGCACGACGCGCCCAAGACCGACCTGCTCGAGTGGGCGCGATGGAACCGCGAGCTCCTCTCTCGGGCAAAGCTCTACGCGACCAAGCACACCGGTGAGCTCGTCGGTGCCGACACCGGACTTGGCATCGAGCTCCTCCTGAGCGGTCCGCAGGGCGGGGATGCCCAGGTCGCCGCGATGATCGCGCGGCGCGAGATCGATCTTGTGGTGTTCTTCTGGGACCCGCTCGCGACACAGCCGCACGAGACCGACGTCCGCTCGCTCATCCGGCTCGCCGTTTTGCATGACGTCGCCATCGCCTGCAACCGCCGCTCGGCGGACCTGATGATCAGCTCGCCACTGTTACGCCGCGTTCCGATCGCGTCCTGACTCCGCTAGGAGTCGGCGCCCTCTTCCAGTGTGATGAGCCAGATCTGTTCGGCTAGCCAGTCTTCCGACGGACGAGGAGCGTCAGCACCGTCTTCCGAGCCGGTCTCGACGTCGTCGTCAACGTTCATACCGCCTTCTCCTCAAGCTCCTGCTCGAACTTCCCGAGCCGCGACGCCCCGAGGACATTGCCCATCACCTGGTGGTAGGGCACGCCAGTGAAGAGGTGATGGCTCTTCGTCGGGATGTCGTCGCCCATCGCCCACTCATTGCGCTGCAGGTCGATGTAGGCGCGCTCCTGTTTCTCCTGTAACCCCTGCAGCAGCTTGCTGAAGGCGTAGCCCATCGCGTGCTGGGCGGCGAGCGTGATGAAAAGGAACTTGTAGCCGAGCTCGCCGAGCTCCGCGAATGAGATCGGGTCGGGATCGTTGAACCACTTGAATGAGCTCGACCAGTTGAACGCGAAGCGCGCGTCGGGGAAGCGGCGCCGCACCTGGTCGGCGAAGCGCTCGGTAGGCCCGCGGTCCGAATTCGGGAACTCGCACCAGACGAGGTCCGGCGCGCCGCTGTCGAGGTAGCGCAGCGCCCGCTCGATCGCGAGGTCGAGGCCGCGAGTCGTCTCCGGCGCGTCCACGGCCGACACGGCGTCGGTCCGCGCGATCACGACGAAGTCCTCGCGCCCCAGATCGTCCGCCACGGCCCGAGCCATGCGCAGCTTGCCGACCATCTCGTCGGCGGAGATGAGCGCCTTGCCGGCGATGTGCCCGCAGCGCTTCGGGAGCACCTGGTCCTCGATGTGCGCGCCGGCGACGCCGGCGTTCACGTAGAGCTCCGCGATGCGCTGTACGTTGAAGAGGTTGCCGTAGCCGCCGTCCATGTCGGCGACCACCGGCGGGATCTCGAGGTGCGTCGGCGGGACGCCCTTCTCGGGATCGCCGGTGGCCATGGTGAGCTGGAACTTTCGCAGCGACGAGACCGTGCGACGCGCGCCGTCGGCGATCTCGGGACCGGAGTAGAGGTCCATATCGGTCGTGCCGAGGTGTCCGATGGCGAACGAGTAGCCCGAGAAATACACCGCCGGGAAGCGGTGGTACATGACCAGCTCCGCGCCGTGCGGGTCGTAGACGCCGGGCGCGAACACGAACGGCTCGCCGTCCAGCAGCTCGCGCAGCCGCGTCGCCGGATCGGTCCAGCGCGACGCCGGCACCGTGAAGCCGGGTGGTAGGAGCGGTGTCTCGGCGAGCTTAATTGTCATGGTCGATCTGGCAGAGCTCCGGGCACACACACTCTGTCTGCTGCGACCGCACGGGAGCCTCCTCGGTCTCGCGGACGCGCAGGATCGGGTGGTACTCCTCCTTGGCGCGGGCGTTGTCGAGGTTGTTCATGAGGTCCATGAACGGGCACTTTGCGTGCCGTAGGTGCCATAAAACAAATCGCTTGTTTGGATATGAACGATCAGGTTTGTTTATGATGGCAAATATGCAATTACCTCAATTGGAGGCATTTGCGGAGACGGCGCGGCTCGGCAACGTGAGCCGGGCGGCCGAGATCTTGAACCTCACCCAGCCCGCGCTGACGGCGCGGCTTCAGGGCCTCGAAGGCGATCTCGGGGTCGACCTCTTCGTTCGTGGCGCGAGGGGGGTGACCCTGACCGATGCCGGTCGAGCTCTGCTCCCCTACGCACAGCGTGTGCTTGCGCAGGTCGTCGAGGGACGCAAGGCGGTGCAGGACCTTCGTGGCGGCAAGGTCGGCGGGCTGCTGATCGGCGCAGCGCCCGCGGTCAGCACCTACTTCCTCCCGGGCGTGCTCAAGACCTATCAGGCGACGCATCGCGATGTGCGCCTCGGCGTGCGGACCGGCCACACCGAGGAGGTGCTCGAGATGGTCCTAGGGCGCGAGGTCGACGTCGGGATCGGCCGGCCGATCCGCCATACCGACGCGCTGCTGATCCCGGTCTTCGACGACGAGCTCGTGCTCGTCGCGAGTCGGGCGCACCCGTTCGCCCGGCGCGGAAAGGTGCGCCTCCAGGAGCTCGGCGAGGACCGGCTGATCCTGTTCGATCGCGCCTCGAGCTATTACGACCTCACGAGCTCGCTCCTGCGACAGGCCGGCGTGGTCCCGGAAAGCGTGATCGAGCTCGACAACGTCGAGGCCGCGAAGAAGATGGTGATCGAGGGCCTCGGCGTCGCCCTCCTTCCGCGGATGGCGCTCCTCGCCGAGCTCCGCGCGCGCTCGCTCCGACCCGTCCGCATCATCGGCGCGCCCCCGGTCCGGCGGCCGATCGTCGCGATCCGCCGCGCCGACGCGGGCCCGCCGATGGGTCCGGTCGCGGACTTCCTCGCGATGCTCGCCACGCGCGGTTAGCTAGCGCGAGCCGAGATTGGCTAGCTCGACCATGCCCGCTTCGCGCAACGCCACCCCGTCCAGGTAGCCGAGGAACGCGCGGTCCGCAGGCCGCACGCTGCCGGCGTGCCGCTCGGCGTCGCCTAGCTTCGAGCGGACCAGGTCGCGATCATCGGGTGTGGCGATGGCCTCGAGCACCTTGTGCATCGCGATGCGCTCGCGCGAGCGTGCGAGCTCGGGGTCCGCCGCGACCTCGTCGACGAGACGCGCGCCGCGCTCGCGATCGCCGCCGATCGCGACGAGCTCGCTCCACGCGAGCGCGAGGCGCACGTCGATCTCGTCGGGCAGAAGGGCTGCGGAGCGTCGCGCGTCGCCGGCGCGGTTCAGCGCGGCGTACGACGCCACGAGGCCCACGACGACGGCGCGGTCCTTCGGCAGCTTCTTCGCGACCTGCTCGAAGAGCGACGCCGCCGAGAGCGGATCGCCCGAGGCGTAGAGGACCTCCGCGGCGACCTTCCGCACGAGCGTGACCCCGCCGAAACGGTCGAGCAGCGGTCCGACCAGGGCTCGAGCGCCAGCCAGATCACCCCTATCTAGCGCCCGGCGGGCGCGCCACACGTCGCGCGGGACCCGCCAGATATCGGAAATGGACGCTCCTCGAACAGGGCGCTTGTCCACAAGAAGGGGTTCGTTACGGCCTTCAGAGGGGGGTTTATCCACCGTTTTTACGTGGTTATCCACACGCAGACGGCGCTTGCATGCTAGGTGTCCGCAAGCAGTCCCTGCGCGATGACGAGCCGCTGGATCTCGCTCGTGCCCTCGTAAATCCGGTAAATACGAGCGTCGCGGTACGCGCGCTCGATCCAAAGCTCGCGCATGTAACCCATACCGCCGTGGACCTGGACCGCCGCGTCCGCGATGCGGCCCAGCGCCTCGGTCGCGAAGAGCTTCGCTATGGAAGCGCGGTCGCTCACGCGCTCGCCGCGATCGGCGCGGGAGGCCGCGTCGTACACCATGAGCCGCGCCGCGTGGATCTCGGTCGCGGCATCGGCGAGCATCCACTGGATCGCCTGATTCGCGCCGATCGGTCTGCCGAATTGCGTGCGCGTCTTCGCATACGCGACAGACGCCTCGAGGAGATGTTGCGCCGCGCCGACGGCGTGCGCGGCGAGGCCCATGCGACCATAGTCGAGCGTCGCGAGCGCCACCGCGAAGCCTTTGCCTTCGTCGCCGACGCGCTGCGCCGCGGGCACGCGCAGGTGATGGAAAAAGAGCTGCGCCGTGGTCGAGCCGTGCAGGCCCATCTTCGGATCGTTCGGTCCGACCTCGAGACCCTTGGCTTCGCGCTCGACGACGAACGCGGTGATCGCCTTCGATCCCATCTTGGGGTCGAGCGTGGCGAAGATCACGAAGACGTCCGCGATCGGCGCGTTGGTGATGAACGTCTTCGCGCCGTCGATCACGTACCACTCACCGTCGCGGCTCGCCGTCGTCCTGAGACTCGCGGCATCGCTTCCGGCGCCCGGCTCGGAGAGGCCGTACGCACCGATCGTCCGCGCGGAGAGGAGATCCGGCAGGTAGCGCGCGCGCACCGCGTCGGGCCCGCCGATCTCGATGGCCGTGCCGCAGAGGCCGGCGGATCCGCCGATCACGTTCCAGAGCGACGCGTTCGCTCGCGCGAGCTGTTCCACGGCCACGCAGTAGCCGAGCTTGCCGAAGCCCTGCCCGCCGACCTCCTCGCGGAAGCCGAGACCGAAGAGACCCATGCCGGCCATCGCGTCGATCACCGCGCGCGGGATCTCGTCCTTCTCCTCGATCTCGCGCTCGAGCGGAGCGAGCCGCTCGTCCACGAACTGCCGCACGGACCGCTGGAGCATTTGGAGCTCCTCGGGTAGGGCTGTGTTCATCGCGGCCGGCCCGCGCGCCCCCTCGCGGTCACCAGCGTCGCACGCAGCTCTGCGGGGATGCGCGTGGCCCGCCCCGTCGAGCGGTCCAGCATCACCTGGATCGTCGACGCGTCGGCGCAGTGCGTGCCGTCGGCGCGGTCGATCGCGTAATCGAAGCCCCACGACGAATGGCGGATCTCACCCACGCGCACCTTGATGTCGTATTCGTCATCGAAGCGGAGCGGCGCGTGATAGCGGACGCGAGCCTCGCCGATCGTGAAGTCGACGCCGCGCGCGAGCAGGTCGCGCTCGTAGAGGACGCCGAGCTCGCGCAGATAGGCGACGCGGCCGACCTCCGCGAACAGGAGGTAGTTGCCGTAGTACACGACACCCTGTAGATCCGTTTCGCCGAAGCGCACCCGCTGGCGATGCGCGAATGGGAAATCCACGGCCGCTTGGCAGGGTAGCGATTTGGCATGCCACCTGCTGACCTACTGGGCATGGCTACATCGGCACCACATGACCACGACACCACCGAGCGGGTAGAACGGTATGAGCGCGAGCGCATCGTCGAGCGTCCTGCGGTCACGACTCCCGCGGCTTCCAACGTGAACGTGGGTCCGACGACCACCGCCGCGGCGACCAACACGGTATGGGCGGTGACGCGCGTCGTCACCCTGCTCTTCACCGTGCTCGAGGTCCTGCTGCTGCTGCGCTTTGTCCTGAAGCTCATGGGCGCGAACGCGAACCAGCCGCTGGTCTCGGGCCTTTACGGGGTCACGGAGCCGCTCGTGCGGCCGTTCCAGGGGATCTTCCCCGAGCCGGCCGGCCCGCCGGTGCTCGACCTCGCGGCGCTCCTCGCGGTCGTGTTCTTCTTCCTCATCGCGGCGCTGGTCGTCGCGCTCGTGCGCGCGATCACGTCCGCGCGAGCCGCCTGACGGCGCGCGCGGGTAGCGCCGCAAGGCTTCGCCACAGGCCGCGACGGAAACCGAGGACGATCGCGATGAGGATCGCTCCGGTGACCGCATCGGAAGCCTCCGTGACGCTCGAGAGCTGATCGCGCAGGAACAAGACGATCGCGGCGCCGACAAGGCTGCCCCAGAGTGTTCCGGTGCCGCCGAGGACGACCATGAGCACCACCGTGCCGGAGGTCGTCCAGTGCAGGAGATCGAGCGACGCGAAGCCGTGCCCGATCGCGTAGAGGGATCCAGCAAGCCCCGCGATGCCGGCCGAGAGGACAAAAGCGACGAGCTTATAGCGCGGGGTCGGATAGCCCAAGGCCTGCGCGCGTGCCTCGTTGTCGCGTATCGCGGCGAGGACGTGGCCGAACGGTGAGCGCGTGACGCGATAGACGGCGAGATAGCCGAGGAGCACGAGCGGCAAAGCCGCGTAATAGAAGTCGCCGGGACGGGTGACGCTGACACCCCAGAGCAGGCGCGGGACGCCCTGAACGCCGTTCTCTCCGCCGGTCACGCCGCGTAACTCGTTCACGAGGTAGAAGAGCATCTGCGCGAACGCGAGGGTCACCATCGCGAAGTAGATCCCTCGCCGCCGGATGGAGAGATATCCGACCGGGACCGCGAGCGCCATCGCCGCAAGGACTCCGGCGAGCGCGGCGAGCGGAAACGCGAGCCGGAGGTCGCGCGCGAGCAGCGCGGCGACGTAGGCGGCGCCTCCCCAGAACGCGGCGTGACCGAAAGAGAGCAGCCCGACGTAACCGATGAGCAGGTCCACGGACATCGCGAAGAGGGCCCAAAGCAAGATGTCGAGTGCGAGTACCGAGTAGATGACCCGCGGCAGAGCGAGGGCGACGACCACCCCGACGGCCACCAGGGCGATACTGAGCGGGCGGCCGCTCATCGCGCCTCGAGCGAGCCGAAGAGACCGGCGGGCCGCACGAGGAGCACCACCGCCATCAGCGCGAACACGAGGATGTTCTCGAGGGCCGGATTGACGATCGCTCCCAGGCTCGCGAGCACGCCCACGGCGAATCCCGCCACCACCGCCCCGGCGATCGAGCCCATACCACCGATGACCACGACGGCGAAGGTGAGGATCACCGGCTCGGCGCCCATCGTCGGCGACACGTTCCGCATTGGCGCAGCCAGCACGCCGGCCAGTCCGGCGAGCGCGATCCCGAACGCGAACGTCCCTGTGACCCAGCGGTCCACGCTGATGCCGAAGGCCCGCGTCAGGTCGCGACGTTCGATGGAGGCGCGCACGACCATCCCGAGCCTCGTCCGCTCGATCGCGTACCAGACCGCCACGCAGACCGCCAGCGAGAAGGCGATGACGAAGAGCCGGTACGCGGGATACGCGATCGCGCCGAGCGAGAGCGAACCACCGAGCTCGGTGGGCGTCGCGTAGGGCTGACCCTGCAGGCCGAAACGGACGCGCATCCCGTCCTGGATGAGAAGGGTCAGGCCGAAGGTCAGCAGGAAGCCGTAGAGCGGATCGAGACCGTAGAGCCGGCGCAGGAGGAGCCGTTCCACGGCGATTCCGACAAGCGCGACGGCCGCCGGCGCGAGGACGAGCGCCGGCCAGAAGCCGATGCCCAGCTCAAGCTGCAGGAGGTACGCGGCGAACGCGCCGAGCATGTAGAAGGCCCCGTGCGCGAAGTTGACGACCCGCAGCATGCCGAAGATGACCGCGAGGCCGAGCGAGAGCAGCGCATAGAACGCCCCGTTGACGAGTCCGTTGAACACCTGAAGGGTCGCGTAGCCGAGATCCATCGAGGTGCGGCGCGGCCCGCGCCGCACCTTTCACTCTTAGCGCTACTTAGGCATTTGGCAGCCGGTCTCGGATAGCGGACGCGAGACCTGCTCGGCCTTGAGTGTGCCCAAAACCTTGGAGTAATCGAACTTTTCCTTCACGTCCGATGCTGGCTTCACCTGCGCGAGCAGGGCGTCGTGCTGGACCCAGTGGTCCTCGGGGCGGATGTACCCATTCCGGATGAAGAAGTCATTGAACTTGTAGCCCTCGAGCTGTTTGACGACGGCGTCCGGGTCGTCCGTTCCGGCTCTCCGGATCGCGTCCATGTACTGCCACGCCGCCGAGTAGTTCCCGGCGTGGGCGAAGGTCGGCCGGATGTTCGTGCGCTTCAGGAACTTGTCGGCGAAAGTGCGGGCCTGGTCGTCCATGTTCCAGACCCACGGGGTCGTGTAGACGACGCCCGCGTATGCGTCGGAGCCAAGGGCGGTGATGTCGGTATCGAAGAGCAGACCGATCGCGAGCTGGATGTTCTGGTCCTTGAGCTTGAACTGGTTGTACTGCTTCACGACGTTGACGAGATCGCCGCCGGCCTGCATGGCGCCGAGGACCTGGGGCTTCAAGGAGCCCGCCTTGACAAGGAGATTCGAGAAGTCGCCGGTCTGGTTCGGGAATGGCGAGCCGTCCGACGCGACGATCGTGCCCCCGGTCTTCGTGATCGCGTTGCGGAACGACTTCTCCATGTCCTGACCGAACGCGTAGTTCGGATAGATGATGTACCAGCTCTTTCCAACGTTCTGCGTGACCCACACGCCGGTCCCTGCCGCGAGCATGTAGGTGTCGTACGCGTAATGGAACGTGTACTTGTTGCACTGTGGTCCGGTGAGATCGGTGGTCGCGGCGGTGATGTTGATGTAGAGACGCTTCTCGTCGTTCGCGACTTTGGCGATTGCCAGGGCCGCGGACGAAGTCGGGACGTCGAAGATCACATCCGCGTTGCTGCGCTCGTAGAACTCCTGGGCCTTCGAGCTCGCGAGGTCCGGCTTGTTCTGGTGATCGGCGGTGATGACGTCCACCGTCCCGCCAAAGACGTTCTCTCCGTACTTCGCCTTGAAGTCTTCGACGGCCATCTTGACCGCCTCGACCGCGTTCTTACCGGAGAGCTCGGCATAGACCGCGGACTGGTCGTTGATCACCGCGAGGACGAGCTTCCCGTCAGTGAGCTTGATGGGTCCTGCCGACGCACCGCCACCGCCGGTCCCGCCCCCGCAGGCGGCGGCGATCAAAACGCCGGAAACGATCGCGGCAAAGGCGCGCATTGTCGTCCTCCTCTTGCCCCGGTTAGACGCCGAGGTGACGAAGGAGCTCGCGCTCCCGCACCGCGACCGCGGCATTATCGAGCGTCTCCACGATCTCCCCCTGGGCGAGGAGATAGTGACGGTCCGCGACGGCCGTCGCAAAGCGCAGGTTCTGCTCCACCAGCAGCGCGGTCAGGCCCTCGCGTTTCGCGTCCAGGAGCATCTCGCGAAGCTGCTGGACGAGGACCGGCGCGAGCCCTTCCGTCGGCTCGTCGAGCAGGAGGATGCGGGCGCCCATGCGCAGCGCCCTCGCGATGGAGAGGATCTGCTGCTCGCCGCCGGATAGCTTCGCGCCCGAGGCGCGCCGGCGCTCGCGAAGGACCGGGAACGTCGCATAGATGCGATCGAGCGGCCAGGCGGTGGGTCCGACCTGCGGCGGCAGGGTGAGGTTCTCGTCGACGGTGAGCGTCGCGTAGATGCCGCGATCGTCGGGGACGAAGCCGAGGCCGGCCCGGGCGCGACGCTCCGGAGACCAGCCGCTGATCTCCTCGCCGCCGAGCACGATCCGGCCCTCCATCTCGCGATGGAGACCGACAAGACAGCGGAGGGTGGTCGTCTTTCCCGCTCCGTTCCTTCCGACGAGCGTGATGAGCTCTCCGTCGTCGACCCGGAACGCGACCTTCTTCAGCGCCTGGGCTTGGCCGTACCACGCGGAGAGACCCGCGACCTCAAGCATCCACTTGGCCCAGGTACGCGGCGATGACCGCAGGATCGTGACGGACCGCCTCGTACGGCCCATCGGCGATGACCCGGCCCTGCTGCATGACGACGACGCGCTGCGCCACTTCGGCGACCACGCCCATGTTGTGTTCGACGAGCAGTACCGTGCGACCGCCCGCAACCTGCCGGATCAGTGCGATGGTCCGCCCCACGTCCTCGAGGCCCATCCCGGACGTCGGCTCGTCCAGCAGGAGGAGGCGCGGCTCGCGCGCGAGGGCGATCGCGAGCTCGAGCGCGCGCTTCTGACCGTAGGGGAGGTCGCTCGCCAGACGATCGGCGGCCCCCTCGAGGCCGACCTCGCCGAGCAGCTCCCGGCCGCGTGGCACGAAGCGCCGTAACGCACCTTCCGACGACCAGAAGCGAAGGCCGAGATCCGTCGCGGACTGAAGTGCGAGGAGCACATGCTCGAGCGCGGAGAGCTGCTCGAAGAGGCTCGTGATCTGGAAGGAGCGCGCGACGCCGAGGTTCGCGATCTCATCCGCGCGAAGGTGTGTCGCGTCGCGCCCGAAGATGAGGACCTCGCCGCTCGTTGGTTTGAGAAAACCGGTAAGGAGGTTGAACAAGCTCGTCTTGCCCGCACCGTTCGGGCCAACGAGGGCGTGGACGCGGCCCGCTTCGAGCCGAAGATCGACGCCGTTCACGGCGCGGAATCCCGCGAACTTTTTGGTGACGCCGCGCGTCTCGACAGCAAATCCGTCCGTGCGCGCGAGGATAGGGCTGCGTATCGTTCGTCGCGTCGTGAAGGGCGGCATCGATCTCACTGGAAGGAGCGCGATCGTCACCGGCGGCGCGAGCGGGATCGGTCGCGCGATCGCGATGGACTTCGCGGAGCACGGCGCGCGCGTCCTCGTCGCCGATCTGGATGAGCGCTCGGGTACGCAGATCGCCTCGTCGATCGGCGGCATTTTCCGGAGAGCGGATGTGTCGAAGCGCGAGGACTGCCGCGCGCTCGTCGACGCCGCCGCGGGCGAGCTCGGCGGCGTGGACATCCTCGTGAACAACGCGGGGCTCCAGCACGTCGCGCCGATCGAGGAGTTTCCCGAGGAGAAGTGGGAGTACCTGATCCAGGTAATGCTCCTCGGCGCCTTCTACCTCACGAAATACGCGATCCCGCACATGTACGAGAAGGGCTGGGGCCGCGCGATCAACATCTCGTCCGTCCACGGCTTGGTCGCATCGCCGTACAAGTCGGCCTACGTCGCCGCCAAGCACGGCCTCAACGGGCTCACCAAGGCGATCGCGCTCGAGGCGGCCGAGAAAGGTGTGACGGTGAACGCGATCTGCCCGAGCTACGTGCGCACGCCGCTCGTCGACAAGCAGATCGCCGATCAGGCACGCGTGCACGGCATCTCCACGGAGGCCGTCATCCGCGACATCATGCTCGCGCCCGCCGCCCGCAAGCGCCTCCTCGAGCCCGGTGAGATCGCCGCCTACGTCACCTTCCTCTGCTCCGACGCGGCCGCGGGAATTACGGGATCGCTCCAGGTCATCGACGGAGGCTGGACGGCGCGGTAACTAGGCGCCGCGGGTCACGTGGGAGAGGTGCGACTCCTGAGGTTCAGCCCCCTCGAGCTCGAGGAGGAAGTCATCAAGGATGAGGTTGAACTCCTCGGGCTTATCCATCTGCACCCAGTGGCTCGCTCCGGCGATGATCTGGTGCGGGACGTCTGGGCGAAGGCGATGCAGATCGTTCGGGCTGTCGGCCTGCGCGGCGGTCACGAGTAGCGTCGGCCCCGAATACCCATCGAGATCGGCCACCGGATCGTATGCGAAGGCCTCGTCCATGATCTTGAGTGCCGCGTCCTGCGGAATGCTTCTGAACTCCGAGGTGACCTGCGCGCGGACCTTCGGTTGGGCTCCGCTGAGAAGCTTCTCCATGAAGTCGGCCGACGTTTTCTCGTAGTCGGATCTCATCGCCGTCATGATCTCTCGCGCGTGCTCGTCGGGGACATTTCCCGGTGCATCGACGAGAACGAGACCGGCCACGCGCTCGGGGTGGTTACAGGCGAAGGCGACAGCGGCCGCGCCGCCGAGGCTATGCCCGACGAGCACGAAGCGCGGGAGCGCGAGCGCGTCCGCGACCACCCCGATGTCTTCGGCCAGAGAATCGACCGCGTAGTCGAGATCCCGCGGCGCCTGCGATCGGCCGTGACCGCGCAGGTCGAACGCGATTGCCCGCCGGTGGGGCCGCACGTGCTCGAGCTGCGCCGACCAATGGGATAGGGTCCCGCCGAACGAATGCACGAAGACGACGGGCACGCCACCACGGCCCCCGTCATCCACAGAAAGTGGGCCCGCGAGACCCGGAACTTCCTTTCTTCTCACAGGTCGAGTGTGCCGCGGTTTTCGCACAGTGTGAGCCGCGTTA
>Ga0209378_1002270_pt1 | contig 13315 bp, 10 predicted proteins | sample GraSoiAngelo_156_FD_186170 | JGI IMG/M metagenome (GOLD analysis project Ga0209378, IMG submission 186170) | Grasslands soil microbial communities from the Angelo Coastal Reserve, California, USA - 14_1009_13_40cm (SPAdes) (version 2) | ecosystem: Environmental > Terrestrial > Soil > Grasslands ... | reverse complement strand
GGTATTGGCGTTGACGTTGGCGACGGCGAGATCGCGCTGCCCGTTTCCATTGAGATCTCCGATAGCGACGGAGAACGGTCCGGTTCCGGGTCCAGTCGCCAAGTCGGTCTTCGCCGCGAAGCTCCCGGTCCCGGTTCCCAGCAGAACCGAGATCGTGTTGGAGCCGAAGTTGGCCACGACGAGATCGAGTATGCCGTCCTCGTTCACGTCGCCGATCGCCACGGACCGGGGCCCGGCTCCCACGGGGAAGTCAGTCTTCAGCCCCAGGGTTCCGTCCCCGACTCCGAGCAGCACGGAAACGGTGCCAGCGTCTGCGTTGGCGACGACGACGTCGAGCCGCCCATCCCCATTCACGTCTGCGATGGCCACGTCGCGCGCGCCCGCTCCGGTCTGGAAGTCCGTCTTTGGCCCGAAGCTTCCCGTGCCCGTCCCGAGAAGAACGGACACCGTGCTCGCGGAGACGTTGGCGACGACGAGGTCGGGCACCCCGTCGCCGTTTAGATCGCCGATGGCGACGGAGCGCGCGCCTGCGCCCGTGGTGAAGTCTGTTTTCGGCCCGAAGGTGCCGTCCCCGAGACCGAGCAGCACGGACACCGTGTCGGCGCCGACGTTGACGACCACGAGATCGGGTATCCCATCCCGGTTGAGATCGCCAACGGCCACGAAGAACGGTGCGGCGCCGGTGGGGAAGTCCATGGCGGGGGCGAAGGTTCCTGTCCCGGTCCCGAGCAGAACCGACACGGTGTTCGCGCCCGTGTTGGCCACGATGAGATCGGGATTCCCGTCTCCGTCCAGGTCGGCGATGGCAAGCCCGTGGGGCACGGCCCCGGTCGCGAAATCAGTCCTGGGTCCGAAGCTCCCGGCCCCGTTCCCCAACAGGACCGAGACCGTGTTCGCGCCGGTGTTGACGGTGACGAGGTCGGGCTTCCCGTCCCCGTTCACATCGGCGATGCCAACGGTAATCGGCAGGGCACCGGTCGGGAAGCTCACGGCGGGGTTGAAGGACGCCGGCGTCTGCGCCGACGATGGAAGGGCGGCGCCCGCCAGGAGCGCCACCAGGGTTCCGGCAATGAGCTCGATGCGGCCGTGACGACCAGCCATGCCGCGAGAGGATTGTCCAGAAAAAGCTCCGCGTCAAACGCATTCGGGCAGCGCCCGAACTTCGCCGTTGACGACGCGCGCGTCTGCGGGTAGGACTGTGCGCATGAGTCTTTGCGACGGACGTACGAATGCCTTGAGCGTCTTGCGGTCATGATCATCGCGCGAGCGCTCGTGTTGCGCTACGGTGTGGCGGTTGGGTGTAGCGTGGTTGCGTTGATCCTGACCGACGCCCTGCCGGATCGAATCGAGCGTCAGGTGTCTGCTATCTTCTTCGCTGGCGTGATGCTTAGCGCGTGGTACGGTGGCTTGGGGCCCGGTCTGCTCGCCACGACACTCTCCACCCTGGGCAGGTGGTACTTCCTGATTCCGCCGGTGAGCTCGGTCGACGACACCATAAACGAATCTATACGTCTCACGCTCTTCGCCGTGGTCGCGGTCGGTATCAGCTATCTCAACGAGGCGCGCACGCGCGCCGAAGAGCGACACGTCGATCTTTTGATCCGTGAGAAGGTCGCCCGTTCGAAGGCCGAAGCCACTGAGGGGCGCTACTTGGCGCTCCTCGAGGCGGCCAGGATCTTGACGTCATCGCGCGACCCCGAGAAGACAGTGGCCAGCATCGCGAACCTTGCCGTTCCTCGCTTCGCGGATTCGTGCGTGGTGGATCTGCTGAGCCACGACGGGTTGCGCCGGCGCATCGCTGAGGTGCGGCGAGACGGCGCACAGGCTGAATCTACGGCCGACCCACGGAGCGCGGAGGCCGAGGAGCTCGCGGCCAAGGTTCTGCGGGTCGGTCGGCCTGAAGTCACGCCCGTGAGCGTGATCGTGCCCCTCGTGGCCGGGGGGAAAACACTCGGCGCCATGTCTTTCTGGCTGACAGGCTCCGACCGGCAGTATGGTTCAGAGGATACGACGTTTGCGCAGGAGCTGAGCCGGTTCGCGGCGCTCGCCCTTGATCGGGGCCGAGCGATGACGTGATGGCAGTGCCAATGGGCGTGAGGGAGGCTTCACAATGCTGACCAGACGAGAGCTGGTGAAGCTGGGGCTTCTAGGTGGTGGCTACACTGTCCTCGCTTCGGGATCGGGTCTGCGCCGGGTCTTCGCGGACGATGAGCTTCCGGCAAGCCCGCAGCTGCAGCCGTTTCAAGTCTCCCTTCCCGTCCCGCCCGAGCCGAAAGAGGTGGTGGGAGGCTTCACGTCGACCGACTGCAGCGACTTCACAGGCAGTGGGACCAGGTTCTTCCAGATCGTCGAGGAAGAGCGCTCTGTCCAGATTCATCCCGCCCTGCCAGCGACGCCGATTTGGGGTTATCGAGACGCCAACACCAGCAGCGCCTGGAACTTCGTTCTCGGCCCCACCTTCAAGGTGAGGATGAACGAGGGCGGCGTAGTGGTCCGCATGACGAATAACCTGCCGGACCACCCCGCAGGGTTCCCCGATCCTCTGAGGGGGTTCGGGGTGAATCGCATGACGACCCACCTTCACGGCGGCCATCACCCATCCAGGTCGGATGGTTTCCCCGATAACATCAACAGCTTTTTTGACGACAATAAAACGTCGCGCTTTCACCGCTTCGTCAGCGAGCCCGGCCAGTCCTACGACTACTGCTATCCTCTGCTCGATCCCGGCTTCTCTACGCACGAGGCCGACGCGACCGAGAGACCCTCGACCTTGTGGTACCACGATCACTTTTTCGACTTCACGGGCCCCAACGTTTACCGAGGCCTGGCGGGCTTCTTCCTCGTCTTTGACGACCTCGACACGGGGAACGAAGCAACGGGCCTGATGTTGCCCAGCAACAAGTTCACCAGCCAAGGAGTCACCAATGACGTCGGCCCGTTCGACATCCCGCTGGTTCTTCAAGACAAGCGAGTCGACAGTTTCGGCCGTCTGATCTACGACCCCCTGGACCACGACGGCTTCCTGGGGGACACGTTCTTCGTGAACGGTGCGGTCCAGCCCTACCTCGCTAACGTCCAGAGGCGGAAGTACCGCTTCCGCTTCCTGAACGGCTCGAACGCGCGCTTCTACCGAATCTTCCTGACCAACTCGAGCGGTCAGACCTTCCCCATGGACCAGATCGCGACCGAGGGGGGACTGCTGGCCGCGCCGATCCGGAACATCCAGAGCTTCCAGATCGCCCCGGCCGAGCGCGTGGAGGTGGTAGTCAACTTCAAGGACTTCCCGGACAAGACGAATCTATTTTTGGAGAACCGCTTGGCGCAGGATGATGGACGTAAACCGGGCGACGTTCTGTCGCGGGGCACGCAGCTCCTCCAGTTGAGGGTGCAGGGGACTAGCCCGGCAGCCGACCCGAGTCAGGTCCCCAATGTGCTGCGCCAGTTCGCCGCGATCTCTGCACAAGAGCTGGCCGGTGCCAGACGCAGGGAATTCAAGTTCGAGAGAACCGACGGGGCCTGGGCCATCAACGGGCGATTCGCCGACCTCGAGCACGCCCTGACAACCTCCGTCAGGAACCGTGGCGAGATCTGGCACCTGGACTCAGGCGGCGGGTGGGCGCACCCCGTCCACATCCACCTGGAATTTATGCGCATCCTGAGCCGGGACGGGAAACTGCCCCCGGGATGGCCAAGAAGGACACCATTGTCATTGGAGCTGACTTTGGCAACGTGGACCTCTTCATCAAGTTCAGGGACTACCCGGGTGCCTTCGTCTTCCACTGCCACAACATCGAGCACGAGGACATGCGAATGATGGCGCGAATGGACATCGTGTGACCCAAGACATGAATCGGCGCAAGCCGGGGAGCGTGCTGTTTTTCGCCTCGTTCCTCGTCTCGTCCGTCCTGGCTGCTTTTGCGGGCCCGGAGCCGGCCGTCGCGGGAGCGGAGAGCTATTTTCCCAACGTCGTCCTGACGACTCACGACAACAAGACGGTCCGGTTCTATGACGACTTGGTGAAGGGCAAGGTCGTGCTCATCAACTTCATGTTCACGAGTTGCAAACGCTTCTGCCCGGTGACGACCCCGAATCTCGTGAAGGTTCGAGCAACTCTCGGGGAACGCGTGGGGAGGGACATGTTCATGTATTCGATCACCCTCGACCCAGCGACCGACACACCCGAGGTCCTCAAAGACTATGCTAAGAAGGTCGGGGCGGGACCGGGCTGGACCTTCCTCACGGGTAAGAAGGAGACGATCGACAAGCTTCGCCGGAAGCTTGGCGTGTACGACCGGGACCCGGTCATTGATGCCGACATTACCCAGCACGGCGGACTCGTCGTCTACGGCAACGACGCGATCGGCAGGTGGGCGTCGATTTCAGGCCTCAACAAGCCCGAGGTCATCGTGAGAGCCGTGTCACGGGTGGTGGAGCCTGGGCACCCGTGAGGATTCCTCTCGCTTGAGCCGGACGTCCTCGTAGCGCGCCGAGTACGGGGAGGAGGGGATCAGGGTGAGGCCCGGCTCCTCCACCCGCGGTCCCACGCCACGAATGAACCCGTTCTCCCAGATCGGCGCGAACGCCACGCGCTCGATGCGGGTCGCCGCGCTCCCGCCCGCGCCCTGTGCGCCCAGCACGACGCCGCGGAGCTTCTTCTCCCCCCAGGTCGACACGAAGGTGGCGCGCTCCATCGTCCTAACCCGCGAGAGGATACCGACGGCGCCCAGGTAGCCGGCGACCGCCTCCGCCATGGAGTTGTAGGGGTCGGGCGTGAGGTCGCTGCCGATGGTAGGGGTGCGGGTCGATGGGGAGCGCAAACTCCATGTACGAGAGGATTCCAGAAAGTACGAGAGGATTTCCAGAAATTCAAGGAAAGTTTCTAAAAAATCCAGGGAAGCTTCTAGAATAGAAAGTCCGTCACGTACCTCGTCCCGCCACCGCCAAAGAAAGGGGAAACACCTTGGGGAAGCACATTATGGGTGACGACGAATTAACGACGATTGCCAGGACAGGTCTCGCCCTGCTGTCTATCGGTATCTTTGTTTTGCTGCCATGCAAGCAATCGCTCGCGATGCACGGCCCGGCGCATGATAGCAAGTCAGTGCTCATCCTAGACTCAACGGTCACAGGTGGAGCTACAAGTCTCGAGGCGGTCCGGGCTGCGTTAATCCCGGCTGACCCAGCTGACCCAACTGGGGAAAAACTCACCGTTGAGGTAACTGACGCCACTGGTTGGGGAGCGAGGACTACTTCAGATTTCTCGACGTACAGGGCGGTCATCCTTGGCGATCCCAATTGTTCCGTCAACACGAGTCCAATCGACGCTGCGACGGCCAATAACACCGTTTGGGGGCCAGCGATTAATGGCAACGTGATCGTCATCGGAACCGACCCAGTGCATCACTCGATTTCCGGGCCAGGCGGTGTTCAAGGCGGTCGTCAACTTACACAGAGCGGTATTCAGTTTGCGGCGGCTGAACCGACAAAGACCGGCGCCTACATTACGCTGAGCTGCTATTACGCCCGCGCGGGCGTGGCCACCCCTGTCCCCCTGTTGGATCCATTCGGTAGCTTCACGGTCCTCGGCCAGTTCAACTTCAGCAGCTGCCCCATGAATTCGCACATTGTAGCCGTCCACCCCGCGCTCTCCGCGCTCACCGACGCAGCTCTGTCGAACTGGGGCTGCTCCGCTCACGAGGCGTTTGACTCGTTTCCGTCTGATTTCTTGGTGCTGGTAATCAGTTCGGAGATTTCCCAAACCTTCACGGCGCCGGATGGAACCGTTGGGGGACCTTACATCCTCGCGCGCGGCGAGACCCTCTCACCGATCCTCTGCGGAAACGGCACCCTGGACCCAGGTGAGGAGTGCGACGACGGGAATACCGCCAACGGTGACGGCTGTTCGGCGCAATGTAAGATTCAGGAGATTACCAATCACCAGCCGAATGCCATGTGCAAGAACGTGACCGTGACGACTGATCCGGGAGGCTGCACGGCTGCGTCGGCATCCGTGAACAACGGCTCCTCCGACCCGGATGGGGACGTAATTACACTAACCCAAACGCCCTCGGGCCAATATAGGAAGGGGACAACAAACGTCACTCTCACAGCAACCGATTCACACGGTACCGCTGCTTTTTGTACTGCCGACGTTACCGTCTTGGACCAGGAGGCGCCTTCCATTACCTGTCCGGCTCCTCAGATTGTTGAATGCGCGGGGCCAGGCGGGGCTACGGCCACCTTTAGCGCAGGAGCCGGGGACAACTGTGGTATCGCTTCGACGAGTTGCCCCGCGTCAGGATCGACCTTCCCGCTCGGGACAAGAAGCGTCTCTTGCAGTGCTACGGATGGCTCCGGGAACTCCAACTCTTGCAACTCCAGCGTGACCGTGAGGGACACTACGGCGCCGACGGTGTATTGTGTCCCGGTCCCCCGGGTGAGGAAGTGGCACCACGACGAGGATCGCGACGATGAGAAGGGAAAGCTCAAGCAGGGGCTCTTCCGGGTGTCCGCGAGTGACATCTGCAGCGCATACACGATCACGCTCGGCGGAACCGTGCTGGTCGACGGCGAGATCATCAAGATCAAGCCGACGGCGAGGCCGGGGATCCGGTTGGTGGGAAGGGACGATGACGACGATGACCGAGCGCCGAGTATCAGACGCTTTCGGGTCGGTCCCGGCGAGGCCGTGATCACGGCGACGGACGCGGCCGGAAACATTGGGAGCGTTGCGTGCCCGGTTCCGCAGCGGCAGGGCGATGACGATGACGATGACCGACACGACTCGACGGAGAAGTAGTCGTCAGCGTATCCTATAAAGCCATGACAAAGAGGGTGCCAGGGATAGTCCTTGCGGGGATTGTGCTGACCCTGTTCCACACACATCCCGCCTTTAGCCAATCGAGCGAAGAGCTCAACGCCCTGAGAAACGAGATTGAGGCGCTCAAACAGAGCCACTCAGCCCTTCAGAAAGAGCTGCAGGAACTTAAAAGTCTTCTACAAAGCAGACAGGCTCCGCCCGTACCCCAGAACGTTGTTTTCAGTATCGCTGATGATCCTTTCAAGGGCGAGAAAGGGGCAAAGGTCACACTCATCGAGTTTTCTGATTACCAGTGCCCCTTTTGCGCCCGCCACTTCCGCGAGACCCTGCCACAGATAGAGCGCGACTACGTCGTGAACGGCAGGGTCAAGTACGTCTTCCGGAGCTTTCCGATTGAATCGATCCATCCCTACGCGTTCAAGGCACAGGAGGCAGCGAGCTGTGCCGGAGACCAGGGGAAATATTGGGAGATGCACAACCGACTCTTTGGCAATCAGAATGCTTTGGGTCTGACGGAGCTCCCACAACACGCACAAGCGCTTGGTTTGGACCTGCCACGATTTCAACAGTGCCTCGACAGCGGAAAACATGCGGGCAAAATCAGGAGCGACCTCGCGGACGGGCAGAAGGCCGGGGTGCAGGGAACGCCCACGTTTTTCCTGGGGCTCACCGAACCTAACGACCCAAAAGTAAAGGCCGTCAGGATTATAAGGGGAGCTCAGCCCTACACGGTCTTCAAGGAAGCAATAGACAGTTTACTTTCCACACAAAAATAGCTGCCTCCCCTTTGCATCTCAGCGTCGCTTGAGCCGGATGTCCTCGTAGGGCGCCGAGTACGGATACGAGGGGATCAGGGTGAGGCCCGGCTCCTCCACCCTCGGTCCCACGCCGCGAAGGAACCCGTTCTCCCAGATCGGCGCGAACACTACGCGCTCGTGGAGGATCCGCTGGATCTGGTGGAGGAGCTCCTCCCTCTTCTTCCGATCGACCTCTCTGGCCTGGCGGTGAAACAGGTCTTCGACCTCGGGGAGGACGCCGTACGCATACCTCCCGGTCGGCGTCGCGAGCCCCTCGATGCGGGTCGCCGCGTTTCCGCCGGCGCCCTGCGCGCCCAGCACGACGCCGCGGAGCTTCTTCTCCCCCCAGGTCGACAGGAAGGTGGCGCGCTCCATCGTCCTGACGCGCGTGCGGATGCCGACGGCGCCCAGATAGCCGGCGACCGCCTCCGCCATGGAGTTGTAGGGCGGGTTGGGTGTGAGGTCACCGCCGTCGAATCCGTTCGGGTACCCGGCCTCGGCCAGGAGCTGCTTGGCGCGCTTGGGATCGTAGGGGTGCGGGTCGATGGGGAGCGCGAACTCCATGTGCCGGGGGACGATGTTGCCGGTCGTGCCCGCGAAGCCGAGTTGCTCGGCCTCGTTGATCGCTTTCCGATCGACGGCGAGGCTCGCCGCGAGCCTGACTCGACGGTCGCTCCACGGCGACTTCGGATCCCACTGGTCCACGAAGTCGAGGAAGAAGACCGCGTTGGTCCGTACGGCGGTGAGCTTGAGCCCGGGCGTCCGCTGGACGTCTTCGGCCACCGGGCCGTTCAGGAAGTACGCGATGTCGACCTCGCTGCGCTTGAGCGCGGCCGCGCGTGTCGTCTCGTCGGGGACACTCTTGAAGACCAGGCGCTTGACGCTCGGAGCCTTCCGCCAGTAGCCTTCGAAAGCCTCGAGCACGAGCTCCACGCCCGGGGTGGAGCTCACGAACCGGTAGGGTCCGGCGCCGATCGGAAGCTTCTTGAAGCCCTCATCGCCGACGCGCTCGACGTACTTCTTCGGCACGACCCACCCCGCGCCCGTCGCGGTCGTCCCGAAAAAGGTCATGAAGTCGGGCCACGGCTCCTTGAGCTGGAACCTGACCCGGCGCGCGTCCACGACCTGCACGTCCTTGACCTTGTCTTTGAGCAGCTTTGCGGCCCCGCCGCGATAGCGCTCGAAGGAGAACTTCACGTCCTCGGCGGTGACGTGGTCGCCGTTGTGAAACTTGGCCCCCTGGCGCAGGACGAACTCGTAGCTGGTGCCGTCAGGCGACATCGACCACGACTCTGCGAGGCTCGGCGTGTTGAGGCCGGCGGGCATCGGCTTCACCAGCGCGTCGTGGATCGCGTAGAGGACCATGAACGGGGTGATGGCGGACTCCGTCTCCCCGGGATCGAGCCAGCGAGGGGCGAGGGTCACGTGGACCGCCCACACCATCTGGCCGTCGGGGCCGGCTGCGGCCGGATCCGCCCCTTCCGCCGTTCTGACGGGGGCGGGGAAAGTCCAGATCGAGAGCAGCAGGGCGAGGGCGCTCAGCGGCCGGGTGAGCCGACTCATAACTCGCCTCCTCGGGCCGAAGTCCTCCTCGGGCCGAACTATAAGCCCGCGCCGCGCAGCACCAGCTCGAGGTTCTGCGGCGCCGGCTTTCGGATGCCTCGTTCGACCTCGTGCATGGCCTCGACGACGGCCGCGGAGACCGGCGTGGGCACTCCGTGCTCACGGCCCTGGGCCACCACGTAGCCGTTCATGTAGTCGATCTCAGTGGGCCGGCCCTTGGCGACGTCTTGCGCCATTGAAGAGCGCCAGTTCCGTCGGCTCGCGGAGGCTGGCGTGAGCATCCTGTCCAGGGCCTCGTAAGTCTCTCGCTGATCGGCGCCCGCCCATTGTTCGGCCGTGGCGCCGTTGAACTTGGGCACGCGGTACCCGAGCGCCAGCCCGACGCGCGCAGACTCTGCCGCGAGGTGGATCGTGATCGTGCGCCCCACCTCGCTCGCGGCGACCTCGAGCGAACCGAGCCCCGACATGGCCTGGACGGGGTTGCCCATCGCGTTCGCGCAGAGCTTCGCCCACCGTTCGCCCCAAAGGTTGTCCGTGACCTGGGCTCCGTCGATGACCGAGAGCATCTCCGCCAGCTCGGTGGCGCGCGGCGTGATCCGCCTGTCGTGCTCGCCGGCGCGGAAGACGTCGTGCCCCTTACCCTGCCCCTTCTCTACGCCGCGCTCCACCTGGCCGGGCTTCCAGAGGGCCACGCCGATCTTGGACATCACCAGCCCCACGGCGCGCGAGGCGCCGGCCACGCCCGCCACCACCGGGTCGGGCCAGCAGTTCTGGGCCGCGACCACGTAGCCGTGGGCTGCCAGGTGCCGGAGGGCGAGCTGAGCCGCCCACGCCGTGTCATAGGCCTTCGTGGCGACGAGCGCGATGTCGTAATCGCGCGGTAGCCGGGCTGCCTCGTTTAGATGCACCGCCGCGGGGCGCGCCTCGAACGGCTCGTGCGGTCCCGTCACCGAGATGCCGCGCTCGCGGATGGTCTCGACCTGGTCGGCCCACGAATCGACGAGCGTCACATCGTGGCCCGCACGCGACAGGAACGCTCCGAGGTAGCTTCCGATGGCTCCGGCGCCGATGAAGAGCAGCTTCTTGCCCATGTGTCCCTCCAGTCGCGTGCATGTTACGCCGCCAGGGTGCTGGGAGGACGAGAGAATTTCTCTAAATGGAACTTTCCTCCTAACAGGCCAGTTTTAATTCGACTGAAGCGCGGCTACACGCACGCCCACCGGTGAAAAGGGGGTGAGAGCCAGTCCAGGGAAGGAAGCAATAGGTCGCACAGCAATCGAAAACTTCGGAACGGGGGAATGCGCATGAAACGAGCACTGACAGTTGCGGCTTTGAGCGTAGGTTTGATTGTCGGCTTGGCAAGCGCGGATGACAAGGACAACGACGAGACTTTTCGAGTGGAACCATTTCAGGTCGGGCTCGGCTCCCTCGCCGGGTGGATTCGCGGCGCGGGCGAGCCCGGGCAGAAGAATGACGACCGCCAGTTCGGGCTCTATCTTCAGAAGAACACCAAAACCGCCAACTTCTCATCGGCGGGAGCGGAGCTCACGGGGAACATACCCAAGACTGTGAGTGAACTTACCACTCTTGCGTTCGATATCCCCGGTGTCGTCGGCGTTCCCTTCCAGACGTTCGACCCGTCGTCAGGGTCGGGAGCGAACGGGTACTGTAACAATGGGGCGCCTCGGTTCAACGTCTTCTCCCGGGTAGGCACCGGTCCACTCGCAGTGTGTTTCCTCGGCTGCCCGTTTGGGAGGAGGACCCAGGACCCTGTCACCGGATGGTGGACAATCAAGTTCGAGGCACCATTTAATGAGGCTCGGTTCCCGGGCTGCGGGGCTCCAACAGGCAATTTAGCGTTCCTCGAACTCATCTTCGACGAAGGGATCGACGTAGGCGGGACGGTGGGCAATAGCCCGGGTAACGTGGTCCTCGACAACATCCGGGTCAACGACCAAGTCGTCGGCAAGCCGAAGGACGATGACTAGGACGGCCAAATAGCAGAGTCCGCGCACGAGGGCGGGGCCCGGTGGCCCCGCCCTTCGCTTTGCGGGGACAGTCTCGCCGACCTTCAACCCCGCGTGATCTGTGACAGGCCCGGCAGGCGGCCGAGGAGATTTCCGCTGACGCCTCCGTCGACGATGAGGTCGTGGCCGTTGACGTAGCGCGCGTCGGGGCCGAGCAAGAACGCGATGACGTCGGCCATGTCCTCCGGCGTGGCCACGCGCCCGAGGGGGACGAGCGCGTCGCGCTCGGCGGCGATCCGCGGGTCGGCGTACACCTTGGCGGTCATGCCCGTGCGCACCATGCCGGGCGACAGCGCGTTGACCCGGATGCCGTCGCGCCCGAGCTCCTGCGCCAGCACCCGCACCAGCATTATGAGGGCCGCTTTGCTGGGCCCGTACGCGCCGAGGTTCGCGTGCGGATTGCTGCCGGACATCGACGCGACGGCCACGATCGCGCCGCGCGAGGCCTTGAGGGCCGGATAGGCCGCCTTGGCGAGGAGCCACGACGCCCGCGTGTTCACGGCGAACAGGCGGTCCCAGTCGTCGACGGGGTAGTGCAGGAGCGGCCCGGGCCGATTGATGCCGGCGTTGCTCACGAGACCGTCCAGGCCGCCGAAGCGGCCGACCGCCTCGCCGACAACACGCGCCGGCGCATCGACGCTACCCATGTCACCGTGCAGAGCCAGCGCCTCCGCGTCGAGTTTCCGAAGCTCTTCGACCAGCCTGTCGAGCTCGGGCGAAGGGCCGAGGTCGACCGCCGCGATCTTCGCCGCCTGGCCCCGCGCGCGGGCATCGCGCGCCAAGCGGAGACAGGTCGCCCGTCCAATCCCGCTCGCCGCTCCCGTCACCAGCACGTGCATACACACCTCCTTCGGTGCGGCGCAGTGTAACCCGGTTTGAACGGTCGTGACGATCCTTGACCGCTCCGGGGCCGCCGGCTAAGCTCGGCCCATTGAGCAACGGGAGTGACGCCCGCGGTGTCCTTGCTCAGCTCTGGCGCTGGGCCGTCGAGGATCCGGCCGCCCTCGACTCGACGAGGCTGACAGGCGGCGATCCGGTTCTCCCGAGCAACTTCAAGATCGCGACGGCCGCGACGGCGAGCATCGCGGCGGCGGGGTTGGCGGCCGCGGAGCTGTGGCGGCTCCGCGGCGGGCGACGACAGCGGGTCGCGGTCGATGCGCGGGCCGCGGCGGCCGCATTCCGCAGCGAGCGCTATCTCCGGGTGGACGGCCGCCAGCCTCCCGGCGCATGGCATCCCGTCTCTGGCTTCTATCGAGCCGGAGACGGACGCTGGATCCAGCTCCACTGTAACTTCCCCCATCACCGCGACGGCGTGCTCCGTGTGCTCGGATGCGACGGCACGCGCGAGGCCGTCACGGTGGCGGTGGCGGGATGGAAGGCGGCGGAGCTCGAAGACGCGCTCGCGGCGGCGGGCCTATGTGCCGGGATGGTGCGTGCTCCCGACGAGTGGCAGCGGGATCCGCAGGCGCAAGCGGTCGCCGAGCTGCCGCTCTTCGAGATCGTACAGATCGGCGAAGCTCCGGCTGAGGCGCCCGGGAGCGGCGACAGGCCGCTCTCCGGCGTGCGCGTCCTGGATCTGACGCGGGTCATCGCCGGCCCGGTCTGCGGGCGCACACTGGCCGAGCACGGCGCGGACGTGCTGCTGGTCACCGCCGAGCACCTGCCGAGCATCGAGGTGCACGTCATGGACTTCGGCCACGGTAAGCGCTCTGCGCGCCTCGATCTGCGTCGGGCGGATCACGCGGAGCGGCTGCGGTCGCTGATCCGCTCGTGCGACGTCATCTGCCAGTCCTATCGTCCGGGCGCGCTCGCCGCCCGCGGCTTATCCGCCGAGGAGCTGGCGCGGCTCCGGCCGGGCATCGTCTACGTCACCTTGAGCGCCTACAGCCACGTCGGACCCTGGCGCGAGCGTCGCGGGTTCGACAGCCTGGTCCAGTCGGTGAGTGGCATCGCTCACGAGGGCGGGGCCGCAGCGGGCCTGGATGAGCCGAAACACCTTCCCGCTCAGGCGCTCGACCACGCGACGGGATACCTCGCGGCCTTCGGGGCGATGGTGGCGCTCGCGCGACGGGCGCGGGCGGGCGGCAGCTACCTCGTGCGGGTCTCGC
>Ga0209378_1002266_pt1 | contig 13348 bp, 9 predicted proteins | sample GraSoiAngelo_156_FD_186170 | JGI IMG/M metagenome (GOLD analysis project Ga0209378, IMG submission 186170) | Grasslands soil microbial communities from the Angelo Coastal Reserve, California, USA - 14_1009_13_40cm (SPAdes) (version 2) | ecosystem: Environmental > Terrestrial > Soil > Grasslands ... | reverse complement strand
ACACGATTCCGGCGGCCGGAGAGCCCGGCTCCGAGACCTGGGGCGGCGAGTCGTTCAAGTACGGCGGCGGGTCGGCGTGGATCACCGGCTCGTACGACGCTGAGAACAATACGCTCTACTATCCGGTCGGCAACCCCGGTCCCGACTTCGACCGGCACGTCCGCCCGGGCGACAATCTCTTCACCAACACGACGCTGGCGCTCGATCCCGACACCGGGAAGATGAAGTTCTTCTTCCAGTACACCCCGAACGATCCCTACGACTACGACGGCGTCAACGAGGTCGTGCTGGCCGACGTCGCCGGGCGGAAGGTGTGGTTGCACGGCGACCGCAACGGTCACCTCTACTCGGTCGACCGCACCAACGGCAAATGCGTGTGGGTGGTGCCGCTCGGCCGGGTCAACTGGGTGAAGTCGTGGGGCCCGAACTGTCGCCCGATCATGAACTGGCCCGAGAAGGACGTCGTCTACGACAAGGTGACGCAGGACATCGCGCCCACGCTGGACGGCGGGAAAGAGTGGCATCCGATCTCCTACAGCCTGCGCACGAAGCTCGTCTACGTCCCGGTCTACGACTTCTCCATGGAGTGGAAGCGCGGCGAGTGGTACCTCGGTGCGAAGGTCATCCGCCTGAATCCGGGCAGCGGCGCTACCAAGGCCTTCGACGCGGCGACGGGCAAGCTCGTGTGGTCGCGCCCGCAGAACACGCCCGGCACCGGCGGCATCCTGTCGACCGGGGGTGGGCTCGTGTTCTTCGGCGATCCCGAGGGCCTGTTCACGGCGGTACGCGATGACACCGGGGAGACGCTCTGGCAGTACAATGTCGGCACCGGGATCCACGGTAACCCAACCAGCTTTACGGCCGGCGGCCATCAGTACGTCGCGGTCGTGGTGGGGCCGGGCGGTGGCGGCATCTGGCCCCTCTACTACAGCGAGTGGTACAAGAAGCAGTCCAAGGGCGGAGGGCTCTTCGTCTTCGGGCTGTCCGAGTAACGCAGCCGCAGTCTGACGCGGGGAGGGCGGACGTCTCGCCCTCCCCTTTTGCTGCAAAGGGGCGGCGGTCTCGCCTCGCTAGGTTTCTCGCTGACTTAGTCGGCTGTCCGAGCTCGGGCACCCGGCCGGTTACCTTTTCCCCGCTCCGAAAACGCTGGAGAGAAGTTGGCGGGGGCGCCTTCGGGCCCTCCGCACCGCGTGGTACCATTGATCCCGGTAATTGACTGACGGACTGACGGATGAAGGTGGCCGGGTTGCAGGCGTTGTTTCAGAAGCTCCCCTCCTGGAAAGGGATCACCTGGATCTTCTACGTGCTCGCCCACCGCGAGGAGTTCTCCCAGGAGTTGAAGAGACGGGATGAACGCGCCCAGTGGGTCGAGGGCTCGATGCGTCAGTTGATGGACCTGCAACAGGAGACTCACGAGGCCGAGAAGCGGAAGCTCGAGCGCGAGCGGATGGAAGAACGAGAAAAGCTATTCGCCCTCGCTCAGCGTGGTGTTGACACGGCACATCAAGTTCTGGCGCTGTTCGAGAAGCTTCGGGTGCAGTCGGACGCAATGGAAAAGAACCTTCTCGCTGCGGTCCGAGGGCTCGCGATCATGCTGTACGCCGAGCAGAAGGGGGAGGTACGGAACGCCATGCTCGAGTTGATGCCGGCCGGGGTCCAAAAGGCGCTGGATCTAACCTTCCAGCAGTTTCGCGCCATCGAGAGCCGAAGCAGCCTCGCGGTTGCGCTAGGCTCACTGACTCCGCCCCCGCTGGCCGGAGACACGAAGGCTCCGCACAAGGACGGGCGGTGAGGAGCCGGAGGACCTCACGATGAACCCGAAGCGGGTTGGGAGAGGGAGTACGCCGGTGACGGCCGAACTTGAAAGCGCGTTTCTGACGTACTTCGAAGAGATTGAACGCTGTAAGAAAGCTCAATGTTACTGGTCGCTGCTTCATTTGCTCGTGGCGCTTCCCGATGTCTGTAGTGCACTGGAAACCGAAAACGGAACGGCCGATGGCAGCGGCGGGCTTTATCGCAAGTGGTGCAAGAACTACCTCGATCGCGACAAACCCGACAAGTCGTTCACCCCATCTGACCGCTACGCGCTTCGAAACGTACTCCTGCATCAAGGGCGTACAACCACTGACCAAGGGCAGTACCGCAGTTATAGTTTCGTGCAACCCACTCCGGCAGGCGAGATTGTCCATAAGCTCATCGACGACTTCGGTCCCGACGGTAAGAATCTAACGCTCGACGTTAGCAAGATAGGCGACGAGACTGTCGTCGCAATGGGAGTATGGTTTACCACTCTTCAGAAGGTGGAGATGCAAGTAGCATTAGAAAACGTCAGGCGGAATATCCGCTGGCTCGCTCGGCAAGGCCAGAAACACGTGCCAATCCCCGGCAGTATTATCACGGTGAGCTTCCCTACGACGTCCAGCACCGGCGGGTTCGAAAAACCCGCGAGATAGCGGCACAGGTGTTGTCGCCCCCAGGGGGGTGGCCTGCCCTGAGCGGGCCCGCTGTCCTAATTCATCGAAGGCGCCCGGACGTTAGCAGCGTCCAAGCCCTCGAATCCGTCCGCCTAGGTCGAGCGGTGGCTACGCGAGATCGCGTCACGATCACGCTGAAGAGCTACGCCGGGGCCGGTCGCCGGCTCGAGGACGCCGCTCCCAGAGCCGCAATCCCGTCTTGCGGGAAGGCCCGTCTGCACTACCGCGGCCCGCTCACACGCTAAATCCTCGTGGCGGCACGGATCTGCGCTCCGCCGCCGCGGCGCGGCCTGCAAGGCCAGCTTGCGCGCTCACCGGTATGACTGCGCGGGTTCCGCGGAAAACAGGCGTGGCACGCGAGTTGCTCTGTGCACGGCGCGCACGGGTTCGGCGGCGAGCTCGATCACATGCCGGTGAATTTCGATGGCAGCGCGGCGTGTTGAGCGATGGAGAGCACCGATCGGCGAGGTCCCGCGAGGACGGAGGACACGATGAAGAGTGTGCTTCGACAGTACTCCGGGGAATGTGTGGCGCTTGCGGTGGTCCTGGCGATCGGGAGCGCGCTGCTCCCGCCGTGGGCGCTCGGCGCCGACAGCGCGGGCCCCCACGGGTCGATCTACACCGTGCACAACGAGTCGGGTATGGCGCGCACGATCAACGTCGCCGGCTTCCCCGTCGTGGCGGAGTCCAACCCGTTCTTCCTCGACCTCGGCGTGAATGGCCGGCGATGCGTGACGTGCCACGAGCCCACCAACAACATGAGCGTCAGCGCCGCTGGCCTCCGGGCACGCTTCGAGGCGACCGATGGGACCGACCCGATCTTCCGCACCAACGACGGCTCGAACTCGCCGCTGGCCGACGTCTCGACCCTCGAGGCGCGTCGCGCAGCGTACAGCATGCTGCTCACGAAGGGGCTCATCCGCGTCGGCATCTCGATTCCCGCCAACGCGGAGTTCGAGCTCCTGGCCGTGCACGATCCTTATGGGTACGCGGGCAACAACGCCAACGGCAACGAGCTGTCGCTCTTCCGACGGCCGCTGCCGTCGACCAATCTGGCCTTCCTCAGCACCGTCATGTGGGATGGGCGCGAGACATTCCAGAAGGGATCGTCGGCGGCAATCCACTTCGACCTCGTCGATCAGGCCAACAGCGCCACCCGGGGCCACGCGCAAGCACCGAGCCCGATCGACCAGGCGACGCGCGACGCGATCTTCGCCTACGAGACGACGCTCTACACCGCCCAGGTGTTCGACCGCACAGCCGGCGATCTCAGCGCGGCGGGGGCGCAGGGTGGCCCCGAGACCTTGTCGCTCCAGCCGTTCATGTTCGGAGGTAATGACCCGCTCGGCTGCAACGCGAGCGGGGCCAACTGCGACCCGCAGAACGCGACTTTCAATCCCATCGTCTTCACCGAGTTCGACGCGTGGGCGAGCCGGACCGGCCGCAACAGGGCTCGCGCGGCGGTCGCAAGGGGCCAGGACCTGTTCAACAGGCTGCCGATCCGAATCACGAACGTCAGCGGCATCAACGACGACTTCAACGCGCCGGTGGTCGTCGGCTCCTGCACCACGTGCCACGACACCCCGCACGCGGGCGACCACTCGGCGCCCGCGCCCCTCAACATCGGTATCGCGGATCCACCCGTCGGCGCCGACGGCCTCAACGCCTCGGGGCTGGCGATCGGCGACATGCCCGTCTACACGCTGCGTAACAAGATCACGGGCGAGATCAAGGTGGCGACCGACCCGGGCCGCGCCCTGATCACTGGCAAGTGGAAGGACGTCGGGCGCTTCAAGGGACCGATCTTGCGCGGGCTGGCCGGGCGCGCGCCGTACTTCCACAACGGCTCGGCGGCCACGCTGGCCCACGCCGTGAACTTCTACGACAAGCGGTTCAACTTGAACCTCACCGACCAGCAGAAAGATGATCTGGTTGCGTTCCTGCGGTCGCTGTAGCGTCGCGTACCGGCACGGCCTTCTCGTCGCCCGGAAGGCCGTGCCCTGGATGCTCGACCACGGTATACCATACGGGCACCAGGACACCCGCACAGGAGGCGCGACGTGCTGAAGATCAAGCACATCGCCAGCTCGACCCACGACGTCGACAGAACCGCGAAGTTTACATCGACATCTTCGAGATGTAAGGACATCGCCACAGTCCCGGGCCACCCGTGACACTGCAAGCTGAGCTTGCACGCTCGCGGGTGTGATTGCGCGGATTTCGCGGAAAACACGCGCATGGCACGCGAGTTGCACACGGAGGGACCGCGATGAGAGAGCGCGCGGTCACCGGCAAGGTCGCGACGATCGGCGTCGACGTCGGCGGAACGTCGATCTCCTGCGGGCTCGTACGCCAGGACGGCGAGGTTCTCGCGACGGTCGAGACGCCGACCCACGTCTCGGGCCTTGGCACCGCGCTGAAGACGCTACTGGCCGTGATCCACGACGTCTATTCGCAAGCTCGCGCACAAGGATGGACGGTCGACGGCATCGGTGTGGGATTGCCCGGGCCGGTGGATGTCGACAGAGGGATGATGTTGGCGGTGTCTCCCCTGAATCACGTGCCGGAGTTTCGTGGCGTACTGGTCGCCGAGCAAATCCAGGCGCTCACCGAGCTGCCGACCTTCATCGACAACGACGTCAACGCCCTTGCACTCGGCGAGCGAGCGTTCGGGCTCGGCCGCGGCGCTGCCTCCCTCGCGGTTCTCGCGATCGGCACCGAAGTCGGGGGTGCCTTCGTGGCCGGCGACGTCCTCCTGCGCGGCGCGCACGGGTTCGGCGGCGAGCTCGGTCACGTGCCCGTGAATTTCGCCGGCCCGCGATGCGGGTGTGGCGGCCGCGGATGTCTCGGCGCCTACCTGGGCGGCCGACAGCTTGCCGGCGAAGCGCGGCGGCGCGTCATGGATGGAGCGAGCTCGACGCTCGCCGAGCGGACGGCCGGCACCATCGACGCCATCACGTCGTCGATGGTGTTCGCCGCAGCGGCCGCTGGCGATCGGCTCGCGGAAATGCTCGTCGACGAGGCGTGTGAGGCGCTCGCCGCCACGCTCGCGATGATCGTGAACGGCCTCGATCCGGAGCTCATCGTCATCACCGGTGGTGTCGCCGAATCGCTCGTGCCGCTGCGCGCCGACGTCGTGCGTCGCACGGCGGCATATGCCTTCGCGCATCCGCTCGGATCGACACGGATCCAGATCACCCCTTCTGACAAACGCGACACGGTGCGAGGAGGCGCCGCCCTGTTCGCTTACGAGCGCGCGCGGCGTGCCGGGAGCCGCTGATGTACGTGGAGCGACCGGGCGCGAGGATCTTCTACCAGACGACCGGCACCGGCGGCCGCGACGTCTTCCTCTGTCCGCCGCGCCAGCCGGCCGTCTATGGCCGCATGTGGAAGCACCAGATCCCGTACCTGTCGCGATACTTTCGCGTGACGACCATGGACCCGCGAGGCAACGGCCGCTCGGATCGGCCGCTGACCGGCTACGACTTCGTCACGCATTACGAGGATCTCCGCGCCGTGCTCGACGCCGCGGTGCGGCCGCCGTTCGCGTTCGTCGCGTTCTCCTGCGCGAGCATGCTCGCAGTCCGCTACGCGATCGATCATCCCGAGCGCATCTCGCACCTGATCTTCATCGGCGCCCAGTACTCGCAGTCGCTCCCCCAGCCGTTCGACGAACAGGTCGTCCCCATCTTCCGGAACGACTTCGACGGCTGGCGGACGCGGCTCTTCCAGAAGATCCATCCCGAGCCGCACTCGCTCAAAGGCATCGAGGACGGCATCGCGTGGGCCGGCGAGACGTCGCCTGATATCTTCATCGAGGCGTTGCGCCAGATCGAGAAGGATAACGTCTACGATCTGCTGCCGCGGCTCACCGCCCCCGTGCTCATCCTCCACGGCGCGAAGGACGAGGTCGTGCCCTACCGCCACGGCAAGAAGTTCGCCGATGCCGTCCCCGGTGCGCGGCTCGTGACGTTCGAGGGCGGCGGTCACAACCTGCCGGGACGCGAGGCCGCGAAGGTGAACCGGCTCGTACGCGACTTCGTGCGCGGCGAGGCCATCGCTTCAACCGCGATTCCGCCGACCACCGAGCGGCACGCGCCGGCGCCCCGCCGGCGCCGAAGCGGGCGCAAGATCCTCTGGCTCTCGAGCTCGATCGGTCTCGGTCACATCCAGCGCGACATCGCGATCGCCCGGACGCTTCGCCAGATCTATCCCGACGCCACCGTCGACTTCCTGGCGGCCGATCCCGCGCGGCGCGTGGTCGAGGTCAGCGGCGAGCGCCTGCATCCGGCGACGAGCCTGCTCCTCAACGAGAGCGCCCACATCGAGAGCTGGGCGACCGCCGATCATCAGCTCCACGCCTTCAACGCGCTCTGGGACATGGACGAGATCATGGCGGCGAACTTCATGGTCTTCGCCGATGCCGTGGAGGCAGTTGACTACGACCTCTGGATCGGCGACGAGGGGTGGGACCTCGACTACTACTTGCACGAGAACCCAGAGATGAAGCGGGCGCCGTACGCCTTCATCACCGACTTCATCGGCATGCTGCCGATGCGCGAGGATCCGACGTCAACCGAGTTCGTTCGTGCGTGGGACAAGAACGCCGAGAACGTCGACCATCTCCGCCTTCATCCCGACGTCCGCGACCTCTCGCTGATGGTGGGCGACGAGGACGACGTGCTCGACCGCCCGTTCGGTCCGAACCTGCCCAACATGCGGCAGTGGGCCCGCGAGCATTTCAAGTTCGCGGGGTACACGTATCACTTCGACCCGACCGACTTCCGGGACAAGGCGGCGCTCCGCGCCTCGCTCGGCTACCCTCAGGGCGAGCGCGTGATCCTGGTCTCGGTCGGCGGCACGCGGGTCGGCCGCAATCTTCTCGAGAAGTGCGCGGCGGCATTCTCGCTCATCGCGGCGCGCGTCCCCGACACGCGGATGGTGCTCGTGACCGGCCCGCGGCTCGACGGCGCGGCGCTTCCGCACACGCCGCGCCTCGAGGTGCGTTCGTTCGTGCCGCATCTCTTCCGGCATCACGCCGCTGCGGATCTGGCGATCGTGCAGGGCGGGCTCACGACGACGATGGAGCTGGCGGCGTTCCGCACGCCGTTCCTTTACTTCCCGCTCCGGAATCACTTCGAGCAACAGTTCTTCGTCTCGCGCCGCCTCGAGCGCTTCGGCGCCGGCGTGCGGATGGATTACGACCGCACGACACCGGAGGAGCTGGCGACCGCGATGCTGAATCACTTGGGCAAGCCCGTGCATTACCGCGACATCCCAACCGACGGCACCGCGTGTGCGGCGCGCCTGGTGGCCGAGCTGCTCGCCTAAACAGGAGGATCCCATGTCAGACCGACTGAACGACGTCAACCTCGAAGGCATCATGGCCGTCGACAACCTCGTGCGCGAGAACCCAGCGCTCGGCAAGTGCCAGTTCAAGGCGAAGTCGAGCTGGCAGCGCGGCACCAAGAGCCAGGTGTCGATCAACGCGTGGACCGCGGGCGGCAACAACATGTCGCCGGCGCCGCGGCGTTTCACGATCATGGTCGACGAGCCGTCGGAGCTTGGCGGCGTCGACGGCGCGCCGAATCCGGTCGAGGTGCTGCTCTCCGCGCTTGCCGGCTGCGTGACCGCGGGGATTGCGACGAACGCGCAGATGTTCGGCGTGCCGATCGACGCGATCGACATCGATCTCGAGGCCGACGTCGATGCGCGGGGTTTTCTGGGGCACGACCAATCCGTGCGCAATGGCGTGACCGACATCCGCTACACGGTCACGATCCAGAGCTCGGCGCCCGAGGACAAGGTGCGGAAGTGCAAGGAGACAATCGACCGCAAGTCGCCGGTGCGGGACACGCTGGCAAATCCGGTGAACATCGTCTCGAAGCTCGTCTACAAGACGCGCTGACGCGATGCCGGGCGACGTCAACTGCATCTTCACGAAGGTCCTCATTCCCTTCGTGGAGAAGGAGGTCGGGCCCGAGGGCGTCGCGGCGATTCTTCGGACCGCCGGACGCTCCCGGGAATACCTCGTCGCCGACCACAACTGGCTGCCGTTGCCGCTCGCCAACGAGCTCGTCCGCCTCGCGATGGAGCTGATGGGCGAGACCGACGAGGAGCGGTGGGCCCGGCGCTACGCCGAGTACCTGATGGAGTGGCGGCCGTCACGGGCCGACCGCCACTACCTCGGCACCTACTCGATCGGCCTCGGCGAGCCCGGGCGATACTTCGAGCGCTGCAAGACGATCTGGGGACAGTTCGCGTCCTTCCTGCGGTTCGAGCTCGTCCACGTCGGCCGCCGCCAGGCACGCTTCCGGTGGAGCCCGGCCTCGGGTGCGCCCATGCCGCGATGGAGCTGCACGCAAATCAAGGTCGGCCTCGAACGAGCACCGACCGTTTGGGGGCTGCCGCCCGCAACCGTGAGCGAGCGACAGTGCGCGACGCTCGGCGCGGACGCGTGCGTGGTCGACGTCCGGTGGACGAACCCGCCCCTCGGCCGGTCATTCTGGAGCGCGACGCTCGGCGGCGCGGCTGGGTCGGCGCTGACCGGCTACGCGCTCGCGACGGCGCCGGGTGTGTCGTGGGTCGGCCAGGCTCTTGCCGGCGCGGCGCCGCTCGCCGCCGGCGTCGGGCTCGGCGTGATGCTGCGCGAGCGCGCGCGCCGCCGGGACAGCCAGCGGCTGCTCGACCTCCAGTCCGAAGAGATCATCTACTCGAACAACGAGCTCGAGAAGAAGTTCCGAGACCTCGAGACCAAGATCGAGCAACTCTCGCTGCTGATCGACCTCAGCGCCGCCGTGAACGCCACCCTCGACCCCGAGAAGATCTACGAGCAGGCCGTCCAGCGGCTGGTGCACCGCATGGGGTACGAGGCGGCGCACCTCTACCTCGTCGATCGTGAACGACGGCTCGTCCGGGGCCACCAGGCCGCCGGTCGCGCGAGCGCTGAGCTCGAGACCGTGGAGCTGCCCCTCGACAACGGCGCCAGCGCGGTCGCTCGTGTGGCGACGATCGGGCTGCCGCTTCTCGTCGACGACGTGGAGGCCAGCCCGACGCCGCTCCACCTGGCGACGGTCCGCGCCCTCGACGTGCGCGCGTTCGTCGCCGTGCCGCTACGGGTGAAGGACCGAATCTTCGGCGTCCTGACGGTGGCCTCGAGCGAGCCGAACCGGTTCGCGGCCGGCGATCTCGAGCTCATGTCGGCCGTCGCGAACCACGTGGCGCTCGCCGTCGATCGCGCCGAGAGCTTCCAGATGATCGAGGAACTCACGCGCGGGCTCGAGGACAAGGTGCGCGTGAGGACCGAGCAGCTCCGCGCGGCCAACGAGGAGCTGCAGGCGGCGTACCGTGACCTGCAGGCGACGCAGGTCCAGCTGATCCAGCGGGAGAAGCTGGCCTCGGTGGGGCAGCTCGTCGCCGGCGTCGCCCACGAGCTGAACAATCCGATTGGCTTCGTCTACTCCAACGTCGGCACGCTCGACGACTTCGTCAAGCGCCTGCGCGCGATCCTCGACGTCTACCGCGCGGTGCCGCTCGCCGACGCCGAGCAGGCTCGCGTCGACGAGCACTGGAAACAGCTCAAGCTCGACTACGCGCTCAAGTACATCGACTCGATGATCGAGGGCATTCGCGAAGGCGCCGAGCGCGCCCGCAAGATCGTCCGCGATCTGCGCGTGTTCGCCCGCACGGGAGCCGACGTCTGGCAGGCCGTGGACCTCCACGAGGAGCTCGAGTCGAGCCTCACGCTGGTCAATCACCTCCTCAAAGAGCGGGTCACCGTGCATCGGGCATTCGGCCCGCTGCCGTCGGTCGAATGCGTTCGATCGCAGATCGACCAGGTGTTCTTGAATCTCCTTGCGAACGCGGCGCATGCGATTACCGGGCCGGGCGTGATCACGATCGAGACGCGCGTGGAGGACGGATGCGCCGTCGTCGCGGTCGGCGACACGGGCGCGGGCATCAAGCCCGACGTGATCGGCCGCATCTTCGATCCCTTCTTCACGACGAAGCCCGTCGGCGAAGGCACGGGGCTCGGGCTCTCGATCAGCTACGAGATCGTCAAGAAGCACGGGGGCGAGATCCGCGCCGAGAGCCCTCCGGGCGGCGGGGCGACCTTGACGGTCCGGCTGCCCCTGACGCGGCGGCCATCGTGACCGGTTCGGCGGCGATGAGCGAGCCCGCGACTGTTCTCCTGGTGGACGACGAACCGCGCGTGCTCGACTCGCTCGAAGCGATGCTCGGAATGGACTACCGCGTCATCCGCACCGAACGTCCGCCGGAAGCGCTGGAGATGCTGGTGCGGGAGCGCATCGCGGTCGTCATCAGCGACCAGCGCATGCCCGGAATGCTCGGCACGGACCTGCTGGCGCAGAGCCTCGAGGTGTCGCCGGAGACCGTGCGCATTCTCCTGACGGCGTTCACCGATGCCGACGCGCTCATGGCGTCGATCAACGCCGCCAACATCTATCACTTCGCCCTGAAGCCGTGGGATCCGAAGGAGCTGCTGCACATCGTCGGGCAAGGCGTGCAGCGCTACCGGCTCGGCGAGGAGCGCGAGCGGCTCGTCCGCGACCTCGCGCGGAAGAACGCCGATCTCGAGGCCGCGCTCGCCGACCTGCGCGCCGCGCAGGACCACGTGGTGCGCGAGACGTCGCTGCGCACGCAGCTGCAACGCTACGTGTCCCCGCGACTCGTCGACATGGCCGTCGCGAACCCGGCGTTGCTCGAGCTCCCCGGCGAGTGGCGGCAAGCGACGGTCCTCTTCGCCGACATCCGGGGGTTCACGCGCCTGATCGAGACGACGCGCGCGCCGGTCATGATCCGGCTGCTGGACGAGTATTTCAACCGGATGATCGAGGTGATCTTCGGCCATCACGGCACCGTCGAGCAGCTGATCGGCGACGAGATCGTCGCGTTGTTCGGCGTTCCCGAGGGCGCCGAGGATGCCGCCGCGCGGGCGGTGGACGCCGCGGTCGATATGATCGACGGAGTCCGGCACCTCGCCAGGCGCTGGACCGAGGCCGGCTTGCCCGCCTTCAAGATCGGGATTGGTCTCAGCTCGGGCAAGGTGATGGCGGGGACCATCGGGTCCGACCGGCGCCGCGAGCTCATCGTGGTCGGCCGGCCGATGATCGCCGCCGCCCGCATCCAGCGCATGACACGCCTCTTCGGAGCGCATATCATCGCGGACGAGGAGACCTTCCGTCAGGTGAGCGACTCGGTGAGCTACCGCGAACTGGGCACCCCGCGCCTCAAGGGCCTCAAGGAGCGCACCGTGCTCTACGAGATCCTCGGCAAGAAGCCGGCCGTCGCGGCGGTCTCCGGTCCGGTGTGACGGCGCGCGCGGGCCCATGGACCCGGCGACCGTCCTGATCGTCGACGACGAGCTCCGGGTCCTCGACGCGCTCGAGGCGATCCTCGCGGCGGAGTTCCGCGTCGTGCGCGCGGCCGGCGGGGAGGCGGCGCTGGACATCTTGCGCGCGGCGGACGTCGCTGTTATCGTCACCGACTACCGGATGCCCGGCATGACCGGAGTGGAGCTGCTGCGGCGAAGCCAGGAGCAGGCGCCGGATGCCGTGCGCATCATCCTCACCGCATACACCGACGTCGACAGTCTCATGGAAGCGATCAACACCGGGCGCATCTACCACTTCGTGCCGAAGCCGTGGGAGCCGAACGATCTCGTGCTCATCGTCCGCCGGGCCGCCGAGCGCTACGCGCTCGCCCGCGAGAACGCGCGGCTGCGAGACGAGCTGGAAGTCGCCTACAACGCCGTGCGCCGCGACCTGGCGGCTGCCCGCGCGCACCCGCTCGGCTTCGACACCCTGATCGGCGCGCGCGGCGGCCTTCGCGCGGCGACGGAGCTCGCGCGCAAGGTGCTCGACAGCGATACGACCGTGCTGTTGACCGGTGAGACGGGAACGGGCAAGGAGCTCTTCGCGCGGCTCATTCACGACAACGGACGGCGCCGGACCAAGAACTTTGTCGCGCAGAACTGCGGGGCGCTGCCCGAGTCGCTGCTGGAGTCCGAGCTCTTCGGGCACGCGCGCGGCGCGTTCACCGGCGCGACGGCGGAGCGACACGGGCTGTTCGAGGAGGCGCACGGCGGCACGATCTTCCTGGACGAGGTCGGCGAGATGTCGCCGGCGATGCAGCTCCGGCTGTTGCGCGTGGTCCAGGAAGGCGAGCTGCGGCGCGTCGGCGAGACGGCCACGCGGCGCGTGGACGTGCGCGTGATCGCGGCGACGAACGCCGACCTCGAGACCGAGGCGGCGGCCGGCACGTTCCGGAAGGATCTCTTCTATCGGCTTAACGTCTTCCCGATCCACTTGCCCCCGCTCCGCGAGCGCGCCGGGGACATCCCGGCGCTGGCCGAGAATTTCCTCGGCATGTATCGGATGCGAGCGCGGCGCGCCGTGCCGTCGATCTCGCCCGAGGCGATGGCGCGCCTGCGCGCGTACCCGTTTCCCGGCAACGTCCGCGAGCTCGAGAACGAGATCGAGCGAGCCGTCGCGCTCGCCAACCCAGGCGAGGCGATCTCGCCCGAGCATCTGTCCGAGCGGGTCAGGGTCGATCGGCCGGCCGCGGGGACACCGTCGACGCTCAACGACGCGGTCGAGCATCTCAAGCGGCGCATGATCGAGGACGCGCTCCGCGAGTGCGGGTCGAAGACGCGCGCGGCCGAGCGGCTCGGTCTCACGCGCCAGAGCTTGCAGCAGATGCTGCGGCGGAGAAACATCTAGCCGCGTGGCGCGGGGAGTGCGGACAGCTTTGCGGCCGATCACGGACAGGCCATCCTCGATCTATGGGCATGCAACGCCGCTTGCGGAAGTTTTTGCATCGGGACGAGCTGGCGGCGCTGATCGCGGTGAAGG
>Ga0209378_1002264_pt1 | contig 13354 bp, 9 predicted proteins | sample GraSoiAngelo_156_FD_186170 | JGI IMG/M metagenome (GOLD analysis project Ga0209378, IMG submission 186170) | Grasslands soil microbial communities from the Angelo Coastal Reserve, California, USA - 14_1009_13_40cm (SPAdes) (version 2) | ecosystem: Environmental > Terrestrial > Soil > Grasslands ... | reverse complement strand
GCGATCCCCAGAAAGAGGGGCGTGGTGATCTTGGAGAGCGCGGCGGCGAGCGCCATCCAGGTACGGTGCGCCAGGCCCAGCCGGGCCGGCGCGACGAGGCCGACAACGAGCAGCAGCGTTCCCAGCGCGGCGGGCACGGGGGCCGCGGCACCGTGCCCGCGCCACCAGAGCAGGCCGGCGACCGCCACGAACGCCGCCCCGACCGTGAAGCCGAAGCGCCGTCCCTCGGCGGGAGTTAGTCGAGCTGGAACTCGCGTCTCCAATCTCCGCTCTCCTGCCACTCGGGCTGCTGCGCCTTGTCGAGCAGAAACGGCCCCAGGACCAGGTAGTCGATGTGGGTGCGCATGAAGCAGCGATAGGCGTCCGCCGGGGTGCACACGATCGGCTCCCCGCGCACGTTGAATGACGTGTTGACGAGCACGGCGCAGCCCGTCAAGCGCTCGAATTCCTTGATGAGGTCGTAGTAATTGGGGTTCGTGTCGGGCGAGACCGTCTGGATGCGCGCCGAGTAGTCGATGTGCGTCACCGCCGGGATGTCCGAGCGCACGACGTTGAGCTGGTCGATGCCCCACAGGCGCCGCTGCTCCTCAGTCATGGAGATCTGGCGCTCCCGCCGCACCGGAGCGACGAGCAACATGTACGGCGAGTCGCAGTTGAGCTCGAAGTAGACGCTCGCGCGGTCGCGCAGCACGCTCGGCGCGAACGGCCGGAAGCCTTCGCGGAACTTGATTTTCAGGTTCATCTGCGCTTGCATGCGCGGGCTCCGCGGGTCGCCGAGGATGCTGCGGGCGCCCAGCGCCCGGGGGCCAAACTCCATGCGTCCGTCGAACCAGCCCACCACTCTTTCCTGAGCGAGGAGCTCGGCCGTGCGACGCAGCAGGCAGTCGCGCTCGAGCCGCTCATAGGAGGCCCCCTGCGACGCGAGGTAGGCCTCGATGTCTTCCGGAGAGAATTCGGGCCCGAGATAGGCGCCCTTCATGGCGTCCTGCCCCGGCGCCACGGTACGTGGCTGCTTGCAGAAGCGGTGCCAGATGAGTTGCGCCACGCCCAGCGCACCCCCGGCGTCGCCAGCGGCGGGTTGGATCCACAGCCGCTTGAAGGGACCCTCCCGGAGGATCCGGCCGTTGGCCACGCAGTTCAGCCCCACGCCGCCCGCCAGACACAGGTTCTCCATGCCGGTCTCGCGGTACACGGTGCGCGCCATGCGGAGCATGATCTCCTCGCACACAACCTGGATTGAGCGCGCCAGATCCATTTCACGCTGCGTGAGCTTGGACTCGGGCACGCGCGGCGGCCCCCCGAAGAGCCGGTCGAACGCGCCGTTCGTCATGGTGAGGCCGCTCAGGTAGTTGAAGTATTCCTGGTTGAGGATGAACGAGCCGTCCTCGCGCAGGTCTATCAACTCGCGGTAGATGGTATCCACGTACTTCGGCTCGCCGTACGGCGCGAGACCCATGACTTTGTACTCACCGGAGTTCACCTTGAACCCGGTGTAGTAGGTGAATGCCGAGTAGAGCAGGCCGAGCGAGTCGGGCCAGTGCAGCTCTTGCAGGAGCTCGAAGTCGTGGCCGCGCCCGACGCCGAACGAGGCGGTGGCCCACTCGCCCACGCCGTCCGCCGTGAGGATCGCTGCCTCCTCGAAGGGCGACGGAAAGAACGCGCTCGCGGCGTGCGACTCGTGGTGCTCGGCGTACAGGATCTCGCCTTCGTAGCCGTCGAGTGCGAGGCGGATGTCGCCCTCCATGAAGAGCTTGTCCTTGAGCCACAGGGGTCCCGCCATCCGGAACGATGCGAAGCCTCTTGGCGCGACGCTCAGGTAGGTCTCGAGGATGCGCTCGAACTTGAGAAACGGCTTGTCGTAGAAGCCGACGTAGGCGAGTTCGGAGGCTCGAATGCCTCCGGCTTGGAGGCAATAGCGGGCCGCGTGGCTGGGAAAAGACGCGTCACCCTTCTTCCGGGTGAAACGCTCCTCCTGTGCCGCCGCGACGATCTCGCCGTCGCGGAGCAGGCACGCGGCACTGTCGTGATAGAAGGCGGAGATGCCAAGGACGTAGTGCGGGGCCATGTGCGCGCCGACTCAGTGCAGGCGACCCACTCTGTGTCTCCCCAAGAGCAGCTCGACGAGGAAGCGCAGGCGGCCGCGCAGGTATTGCCAGCGCGTCTGCAGGTTCTGTCCCTTCAGCAAGGCAAGGAATTGGATCAGCGCGTCGGTCCAGAACGCGTATACGAAGTGCGCAGCGTCCGCCCGCGTCCGGTGCGACAGGCACCGCCGGTGGATGTCATACCAGTTGCGGACACTGGTGTACCCCATTTCGTAGGCCTCCAGGCGTCCTCCCGCAGCCGGGTAGTGAGACAACCGGGCGGGTCCCGCGACCGCAAGCGTTCCCTTCGCCCGTATCCGCAGGCTGAAGTCCAGGTCCTCGCCGATACCGTAGCCCTCGAATCCCTCATTGAAGCGGATTTCGCGTGCTGGCGCGGTGCGCCACATCGTCACGCCCCCAGGGAGCCAGTCTCCCTCTACGAGGCCGGTCTCGGTGCGCGGCAGGAAGGCCCACGGAATCGAAATTCCCGAGCGGCTGTAGGTGCCCGGCCGCAGATCGGAAACGACGCGCAACCATTTGCGCAGCCGCCAAACCAGCGGGGGTCGCTCAGGCTGGTTTTCGTCCACCGCGGCGACGCCCACCACCCGATCACCGAACTCACGGTGATGTCGCTCCAGCTCGGAACAACACCCCGGCGACAACACGACGTCATCATCGAAGAACGCGACAAGGTCCGTGGTAACCCAGCGCAGAGCGAAGTTCCGCTGGCGGGTGAGGCCACGCAGCGGGCCCGCGACGCGGAAATAGAGGACGTCGCTCCCGGCGAGTGCGAGTCTGTCGTGGTCACGAACGGCGCGCTCGGTTTCGACGCTGCGGCTCGCATCCACGATGATCACCCGCTCGGGCATAGGCGCTTGCACCACGAGTGAGTCGAGGAAGCGCGCCAGACTGGCCGCCCGCTGGTAGGTGCAGATCACGACCGTGACTCCACGAGTCAGCGGGTCCGCGGGCGCGCATACGGCCGGCGGCTGACCCGCATACTTCCCCAATCGCAGCCACGCGCTGACATTAGCCAGGTCCATCGCGTTGCCGACCGTTGGTTCCGCCCTCGACACGCGCCCGACGTCGGACATCACCTCGCTCGTTCCTCCCAACCTAGACATCCCGATCTAATCGACGTTGTCAGAGGTCTCAACCGGTTCCCTCTCAGGAGCTCATCCATGAGGGGAGCAATCGCTTCGTACGTGATCGGCACCGGGCACGGCAATCTCCGTCCCGAGCCATCCCGCCAGACCTGCTGGAGCACGCGCGCAATCCCCTCGACATCCGTCGGATCACAAACTGCGGCCCCGAGGCGGGTTCCCTCGATCCCTGCTGCACTGCCCGGTTCCGCCACGACGAGTGTGGGGATCCCCATCGCGACGGACTCATAGAGCTTGGCAGGGATCTGCAGCACCTGGTCTTGTGCCAACACCACGACTAGGCGCGAATGGGACACTACGTTCAGAGCCTGAGCACGGGGTAGCGGCCCTAGCACCTCGACCTGCTGCTCGAGTCCTGCCGCCGCGACTGCTTCGTCGAATGCAAGAGCATGAGAAGCTTGGGCATGGCCGGCGATGCGCAACTTCGAACCGGCAGCGGCAGCGTCCGGATGACGCTCCAGGAAGAGCTGAAACGCCTGGACGACCGGCGCGAGATCGCGACCAAGGTACAGCGTGCCCGTGTACGCGATGCCCAACCCCGGATACGGATCTGTGGCCGGGGGCGGCAAGCATTCCCGGTCGACGCCGTTCGGAACGCACGCGATGGCCAGGTCGGGATACCTCGCGGCCAGTGCCTTGGCGTGCTGCACAGTGTTGGTGATGACCCCGTGGGCAGCCCGGAAGGCGATGCGTTCCAGACGGGGGATCAGGGCCTGAGCCAGGCAGGTGTGAGCCCCCGAGTCTGACTCCCGGGCCTTCGCGAGGGCTCCCGCCCACGGATCGCGGAGGTCGATCAACCAACGCGCCGAGCTCCCGATCATGGCCATCCCAGCAGCGAGGTGCGCAGAGTGAGGAGGGCCGCTACTCACCACGACGTGCGGCCGGAATCGCCGGATCAGCGACCGCGACCGCAGCGCCGCGCGGAGGACCCAACCTCGGGTCGAGTCCATAGGGAAGGTCAAGAACCCACTAATCTCCAGCCGCAGCCGGTGCAGCAGCCCCGGCCGCCCCGACGGCCGCGCCACAGGCAATCCGTTCGGGAGGGACCTGACCAGCCGCCGCTTCAGATGACAGAGCAACTGGTAAGACGTCCAGAGGTGTCGACACGATTCTACATGCGTGCTGCCCCCCGTTGGATACTCTTGGGGACACGCGGCGGTTACGACGGACACCTTCCAGCCCAACCGCGCAAGGTATTTCGTGATGCCCGCCCAGCGAAGGCCACCGACGGCGTCATCGCGGGTAAAGTGGTATGTGACGACGAGCAGTCGGCGGGCGTTCACCTACGTCCCTCAGATTCTCGGCGGGCAGCCATGGCTACGCTCAGTAGCAAGAGCGAGACCAGCCCGACCTTACCGAGGTTCACTACCCGGACAAACGCGGGCGGGCGGTCTCCCGGTGCGCGAGTGTCGCGATCGCGCAACACCGCGTGTTCCTCGTGCTCCACGGTTTCGCCCCGTGCCGGGCACGTCGCTTGCGCCCAAAGCGACCGCAGCGGTGATGATCCAGACCTTCGAGCCGCGCGGCCATCAGGCGGGAGCTGTACGTGATCAGCAGCAGGCGGTGGGTCCCGGTCAAAGGCCCTCTCCCGATCCCCGGCGCGCGGCCGTCACCCGTTCGTAAAATGCCTGGAACCGCTCCCGGTGCAAGACCACATATGCAAGTCCATACGTGATCGCGCCCGCGCCGATTTGGGCAGCCAACCGAAAGCCCGCAGTCCACTCGCCGCCGCTGAATCGCCCGACGGCAAACACCGCCGCTGCCATCAGGGCCGAGCCGCTCAGAGCAGGCCACAGCGCCCGGAAGTATGCCCGGGGAGACAGCTCGATCTTGGAGAAGGTTCGCCAGTACAGCATGAAGGCGAAGAAGGGATCCATCAGCACCCAGGCCATCGCAAGGCCAACCGTGCCCCATCGCTGCCCGCAGAAGTAGAAGCTCGTGGGCATGACAACGGCAGCAGCGACCATGTTCCACATCTCGAACCTCGTGTCCCTGATTGTGTGGAGCACCGTCGGCAAGAGCGGGATGATCGAGCGAAACGCCGCGTAGGCGGCGAGGAGCCGCAGCGGCGCGATCGTGGCGCTCCACTTGGGGCCAAGGAGCACGAGGACGAAATCCTGAGCGACCAGGGCGAGACCAAGCCCGAGGGGGAACGTGACCAAGGCGATGCCCTCGGTAATCCTGAGGAGGTACCGCCGGAGCGCCGCCGGCTCCGTCTGCACCGCCGAAAAGACGGCGGGCGTCACCTGCCCGACCAACGCCGTGACCTTGTCCACCGGGACGTTGGCCAGGGTCCAACCGACGTTGTAGAAGCCAAGGGCGGCCTTCCCCAGAATCCGCCCGGCCACCAGAAAGTCCGCGTTGGACGAGGTGTACCAGCACAGCCGGGAGATGAGGACATTAGAACTCAGGGTGATCGCGGGCTTCAGGGATTTCCGCCGCGGCCACGCGAACGGTGCGTGCCGCAGCCTGAGAATCGCTCCGGTCGAAATCAGCGCGCTCAGCACCCCGCCGCACACGAGGGTCCAGTACCGAAATCCGGCGACGGCAAAACCGACCATGCCGATCGCCAGCACCAATGCCTGGCTCAGGTCGATGAACGCGAGTGCCTTGAAGCGCAGATCGCGCTGCAGCAGCGCGAGCGGTACGGTCTTGAACGAAGTGATGACGAAGGTCGTGCTCATGGCCACCACGACGAGCGGCAATTGGGGCGCGTGGAAGAATCGCCCCAATGGGATCGCTACGATGCAGGACGCGAGTAGGCTGGCCAGCCCCAAGAGTACCGCGAGCCCGTTCAGCTGGTTGAGCTGCTCGACGCTGAGCTCGCGGACGGCCAGCACGGCGGCGCCGAGGCCGAATTCGGAGAGCAGCGTGATGAGCCCGAGGTAGACCGCGGCCATGCCCACGAGGCCGTAGTCCTCAGGGGTGAGTAAGCGCGCAACGATCAGCCAGGATACCCAGCTGAGCCCTTGACTGGCCCACTTGGCCGCCGCAGTCCAGGCGACCCCGCGAAGTAGCGCGCGATCCAGGGCTCGAGCCTGGGCGTGTCTGCGGGACTCTGCAGTTTCGGATAACGACGCTACTTCGCCCACGGCTGAACACCGGGGGCAAGAGCCGGACCACCCCGAAGGGCGGCTGGGCTCCTCGCCCGGCCCGTCTGTCCACGCCCGTGGCGTCGCGATCGCGCAACACTACGCAGGGGTTGAGGGCCGTGGCCTCGAAAATCGCCGTGGCTGGCACCAGGCTTGCAACGCTGCCTGAGCGCTATGGCGAAGCCCACGTGGTCACTCCTCCGCACGTGCCGACGGCACTTGATGGTGGGAGCCTAAGTCGAGAGGAGGCGCGCCATGGCAAGCTGGAAGCACCAGGTGAAGAACCGCTTTAGCGAGCAAGCGACGCAGTGGGCAGCTTGCTACGCCGATCCCGAGCCGACGTTGAGCAGTCAGCATCTGATCTCGCGCCAACGGTTTGCACTGAAGATGGTGGAGGCCGCGATGCCACCATCCTCCAGGATCCTTGAGGTCGGTTGCGGCGCGGGTGTGATGGCTGCGAAGCTCATCAAACGCGGGTATGCGGTGTGGGGGATCGACCTCGCTGAGCCCATGATCCGCCAGGCGCGACAACTCTGCGAATCGGAGCCATTCGGAGTCGGGGACATCGAACACATCCCATTTCCGGATAACACGTTTGACGTGGTGGTGTCGCTTGGGGTCATAGAGTACCTGGAGTCCGACGAGCAGGCACTGCGCGAAGTGTGGAGGGTACTGAGACCCGGAGGTCGAGCGGTGATCGCAATCCCCAACGGGCGTTCCCCTCTCCGGCGTTTGGATGGCGTGGTCCCCAGGGTGGTCGCGGTGTTACGGCCCGCCTACCACCTCGTGAAGTACCGGTTTCGCGCGAGACCGGCCCCTTCTTCTGAGAGGTTCGCTGGAACTGTTCACCACGCGCCTTACCGCAGGTTCTACCGCAGGAGATGGTTGCGGCTTCTGCGTGGCTTGAACTTCGAACCGGAGGAATGGATTTGCCACGGCTGGGGATGGCTCAGCAGCCCGCTTGGCTTTCTTGTCCAGTCTCTATCCATGAAACAAGCCGTCTTCCGGCGCGGCATTGAGCGATTGGTCGGACGGGCGCTTCTCTCTCGAGCCAGTGACACGTTCGTTCGAAGCTCGGCACTCAATTGGCTTGCCGCGGAGCACATTTTTCGGGTACGCGCAATCAAGTGAAGCAAGCGGCCATCCCGATCCCGGCGCAGTTCTTGCGCGGCAGCTCAGCCATGATGCGATGCGACGCCCTGGTGCTGGACGCGGCGCTCCGGCAGTCGCTCGTAACCGTGCGGTCCCTCGGTCGGCGGCGGCTCGAGGTGGCCGCGGCGGAAACGCATGATCACGCCCCCGCCTTTGCGTCGCGCTGGTGTCGGCGAGGGTTCGTGTTTCCGGCCAAAGAAGGGACGGATGCCTACCAGGCCATCCTCGAGCATTGGCTGGAGCGCACCGGTGCACGGGTGCTCATCGCTTCGAACGACGCCACGATCGCCCTGCTCCGTCGGCATCGCGCGCGGCTCGAGTCGCGACTCCGCCTGGCGCTCGCACCCGAACCGGCGTTGGCGATCGCGATCAACAAGGAGCAGACTCTCGCGATCGCGCGGGGCCTCGGGCTGTGCGTCCCGCGTGAGGTCGTCGTCCGCGACGGTGGAGATCTACCCGCCGCTCTGAAGGACATCGGACTCCCGGCAGTGATCAAGCCAAGCGAATCCTGGTTGTGGAACGAACGAGAAGGAGCACGGCTGGGTGCCCAACTCGCGGTCACTTCCGCTGAAGCACGCCGCGCCGTCGAGGCGGTGACACGCTTCGGGGAGGCCGCGCTTTTCCAACAACTGCTTACGGGAAGACGCGAGGCGGTGAGTTTCCTGTATGCCGACGGCGAAGTGTACGCGCGCTTCGCCCAATGGGCCCAACGAACCAGTCCCCCCTTGGGCGGGAACTCGGTGCTGCGCCAGAGCATCGCCGTTCCCCCTGACATCGGGTGTCAGGCCGAATCGCTCGTCCGCGAAATCAACCTCGAAGGCTACTCCGAAGTCGAGTTTCGCCGGGACGCCGCCGGCGCCCCGTACTTGATGGAGATCAACCCGCGGCTCTCCGCCTCCGTCGAGGTCGCGGTGCGGGCCGGCGTCGACTTCCCGTATCTGTTTTACAAATGGGCGAGCGGCGGGCCAATTGAGCGAGTCACGGGCTATCGGATCGGCGGCTGGATACGCGATCTGGGCGGGGACATCACGACGACGATTGCCGCGCTCCGGCAGCGAGGCAGGCCCGGCGTCACATCTCCGGTACAGACGCTCTTGCAGTTCGGCCTCTCGTTCCTCCGGCCGATGGCCTACGACTACTTGTCCTGGAGGGATCCGCTTCCCGCGGTCAGGGCGACGACGACCTTCACGCGCGACACCGTTAGGGGGTTGGCAGTCCGCATGAGGAGGAACGGCTCGTGAGGCCTATCTTTGACGCAGTCGTTGTCGGCGCGGGTCCCTACGGCCTTTCCACCGCGGCGCATCTCCTCGGCCGCGGTCTCCGCGTCGCCGTCTTCGGCCGGACCTTGGAGATGTGGCGCGAGCACATGCCGAAAGGCATGCTGCTACGATCGCACTGGTGGGCCACCAACCTCTCCGATCCCCGTCGGGATTACGGGTTTGAACAGTTCGCCAAGGACACGAAGCACGACCGTCGCTATCCCTTGCCGCTTCAGACGTTCGTCGACTATGGCCTCTGGTTCCAGCAACGGGCGGTCCCTGAGGTAGATGAGACGTACGTCTCATCGATCGAGGGTCAGGACGGCCGGTTTCTCATTACGCTGGAGGATGGGCGCGAGGTAGAAAGCCACGCGGTCGTGATGGCGATCGGAGTCTACTACTATGCCCACCGCCCAGAACAGTTCACTGGGCTGCCGCCAGAGGTGGTCTCGCATTCCTCCGAGCACCGGGACTTCGGTCGTTTCAAGGGACGGGACGTCGTCGTGATCGGCGGCGGACAGAGCGCGATCGAGTATGCGGCGTTGCTCCACGAAGCTGGCGCCGCGGTCCAGGTCGTAGCGCGGCGCCCCATCCAGTGGCTGGCGCCAGATCGGTGGGGCGCGCGCAGCATCCTCGAACGGATACTGGCCCCGGACGCGAGCATCGCGCCTGGCTGGACCAACTGGGTATGGGATAAGAGGCCCTGGTTGTTCTATCGGTTCCCCCTGCGGTGGAAGGACTCGTACAATGCCATTTACCACTCCGGGGCGACCCACTGGCTGAAGCATAGAGTGGTCGGCAAGGTCACCCTGCGCGAAGGCCGGACGGTGGCGAAACTCAAGGTGGCGCAGGGGAAGCTCGATGCCACCATGTCGGACGGCGCGAAGGTGAGGGCCGATCACATCCTCCTGGCGACTGGTTACAAGGTCGATATCACGAAGTTGACGATGATCGATCCGTCACTCCGCGCCGAGATCGGGACCGACGGGGCGATCCCGAGCCTGAGTCACTGGTTTGAGAGCAGCGTGCCGGGGCTCTACTTTGTCGGGCTCACCTCGCTGCGCGCCTTCGGTCCGCTGTACCGGTTTGTCGCGGGCTGTGGAGCCGCGGCACGGCGCGTGGCCGACGCTGTCGCGCGCGCACGTGGCAGGCGTTCACGCGCGGGACCAAGGCGCGACGGTGGCGTAACTGTTCGATCCGAGACGCCCGCAGGCCAGGTATGACGCGCCGCGGTAGACGTCTGTTGGCGGTCGGTGGGCTGGTGGCGGCGTCCGGTGCGATGATGATCTCCCCACATGTTCGGTGGCGCGCCCACGTCGTCCTGTTGTATCTCACCGGACAGATCCCGGACATTGGGTTGAAGCCGTTGCTGGTCTATATGATGCCGGGTTCCGGTCAGTACATGAGACCCCTGGTCGAGACCCATAATCCATACGCGGTGATCCGCAACGCCAAGACCACTCCGGCCGACATTCAGACGGGTGCTCAGCTGTTTCGCAGCCAGTGTGCTTCATGTCACGCGCCCGACGGGAGCGGGGGCGCCGGCGGCCCGGCCTTGAGAGGTCGAACCCTCAAGCATGGCGAAAGCGATTGGGCGGTCTACAGGGTCGTTCGCTTCGGCGTGCCCAACACAGCGATGAGAGCGCACCCGCTGCCCGAGACAGAGTTGTGGCAAGTCGTGGCGTTCCTCCGCTCTCTCAATGCATCCGACAGCAGCTCGGGAGCCATCGGGCGCGGCGCCGGTCGATCCGTGAGCGTGAATGTGCCATACGACGAGCTCGCGGCGACACGCGAGCCAGCCGAGGACTGGCTGACCTACTCCGGCTCGTATGGGTCCTCCCGCCACAGCGCGCTGAGTCAGATCAACCGTGACAATGTGGGTCAACTCACCCTCAGATGGATTCACGAGTTCGAAGGCCAACCCGCGACCATCGAGGTCTCACCGATTGTGCGGCACGGGATCATGTTCGTCACAGAGCCGCCCGGCCGAGTAACGGCGTTGGACGCCACCACCGGGCAACAGATTTGGGCGTACGAGCACGACGTATCGCGCGAGAGCCTCGGGGGCGAATTCGGCGCAGCGGCAAATCGTGGCGTCGCGATCCTCAACGACAAGGTCTTCTTTGGAACAGTGGACGCACGACTCATCGCGCTCTCGGCGACGACGGGCACCTTGCAGTGGGAGGTGACCGTTGCTCGAGACCCGAAGCTGTACGCCATCAGCGCTGCGCCGCTGGCGTATCGCGATCTCGTCGTGACGGGTGTGGCCACGCCGGAGGTGATCAGGGGCGGGCAGGGCTTCATCGCGGCCTACGATGCCAACAGTGGCAAGGAGCGATGGCGGTTCCTGACGATCCCTACGCCGCGCGAGCCTGGCAGCGAGACCTGGGCGGGTAACTCCTGGCGCGAGGGCGGCGCGCCCACATGGTTGACGGGGTCGTACGATCCGGAGCTCGATCTCCTCATCTGGGGCGTCGGGAATCCGAAGCCCGTCTTCGACGCAGCGGCCAGAAGAGGCGACAACCTGTATTCGAACTCCGCCGTGGCACTTCGTGGGTCCACCGGAGCTCTCGTCTGGTACTTTCAGTTCACGCCGGCCGACGATCACGATTGGGACGCGAACCAGATTCCGGTGCTTGCGGATCAAGCAACACCGCGGGGCACCGAGAAGCGTATCCTGTGGGCGAATCGCAACGGCTTTTACTATGTATTGGATCGCGTGTCCGGGAAGTGTGTCACTGCCGCGCCGTTTGCGCAGCAGACTTGGACCGCTGGCCTCGATCCGCAGGGACGCCCCCAGCCTCTGTCCGATTCCTCCCGAAATCGTGAAGGGTTCATCCTATACCCGGGCAGCGTCGGTGCGACCAATTGGTGGTCGCCCAGTTTTGATCCCACGCTGAACCTGATGTTTGTCCCAGTGCTCGAACAAGGAATGGTGTACTTCACATCAGCCTCGAGTCCGCCAGAGCCAATCGGTGGCAGACCATTCTATACCGCCGTTCGCGCGCTGGACGCGTTCACTGGAAAACAGATCTGGGAGTATCGCCGAGAGCCGAGGCTGGTCAACAACACCACGGGCGGGGTGCTCTCAACGAAGGGCGGGATCGTGTTTGGTGGCGACCAGGCCAGCTTCTTTGCGCTCGACTCCCGGACCGGCCGGCCCCTCTGGTCTGTGGAGACCGGCGGCGCAATCCATGCCGCTCCCGAGACTTTTCTAGCGGGCGGAGAGCAGCTCGTCGCAATTGCGGCTGGACGAAATCTCTTGGCCTTCGCCCTGCCAAAGGCCCGACACTGACGTGACGTCCCGAGAACGCCTCCGCGCGGCTGCCTCGGCGGTGCTGCCGTCTCGGACCAAGCGGTGGCTGAAGCGCCTCGTGAGAGGCTACCACCGGGTGTTTCGCGCGTTCACGCCGGTGGATCTGAAGAGCGCGCTGCTCGAGCTGGGCGTCGTCCCGGGTGATGTGCTGATGGTGCATAGCGCGTTCGACCGGTTTCTAGGCTACCAGGGCGGCCCGGTCGACGCCATCCGCACGCTGCAGGAGGTCGTCGGCGAGCGTGGGACCCTGATGATGCCGACGATTCCGTTCCAGGGCACGGCCGTCGAGTACGCGCTCGGCGACCCGGTCTTCGACGTACAGCGGACGGTGTCGCGGATGGGGCTCCTCACCGAGGTGTTCCGGCGGTCTCCGGGCGTCGTCCGCAGCATCCACCCCACGCACTCGGTTGCCGTGTGGGGGAATCGGGCTGACGAGATCATCGCCGGCCACGAGCGGGCCGAAACCCCGTGTGGTCGGCTCACCCCCTATGAGAAGCTGCTGACGCACGACGGAAAGATTCTGCTCGCCGGAGTCCCAGCCAACACCATGACGTTCTGCTATTTCGTCGCCGAGGAGCTTGAGCCGCGGGTTGCGATCCCGGTGCTCACCCGCGAGAAGTATCCGATGCGCTGGCGGGATGGGGACGGGACCGTGCGGGTCTCCAACCTGCGCCTCTTTTCACTGCGCCTCGACCACGATCTCGGTCCGCTCGTCAGCGAGTTGAAGCGACGCCGGCAGTGGCGAGAGCGGTACGTGGGGAGCTTAGGTCTCATGCTGCTCCGGGCGCGCGACGTCTATGATGCCGCTGTGGCACTGGCGGACCGAGGGATGTTCCTGCGTGAACGACCCGTGCGTTGAGGCGAGGCGCCACCGCCTGTAGCGCCGACGCAGCAGTCGTGTTTCGATGCGGGCTCCAGGCCCGCTGCCCAGCAAGCCTTACCACCCTCTCCACGGTCGCACCCGGCCAGTCTGGTGGCACCGCCCATGCATTGGACCGCACTGGAAAGGAGCGAGTACGAGTATGCACAATGGCGCGGATGGCTCGACCGACGTGGGTCTCGAAGTGTTTTCGACCTGCACGCAGTCCACCGATGGGAACCCCGAAGCCTACGCCCAACGGGTGGCCGACGTGGCGCGCTGGAGTGAGCAAGCCGGATGCAAGGGGATTCTGGTCTATTCCGACAACCGGCTCGTAGATGCTTGGCTCGCGTCTCACATCATCATCCAAAACACGACCCGCCTCTGTCCCCTGGTCGCGGTCCAGCCCATTTACATGCACCCGTACGCCGT
>Ga0209378_1002263_pt1 | contig 13355 bp, 11 predicted proteins | sample GraSoiAngelo_156_FD_186170 | JGI IMG/M metagenome (GOLD analysis project Ga0209378, IMG submission 186170) | Grasslands soil microbial communities from the Angelo Coastal Reserve, California, USA - 14_1009_13_40cm (SPAdes) (version 2) | ecosystem: Environmental > Terrestrial > Soil > Grasslands ... | reverse complement strand
CTACGTCGATTCCAGCCGCCCGGAAATCGCCGCGCTGCTGCACGACCGCATGACCGAAACCGTGCTCGAGTCGTTCGAGGATGCAGCGCGCCTGTTCGAGCATGTCGCCCCCCGTCCGCTGCAGCTGGTCCCGCTGGCGGAGCTGGCGCAGGCGAACGTGCGGCTCGGGCTTGCCCTGAGCGAGGACGAGCTGGGCTACCTCGAGCAGGCCTATCGCCGCCTCGGGCGCGACCCCACGGATGCCGAGCTCACCATGTTCGCGCAGGCGAACTCCGAGCATTGCCGGCACAAGATCTTCAACGCAGACTGGATAGTCGAGGGCGAGAAGCAGCCGCGGTCGCTGTTCGCGATGATCAGGCACACGCATGCCGTGCATCCGAGCGGCACGCTGGTGGCGTACGCCGACAACGCGGCGGTCCTGGAGGGCCGCGTAGCGCAACGGTTTTACCCCGATGAAAAGGAAACCTACCGCAGGCATGCCGAGCTGACTCACACGGTCGTGAAGTGCGAGACGCACAATCACCCGACGGCGATCTCGCCGTTTCCCGGCGCGGCGACCGGCGCCGGCGGCGAGATCCGCGACGAAGGCGCGACCGGGCGCGGGGCAAAGCCGAAAGCGGGCCTGGTCGGCTATTCGGTGTCGCATCTGCGCATCCCGGGCGCGGTGCAGCCGTGGGAGCAGAAGGACCCGGGCAAGCCCGATCGCATCGCCTCGGCGCTAGAGATCATGATCGAGGGCCCGATCGGCGCCGCAGCGTTCAACAACGAGTTCGGCCGGCCCGGCCTGTGCGGCTACTTCCGCACGTTCGAGGCCGAGGCGGCCGGCGTCGTGCGCGGCTATCACAAGCCGATCATGCTGGCGGGCGGCCTCGGCAACATCCGCGCCGGGCACTCGGCCAAGGCGCCGCTGCCGGCGGGCACGCTCCTCCTGCAGCTCGGCGGCCCCGGCATGCTGATCGGCATGGGCGGCGGCGCCGCCTCCTCGATGGGCGGCGGCGCGAACCTCGCGAGCCTGGACTTCGATTCGGTGCAGCGCGGCAACGCCGAGATCCAGCGCCGCGCGCAGCAGGTGATCGACCGCTGCTGGCAGCTCGGCGATGCCAACCCGATCCTCTCGATCCACGACGTCGGCGCCGGCGGGCTATCCAACGCGGTGCCCGAGATGGTGCATGCGGCAGGCCGCGGCGCGCGCGTGTCCCTGAGGGATATCCCGGTGGAAGACACCGGCATGTCGCCGCGCGAGATCTGGTGCAACGAGGCGCAGGAACGATACGTTCTTGCGGTCTCACCGCAGGGTCTTCCAAGGTTCAAGCAGGCCTGTGATCGGGAGCGCTGCCCGTTTGCCGTCATCGGCAACGCGACCGACGACGGCAGGCTGCTGATCCACGATTCCCATTTCAAGAACAACCCGGTCGACATCGACCTGTCGGTGATCCTCGGCAAGCCGCCGAAGATGCAGCGCGAGGCGCGCCGCGCGGCGCCGGCGGGCATCGCGTTCTCGCTGGAGAAGGTCTCGCTCCACGGCGCCGCGCACCGCGTGATGCGCCACCCGGCGGTCGCCGACAAGACCTTCCTCGTCTCGATCGGCGACCGCACGGTCGGCGGGCTGTGCGCGCGCGACCCGTGCGTCGGTCCCTGGCAGGTGCCGGTGGCGGACTGCGCCGTCACCCTGCTCGACTACGACGGCTACGCGGGCGAGGCCTTCGCCATCGGCGAGCGCGCGCCGCTCGCGCTGCTCGACGGCCCGGCCTCGGGCCGCATGGCCGTCGGCGAGGCGATCACGAATCTCGCGGCGGCGCGCATCGCCTCGCTCGGCAGCGTGAAGCTTTCGGCCAACTGGATGGCCGCCGCCGGCTATCCCGGAGAGGACGCCGCGCTCTACGACACGGTACGCGCGGTGGCGCTCGAGCTTTGCCCGGCGCTCGGCATCTCGATCCCGGTGGGCAAGGATTCCCTGTCCATGCGCACCGCCTGGGACGGAAAGGAAGTGGTCGCGCCGCTGTCGCTCATCGTCTCGGCCTTCGCGCCGGTCGAAGACGCGCGCGGCACGCTCACGCCGCAGCTGCGCAGCGACGCCGGCGACACCGAGCTGGTGCTCGTCGATCTCGGCCGCGGCAAGAACCGCCTCGGCGGCTCGATCCTGGCGCAGGTGCACGCCGCGCTGGGCGATGCCTGCCCCGACCTCGACGATCCGGCGCTGCTGAAGAATTTCTTTGCGGCGCTGCAGGAGCTGGCGCCGCTGGTGCTGGCGTACCACGACCGGTCCGACGGCGGGCTGTTCGCCACCGTCTGCGAGATGTCGTTCGCCGGGCACTGCGGCGTGACGCTCAACATGGATTCGATCAGCTTCGACCCGGCGGCGGACGACGTCGACGCGTTCAAGCGCGGCGACGACGAGCAGCTTGCGGGCCGCGCCAAGGACCTGGTGCTCGCCGCGCTGTTCTGCGAGGAGCTGGGCGCGGTGCTGCAGGTCCGCGCCCCGGACCGGCCGCGCGTGATGCAGACCCTGCGCGACGCAGGCCTCGGCGAGTGCTCGCACCTCATCGGCCAGCTACCGGCCGCGCGTGATGCAGACCCTGCGCGACGCGGGCCTCGGCGAGTGCTCGCACCTCATCGGCCAGCTCAACCCGCGCGACGAGATTCTCATCAGGCGCAACGGCAAGCAGCTCTACTCGAACAAGCGCGACCACGTGCAGCGCACCTGGAGCGAGACTACGTGGCGCATGCAGGCTCTGCGCGACCACCCGGCATGCGCGCGGGAGGAGTTCGACCGCATCATCGATCCCAAGGATCCGGGCCTCTCGGTGCATCTGACTTTTCAAGAGAAAGACATCGCTCCTGCGACCGGCGTTCGCCCCCGTATCGCAATTCTTCGGGAGCAGGGCGTGAACGGCCATGTCGAGATGGCGGCGGCGTTCGACCGCGCCGGCTTCGAGGCGGTGGACGTCCACATGACCGACCTCATCGCCGGCCGCGCCTCGCTGGCGGGGTTCAAGGGCTTTGCCGCCGGCGGCGGGTTTTCCTACGGCGACGTGCTGGGCGCCGGCCGCGGCTGGGCCGGCACGATCCTGTTCAACTCCAGGGTCCGGGCCGAGTTCGAGCAATTCTTCGCGCGCCGCGATACGTTCGCGCTCGGCGCCTGCAACGGCTGCCAGATGATGGCGGCGCTGAAGGAGCTGATCCCGGGCGCCGAGGATTGGCCGGCATTCGTGAGGAACCGCTCGGAGCAGTTCGAAGGGCGCCTGGTGATGGTCGAGATCACGCCGAGCCCGTCGCTGTTCTTCGACGGCATGGCCGGCAGCCGCATGCCGATCGTGACTGCCCACGGCGAAGGCCGTGCCGAGTATCCAGGAAATCTCGTTCAAGAGACCTGGGTGGCGATGCGTTATGTCGACAACCGCGGCCACGCCACGGAAACCTACCCCTACAATCCGAGCGGCTCGCCGCGGGGCATCACCGGGCTCACCACGCCCGACGGCCGCTTCACCATCGTCATGCCGCACCCGGAACGGGTCTTCCGCAACGTGCAGCTTTCCTGGTCGCCTGACCGCAGCGCGGAGGATTCGCCCTGGATGCGCATCTTCCGCAACGCGCGGAAGTGGGTGCAATGAGGGGTGCAATGAGACATCTCTTTATTCGAAAAGGTTAAGCACGCCGTCCAGGCCGGACCAGTCGAGGGCGCAGCTCGCCTGCGCGCGCACCACCGGCTTGGCGTGGAACGCGATCGACACGCCGGCCTCGGCCATCATCTTGAGGTCGTTCGCGCCGTCGCCGATGGCGACGGTCTGCTCCTTGCGGGCCTTCAGCTCCTTCGCGACCGTGCGGAACTTGGCCGGTCTCCGATCACGCGCCCGGTCAGCCGGCCGCGCTCGATGCCGAGCACGTTGGAAACCGTGTAGTCGATGTCGAGGCGCGCCTTGAGCAGCTCGGTGAAGAAGCTGAAGCCGCCCGAAACCAGCAGCAGCTGCACACGGTGCCGCTTGCAGGCCGCCAGCAGCCGGTCGGCGCCGGGAGTGAGCCGGAGCCGCTCGTCGTAGACGCGGCCGAGCGCGGATTCCTCGAGGCCCTGGAGCAGGGCCACGCGCCGGCGCAGGCTTTCCGTGTAATCGATCTCGCCGCGCATCGCCTGCGCGGTGATCGCCGCGATCTCGCGCTTCTTGCCGGCCAGCTCGCCCAGCTCGTCGATAGACTCGATGGTGATCAGCGTCGAGTCCATGTCCATGGCGAGCAGCTTCAGGTCCGCAAAACGCCGGCCCTCGGGCATGAAGGCATGGTCGATCTCCCGCGCTTCGCACCACGCGGCAAGGGACTTTTCCCGGGAAGCGCTTGTGAGCCTGTATGCGCGAGGGGCGATGCGCTCCGCCGAGCTTGCCCGCGTCATCCGCGCAGCCTCGTCGACATGGCCCTGCTCGAGCGCCGGACCTTGCAGGATCAGGTTCACGCGGCGAGCGAGTGCAGGATCTCTTTCACGGCCTGCGCACGCTCGGGCCACGCCGGCAGCTTGGCCTCGACGCGGATGCGTTCCGGACCGACCAGGCGCGCGTTGCGCCGGCCGCGCACGAACTCGATCACCCTGGCGCCGTCGAGCGGCGGGTTCTTCACGAACTGCAGCTGCACGGCCTCGTGGGTCGCGTCGACGCGCGAAACGCCGAGCGGCCGCGCGGCGATGCGCACTTGGTGGCACTCGAGCAGCGCGCGCGCCGGCTCGGGCAGCTCGCCGAAGCGGTCGACGAGCTCCTCGCGCAGGGCCTCGAGCTGCTCGGGCGCAGCCGCGTCGGCGAGCCGCTTGTAGAGCGCGAGCCGCTCCTGCACGTCGCTGCAGTAGCTCGCGGGCAGCAACGCCGGGACGTGGAGATTGACCTCGGTATCGAGATCGAGATCCCTTTCGAGCGCGGGCGCGCGGCCCGACTTCAATGCGCGCACCGCGCGCTCGAGCATGCGGGCGTAGAGCGAGAAGCCGACTTCCTGGATCTCGCCCGACTGCGATTCGCCGAGAACCTCGCCGGCGCCGCGGATCTCCAGGTCGTGCATCGCGAGGTAGAAGCCGGAGCCGAGCTGCTCCATCATCTGGATCGCCTCGAGGCGCTTCTTCGCCTGCGCGCCGAGGGCATCCTCGGGCGGCGTCAGCAGGTAGGCGTAGGCCTGGTGGTGGGAGCGGCCGACCCGGCCGCGCAGCTGGTGCAGCTGCGCCAGGCCGAACTTGTCGGCGCGGTGGATCACCATGGTGTTGGCGGTCGGGATGTCGATCCCGCTCTCGATGATCGTCGAGCACAGCAGCAGATTGGAGCGCTGCGCGTTGAATTCGCGCATCACGCGCTCCAGCTCGCGCTCGCGCATCTGGCCGTGCGCCACCGCGATGCGCGCCTCGGGCAGCAGGCGGGCGAGCCGCTCGCGCATGCGCTCGATGCTGTCGACCTCGTTGTGCAGGAAGTAGACCTGGCCGCCGCGCTTCAGCTCGCGCAGCACCGCCTCGCGGATCAGCCCCTCGGACCAGGGCGCGACGAAAGTCTTGATCGCGAGCCGCTTCTCGGGCGCGGTGGCGATCACCGAGAAATCGCGGATTCCCTCCAGCGACAGCGCCAGCGTGCGCGGGATCGGCGTCGCGGTGAGGGTGAGGACGTCGACTTCGGCGCGCAGGCGCTTCAGCGCCTCCTTCTGCCGCACGCCGAAGCGGTGCTCTTCGTCGATGATCACCAGCCCCAGGCCGGAGAACTTCACCTCCCTGGCGAGCAGCTTGTGCGTGCCGATGACGATGTCCACCTCCCCGGAGGCGAGCTGCTGGAGGATCCGGCTTGCCTCTTTCGAGCTTCTGAAGCGCGACAGCTCGGCGATCCGCACCGGCCAGTCGGCAAAGCGATCGGCAAAGGTCTGCAGGTGCTGCTCGGCGAGGAGCGTCGTCGGGCAAAGGACGGCGACCTGCTTGCGGTCGGCGATGGCGACGAACGCGGCCCGCAATGCGACCTCGGTCTTGCCGAAGCCGACGTCGCCGCACACCAGCCGGTCCATCGGCTTGCCGGCGGTCATGTCGGCGATCACCGCCTCGATCGCCGCCGCCTGGTCGGGCGTCGCCTCGTAGGCGAAGCCCTCGGCGAAGGCCTCGAGGTCGTGCTGCTTGATGCCGAAGGCGTGGCCGTGGCGCGCGGCGCGCCGCGCGTACAGGGCGAGCAGCTCGGCGGCGGTGTCGCGCACCTGCTTTGCGGCGCGCGCCTTGGCCTTGTCCCATTCGCCGCTGCCAAGCTTGTGCAGCGGCGCCTCCTCGGGCTGCGCGCCGCTGTAGCGGCCGATCACGCCGAGCTGCGAAACGGGCACATAGAGCTTGTCGCCGCCCTGGTACTCCAGGAGAAGGAATTCGCCCTGGCCGTCCTCCAGCTCGAGATTGAGCAATCCCTGGTAGCGGCCGATGCCGTGCTGCTCGTGCACCACCGGGTCGCCGACCTTCAGCTCCGACAGGTCGCGCAGCATCCCCTCGATCGAACTGCGCGTCTCGCCTTTGCGCGCGCGGTGGCGGACCAGGCCCGCGTAGAGCTCGGCCTCGGTGACGATCGCCCAGCCTTCCGCGGGCACCACGAAGCCGCTTGCCAGAGGAGACACAGCAAGCACAAAAGACCTGTCTCCCGACTGGAATTCCCGGAAGTCCCGGCACAAGCCCGGCTTGAGGCCGTACTCGGCAAAATAGCCTGCCATCGTCTCGCGCCGGCCCGGCGACTCCGCGGCCACCATCACGCGCAGATTCGATGTATCGAGGAAGCGCTTGAGCGCGGCAAGCGGATCCTGCGCGCGGCGGTCCACGGCGACGCTTGGCGGCGGCCACCATCACGCGCAGATTCGATGTATCGAGGAAGCGCTTGAGCGCGGCAAGCGGATCCTGCGCGCGGCGGTCCACGGCGACGCTTGGCGGGGGCAGCGCGGCCAGGCCGTCGTCGTGGTCCTCTGCCTTGTCGTGAAAATCGATGCGCGGGTGCTCGCGCAGCCGCAGGTAGAATTCTTCCGCCGGCACGAAGAGTTGCGGCGGCGGCAGCAGCGGCCGGTTGGGGTCGCCGCCCTGCAGCTTGAACCGCGAGCTCGCCTCGCGCCAGAAGTCCTGGATCGCGCCCGACACGTCGTGGTGCAGCGCGACGCTGCAGCCCTGCGGAAGATAGTCGAACAGCGTCGCGGCCGCTTCGAAGAACAGCGGCAGGTAGTACTCGATGCCGGCGGCCGGCACGCCGCTGGAAACGTCCCGGTACAGGGATTTCTTCGACGGATCGCCTTCGAACAGCTCGCGCCAGCGGCTGCGGAAGCGCGCGCGGCCCGCCTCGTCGAGCGGAAACTCGCGCGCCGGCAGCAGCCGGATTTCCTTCACCGCGTAGAGCGTGCGCTGCGTGTCGACGTCGAACGTCTTGATCGCCTCGATGAGCTCGTCGTCCAGGTCGAGGCGGTAGGGCAGCGCGCTGCCCGCCGGAAACAGATCGATCAGCCCGCCGCGGAAGCAGAATTCTCCCGGCGCTACGACCTGGGTGACATGCTGGTAGCCGGCGACGACAAGCTGTCCCTTCAGGGAATCCAACGGAAGTTTTTCTCCCGTTTTGAGGAAAAACGTGTGCGCTGCGATATAGGCGGGCGGGCAAAGGCGCACCAGCGCGGTCGGCGCCGGCACGACGGCCACGTCGAACTCGCCGCGCTGGATGCGGTACAGCGTCGCCAGCCGCTCCGACACCAGGTCCTGATGGGGTGAGAACTGGTCATATGGCAGCGTCTCCCAGTCGGGCAGCAGGCAGACCCGCAGCTCGGGCGAGAACCACGCGAGCTCGTCGACCAGGCGCTGCGCATCGAGCGCGGTGGCGCTGATCAGGGCCAGAGGCTTTTCCGAGCTCGCCAGGCGAGACAGGGCGAGAGCGTCCGAAGAGCCGCTCAGCCGGGTGTAGCGCCTGTGGGCGGGAAGTGAATCGCGATGCATCGGCGGAAAAACCGTGTAATTATATCGTCCTGAATTTACAAGAACTTTGACTTGCCTCTGTTCGCCTTGATCCCGGCTGCGGGTAGCGGCACACGCCTCGCCGGCGAGCGGCCCAAGCAGTACGCGGCGCTGGCCGGCAAGCCGATGCTCTGGCACGCGGTGCGCGCGATCTGCGTGCCACCGGTGGAGCATGTCTTCGTGGTGCTTGCGCCGGAAGACAGGGCATTCTCCCGCCATGACTGGAGCGCCTTCGCCGGGAAGCTGGAGCCCCTTTACTGCGGCGGCGCAACGCGGCGCGACTCGGTCTACAACGGCCTGGTCGCCGCCATGGCTGCAGTCGACGCCGACGACTGGATGCTGGTGCACGACGCAGCGCGGCCTTGCCTCCCCGCGAAGGACCTGGAAAGCCTGATTCGGGAAACCGCAGCCGACGAGGTGGGAGGGATCCTGGCGCTGCCGGTGGCGGAAACCGTGAAAGCTGTTGCAAAAGACGAGGCCGGGGTACAGCGTATCGATCGCACCGAGGATCGCGCGCAGCTCTGGCTCGCGCAGACGCCGCAGATGTTTCGCGCCGGGCTGCTCGCGCAGGCGCTCCAGCGGGCAAAACACCCGGTGACCGACGAGGCCGGCGCGATCGAGCAAATGGGGCTCAAGCCGCGCCTGGTCGCGGGCAGCCGGGAGAACCTGAAGGTGACCTACGCGGAAGATCTGACGATCGCAGCAGCCATCCTGGCGAGGCGCCGATGAGAATCGGGCAGGGCTTCGATGTGCATCCTTTCGCCGAGGGGCGCAAGCTCGTCATCGGCGGCGTCGAGATCCCGCATCACAAGGGCTTGCTCGGGCATTCCGACGCCGACGTGCTTACGCACGCGATCTGCGACGCGCTGCTCGGCGCCGCGGGCCTTGGCGACATCGGGCGGCATTATCCCGACAGCGATGCCAGCTACGCCGGCGTTGACAGCCGCAGGCTGCTGCGCGACGTTGCGAGGAAACTGAAAGAGCTGAGCCTCAAGATCGTCAACCTCGACGCCACGATCATCGCCCAGGAGCCGCGCATGGCGCCGCACATGCCGCGCATGATCGCCAACATCGCCGCGGACCTCGGCGTGCCGCCGGCTGCCGTCAACATCAAGGCGACCACCACCGAGGAGCTCGGCTTCATCGGCCGCGGCGAAGGCATCGCGGCGCAGGCCGTGGCGCTCATCGACTGAATGTATTCGCCGCCGTACAACCGCATCGAGGACCGGGCCGAGCTGCTGGCGTTCCTGCGCGCGAACAGCTTTGCGGTTCTGGTGACGCGCGAGCTGCGCGCTTCCCACCTCCCGGTACAGGTCAGAGCGACGGAAAGCGAGCTGATCCTCGACATGCACATGGCGCGGGCCAACCCGCAATGGCAGGACTTCTTCGACGACGAAGCGCTGGTCGTGTTTTCCGGGCCGCACGCCTATGTCTCGCCGCGCTGGTACGAGGAGCAGGAGCGCGTGCCGACCTGGAATTACGCGTCGGTCCATGCCTACGGGGTGCCCAAGGTCATTCAGGATCGAAACGCGAAGCACGCATCGCAGCGCCGGCTCGTGACGGCCCTCGACCCGCAGTGGCTGGCGAAATTCGACGCCCTGCGCCGCGAATACGTCGACAGCATGCTCGAGGGGATCGTCAACTTCGAGATCGCCGTGACGCGGCTCGAGACGCGCTGGAAGCTGTCGCAGAACCGCGGGCGGCGCGAGCAGGAGCTGGTCGCTGCCGCGCTGCACAAGTCGGCGGATTCAGCCGAGCGCGCGCTCGCCGAATTGATGCGCAAGCACCTCGCCGAGGAGTAATGCGCCTGTTCTTCGCCGTCTGGCCGCCGCCCGGGGCCGCGCGCGCGTTGGCGGACTGGGCGCGCCAGGCGGCGCTGGAGTCGGGCGGCCGCGCCACCGCCGAGGAAAAGATCCATCTGACGCTCGCCTTTCTCGGCGAAGCGGAGCCTGAAAAGGCCATCGCCAGCGCGCGCCGAGTACGAGGGCAGGCGCACTCGCTTCCCGTTCAACAGGCAGCCCATTGGAAACACAACAGCATCATCTGGGCGGGACCGCACGCCACGCCGCCTGAACTGCTGAAGCTCGCCGAAAATCTGCAGATGCAGCTCTACCTGCAGGAATTCATCCTGGAGCGGCGAGCGTTCGCCGCGCACATCACGCTGGTGCGCAAGGCGCGCGAGCCCGGGCAGCTTCCCGGGCTGCCGCGCATCGAGTGGCCGGTGGAGGAGTTCCTGCTGGTCCGCTCGATCTCCGGCCGCTACGAGCCGCTCGAGCGCTTTCCTATCGCGTAGCGGTGGCGAGCACCAGCCTGGCGAGAAGCCCCCCGCCGTCGCGCGGCAGCAGCTGCAGCGCGCCGGCGTGCGCGCGCGCCACGCGCTCGACGATGGCCAGGCCCAGCCCGGCGCCGCCGGGGCCGGCGCGCGAGCCATCGAGCCGCGTGAACGGGCGCTTGAGGCGCTCGGCTTCGCCTGGGGGAATGCCCGGGCCGCGGTCGAGGACTTCGATGCAGATCTTCCCCTCTGCAGTCGAGGTGCGAATCTCGACCGGCTCGCCGGCATAGCGCAGCGCGTTGTCGACCAGGTTGGCCACGGCGCGCCGCACCGCCATCCGCGCGAACGCAAAAGTCGGCATCGGCTGATGCCGGAACGACACCTTTCTCCCCAGGCGCGCGTAGTGCCCTGCGAGATCGTCGAGCAGCTCGTTCAGGTCGTTCTCCGACTTGTCCCCGGTCTCGCTGCGCGCGAAATCCAGGAACTGGCCGATCACGGCGTCGATCTCGTCGATGTCGGTGATCATGGCCTCGGAGGCGGTGCTCTCGGCGCCGCTCATCTCGAGCATCAGGCGCAGGCGCGACAGCGGCGTGCGCAGATCGTGCGAAATGCCGGCAAGCACCATGGCGCGCTCGCGCTCCATGCCGGCGAGGTCGCTCGCCATGCGGTTGAAGGCGGCGGCGAGCGCGAGCAGCTCGCGCGCGCCTTCCTCGGGCACCGGCTGATGAGGCTCGCCGCGGCCGAGGCGCCCGGCGGCGCGCGTCAGCCCGGCGAGCGGCCGGGCGATGCCGAAGGCGATGAGCCAGGCGCCGGCGAGCGCCAGGGCGAGCAGCCCCAGTCCCCAGCCGAGCCACTGCAGGCCGAACGCCGGCGCGAAGCGCTCCAGCGGCAGCATCGCCCAGAACTCGTCGCTGTCGATGAAGAAGCTGACCCAGAAGCCTTCCTCGCCGTCATAGGCGAAGCGCGTGTTTTCGCCCAGCGCGGTGCGCACGCGCTGCGCGACGCGGTTAAGCAGGGGATCGCCGGGCAGCGGCGCCAGCCGCTCGCTCAGGGTCGCCGGGTAGACGCGCAGGCCCTCGCTCTCGTTGAGGTCGATCAGCAGCTGGCGGCGGCGGAACGGGTCGGCGCTCACCAGCGCCGCGCGGGTCAGGTTGATGACGCTCACCGTCTGCTGCGCAAGCTCGCGCGAGCGCGGCTCGCGCTCGTAGACCAGGTAGATCTGGAAGGAGGCGAGCACCGCGGTGACGATCAGCAGCGCGATCAGCAGGAACGACCGGGCGAACAGCGTCACTTAGGTTCGTTGTCCGGCACGAAAACGTAGCCGAAGCCCCACACCGTCTGGATGTGCTTCGGATGCGACGGATCGTCCTCCACGATCTTCCGCAGCCGCGAGATCTGCACGTCGATCGAGCGGTCGAACACCTCGTACTCGCGGCCCCGGGCGAGCTCCATCAGCTTGTCGCGCGACAGCGGCTCCCGCGGGTGCTGCACCAGGACCTTGAGCACGGAGAATTCGCCGGTGGTGAGAGGCAGCGCCTTGCCCTCGCGCGTCAGGCTGCGCGTGGCGAGGCTGAGCTCGAAGCGGCCGAAACGGTGGGTCTCGGTGCCCGAGGCCGGCGCGCCGGGCGGCCCCAGGGGGGCCCGCCGCCGCAGCACGGCATTGATGCGGGCCAGCAGCTCCCGCGGATTGAACGGCTTGGGCAGGTAGTCGTCGGCGCCCATCTCGAGGCCGACGATGCGATCGACGTCGTCGCCCTTCGCGGTCAGCATGATGATCGCCGGCGCGCTGTTCTGGGCGCGCAGCCGCCGGCAGATGGCGAGGCCGTCCTCGCCGGGCAGCATCAGGTCGAGCACCACCAGGTCGTAGCGCTCGCGGGCGAGCTGCTTGTCCATGCCGGGGGCGTCGGGCACGGCCTTGACCTCGTAGCCCTCGCCGCCGAGGTAGCGCACCAGCAGGTCGCGCAGGCGCTGGTCGTCGTCGACGACGAGGATCCGGGTCTTGAGCTCGGGCATCGGGCAATACATTGTTACAAATTTCGGCAATGGCGACACGCCTTCGAAAGCGAACCCGCGTAACATTCCCGCAGCCATGAAAGGCCTGCTCCTTGCGCTGATGCTTTCGCTCGCCGCGGGAATGGCGGCCGCGCAGTCCGGAAAGAGGAACGAAGGCAAGCTCAAGGCGCAGAACATGAGCCGCGAGGAGCGCCAGCGCATGCGCGAAGACATGCGCGACGTCTACCGGAATCGCGGCGGCCGGCCCGCCGAGAAGCAGCGCCAGATGTCGCCCGAGGAGCGCGAGAAGCTGCGCCGCGATCTCCAGGACGCGAACCGCGACCTGCGCCGCGGCGGCAACTAGCTACGCCGCGCGCGGGTTGGTGCGCTCGTAGGTGACTTCGCCGGCCGCTTCGACGGGGTAGAACCGGTAGGAGTTCTTGCCCGCCTGTTTCGCCGCGTACATCGCCATGTCGGCGTGCTTCATGAGGGTCTGGGCGTCGCCGGCATCGTCCGGGAAAACGCTCACGCCGAGGCTGGCGGTGATCTGCGCGCGCTTGCCGCCGGCGAGCTCGTAGGGCTCGAGCAGCTCGGAAAGGAGCTTGCGGGCGATGCCGTCCACCGCCGGCACGTCGTGCACTTCCTCGATCACCACGAAGAACTCGTCGCCCCCGAGCCGCGCCACGAAGTCGCTCGCGCGCAGGACCGTGCGCAGCCGGCGCCCGACGTCGACCAGCAGCCCGTCGCCGATATCGTGGCCGTGCGCGTCGTTGATCTGCTTGAAGCCGTCGAGGTCCATGAACACGCCGGCCAGCTTGGCGCCGCGCCGGCGGGCGCGCTCGACCGCCTGTTCGAGCGCCGGCGAAAGGCTGGTGCGGTTCGCCAGGCCGGTCAGCGGGTCGCTGTAGGCGAGCGAGGCGATGCGCTCGCGCGCCAGCGCGATCTCGGTGATGTCGCGCCCGACGCCGCGGTAGCCGAGGAAGGCGCCCTCCGCGGCAAAGCGCGGCTCGCCGCTGACCGAGAAGTAGCGGATGCTGCCGTCCGGCCAGGGGCGCCCGAACTCGAAATCGCGGAACGGCGCTCGCGCCTGGAACATGCCGCGCAGCTCGCCCCAGCCGGCCTCGCCCGCGCCGGCGA
>Ga0209378_1002261_pt1 | contig 13358 bp, 10 predicted proteins | sample GraSoiAngelo_156_FD_186170 | JGI IMG/M metagenome (GOLD analysis project Ga0209378, IMG submission 186170) | Grasslands soil microbial communities from the Angelo Coastal Reserve, California, USA - 14_1009_13_40cm (SPAdes) (version 2) | ecosystem: Environmental > Terrestrial > Soil > Grasslands ... | reverse complement strand
TCAGCGATCCAGTCAATGTCCTAAAGAATGAAGTATGTTCAACAAGAGTCGAGAAGAGACCCAATGAACCAGATAGGTTCTTGGCGAAACCTTTGACTTCTGAACCAGCGAGAGACAATGAGCCGGTGAGAGTTCTGGACAGTGAGATGTGGTCAACTGTACTTGAGGACATACCGAACGAAGCGGTTAGAGTCTCAGTACGACCTCTAAAGAGAGAGGTCGCGATGGACAGCGAGCCGCTCAAGCTCCTGAACAGTGAGGTATGCTCAACCAAAGCTGAGGACGAACCGAGGGAACCGGATAGGGACCTGGCGAAGCCTTTGATCTCAGAACCGGTGAGACCAAGTGAGGTTGTCAGGGTCCTATGTAGGGAGATGTGGTCAGTGAATGCTGAGGATGAGCCCAGAGACCCGGCCAGGCTCTTTGCTAAGCCTTTGATTTCTGATCCTGCTAGAGACAATGAGCTGGACAGAGTTCTGAAGAGAGATGTATGCTCAGTGAGGGCCAATGATGAACCTAGAGAACCTGTCAAGGTCTCAGCGCGGCCCCTAAACAGGGAGGTCGTAATGGAAATCGAGCCAGTCAGGCTTCTGAAAATCGATGTATGTTTGGTAAGTGCTGAAGATATGCCCATTGAGCCGGAGAGAAGTTCGACGCGACCTCTGGACAGAGAAGCCGTATTGCCCAATGAACCGGTCAACGATTTGGCTAGGCCCTTAGTCTCGGAAGCTGCGAGAGACAATGATCCTGTCAGGCTCTTGGCAAGTCCTTTAGTCTCGGAGCCGGTAAGGGACAATGAACCAGATAGAGTTCTGGACAACGAAGCGTGCTCGGCAAGGTTTGATGACAACGTCAGCGACCCTGTCAGGGTCCTGAAGAGAGAAGAATGTTCAACGAAAACAGAAGTCGGAGACAGTGAACTGGCGAGGGTTCTGAAGAACGAAGTATGATCGACAAAACTAGCAGCTAAACCCAGAGAACCCGACAGATTCCTGGGGAAACCCTTAGTTTCAGATCCACCGAGAGACAATGAGCCCGTCAGTGTCCTAAGAAGCGAAGAATGTTCGGTAAGACTCGAGGATGAGCCTAGCGAACCGGTCAACGCCCTTGGAAAACCCTTAATCTCAGATCCTGAGATAGAAAGTGAACCGGTCAAAGATTTGGCTAGACCCTTGATCTCGGAAACTGCAATAGAGAGCGAACTAGAGATCGACTTGAGGAACGAGAACTCCTCGGCGGTGCTTGAGGACAGACCAAGAGAGCCCGTCAAGGTCTTGCCGAGACCTTTAGCCTGAGATCCATTAAGAGACAATGTTCCGGTCAAGGTCCTGAAGAGTGAAGAGTGTTCAGCAAAGCTTGAGGACGTCCCGATAGAACCGGTTAGACTCTTGGCCAGGCCCTTCACTTCAGAGCCAGCAAGACCTAGTGAGCTCGCCAGAGACCTGGACAGAGAAGTGTGCTCGCCAAGGTTCGAGACTAGACTGAGAGAACCGGTCAGGCCCTTGGCCAGGCCCTTCACTTCAGAGCCAGCAAGAGACAACGAGCCAGACAAGGACCTAGATAGCGTAACATGTTCAACAAGACCTGAAGCCAAACCTAGAGAACCAGACAGGTTCCTTGTGAGACCCTTGATCTCAGAGCCAGCAAGGGACAACGAACCGGTCAGGGACCGAGAAAGTGTAACATGGTCAGTAAGACTTGAGGACAGTGACAACGAACCAGACAGACTCCTAGCGAGACCCTTGATCTCAGAGCCAGCAAGGGACAACGAGCCAGACAAGGACCTAGATAGCGAAACATGCTCAACAAGACCTGAAGCCAAACCCAGAGAACCGGTCAAACCCTTGGCGAGACCCTTAACCTCAGAACCAACAAGAGAAAGCGAACCAGAAAAAGCCCTGAACCATGAGGTATGCTCCGCAAAGTTTGAGGACAGACCCAGAGACCCAGTCAGAAGCCTGGCTAGACCCTTGGTCTCAGAAGCAGCAATAGACAGGGAGCCGGACAGAGATCTAAGCCATGAAGTATGCTCGACGAGACCAGAAGTCATAGTCAAAGTTGAGGTCAGACTGGCTGAACATGAACGCGGACTAGAGTTACAGATCAGTTTTCCAGAATCCACGTTGGCAACCATGTTGCCCATCGTGAAGGTGATTGAAGCCGCGAGCGTTTTGAAGAAAGAATTCTTCTCTACGAGACTTGAAACCATAGCCAGTGAACCACTCAAAGACCTGAACAGGGAAATCCTTTTGGCGAAAGCTGATGTTTGAGTTAGAGCGCTGCTCAACGCCTTAAAGATCGAAATCTGTTTAGCAAAACTTGAAGCTAGAGTTAGAGAGCCGCTAGGATTCTGAATATAGTTCCATCCGGGAGTGATAACGTCGGAAGCCGAAGAGACAGTAGTTTGAGTAACGGCTAAGCTGGCTTGACTACCAAGAGTAGTGTATGAGATCCAGTATTCAACAGATATGAAATGAATATTTGGGAATGGTCCAATAGTCCCCGTAGTGTAGGTGTTCTTGGTTGCCGCAGTAGTTGCCAGGACATTTGTAGTATTATCCCAGTTCTTGAATAGAAAACTACATGACCCTAAGCTGTTAGTTGTGCAATTCCATACCGTAATCCAAAGAGACCCGATAGGGCTCCCACCTATGGTATTCACGTTAGTTGTAAGGTCAAAGGTCCAGGTTCCGGACTGAATAGTTGAGCCGCCCAAATCCGTATTATAGATCCAGGCATATCCAGAGACCGAAGAAATGGAAGGAGCACCCGTAGTAGTAGTACCAGCTATATCCGGTTCGATCTGATACGTTCCAAGTGTAGTCTTGCCAAGGTGTTGACTTGTAGTAGTGTCAGCCGTGCCAGCAGATGTGAGAAGATTTTCACATTTACCGCTGCAAGCGCCGACAACTGAATTGCCAAGATAGAGGGTATGAACGTTGTTAGTCGCATGACCAGCAGGGATACTCATTGCTACGACGATTGAAAGGATCAGCATTGCAATCAATGAGACGTTTCGCGCTTCAACTTCCCTCCCAGAAAGAACCCGTTTAGGTCACCGAGCCTCGCACTCGACGCTCAACGCGAATCAACGGGACACTTGGGCGCAATCCGAACTACCGAATTATTGAGCGGGGTAACCAATGCGAGTCTCACTATGGGAAACTGCCCTTCTTTGAGAGCGAAAGACGGACGCGCGAATACGCGTGTTGTAACACTTGATGTTAGCCGCTCGGAACCATGAAACAAAGCAACCGCTTAGCCAACGAGCCATGTTGGGGTGGGGGAGGGGATTGCATCGTCGCGCGTCGCATGTGGACACGCTACGCTTATTGAAAATCCAATGAGGAGACTGTTTCGAAGTGAAAGTCTCACTGTTCTCTCTGAAATGTTCCTGCCTTAGATCTCGAGACGGTTCCCATTTGTGTGGACTTTTTTTGGTCTAGATTGTCGCAGAGAATTAGATCTACGTCTTGACCTCGATCAACTCTAGACTTTACAGCGACGAAACACGCACGCTTCTAGCCCCGAAGTTCAGAATAATCAGTAAGGAAGGCGCAGTGAGTTTGTAAAATGCTTGTTCTAAGACAGTTCATATGTGGCTGTTTCGAATCATGAAGTTTCCGTCATTCAATGCGTCGACGGCGAGAGTTTGGTTCAGGCTGAAGCTCAAGGGCGCATTAAGGCATTTACCATTGCCGTCATTCCAGCAATAGTTTCCGTGACCTTGAGTGCCAAGACCATTTAGCGCGACGTAGCCTGTGTTCACAAGGTAGCCCATGTCGTTCTGCTGGTATATGTAGACCAGGACATTCCAGTTCGTCCCGGTGTTAGAATCCGGGTATTGATGAACCGCAGCGACAGTCCCGTCCCTAGTCCATATCACTCGGCCGGGGTCGAACCAGTAAGTGATGAAGAGACTTGTCAATACGATTGCCAGGACAGCTATTCCGATGACGAGCTTTTTCCTCGTGGGCTTAGGCCTCCCTCGAAAGAAAACGGGTAGCTGGCGACTAAGCCTTCAGGGCGTTTAGCTCCATGTCCATGTCAGCGTCCAGGTGATCTGGATCGTGTCAAGGTTGTTCAGGGTAACCGCTGTGAATGAAGCGGCGGCAAGCTGGATACTGCTTGCACTGCTCGCAGTACCAAAGCTGACGAGGCAAGCTAGTTGAACTGTTTGGGTAGCCGTTGAAGTGAAGGTCTTTTGCAAAACCGAAGCACTGTTAGTTGCACCTGATAGCAGAGTGTTCGTTGTAGCCGCGGCACGCTGAAGCCCACTGGCGGCGGTAATCTCAGTACCACCTTCACTGCCAGCGGCTCCACAGTTGCCGTTAGTTGCGCCGAATGATGCGTCACCGGCGGCAAGCGTTACTGCACTGCCTGATAGTGCTATGAAGCTCATACCACAAGTTGCGGATGGGAAGCATCCGTTGGTCACGCTGCCAGTGGTGCCTTGGATGGCTTGGTCGATCCAGGCAACTCCGGTGTTGTACATTACATTGTGGACTGAGTTGCAGAAGTTCTGCGACCCAGATACGCAGTAGCCAAAGTTGACATCCAGATTCTGGTAGTAGTGCCTGTGGCCCCACGGATTCCAACTCCCAGTGGCTACGTAGCCTCCGAGAACGAAACTTGTGACGATCAGGCCGGTCGCCAACAGAGCGATTACGCCTCTCTTCTTTGTCCATTCAATCTTGAGGAAATTCATTCTTTCTCGCTCACCTCCCAAATGCACTTTCTACTGAGAGTCCACGTGACAACCGGTGGACTCTCTTCTGAGCTATGTTACCTTCAGAAGCCAGAGGCAGTACTATCTCGTCTATCGGAAGTACTCTGCTCGCGCCATTAGCTATTCGGCTGTGCCTGTTTTCTTATCCTTGGAATGCCAGAGAGCTTTGAGGATCTCGTCGTCCGTTGCCTTGCTTTCGCCTTGCGTTGACGCCTCCTCCCACTCTGCCTTCTTTTGAGACCCGTAAATCGAATCTTCGGGCGAAGGCTCTCGTACGACAATTTCGCTAATGCGGTTGGACACGTTACGTAATGAGCCGAATATGCTGAGGATAGCGCCGAATCCCAAGATTGCTGCAACGACTATCATCGCGTACAAGATGCCCACCCCCGCCGAAGTTGGAGGGCCTAACGCGGATTGGCCCGTGTTGCCTACTGCTAGAGGAAATTCGTAGGTGATCCTATTGTAGGCGAGCAGACTCGTGATGATGATGACTGACGTTGAGACGAGCAAGAGCGCTAACCGGACCTGCCTCTCGGGCTTCAGCGTCATAATCTGCTTGATGCTTTCCAATATTTTACCACTACTCTTTTTCCTTTGACGGCGATTCCTCCCAATCTTCTCCTTGCGCAGAGAGTTGATGCAAATCCAGAGCACGCCCGACACTCCCGGTCGATGCTGGTGCTGCGCTCGTGGGAAACGAGACGAGTCCACTTCTGATACTGCCATGCTTGGAGTATTCGCTTAGCAATCCGAAAATGCTCAGGTCAGCCACGAGCACCGAGACTGCAATAGTAAGTATGGAAGCTGGCGAGAAGACTAGGTCTCCCCCGTTTCCTAGGAAAGAGGAGAGAAAGAGCGCTGAGATCATGACGACAGGCACTGTCATCATTTGCGAGAAGATTGAAGCTATGTTCATTCCTCGGCGAACTATTGCCAGTCTGATGTTCACGCCAACCAAGCTGGAAAGAGCAAATGCCAGATAGACAATGCCCGCCCAAACGCGCGTCGGGCTGCTGAGTCCCTGGCTTAGTAGCAGCTCTCCCAACCCGGCGCCTGCCGCTCCTTGGAATAGGTACTGAAGAATCGATGGTAGATGGCGGTCAAGGAGGGCAGTGATAACACTCACGGCCAGGAAGATACTGGTTCCCAGCAGTACGAAAAACTCGGGGGCCAGCGCCACTTGTGTTCATCCTATCTTCTTGTACACTTTGTCTTGTACTGGATTGCTAGATTTTTCTCGAATCGAGTAGACAAGGCGCTGTCCCCGGTCCGTGTCTTCGATTGTAAGGTTGAGAATGCTCTTGTCATCGATCTCCAAGAGCTGCGCGAGATCTTTCGGGATGAGGAGGTACTTGCTTCCCTTAATCTTAGTAGGTGTCAACTGTATCGGCATTTTTCTACCAACCAGACGGTTGGATAGGACTAAGCACAGGCAATACCATAATCGCGGCGTAACCCTAGCGGTTGTCTAGTCGTCACAGGAGGCCAGATGGTCAGGAGTCGGGTGGGAGGGACATGTCTCTGGAGATCGGAATAGGCCCCCCGGGGGGGTCGAAAGGATTTCACAAGTTGGGCTGGAATCTTTTTTCTGGAAAAATTTCGTGTCGGTTGCTACAGGGCTAGGTTTCGGGGTCAGGTTTTGGAGCCCTTAAATATGACGTACGTCATACGCCGATCGTAATCGAGAGAACAGCTAAAGAGTGGAAATTGAAGCGGACGTGAAGCCCCAATATGAGTCATAACGTGAGCCAGCTCGACATCAAAGACCTCCACGCCACGATCGATGGCAAGGAAATCCTCAAAGGAGTAGACTTCCAGGTCAAGCAGGGCGAGATTCACGCCGTAATGGGTCCAAACGGCTCAGGAAAGAGCACCCTTGCCTCGACCGTAATGGGACATCCAAAATACATTGTCACGAAGGGGGATATTCTCTTCGACAACGAGAGCATTCTGAAGCTTGCGCCGGACGTAAGAGCTCGCAAGGGTCTCTTCCTCGCCTTCCAATACCCCTACGAAGTGCCGGGAGTATCCCTAGCCACATTCCTACGCACCGCATACAACGCGGTCAGACAAGGAGGCAAGAAAGGCGACCTAGGACAAGAGATGCTGTCGGTCCTCGAGTTCAGAAAGCTCCTGAAAGAGAAACTGAAGCTCCTGGACATGGACGAATCCTTTGCCACACGCTATTTGAACGAAGGCTTCTCTGGCGGCGAGAAGAAGCGTTGCGAAATACTCCAACTAGCCATCCTCCAACCCAAGATTGCGGTACTAGATGAGACAGACTCTGGGCTGGACATTGACTCTGTCAAGATCGTGGCTGAAGGAGTAAACAAACTCGTAGGACCCGAGATGGGCGTCATGATAATCACACACTACCAACGGATTCTACGATACATCAAACCAGACCACGTCCACATTCTCTTAGATGGTAGAATGGTCAAGTCGGGGGGTCCAGAATTGGCCGATGTGCTTGAGGAGAGGGGCTACGATTGGATAAAGAAGGAGAACTTGTAGAAGAATGAGGAACAGATGCATTCAGGGTACCTTTAAGGTTAAAAAGGAGCATAGGAACTAGGAGAGTAGAGAAGAATGGCAATAAGCATAACCGATAAGGCAGCAACCAAGGTCCAAGACTACCTGAAGCAGGTCAACGACCAGAACCTAGCCCTCCGCGTATTCGTAAAAGCGGGAGGCTGCGCAGGCTACCAGTTCGGCCTCAAACTCGACAAAACCGGCGCCGCCGACGTTATCGAGCACAGGAACGGAGTTAACATTGTAGCCGACGCCAAAAGTGCTGACCTTCTGGGAGATGCTGAGATCGACTATGTTGAGACTGAGATGGGAGGGGGCTTCAAGTTCAACTTCCCCGAAAGCTACCTAACCTGCGGATGCGGCCACAGCTTCGTACCTAAGGGCAAAGAACAAGCCACCGGTGCACGTAGTCCAGAAGAGCACCACCAGCACGTCTAAGACCCCAGACAAGAATTCTCCGCCAATATTCCTGTCCTCTCGGTCAGAGGACAATCCATGCAACGCCACGCCCAAGTCTACCCTAGCAGGAAAACTAGCGGGTACGATGTCGGGCGCGTAAGAGCCGATTTTCCAATACTCAAGCGAGAAATCAACGGGAGACCCCTAGTCTATCTCGACAACGCAGCAACCTCACAGAAACCGGTTCAGGTCATCGAAGCCCTAGACCGGTTCTACAACCAGTACAACGCCAACGTCTACAGAGGAGTCTACCGGATAAGCGAAGAGGCAACAGTAGCTTACGAAGACGCACGGCGAAAAATCGCCCATCTCATCAACGCCAAGGACCCGTCTGAGATTATTTTCGTACGGGGAACAACGGAGGCCATCAACCTCGCAGCCCATTCTTGGGGACGATCAAACATCGGCCTCGGCGACAGTATCATGCTCACAGAGATGGAGCATCACAGCAACATTGTTCCATGGCAACAGCTGGCGCGTGAAAAAGGAGCCAATCTCAAGTATGTCGGAATCTCAGAAGAGGGACAACTCCTCCGACAAGATGTTCATCAGCATCTAGAAGAAGGAACAGTCAAGCTCTTCGCCGTGACCCAAGTTTCCAATGTGCTGGGAACAATCAACCCCATTCGAGAATTAGCGCGCGAGGCCCACAAATATGGATGCAAGGTTCTGGTAGATGGAGCCCAGTCCGTCCCGCATATGCCGATTGATGTTCAGGACCTAGACTGCGATTTCCTCGCATTTTCCGGCCACAAAATGTGCGGACCCACCGGAATAGGAGTGCTCTACGGAAAGCGAGAGCTTCTACAAACCATGGAGCCCTATCAGAGTGGGGGAGAAATGATCAAAGAGGTCCACCTATACGAAGCCACATTCAAAGACCCGCCCTTCAAGTTCGAAGCCGGAACCACCGACATAGCCGGGGCCATCGGGCTTGGAGCAGCAGCAGACTACCTGACAAAACTTGGTCTGCGGAACGTTAGAGATCACGACAGGGGAATAACGAAGTACGCACTCGAAGCATTGGGCAGAGTGAAGGACTTGAAGATCTATGGGCCTACAGACGCCGAGACTCGGGGAGGGGTCGTCAGTTTCAACCTTGCAGACGTTCATGCGCACGACATGGCATCCATGCTGGACGAGGATGGAATCGCGGTCCGGTCAGGACACCACTGCGCCCAACCTCTCATGGAGAGGCTTGGAGTCGCCGCAACTACTAGAGCAAGTTTCTATCTTTACAATACTGAAGAGGAGATAGATCGTCTCGTAGGCTCCGTCGAGCGAGCAGGTAGAGTCTTCAAGATTTGAGCTCAGTCTATTCCGAGATCATACTCGACTACTATCGCCATCCCAGAAACAAGGGAACCTTGGAACACGCACAGATCAGCGCCAAGGACTCCAACCCACTATGCGGCGACATCATAGAAATGCAATTGGAGCTGGACAAGAACAATAGCGTAAGAGATGTGCGATTCAACGGTCAGGGATGCGCAATCAGTCAAGCCTCGGCGTCCATGCTCACGGAGCTTGTGAAGGGAAAGACGATTGATGACGTGCGGAAGATTTCCAAGGAAGAGATACTCTCACTCATTGGAGGACAGCTCAGCGCCGTCAGGCTGAAGTGTGCGCTATTGTCCCTGAAGGTTTTGAAAACAGGAGTATACAACTATCTCGGCTCTGCTATCAGCTTGAAAGAAGAACTATCCGATCTTTAAGAATCATCTAGAATTTCGGTTTTGTTTTGTCGCCGCAAGATTAGCGAAACGACTCTTTCTATTTGGCATCTTTGCTGTCATGATGACCTCTCTGTTCTTTTAGTTGTTCCTGGACATTCTTGAAGAACTCGTTGTTCTCGACTTTCTTCGCTTCTGCATGAATGGCCTCAAGGTCAACCTTCAACACTCTCCGCACCATTCTTCCTCGCCTATAGACGATGAACGAAGCAAGGATAGCTATAGCTGCCACCAGCCCTATGACTATGAGCCAGAGATAGTTGAACGCCGAACTCGTAGGGGAGGGCGGTGGCTGCTGCGTAGGCGGAAGTGTAACTAGTGTTGAAGTCGAACCATATCCTGAGTTGCCGTAAGCGTCGGTTGCGTTAACTTGTATGAACCAAAGTCCAGTTGGCGAAGTGGAGTTCACGGTGTAGCTGCCAACCCACTTCCCATGGGTCTGATCATAGGACAGCCGGAGTGGGCTACCAATCTGAACGGAGGACTGATGGGTAGTAGCTATCACCGTTCCGCTGGTGAAGTTGCCTCCTCCAGGGGTTACTACGATCGCATTGATCACGATGATACTGCCTGTTGTGTAATTGCCGTTGGGTATGCTAGAGGTGACGGTAAGAACGGCGGTTGACACAGCGAAACCTCTGTTCACACTCGATGAAGGCCCTATGTTCCCATATCCGTCGTTGTAACCTCCCACATCTATGCTTGCCACCCAGACTCCGGTGTCGCTGCTGAGAGGGATCTGGAAGGTTCCCTGGAATTGTCCAACCGAGGTCTTGTATGTCGCAGTTATGTCGTGCTCTGTGAAGCCGTCTGCTTCAATTATTCTTATGATAGCCGAGCCGGTCTTAACTTGGACTGTGTTAGGGTAAGTTGCTATGAAGCGAAAAGTCTGAGTCTGCGACCTTTGTAACGAGCTCTGAGTTATCGATAGTTGGGTGATGGTTACGTTAGCTGGATCGACGAGGAAGGTCTGAGTGTCAGGAAAACCGGTCTTAGGTGTTTTCGAGCCGGTCAGTGTCACTGTATAGTTTCCAATCGGGACAGAGGGCGGAATGCTGGTCCAGGTATGACCGAGTACGCCAAGCGAGTCTGCCAGTGTTGTTGTGGGGAAGCCAGGGGCGTTACCAGTTGCGGATCTTATTGAAATCGTGATGTTTTCGGCATTCTGATAGCCTTGGGCAATCATGGAGACTGCTTGCGTACGTTGGTACTTCTCCGAGTTTGTAAGACCAACTTCAAACAGGCTTGTAGCTGCTTGGGTTGATGATGGCGGGTTCGCCTGGGTGACTGTGATATTATAATTTCCGACTTCTGTGATAACTACACCGAAGTCAGTAGGGTAAGTGACACTCGTTGTAAATGTTGAGGGTACCGAGTTCACTTGTGTGTTTTGGGTCCGGGTGGTGCCGGATGGGTCTCGGACTACCCAAGTGAATTGATAATTGATCCCTGAAAACGCGTGCGTTACGTTGAGAATGAAGGTGATGCCTTGGCTGTTGGACTCTTGCATTCGGGGGGCGGACTGCGAGAGCGAGTAGATTTCACCAAATGGACCGGAAGCGTGGACGGGAATGCTCACTGAGGATACTAGTAACATCGCTCCCGTGACTAACAGCGCGATCTTCTGATTCGTTCGGAAAATGGGCACCTCCTTCCGCCTACCCATTTAACGTCTGATTCGAGATTCGGCATCGCTGCGCGCTACAAAGTCAAACTGAGAGGCCGAGTTGACTAAAGGGTCGTGTTACTCGAAACGAGTACGAACAGTAAGAAGGTAGAACATGATCCGCTGCAGGATACCTGCCGATTGAATTCTATTTCGAGGGAGTGGCTTGCGTAGGTACCATAGAGGGCAAGGAGGTTCCTCCACGCCCCTTCCGGACTATTGCAAATGCTCCAACAGCCAAGGCAGCGACGGCGAGTATCAGTGCGTAGAAGCTCATTGTTGTCACCAGCGGCGGAGGTTGTGGTTGTGTCTGAACGTTTAAGGTGTTCGAAGTGGAACCCGAGGTTGTTGTCGTTCCAGCCCAAGATGCCGAGACGGTCCAGGTGCCCGCGCTGTTGACAACGTACTGATCTGTGAAGCTGCCAGTGCTGGTCGAGTTGACAATGTGACTGATCGACACCCCGCCGGGTCCCGTGTAGATTATCGTGAGTTTGGCAGTGTTAGCCGGGTATAGGTATCCGCTGATCGTGATCGTGTCACCTACCTGGGCATTGAAGCTGGAGCTGGAAAGAACGATTACACTTGGCGATTTGCTGACGGTAAGACTTGCGCTGGCAGTCGAACCACTATGACCATTGTCGCCTGACCAGCTGGCTCTGATATTGTAGGAGCCAGGTCCGGGCGGCGTGAAACTTGTGGCGAATCGTCCTTGGGAGTCGGTGGTTGTTGTGGCGATGATGCTGTAGCTCCCTCCGCTCGCGTTGTATTCCAGCAGAACTTGCATCGAAACTAGTGGGCCAGCATCGGTCGTATTGGTCAGGGTGCCCGAGACAGTGACTGATTGTCCTGCAAGGGCGGGAGATGGATTTGTCGTAAGACTGATGACGCTGTTGACGAAAGCTGTGTCTCTGACCTCGAGGAATCCCTTGCCTATTTGTTGGCCACCGACTATGATGTCCTGCTTGCCGATCTTGTCGATGTCACCTATCGTCACTGCATCCAAGGCTGTAGGTACTGTTGTATACTGGAAGGATTGTTGCAGGGAGATAGTGGATCCAGTCAATGTCCATGCTCTGATGATTCCGTAATACACGTCTGTGGTACCTATCGGCTGGTTGGTGAATCCTGCCGTAACAATCTCAGTGGTGCCGCTAGCGTCAATGTCGCCGGTGGATACGTGAATCAGTTCGAAGTTGCTCTGGCTCGAGGAGATCCAATTGGTCTCGGCAAGCTGGCTCAGTGTGCCTCCCCAGTCAGAGAATAAGGTCAGTTCAGCTTTCCAGAAGGGATAGGTAAGGATCTGGCCGCCGACGATTATCTCTTTCTTACCATCCTTTGCGAGGTCCGCGATGGTTACGGATGTTGCAACAGATCCTACACCTGTTGTTACCCAGATCTTGGTCCATTTGAGAAGCGGGTTACCGCTACCTGTCCAACCCCAGATCCGCATCTCGCTCTGAGTTGCGGTACCGTTGTTGCTCCAGCCCACTGTTACAATATCAGGAGTTCCGATTCCCTCAATGTCCCCTGTTGCGACAGCGAAACCTTGGGACCCCGTTGCTCCAGTCCCCGTAGTGGTCCAGTTGTAGAGGGCATTCTTTGTGAACGTGTTTCCGTCCCAGGACCAGATTCCCAACTGGGCATTGTTGATTCCACTCGTATTGTAATATCCGAGAGTTACGATCTGGTGAACGCCACTGTAAGACCAGATAGCAAGGCCCCTGGTCTCAAGACGTGATGAGGTGACGGTGAAGTTGAAGAGTTTCTGTCGAGCGAGGCTTGCGCCGTTCCACCGGTAGATTCCGATCTGGCTTAGTTGGGGATTGCCGGCTGTTGGTTGGACATTACCAATGGTCACGGTCTCATTTAGGCCGCTTCCATCGATATCGGCGACGTCAACGCCGGAGAAATAATAGCTGTTTGCACTCCGGAAGGGAGTAAAGACCCACTGTTGATTCGAGTCTAAGACGAGACCGTTGCCAGACTTGTGGTAGACTCGGAGCTGAGTCTGACTCGTACCGTTGTTGAAGCTTCCCGCAGCAACAATCTGGTTAACACCATTATTCTCGGCCATCGCCATCTTGACGCCATCTACCACCGCGTAGCCCCGGCTGAGGATGGAGGGCCAAGTATCAGTAGCCGTTGTGGCTATTCGATAGTTTGCATGAGCTGGGGAGAGGCCGGAAGCGAATACTGGGATGAAGAAGAGGAGGATAACTGGAACTAGGCGATACTT
>Ga0209378_1002258_pt1 | contig 13364 bp, 8 predicted proteins | sample GraSoiAngelo_156_FD_186170 | JGI IMG/M metagenome (GOLD analysis project Ga0209378, IMG submission 186170) | Grasslands soil microbial communities from the Angelo Coastal Reserve, California, USA - 14_1009_13_40cm (SPAdes) (version 2) | ecosystem: Environmental > Terrestrial > Soil > Grasslands ... | reverse complement strand
AACAAGGCGAGCTACACCGGCCAGTCGCTGCGGCAGGCGCTGGGCATCAAGCCGGGCGAGCCGCGGCGGCGCGCGGCGGCTTGAGGGTGCTAAGCGGGAAGTAAAGCGTCGCCGCGCCAGGCGAGGCGCTTCTGGTGATACTGCGCCAGGCCCTCGCGGTGGCCGATGGAAACCAGGGTCGTGCTGGGCAGGCGCTCGCGCAATAACCGGTAGAGCGCGGCCTGGTCCTCCTCCGGCAGCGAAGCCGTCGCCTCGTCCAGGAACAGCCAGTCTGGCCGGTTGAGCAAAGCGCGCGCGAAGGCGAGGCGCTGCTGCTCGCCGCCCGACAGGACCTGCGCCCAGTTCTCGCTGCGCCCGAGATCGGCGGCGAGAGATTGCAGGCCGACCGCCTTTAGACTTTCACGAATTTCTTCGTCCGAAAAGCGATTTGCATCCTCCGGATAGCAGACCGCATGCTTCAGCGAGCCGACCGGCAGATAGGGCTTCTGCGGCAGGAACAGCAGCCGCGCGCCTTTCGGCAGCTTGATGCGCCCCTTCCAGTAGGGCCAGATCCCGGCGAGCGCGCGGAACAGCGTCGACTTCCCGGCCCCCGAAGGGCCGCTCACGAGGACATCCTCGTTTTTTCGCAGTTCCAGAGTCGTAGCTGCGAGCAGCGGCTTGCCCTGCGGCAGCGACAGATTCAGATCCTCCAGGGAGAGCGACGCGCCCGGACCCTCGGTGCGCTCGCCGTCGAGTTGTGCTCCCTCTTCGCGCACTCTTTCGAGCGAGGCCGAGAACCCGGTGAGCCGGTCGACGGTCGCCTTCCATGAAGCGAACTGCGGATACGCGTCGATGAACCAGGAGAGCGAGCCCTGCACGTAGCCGAACGTCGAGGCGATCTGCATCAGGCCGCCGAGCTGGATCGCGCCCGAGAAGTAGCGCGGGGCCGCCACCACGAAGGGGAAGATGATCGCGAGCTGGGCGTACGAGATGGTGAAGAAATTGAGCTGCTTTTGCTTGCGCATGATGCCCCACCAGTTGGTGATCACGGCGGCGAAGCGCGCCCTGAAGTTCGCGAGCTCCTCGTTCTCGCCCCGGTAGAGCGCCACGCCCTCGCTGTTCTCGCGCAGCCGCACCAGCGAGAAACGGTAGTCGGCCTCGTAGCGCTGCTGGTTGAAGTCGAGCCCGATGAGCGGCTTGCCGATCTTGTGCGTGAGCCAGGTGCCGAGGCCGGCGTACAGGAGCGCGCACCACACCATGTAACCGGGAATCGAAACCCAGCCGAGCTCGAGCGTTCCCGAAAGCGTCCAGAGAATCGCGACGAACGAAACCAGCGTGACCACCGCCGACAGCAACCCGAGGCCGAGCGACAGCGTATTGGACACGAAGAGATTCAGGTCTTCGGCGATGCGCTGGTCGGGGTTGTCGGTGCCGCGGTCGAGGAGCTGCAGCTTGTAATAGGCGCGGTCGCTGAGCCAGTCGGCGAGAAAGCGGTCGTTGAGCCAGGTGCGCCATTCGATCTGCAGCATCTGCTGCAGGTAGAAGCGGTACACGGCGATGCCGATGTACGCGAACACGAGCAGCGTGAACGTGCCGAGCAGGCGGTAGAAGTCGTCGATCTTCTTCTCCTGGATGGCGTTGTAGAAATCGTTGTTCCAGGCGTTGAGCTGCACGTTGATCCATACCAGCGCGAGCGCCAGCCCGATCACGGCGGCGAGCAGCGCAAGGCCCTTGGCGCGCTGCTCGGACACCCAGTAGGGTTTGGCCAACGCCCAGAAAGCCGTTAGAAATCTGCTGGTTTGCATGGGGCACCTGAGAAAGGATCTGAATCAGTTTACAGAACGCCGCCGGCGAGGTAACAATTCTTCCAATGTCCTCCGGCCGGGTCTTCCGCTTTGCGCCCACTCCCGAGCACCCGGCCAAGCACCTGTTCGTGTTCCTCCACGGCTGCGGCGCCACCGCGCAGTCGATGATCCCGATCGCGTTCAAGTTCCAGGCGCGCTTCCCGAGCGCCGCGCTGGTCGTGCCGAGCGGATTCAACCCGGAGGCGCGCGGCGGGGTGGCGCAGGACTGGTATCCGACACGCGGCCTGCACGCCGACAACCATCGCGAGCGCGTCGCCGCCGTGCTGCCCGACGTCGAGGACCTGGTGCGCCACGAGCAGACCAACTTCGGCGTGCCCTCGAGCCGCACCGTGCTGATCGGCTTCTCGCAGGGCGGGACGGTGGCGCTCGAGGCGGTGAAGGCCCCGGGCATCGCCGGCGCCGTGGTCGCGTTCTCCGCGCGCTATGCCCGCCTGCCCGCGCGCGGCACGCCGATCCAGTCGCGCATTCACCTCGTGCACGGCGAGTTCGACTCCGTCGTGTCGCGCGTGTACGCGGAGCGCGCGGCACGGGTCCTGGCCGGGCTCCATGTTCCGGTCACGCTCGACATCGTCGAGGACCTCGGCCATGCGCTTTCGCACCGCGCGATCAGCCTCGGGTCGCTGCGCCTCCTGCAGGGCATCTACGAGGGTCGCCGCGCGACGTTGCATTGAGGGAAGGCATCGTTCTCTTCGCCCACGGCTCGCGCGACCCGGAATGGGCGCGGCCGTTTCAACGAATTGCCGAAATCGTGGGCCGGACTGCGCCGCATTGCGCGGTCAGGCTTGCGTATCTCGAGATCATGCGGCCGTCGCTCGAGGAAGCCGTGGCTGCGCTCGCCAAAAGCGTGAAGGCGATCCGGGTCGTGCCCGTATTCCTCGGCCAGGGCAGCCATCTGAAGGACGACCTCCCTCGGCTGATCGCCGCCGTTCGCGGCGACTACCCCGATGTCGAGATCTCGCTCGAGCCGGCCATCGGCGAGCAGCCGCGCATCATCGAAGCGATCGCCGCGCTCATTGCTGGAGGAGGAATTGCCTGACCGGGGCGATCTGGTCCTCGCTCATCAGCGCCGGCACGTGACCGACGCCCTCGAATTCCACCGACACCGTATCGGGCCTGCGCTCGCGCATCTCCTTCAATGTGCTGGCGACCAGCACTTCGGACTTGGCCCCGCGCAGCACCAGCGTGGGACACTTCAGCCTGCCCCAGATGTTCCAGAGGTCGACGCCGCGCAGCACGTTGGGGCCGATCGGCATCTCGCTGTCGATGTTGCCGTGGTAGCCTTCGCCGATCGCCGGGTCATAGCGCAGCACGTAATCCCCCTTTTCTTCCTGGGCCACGCTGTGGCCCGCGAGCTGCTTCCACTGCTCGTCGGTGAGCGGTCCGAACGACGCGCAGACCTTGCGTATATAAGCCTCGACCTCCTCCAGATTGGAGAAGCGCAGGCCCCGCGTGATCGAGCCCTTCATCCGGATGAGCGCGCCCCAGGGAATGAATGCGCCGACGTCGTTCAGCACCAGGCGCCGGATCGGCGCGTTGCGCTTGGCGGCGAGAAACATCCCGATCAGTCCGCCCATGGAGGTTCCGACCCAGTCGATCATCGGGGGCGGGGGGCCGCCGCGCAGCCGTTCGAGCCAGCTGCCGGCGGCGGGCGCCGTCACCCGCGCCAGCATCGCCGCCGCGTCGGCCAGGTAGGTGGAAAAGCTGTATTCGGACTTGTTTTCCAGCCAGTCGCTGTCGCCGCGTCCGACGACATCCATGCACACCACGCGGCAGTCCGAGGCGAGCGCCTCGGCGAGGAAGTCGAAATCGCGGCTGTTGCGGGCAAGGCCGTGCACGCACACCACGACATGCGGGTTGTCGTGATCGCCCCACTCGGTGTAGGCGATGCGGTGGAAGCCGCCGTCGCCCAGGGAAAAGAAGTATTTTTGGCGCATGGGAAAATCTTAATCGATAATTTTTGCGATGCAAAAAAAGATTTGCAGTGCAATACGCCTCACGGAGAGTAAAGTGCTTGCGCCAGGAGGCGTGCCATGGAAGAAAGACCGATCCGCACCATCATAGGGGAGCAGAAACCCGTTTCCGCAGGCGCCGAAACCAGCGTCGCGGCGGCGGCGAAGCTGATGAAGCGCCACCGCATCGGCGCGCTGCTGGTCACGAAGAGCGGCCAGCTCGCCGGCATCTTCACCGAGCGCGACGCGCTGTTCCGCGTGCTCGCCGAGGGCCGCGACCCGGCGAAGACCCACCTTTCCCAGGTCATGACGCCGAACCCGCGCACCATCTCGCCCGACCGGCCGTTCGGGCATGCGCTCCACCTGATGTACGAGGGCGAATTCCGGCACGTGCCGGTGGTGGAGAACGGCCACCCGCTCGGCATGGTGTCGGCGCGCGACGCGCTCGGTCCGGATCTGCAGCGGTTCGTCGCCGATCTCGGCATGCGCAACCACATAGGCGAGATCCTGGGATGAAGCTAAAAGATGTGCTGGCGGCCAAGGGCTCCCGCGTGGTCACGGTGTCGGCCAAGTCGAGCGTCGCCGACGCGATCCGCACCATGTGCGCCGAGAAGGTGGGCGCGGTGCTGGTCCCCGACGCCGAGGCTTGTCCGGTCGGCATTTTCACCGAGCGCGACGTAGTCAGGCTGCTTGCCGACGGCGAGCGCGACCTCGAGCGCCTAGCGGTCGAGTCGAGGATGACCTGCAGCATCGTCATCGGACGGCTGGCGATGTCGGTCGACGAAGCGCTCGGGCTGATGACGGAGCGGCGCTTCCGGCACCTGCCGGTGATCGAGGACGGCAAGCTGCTGGGGCTGGTGTCGATCGGCGACCTGGTCAAGATCAGCCTCGAGGAGACCGCGCAGGAAGCACAGGCGCTGCGCGCCTACATCACTTCGTAGCTCTCATTCGGAGAGCTGCGGCAAGTCCCTGAAGTGCTCCAGGGCGTCCGGGTTGGCGAGCGCGTCGGTGTTGGGCACCGGCATGCCGTGCACCACCGCCTTCACGGCGAGCTCCACGACCTTGCCGTTCTTGGTGCGCGGGATGTCGGCCACCTGAACGATCTTCGCCGGGACGTGCCGCGGCGAAGCGTGCCGCCGGATTTCCGACCGGATGCGCTCCTCGAGCCGCGCATCCAGCGTCTGGCCGTCGCGCAATTTCACAAACAGCACCACCCGCGTGTCGGACTGCCAGATCTGCCCGATCGCCACCGCCTCCTCGACCTCGGCGATGCGCTCCACCACGCGGTAGATCTCGGCGGTGCCGATGCGCACGCCGCCCGGATTGAGGGTGGCATCTGAGCGCCCGTAGATGATCATCGTGCCGCGCTCGGTCAGCTCGCTCCAGTCGCCGTGGCACCAGACGTTGGGATACTTGGCGAAGTAGGCGGCGTGGTAGCGCTCATCGCCGCGGTCGTTCCAGAAGCCCAGCGGCATGGAGGGAAATGGTTTTGTGCAAACCAGTTCGCCTTTTTCATTAATAATCGACTCTCCGTTGTCATTAAAAACTTCGACCGCAATTCCCAGGGACCGGCACTGCAGCTCGCCGCGGTACACCGGCAGGATGGGATTGGCGTCGGCGAAGGCGGCCATGATGTCGGTGCCCCCCGAGATCGAAGACAGGCAGACGTCGCTCTTCACCGCGTCGTACACATAGTCGAAGCTCTCCGGCGCGAGCGGCGAGCCGGTGGACAGGACCATGCGCAGCGCGGCGAGGTCGTGCGTGTCGCGCGGGCGCAGGCCGCGCTTCGCGATGGCGTCGATGTACTTCGCCGAAGTGCCGAAGTGCGTGAAGCGCTCCTTGTCCGCGCAATCGAAAAGAATCCGGCCGTCGCGCGCGAAGGGCGAGCCGTCGTACAGCATCACGCTCGCCTCCGCGCAAAGCCCGGCGAACAGCAGGTTCCACACCACCCAGTTGGTGGTGCAGAAATAGAAGAAGCGGTCGCCCGGCCGGAGGTCGAACTGCAGCTTGTGCATCTTGAGGTTCTGCAGCAGCGCGCCGCCCGCGCCGTGCACGATGCACTTCGGCTTGCCGGTGGTGCCGGAGGTGAACAGGATGTACACCGGGTGGTCGAACGGCAGCTGCGCGAACGCTATGTCGCCGGCGGTGTAGCGCCGCAGCCATTCGTCCAGCCTCACCGCCTTCGGCACGTCCGACACGTCGACGTGCTCGTCCAGGCTGGGGACCACCACCGCCTTTCTCAGCGTCGGCAGGCGCTCGACGATTTCGCGCACCCGCTCGAGCGTGTCGTGCTCCTGGCCGTTGTAGCGGTAGCCGTCGGCGCAGAACAGCACCTTCGGCTCGATCTGGCCAAAGCGCTCGACGACGCCGTCGACGCCGAAATCGGGCGAGCAGGACGACCAGACGATGCCCTGCGACAGGGCGGCGAGGGCCAGCATGCCGGCTTCCGGGATGTTCGGGATGAAGGCCGCGGCGCGGTCGCCGGCCCGCAGTCCCAGCACCTGCAGCGCCTGCACCGCGCGCGATACGTCGCTATAGAGGTCGGCGAACGAGACGCGGCGCCGGAAGCCCCTTTCGTCCCACAGCACGAAGGCGTCGCCGCGATCGCCGCGGCGCATCAGGTTCTCGGCGAAATTGAGCCGCGCCTCGGGAAACCAGTGCGCCCCCGGCATCTTGTCGCCGTCCACCAGCACGCTCGAGCCCCGGCGCGAGGCGATGACGCCGCAGAAGTCCCAGACGTCGGACCAGAACTCCTCCGGGTTGTCGACCGTCCAGCGGTAGAACTCGGGGTAGCTGTTCAGCTCCAGGCGCCGCTTGCGCACGATCTGGCGCGCGAATTGCGTAATCTGCGCTTCCTCGATCGCGCGTTCGGACGGCTGCCAGAGAATAGGAGGGATGGCCATACACGGCGTAGCATTTCCTGCGGATTATATTCAGATGGGTCCCGGGCAGAGGCGCGATCACCGCATGCCGGAGGCGGAAGCCGTCGGGCGCCTGCTCGCCTTCCAGCCCGGCAAGGACGCCTCCAGGCGGATCGCTTCGCTGGGCCTGCGCCTCGCGCAGCGCGTGCGCGCAACGCCCCCGGGGCCCCTCAGCGCCGAGTCCTTCCTGCGTCACTACGGGCTTTCGACGCGCGAAGGCGTGGCGCTGATGTGCGTGGCGGAGGCGCTGCTGCGCATCCCCGATCCGCAGACCGCCGACGCCTTGCTGCGCGACAAGCTTGCCTCGGGCAACTGGGGCTCGACGAAGGACGAGGATTCCTTCGTCTCGAGCGCAGCCGACTGGGCCCTGATGCTCACCGGGACGCTGGCGCGCTGGCGCGAAGCGCCGCAGGAGGATCTTTCATCCGGCCTGAAGCAGCTGGTCGCCCGGCTGGGCGAGCCCGTCGCCCGCGCCGCCATCCGCCAGGCGATGCGCATCCTCGCCGAGCAGTTCGTGCTCGCCGAAACCATCGAGGAGGCCGTGAGCCGCGCCGGCGGACGCCGGCCTTACCGCTTCTCGTTCGACATGCTGGGCGAAGCGGCGCGCACCGCCGAGGACGCGGCGCGCTACTTCGCCGCCTATTCGAACGCGATCCGCGCCGCCGCCCCGCCCGACAGCCTCTCGGTCAAGCTCTCGGCGCTGCACCCGCGCTTCGAGGAGCTGAAGCGGGACCGGGTCTTTTCTGAACTTCTACCCAAACTAACCGACTTGACACGTATTGCCGCTGCCCGTGGGGTTGGCATCACCCTCGACGCCGAGGAGTCCGAGCGGCTGGAGCTGACGCTGGACATCTTTGAAGCCTTGACAGGTCAATTCGACGCCGGGCTGGCGGTTCAGGCGTACCAGAAGCGCGCGGCTGCAGTGTGCGACTGGCTGATCGCGCTCGGCCGCTCAAGAAAGCGGCGCATCCCGATGCGGCTTGTCAAAGGCGCCTACTGGGACGGCGAGATCAAGCGCGCGCAGCAGCTCGGCATGCCGGACTACCCGGTGTTCACACGCAAGGCCGTCACCGACATCTCCTACGTCGCATGCGCGACGAAGCTGCTCGCGGCACCCGACGCGATCTATCCCGCGTTCGCCACCCACAACTGCCGCACGGTGGCGACGATTCTGGAGCTTTGCCCCCCGAACAAGGGGCGTGAGGGGGGTTTTGAATTCCAGAAACTCCTAGGCATGGGGGACGCGCTGTACGAAGCGCTGCTCGCCGAGCATCCGGACATCGCGGTACGCGTCTACGCGCCGGTCGGCAGCTTCACCGACCTCCTGCCGTACCTGGTGCGCCGCCTGCTGGAGAACGGCGCCAACACCTCGTTCGTGCACCAGATCGCCGATCCCGGCGTGCCGCTCGAGGACCTGGTCGCCGATCCAGTCGAGCAGCTGCCCGAGCCCTACGTTCCCGACCCGCGCATCCCCCTGCCGCGCGACATCTACCCGGACCGCAAGAACTCGCTCGGCCTGGATCTTGCGCGGCGCGATGTGCTTGACTCGCTTCACCAGAGAATCGCGGCCGAGAAACTTTCGCCGGCCCCTCCATCCATCACTCTCGATAGCGCCATCGGACGCGCCGCGCAAAGCTTCGAGTCCTGGTCGCACGTGCCCGCCGCCGGGCGTGCCGCGGTCCTGGAGCGCGCCGCCGACCTGCTGGAGGAACGCATGCTCGACCTGGTCGCGCTCATCGTGCGCGAGGGCGGCCGCACTTATGCCGACGCGGTGTCGGAAGTGCGCGAGGCAGCAGACTTCTGCCGCTACTACGCAGTACAAGCAAAAATAAATTTTGCAGAACCGAAAGAGCTTGCAGGCCCCGCCGGCGAGCGTAACGAATTGCAGCTCCACGGCCGCGGCGTCTTCGCCTGCATCAGCCCCTGGAACTTTCCGCTCTCCATCTTCACCGGCCAGGTCGCCGCCGCGCTTGCCGCGGGCAACACGGTGATCGCCAAGCCTGCGGAGCAGACGCCACGGATCGGTTTTTCAGCAATTGATTTGTTGCACCAGGCAGGAATTCCGGTTGATGCGGTGATTTGCGTGGCAGGGGATGGCGAAGCGGTAGGCGCGCCGCTGGTGGCCGATCCACGCATTGCCGGCGTCGCTTTCACCGGCTCGGTCGAGACCGCGAAGCGCATCGATCTCGCGCTGGCGCAGCGCGCGGGGCCGATCGTGCCGCTCATCGCCGAAACCGGCGGCGACAACGCGATGATCGTCGACTCCTCTGCGCTCCCCGAGCAAGTCGTCGACGACGTCGTGATCTCCGCCTTCCAGAGCGCCGGCCAGCGCTGCTCGGCGCAGCGCATCCTGTTCGTCGACGCCGGCTGCGCGCCGCGCGTGCTGCAGCTCCTCGCGGGCGCCCTCGCCGAGCTGAAAGTCGGCGACCCGGCCGAGCCCGACACCGACGTCGGCCCGATCATCGACCCCCCCTCGCGCGACGCGCTGCTGCGCCACATCGAGAAGCTCCGCGGCAGTGCCAAGCTGATTGGAGAGGCCCAGTTGAAAATCGAGGGCAATTACATTGCTCCAGTCGCCTTCGAGCTCGCGCTAGATCAGCTGCCGCGCACCGAAGTCTTCGGCCCGATCCTGCATGTGTGTCTTTACCGGAGAAGCAATCTGGGGGAAGTGCTGCAATGGATCCGCGACACCGGCTACGGCCTCACGCTCGGCATCCACAGCCGCATCCAGAGCTTCGTCGACGAGGTGGTGCGCGCCGCGCGCGTCGGCAACATCTACGTCAACCGCAGCATGATCGGCGCCGTGGTGGGAGTGCAGCCCTTCGGCGGCGAGGGCCTCTCCGGCACCGGCCCGAAGGCCGGCGGGCCGCATTACCTGCCCCGGTTCGCGACCGAGAGGACTCTCACCGTGAACACCGCGGCGGTGGGCGGGGTCACCGAACTGCTCACGCGCACGTAGAATTGCCTCCATGGGAGCGCAGAACCACAAGCAGGACTCCGTCCTGATCGAGGAATTCGCGCGCCTTTACTACGCCGAGGTCGATCCCGAGGAGCTCGCTGCCCGCGCGCCGCTCGACCTCAAGGGCGCGGCGGCGGCCCACCTGGCCTTTGGCAGGAAGTTCACTGCGGGCCAGGCCAGGATTCGCGCTTACAACCCGGTGTCCGGGCAGCACGGCTGGCAGAGCACCCACACCGCAATCGAGATCGTCAGCGACGACATGCCGTTCCTCGTCGATTCGGTGACGATGGAAGTGAACCGCCAGGGGCTCACGCTGCACCTCCTCATCCACCCCGTGCTGCGCGCTCTGCGCGACGCCAAGGGCGAGCTCTTGTCGATTTTTCAGCCTAATCAAACTTCCGAAGGCCGCCTGGAATCCTTCATGCACATCGAGGTCGACCGCCAGACCGATCCGGCGAAGCTCGCCGAGCTGGAGGCGGGCATCGCCAGAGTCCTCGCCGACGTGCGCGCGGCGGTCGAGGACTGGAAACCGATGCAGGCGCGCATGGCCGAGATCGCCGAGCGGCTGTCTGCGGACAGGTACGACGAGGAGCGCGCCTTCCTCGCCTGGCTCCTGGAGGACCACTTCACGTTCCTGGGCTGCCGCGGCTATGACCTCGATACCGTCGATGGCGAAGACGTGCTGCGCATCGTTCCCGGCAGCGGCCTGGGGATCCTGCGCGAGCGCGGCGCGACCGTTTCCGCGAGCTTCGCCACGCTGCCGCCCGAGGCGCGCAAGCGCGCGCGGGTGAAGGAGCTGCTGGTGCTCACCAAGGCGAACGCGCGCTCCACCGTGCATCGGCCCGGGCAGCTCGACTACGTCGGCATCAAGCGCTTCAACGACAAAAGCGAAGTGATCGGCGAGACGCGCTTCCTCGGCCTGTACACGCACACGGCGTACAGCGAGAACCCGATGCGGGTGCCGCTGCTGCGCAGAAAGCTCGGCGAGGTGATCGAGCGCGCCGGGCTGCTGCCCGCGGGCTACAGCGGCAAGGCGCTCGCCTCGATCCTCGAGTCCTATCCGCGCGACGAGCTGCTGCAGATCGGAGCCGAGGACCTCTATCGCCACGCGGCTGCGATCCTGCAGCTCGGCGATCGCCAGCGCCTGCGCCTGCTGGTGCGCCAGGACCCGTACGCGCGCTTCGTGTCCTGCCTCATCTTCGTGCCGCGCGATCGCTACAACACCGAGCTGCGCCAGCGCTTCCAGCGTATCCTGACCGAGGCGTTCAACGGCGCCTCCTCGGAGTTCGACGTCGACCTCTCGGCCGCGACGCTCGGGCGCATCCTGATGCGCATCCGCACCAGGCCCGGCGAGATGACGGCGCAGCCGGACTTGAAAGCGCTCGAGCAGCGCCTGGTCGAGGCGATGCGCCGCTGGGAGGACGATCTCCACGCCGCGCTCGTCGAGCGCCACGGCGAGGAGCGCGCGGCGAGCCTGTTCCGCGTCTACGGGCACGCCTTCCCCGCGGGCTACCGCGATGAGTACCCGGTGGAGAGCGCCGTCACCGACATCGAGATGATCGAATCGCTCGCGCCGCAGCCCGACCTCGGCATGAACCTGTACGCGCCGCAGTCCGAGCCCGGCATCCTGCACTTCAAGATCTATCGCCGCGGCAGCCGCGTGCCGCTCTCCGACAGCCTGCCGATGCTCGAGCGCCTCGGCGTGCGCGTGTTCTTCGAGCACCCCCACAAGGTCGAGCCCGCCGGCAGCCCCCCGGTGCGGGTGGTCGACTTCGGGCTGGCGCTGCCGAGCGGCGCGCTGCCGCTCGAACAGGTGCGCGAGCATTTCCACGAGGCCTTCCTCGGCATGTTCCTGGGGACAGTCGAAGCCGACAGCCTCAACCGCCTGGTGCTCACGGCGGGCCTCGGCTCGCGCGAGATTAGCGTGCTGCGCGCCTATGCGCGCTATCTCAGGCAGGGGACCTCGACCTTCAGCCTCGCCTACGTCGAGCAGGCGCTCGTCGCCAACGCGCGCATCGCGGAGCTGCTGGTGCGCCTGTTTTTCTCAAGATTTTCCGAAAACGGGAAACAAAACGAAGAACCGCTCGCAAACGAGATCGCCACCGCGCTCGACGCAGTACAAAACCTCGACGAGGACCGCATCCTGCGCAGCTTCCTCGCCGTGATCCAGGCGACCACTCGCACGAATTTCTTTCAAGCGAAAACATATCTTTCCCTCAAATTGGATCCCAAGCGCGTTCCCGGTCTGCCCGAGCCGCGGCCGATGTTCGAGATCTGGGTGTACTCGCCGCGCGTCGAGGCCGTGCACCTGCGCGGCAGCCCGGTGGCGCGCGGCGGCATCCGCTGGTCGGACCGCATGGAGGACTTCCGCACCGAAGTTCTGGGCCTGATGAAGGCGCAGATGGTGAAAAACGTGGTCATCGTGCCGGTCGGCGCGAAGGGCGGCTTCGTGCTCAAGCAGCCGCCCGCCGGCGACCGCGAGGCGCTGATGAAGGAAGGCGTCGCCTGCTACCAGACCTTCCTGCGCGGCATGCTCGACGTCACCGACAACCGCGTCGACGGAAGCGTAGTGCCGCCGCGTGACGTCGTGCGCCACGACAGCGACGATCCCTACCTGGTGGTCGCCGCCGACAAGGGCACCGCGACCTTCTCCGACATCGCCAACGCCGTCGCCGCGGAATACGGCTTCTGGCTGGGCGACGCCTTCGCCTCGGGCGGCTCGGCGGGCTACGACCACAAGAAGATGGCGATCACGGCGCGCGGCGCCTGGGAATCGGTGAAGCGCCACTTCCGCGAGCTCGGCGTGAATACGCAGGCGAGCGACTTCTCGGTGGCCGGGATCGGCGACATGTCGGGCGACGTGTTCGGCAACGGCATGCTGCTCTCGCGCCATATCCGCCTGGTCGCGGCGTTCGACCACCGCCACGTCTTCCTCGACCCCTCGCCCGACACCGAGAAGAGCTTCAAGGAGCGCGAGCGCCTCTTCAACCTGCCGCGCTCCTCCTGGGCCGACTACAACGCGAAGCTCATCTCCAAGGGCGGCGGCGTCTTCCCGCGCAGCGCCAAGTCGATTTCACTTTCTCCAGAAATACAAAAAACCCTCGGAAGCGACGCCAAGGCCCTCGCCCCCAACGAGCTGATCAGCGCCATCCTCAAGGCGCCGGTCGACCTGCTCTACAACGGCGGCATCGGCACCTACGCCAAGGCGAAGACCCAGTCGCACGCCGACGTCGGCGACCGCGCCAACGACGCCATCCGCGTCAACGGCGCGGACCTGCGCTGCAAGGTGGTCGCCGAGGGCGGCAACCTCGGCTTCACGCAGCTGGGGCGGATCGAATTCGCGCTCGCGGGCGGGCGCATCAACACCGACGCCATCGACAACTCGGCGGGCGTCTCGTGCTCCGACCACGAGGTCAACATCAAGATCCTGCTGAACGCGCCGGTGCGCGAAGGCAAGCTCACCTACGAGCAACGCAACAAGCTGCTCGCCGACATGACCGACGAGGTGGCGGCGCTCGTGCTGCGCGACAACTACTTCCAGACGCAGAGCCTGGCGGTGTCGGGCGTGCTCGCGCCGAGCCTGCTCGACTCCCAGGAGCGCTTCATCCGCAGCCTGGAGAAAGCGGGGCGCCTGAACCGCGCGCTCGAGTTCCTGCCGAACGACGAGGAGTTCGCCGAGCGCCGCGCCGCC
>Ga0209378_1002253_pt1 | contig 13397 bp, 16 predicted proteins | sample GraSoiAngelo_156_FD_186170 | JGI IMG/M metagenome (GOLD analysis project Ga0209378, IMG submission 186170) | Grasslands soil microbial communities from the Angelo Coastal Reserve, California, USA - 14_1009_13_40cm (SPAdes) (version 2) | ecosystem: Environmental > Terrestrial > Soil > Grasslands ... | reverse complement strand
TATTACAAGAACGTCATCACGCTCGCCCCGTCGCTAGAGATCACGCTGCAGGAGCTCGACCTGGCCGCTACTGCGCTTGACCAAGTGCTTTCGCGGGCGAAGCAGTCGTAAAGCTCGCCCTCGCTTCGTTGATCGCCGTCTCGGCGGCCGCCCTCGCCCAGCCACCGACCCCCGCCGGCCTGTGGAAGACCTACAGCGATCGCACAGGGCAAGCCGACGGCCTGGTGCGCGTCGTCGAGGTCGACGGAGAGTTCGAAGGCACCGTGCAGGCGGTGTTTTCTCCGCCGGCGTCCAGTCCGAATCCCCTGTGCGAGGAATGCAGCGGCGAGCTGAGGAACGCGCCGATCGTCGGCATGAAGATCCTGCGGCGGCTGCGCTGGGACGGGGAGGAGTACTCCGGCGGAGAAATTCTCGATCCCGACGACGGCAAGGTTTATCGCTGCAGGATGCGTCTTGTCGACGACGGCCGAATACTCGAGGTGCGCGGCTTCGTCGGCATCCCGCTTCTGGGCCGCACGCAGACGTGGCTGCGCGCCGATTAGATCGCGCTGCGGCTCAGAAGCGGTAGGCGAGGCCGGCGACCGCGTCGTAGCTCGATTTCTTCTCGGCGAGCGGACTGCGCGCCGCGTCGCCCTGCAGGCGCCGGCCCTCGATGCTGCCGATCACCGACCAGCGCGGGTCGATGTCGTACGAGCCGAGCAGGCCGGCGCTGGCGAAGAGCAGGCCGCCCGAGGCATCGAAGCCGGGCTGCCCGTAGTACCTGCGCATCGATTTGCGATCGGCCCAGGTCGCCTGCCCGAAGATCCCGGCCTGGAAGGGGCCGTTCTTGTACACACCGACGGTCGCGCGCAGATCCGCCTGCGCGCCGCGGTCGCTGCGCACCTGCGAGCGCACGCGCGCAAGCAGCAGAACCGGCGCCGCGCCGAGCTGCGTCTCCCATTCCGCGTGCACGCCGTAGGAAGCGCCGGCGCCGAGGTCGGCCACGTTGCGCTCGCGCAGCAGGCTCGACTCGCTCGCCTTGCGGCCTTCCTCGTACGCGAGCTGCGCGCCGAGCGTGACCCCGGAGCCGAGCTGCGCGTGCGCGCCGCCTTCGAGCACGCCTTGCACGGTGCGCGCAAAGAGCAGGCCGCTGTCGTAGTCCAGGATCGGCACGACGTCCACGTCCTGCGACCTGGACCCATCGTAGGCTGGGCGCGAGCGCACCGCCGGCCCGATCTGGTTGGGATACTCCGGCGCCGCCGCCTGAGCCGCGTCGGGCGATGCCGACACCGCGAGGCATGCCGCCGCCGCAAAACGCGCGAATGACATTTTCATGCCGCGATGGGTAAAGTATCTCCCGTGTCCCAATCTACCATGAGATTACCCGCGGACTTCTCTTCGCGGGCGTGGCTGCTTCTTCCCTTCGCCTTCGCCGCCAGCATGTTGCTCGGCTACGGCGTCATCGGCCTGGTGTTATGGGGCTGTGAAAGCTGTGTAAGCTATTTTATTTTTGCGCCGGACAGAACCCTCTATGCGAAGCCCGCCGATTTCTCCTTTAACGTCCGCGACGTCGGACTCCCGGTAACGGTGCCCGGCGATGCCGGGCAGTCGCTGCACGGCTGGTGGGTGGCTGCACCCGCCTGGGATGCGAAAGTGGTGCTCTACCTGCACGGCAACGACGGCAATGTGAGCACCAGCATGGGCGACATCGCTCCGCTGCGCGAGCTCGGCTATGCCGTGTTCATGCCGGATTATCGCGGGTACGGCGAGAGCGAAGGTCGATTCCCTTCCGAGAAAACGGTCTACGAGGACGCCGAAGCCGCCTGGACTTACCTGGTCGAGCAGCGCGGCTTCCGTCCGGCAAAGCTGTACATCTATGGCCATTCCCTCGGCGGAGCGATTGCCATCGAGCTGGCTCTCCACCACCCGGAAGCTGCGGGTCTCATCGTCGAGAGCGGCTTCACTTCGATCCGGGAGATGGCGAAGCTCCGCAAGCGGTATGCGTTGCTGCCGATGCAGCTCTTGAGTCAGCGCTTCGATTCCATCCAGAAGGTGAGCAAGCTGAGACTTCCCGTGCTCTACATCCATGGAACAGCCGACGAAGTCGTTCCCTACGCCATGGGCGAGCAACTGTTCAGGGCTTCGGGCGGACGAAAGCGATTCATTGCGATCGGCGGCGGCCTGCACAATAACAACGCCGCTGTCGGCGGGCCGCTGCTTCGCGCTGCGATCAGAGACTTCGTCGAGGAGTCCGCCGCGTCCGCGCTTACGGAGTAAAGGAGGCTTGATGGAGGAGCTCGATTTCAGCAGGCCGCCGCGCGAACCCGTGCGGGCGCCTGCGTACGACCCGGCGGTTGCGCTGGAATTTTTCAGGTCCGCGGGAAAGCAGGAAGACGTCCCGGCCGGCGCCAGGATCTTCAGCGAGAACGAGAAGGCGAGCCGCTTCTTCCTGCAGAGCGACAAGATGTACTACCTGCTCGAGGGCGAAGTGACCCTGTTGGTGCAGGGCAAGCCGGTCCGCACCGTGACCCCCGGGCAGATCTTCGGCGAGTGGGCCGCCTTCAGCGAGTCGCCGCGCAGCGCGACCGCGCTCGCCACGGCCGCGTGCCGCGTGATCTCGCTCGACGGCAGGGGATTCCAGGCCGCGCTGCGCAGCAACCCCGAGTTCGCCCTCATGCTGATGGGCAACATGATCGGCCGCCTGCGCGCCATGCTGGGGCAGCTGACGGGAATCCCGTCGGCCGCGAGTCAGGAGAAGGATTCCCGGGTGTTCGACAAGGGGCTGCTCGCCGCGCTCGCCGAGGGGCTCGGCGACCAGGTGCGGGTGCGCTACGACCGCGGCAACGTGATCATGGTCGAGGGTCAGGCCGGGGTCTTGATGTACGTGGTGGTGGAAGGCCGCGTGGTGATCACGCTGCGCGGAGCCGTGCTGCAGCACGTGGGCCCGGGGGGCGTGTTCGGCGAGCTGGCGCTGATCGACCAGTCGGCGCGCGCCGCGGACGCTACCGCCGAGACCGACTGCGCGCTGCTCGCCATCAACCGCAACGTGTTCCTCAACCTGGTGAGGTCCGACCCGACGTTCGCGGTGTCGCTGCTTACCGCGGTGGCCGAGCGGGTGCGCAACATGGCCGCCAGCTTCAACTAGGGTAGAATTTTCCGCGGAACGACCAACGAGGAGGTCCACCCCATGAAGCGCGCTCTTGTCCTGCTCGCCGGATTCGCGGCGACCGCAGTCGCCTTGCTGGCCGGTTTCGAAGCGGCGGCGCAGGACGGCACCCTGAAGAAGATCAAGGACAGCGGCTCGATCACCATCGGCCATCGCGACGCCTCGATCCCGTTCTCCTACTACGACGACAGGCAGCAGCCGGTGGGCTACGCCGTCGACCTGTGCATGCGCATCGTCGACGCGGTGAAGAGCGAGCTGAAGATGCCCAACCTCAAGGTCAACTACCAGCTCGTCACCTCGGCCAACCGCATCCCGCTGATGGCGAACGGCACCATCGACCTCGAGTGCGGCTCGACGACCAACAACCTGGAGCGGCAGAAGCAGGTCTGGTTCACGATCACGCACTTCGTCACCGCCAACCGCTGGGTGGCGAAGCGCGCGGCGAACCTCAAGGCGCTTCCCGACCTGAAGGGCAAGACCATCGTCTCGACCGCCGGCACCACCAACATCAAGCAGATCACCGAGATCAACGCGCAGCAGAACCTCGGCATGAACATCATCTCGGCGAACGGCCATCCCGAGGCGTTCCAGATGGTCGAGACCGGGCGCGCGGTCGCCTTCGTGATGGACGACATCCTGCTCTACAGCCTGGCGGCGCAATCGCGCAGCCCCAGGGATTACGCCATCTCGGAAGTGGCCCTGTCGGTCGAGCCCTACGGCATCATGCTGCGCAAGGACGACACCGCGTTCAAGAAAGTGGTCGACGCGGCGATGGTCGACACCTACAGGTCCGGCGCGATCAACGCGATCTACGACAAGTGGTTCCTGAAGCCGGTGCCGCCGAAGGGCCTCAACCTCAACGTGCCGATGAGCGAGCCGTTCAGGAAGGTGATCGCGAACCCGACCGATTCCGGGGACCCGGCCGCGTACAAGTAGCCTTGCTGCGGTAGTTGCGTTCGGGAGGGGGACGTGAACTACAACTGGCACTGGAAGGTGCTGCTGGAGATGGAGCCGGGGGGCACCGGCACCTACCTGCATTACCTCCTCGTCGGCCTGCTCTGGACGCTGGCCACGGCCCTGGCCGCCTGGGTCATAGCACTCGCCATCGGCGCGGTGATCGGCACGCTTCGTACTACGCCGCTGAAGTGGGCAGTGCGGCTGGGCAACCTGTACGTCGAGATCTTCCGCAACATCCCGCTCATCGTGCAGATGTTCCTGTGGTTCTTCGTGATGCCGGAGCTGGTGCCGCAGGTGATCGGCGACTGGATCAAGCAGATGCCGCCGCCCTGGGGCTCGTACATCCCGGCGGTGCTGTGCCTGGGCATCTTCACCTCGGTGCGCGTCGCCGAGCAGGTGCGCGCCGGGATCCAGTCGCTGCCGCGCGGGCAGCGCCTGGCGGGCATCGCGATGGGGCTGACGGAAGCGCAGACCTACCGCTACGTCATCCTGCCGCAGAGCTTCCGCATCATCCTGCCGCCGCTCACCTCGGAGTTCATGAACATCATCAAGAACTCCTCGGTCGCGCTGACCATCGGGCTGCTCGAGCTCACCGGGCGCGCGCGCGCGATGCAGGAGTTCAGCTTCCGGGTGTTCGAGGCGTTCACGGCGGCGACCGTGATCTACCTGCTCACCAACCTGGCGGTGGTGCTGCTCATGCGCGCCGTCGAGAAAAAGCTGCGCGTGCCCGGCCTGATCGCGGCCGCCGCCACGCCGCAGGCGGGGCATTGATGAGCGGCTTCGATTTCGACGTCATCGAGCGCTCGCTGCCTTACCTGTTCAGGGAAGGCATGACGTTCACGCTCACTCTCACGGCGCTCGCCATGACCGGCGGCATCGTCTTCGGCACGCTGCTCGCGATGATGCGGCTCTCCGCCTTCAAGCCGCTGTCGATGCTCGCCGGCGCGTATGTCAACCTGATGCGCTCGATCCCGCTGGTGCTGGTGATCTTCTGGTTCTTCTTCCTGGTGCCCTACATCGGCGCCTGGATCCTGAGGGAGCCCAACCCGATCAAGGTCGGCACGTTCTGGTCGGCGCTCATCACCTTCACCATGTTCGAGGCCGCCTACTACTGCGAGATCATGCGCGCCGGCATCCAGTCGATCGCGCGCGGCCAGGTCTGGTCGGGCTACGCGCTCGGCCTCAACTACTGGCAGACGATGGGGAAGATCGTCCTGCCGCAGGCCTTCCGCAACATGCTGCCGGTGCTCCTGACGCAGACCATCATCCTGTTCCAGGATACGTCGCTGGTGTACGTGATCTCCGCCACCGATTTCCTGGGCGCGGCTTCGAAGATCGCGAACCGCGACTACCGCCTGGTCGAGATGTACAGCTTCGTTGCCATCGTGTACTTCGCGATGTCGTACGGGCTGTCGACGCTCGTCAGGCGGCTACAACAACGCATTGCAATCATTCGGTAGGGTCCCATGATCTCAATGAAGAACGTGAGCAAGTGGTACGGCAGCTTCCAGGTGCTCGCCGACTGCTCCACCGAGGTGGCCAAGGGCGAGGTGGTGGTGGTGTGCGGCCCTTCGGGCAGCGGCAAGTCGACGCTGATCAAGTGCGTGAACGCGCTCGAGCCTTTCCAGAAGGGCAGCATCACGGTCGAAGGCATCTCGGTAGGCGACCCCAAGACCAACCTGCCGAAGCTGCGCTCGCGCATCGGCATGGTGTTCCAGAATTTCGAGCTGTTTCCGCACATGACGGTGACCGAGAACCTGACGCTCGGCCAGGTCAAGGTGCTGGGGCGCTCCATCGGCGAGGCGACGGAAAAAGGGCTCAAGCTCCTCGAGCGCGTCGGCCTGCTCGCCCACAAGGACAAGTACCCCGGCCAGCTCTCCGGCGGTCAGCAGCAGCGCGTGGCGATCGCGCGCGCGCTGTCGATGGACCCGATCGCCATGCTGTTCGACGAGCCGACCTCGGCGCTCGACCCCGAGATGATCAACGAAGTGCTCGACGTGATGGTCGAGCTCGCCAAGGAAGGCATGACCATGATGGTGGTCACGCACGAGATGGGATTCGCGCGCAAGGTGGCGCACCGCGTGATCTTCATGGACGCGGGCAGGATCGTCGAGGACGCGAACAAGGAGGAGTTCTTCGGCACGCCGCGCTCGGAGCGCGCGCAGCAGTTCCTCTCCAAGATCCTGCACCACTAAATCAGGGACAGACCACGTTTTCGATCACCGCTGCCGCTCGACCTTCTTCAGCATCTCCTTCGCGATCCGGTAGTCCGGATAGCGACGCCTGAATTCCGCAAGCGCCTTGTCCGCCTCGTCGTGTTTCCCCTGCCTGCGCAGTTCGGCGATGCGCTCCAGCGCGGCTTCAGGGGATTCCGCTTTCGCGACCTGCCCGAGCAGCCGTGCTGGTGCCTGGGCCGCGGAACGCACCCTGGATTCAGGCTGGGCGTCGGCGGAGCCTCGCTCCTGCACCGCGTCGGCCGCTCGCGATAAGGGCTGCGGCGTCGCCGGCGGCTTGGCCGGTTTAGCTTTTCGCAGCTCTGCCTGCGGAGCGCTGTCTTTTTTTGCTTCCAGCGCATCCGTGCGCGACTCCGGCGCTGACGGCGGAGGAGGTGTAATCGACTCCGCATCGGGTTGCTGCCGCTCCACATGCACCGTTACAGCGACGGCAAGCGTGATGATGGCGGCGGCAGCCACCGGGAAATACCAGCGGCGCCGGCCGGTGGGCGCCACGAGCGGCGCCAGGCGCGTTTCGACAGCGCGGCGCGATGCAGCGAGGATCCCGGCGTCGAGCCCGGCTGGCGGGTCTTCGGCTCCGAGCTCGCGGTAGCGCCGCGAGACCTTCGGGTCGCGCTCGTCAGTCATCTTCCACCGCGGCCTTCAGCTTTGCGACGGCGTAGCGCAGACGGCTCTTGGCGGCCTCCGCATTCGATCCGGTAGCGGCCGCGATCTCGGCAATCGACAGTCCCGCCTCCTCGTGCAGCAGGAACGCTTCGCGCTGCGCGACCGGCAGCGCCTCCAGCGCCTGCGCGAACCGCGCAAGGGCTTCGCGCGCTTCCAGCTGCCTCGCCGGGTCCGGCGAATCGCCCGGGGGATCCTGCTCGTCCAGCTCGACCAGGGAAAGACCCCTTCGCCGCCAGTGATCGACCATGCGGTGGTGCGCGATCGTGTACAGCCAGGTCGTGAAGCGCGCCTGCGGCGCATAGCGCTCGCGTGCCTCGATGACTCGCATCCAGATTTCCTGGAACAGCTCCTCGGCCGTGGCGCGGCTCTTCACGCTGCGCAGCACGAAGCGGAAGAGCCGCCCGCGGTGCCGCAGATAGAGCGTTTCGAAGGCCGCGGCGTTCCCATCCCGATAGGCGAGCATGAGCTGTTCGTCCGGGGCCTCCATGGCCCGCGATTATAGGGAGTGAAACGAAAGCGCGATGGCAAAGGGTTAGATGAGAAAATGCAGAAATGAAAAAAGCCTTTCCGATCCCGGTGCGCGTTAAGTATTCGTGCGCCAAGTGCCCGGCCTACTGCTGCAGCTATCCCGAGATCGAAGCGACGCCGCGCGACATCCAGCGCCTCGCCCGGCACTTCGGCCTCGGCTACTCGCAGGCCGAAGAGCGCTTCACCAGGCGCGACCCGGCAGAGAACGTGCGGCTGCTACGCCACCGCAAGGACCGGATCTTCGATTCGGTGTGCGTCCTGCTCGACCAGGAGACGCGCCGCTGCACCGCATACGGATCGCGTCCCGCGGTCTGCCGCGAGTATCCCGACAGCGCGCGTTGCGGCTATTACGACTTCCTGAAATTCGAGCGCGCGCACCAGGACGATCCCGGGTTCATCGCCCTGACGTAGGATGAGCTTTGCGCGCCTTTTCCCGGATCGCCGAGAGCGTGGTGGCCGGGGTGATGGCATCGGGGTCGATGCGCAGCTCGAGGATCGCCGGCTTGCCCGAGGCGCGGGCGCGCTCGAACGCCGGCGCGAAGTCCTCGGTGCGCTCCACGACCTCGCCGTGCGCGCCGAATGCGCGCGCATACGCGGCGAAGTCCGGATTCCTCAGCTCGGTGCCGAACACGCGCCCGGGGTACTCGCGCTCCTGGTGCATGCGGATCGTGCCGTAAAGCCCGTTATTGACGACCAGCGCCACGAACGCCGCGCCGTACTGCACTGCCGTCGCGATTTCCTGTCCCGTCATCAGGAAGTCGCCGTCGCCGCACAGCGCGATCACGTTGCGCTCCGGCAGGGCGAGCTTGGCGGCGAGCGCGGCCGGGTAGCCATAGCCCATCGAGCCGTTGGTCGATCCGAGCTGGGTGCGGAAGCCCTTGTAGCGGAAGTGCCGGTGCAGCCAGCCGGCGAAATTGCCGGCGCCGCCGGCGACGATCGCGTCCTCGGGGAGCTGTGCGCTGAGCCACTTGATCACCTCGCCGTATTGCAGCTTTCCCGGCATCGGGAGCGGCTCGGTCCACTCCAGGTAGCTTTGCCGAAGGGATTCGGTCTCCTTGCGCCACTCGGGCTTCGAAAAGGAAAGCTTTTCGATGGCCTGGGCAAACTGCGCATAGCCTGAATTGATCGCCAGCGAGGGGCGATAGACACGCCCGAGCTCCTCGGCGCCGGCATGCACGTGGATCAGCGTCTGGTGCGGCACCGGCGCGTCGAGCAATGTGTAGCCGCTGGTGGTCATCTCGCCAAGCCGCGCGCCGATGACCAGAAGCACATCGGCCTCCTTCACGCGCTGCGCGAGCTTCGGGTTGATGCCGATGCCGACATCGCCCGCGTAGCTCGGGCTGCGATTGTCGAACAGGTCCTGGCAACGGAACGAAGTACCGACCGGCAGGCCGGCGGCTTCGATCCAGCGCTGCAGCTTCAGGCAGGCGTCGCGGTTCCAGCCCCCGCCCCCGATCAGAACGAAAGGTCTCTGCGCCTTCAAGAGCAGTTCTCTTAACGAGGAAACTTCAGCGGGCGAGGGCGACGGCCGGACAGTGTGATATCGCGGCACGTCGGCGACTGCCGCCTGCGAGAACAACGTGTCCTCAGGCAGCGCGAGCACGACGGGGCCGGGCCGGCCGGCCATCGCGGTATGGAAAGCGTGGCTCACGTACTCGGGGATGCGCTCGACGCGGTCGATCTGCGCCACCCACTTGGCCATCTGGCCGTACATGCGCCGGTAGTCGATTTCCTGGAATGCCTCGCGCTCGGCGAACTCGTTGGGGACCTGGCCGATGAACACCACCATCGGCGTGGAATCCTGAAATCCCGTATGCACGCCGATCGCGCCGTTGGTGGCTCCCGGCCCCCGCGTCACGAACAGCACGCCCGGCTCGCCGGTCAGCTTGCCGCAGGCCTCGGCCATGTAGGAGGCGCCGCCTTCCTGGCGGCAGACGATGAAGGCGAGCTGCTCGCGCACGTCGTGCAGGCCGTCGAGCACCGGCAGGTAGCTCTCGCCCGGCACGCCGAAAGCGAGCTTTGCTCCCTGTGCCACCAGCGCGTCGGCGAGGATCCTGCCGCCGTGGCGCGTCTTCAGATCGGATTTCATGCCGGCAGTTTCTGGGCTCGATTATAGTATCCGGGCGATGGACGATATCAACGCGCTGCGCCGCATCCTGAGGGGGAACCACGTCATCGCCGTCGTCGGCCTCTCCCGCGACTGGTACCGGCCGAGCTATTTCGCGGCGAAGTACATGCAGGAGCACGGTTACCGCGTGATCCCCGTGAACCCGAAGTACGACGAGATCCTCGGCCAGAAGTGCTATAAGTCCTTGCGCGAGGTGCCCGAGAAGATCGACATTGTCGATGTGTTCCGCAAGACGCAGGACGTTATGCCGATCGCGGAAGAGGCGATCGCCATCGGCGCCAAGGTGCTATGGCAACAGCTCGGGGTCAAAAACGAGGCAGCGGCGGCCAAGGCTCGCGCCGCAGGGCTGGACGCGGTAGTGGACCGCTGCGTCAAGATCGAGCATGGGCGCCTCTTCGGGGGGCTCAACTGGGTGGGAGTGAACACCCGCGTGATCTCGGCCAAGCGTCCCCGCTGGCTGGCTTACTGAGGTATCCTTCCCGCATGGGGAGACTGGTTCGCCTGTTCGAAGGCAGGTTCGGCCGATTGCTGCTGATGGACCTCGCGCCAGGCAAGATGCTCGAGGCGCTGGCCGACCCGGTCATCGTCCTGCAGCAGAAGGACAGCGAGCTGCTGTTCCTCAACCCCGGTGAGGTCCACGTCTACCACGAAGCCACGCGCGCGCTCGTGTTCCACGCCGCAGGGAGCTGGCTGCATGCCGGCTTTCCGGCGGTGTTCGGACCTGAAGACCCGCGACCCTTCGCGCTGCTGCGCGAGCCGGTCACGCCGCGCATCCGCCGGCTCGCCGAGACGCTCGCTGTCGAGGTGCTGAACGACCGGTTCCTGTCCGCCGAGCGCCTGGAATTCATGCTGCAGGAGCTGGTGCTGCTGATCGTCGAGACCTATCTCGCCAAGCGGCGCGCCGCGGCGCTGCTGTGGCGCGGCTCGCGCTTCGAGGACAGCCGCATCCGGCAGGCGATCGGGCTGCTGCGCGCGCGGCCGAACAAGGACCTCAACATGGACGAGCTGGCGAACCGCGTCGGCCTGTCGCGCTCGCGCTTCTACGACCTGTTCCAGCTGTGCACCGGCTTCTCGCCCCGCGCCTACCTCGACATGCTGTGCGTCGAGACCGCGATCTCGCGCCTGTCCTCGGGCGACGGCAAGATTTCCGAGGTCTCCGCGGAGCTCGGGTTCTCGGCGCAGAGCAACTTCACGCGCTTCTTCCTGAACCAGGTCGGCGTCCCCCCGTCCGAGTACCGCCGCAGCGCGCGCGGCAGCGACGCGCCACCCGCCGAGGACCCGGAAACCTGAAGTTGGCCTAGGCGTTGCTCGCGTGGCGGACCGTAAATTCGGCATCGAGACGCTTTGCCTGCACGCGGGGCAGATTCCGGATGCGGCCACCGGCGCGCGCGCGGCGCCGATCTACCAGACCACCTCGTTCGTCTTCGACTCCGCGGACCACGCGGCGAGCCTGTTCAACCTGCAGACGTTCGGCAACGTCTACTCGCGCATCTCCAACCCCACGGTGGCGGTGTTCGAGGAGCGGATGGCGGCGCTCGAGGGCGCTCGCTCGGGCCTTGCCGCCGCCACCGGGCAGGCGGCGGAAGTGACGGCGATCCTCACGCTGTGCAGCGCCGGCGATCACATCGTGTCGGCATCGACGCTCTACGGCGGTACGCATACGCTGCTCCACGTGAACCTGAAGAAATTGGGGATTGAAACGACTTTTGTCGCCCCTGATGAGCCGGAGAACTTCCGCAAGGCGATGCGGAAAAATACAAAACTTATCTATGCCGAAACGCTCGGCAATCCGCTGATCAACATCGTCGACATCGAGGCGCTCGCCGCCATCGCGCATGACGCCGGCGTCCCGCTGGTGCTCGACAACACGGTGCCCTCGCCCTACCTGTGCCGGCCGATCGAATGGGGCGCCGACATCGTCGTGCACTCGGCCACCAAGTACATCGGCGGCCACGGCACCACCATGGGCGGGGTGATCGTCGAGTCCGGCAAGTTCGACTGGGGAAACGGCAAATTTCCCGAGTTCACGTCGCCCTCGCCCGGCTACCACGGCGTCGTGTTCCACGAGACCTTCGGCGACTTCGGCTACACCATGAAAGCGCGCATGGAGATCATGCGCACTTTCGGCCCTGCGCTTTCTCCCCTCAACGCCTGGCTGCTTCTGCAGGGGCTCGAGTCGCTGCACGTGCGCATGGAGCGGCACTGCGCAAATGCCCTCGCGGTCGCGAAATTCCTGCGGGACGATCCGCGCGTCGCATGGGTGAACTACCCGGGGCTGCCGGACAACAGGTATTTTCCACTGGCAAAGAAATACCTTCCGCAGGGCGCCTCCGGGCTGCTGAATTTCGGCGTCAAGGGCGGGGCCAGGGCCGGCGAGCGCTTCATCGAGGCGGCGCAGTTCATGAGCCATCTGGCAAACATCGGCGACGCCAAGACCCTGGTGATCCATCCCGCCTCGACCACGCACCGGCAGATGAGCGAGGCCGACCAGCTGCAGGCTGGCGTGACGCCCGACCTGGTCCGCATCTCGGTGGGCATCGAGACGCTCGACGACATCCTCTGGGACATCGACCAGGCGCTGCACGAGGCAAGGAAGTCATGATCAGCTATCAGATCGTCGAGCACGGCAGGCCATTGCAGAAAATACTCGGAGAGACTCCGAAGCCCCAGGGGACAGAAGTCCTTGTAAGGATTACGCGCTCGGGGGTGTGCCATTCCGACCTGCATATCTGGGAGGGCTATTTCGAGCTCGGCGGCGGCAGGCGCTTCTACGTGAAGGAGCGCGGCTGCGTGCCGCCCTTCACGCCGGGGCACGAGCCCTTCGGTATCGTCGAGGCGGTGGGTCCGCGCGCCAAGGGAGCGAAGCTGGGGCAGAGGCGCATCGTGTACCCCTGGATCGGCTGCGGCCAATGTCCGGTCTGCAAGGCGGGGCAGGACAATTACTGCCTGAAATCCAGATTCCTCGGTGTGAATCGCGCCGGGGCGTATTCCACCCACGTCCTCGTGCCGGACGCGAAATACCTGGTGGACGCGGGCGGGATCGACGAATCGTTCGCGGCCACGCTCGCCTGCTCGGCGCTGACTGCCTACAGCGCGAGCGCGAAGCTTCCCGCGCTGGAAGCGAAGGACCGGGTAGCGGTGATCGGCTGCGGCGGGGTCGGTCTGGTCGGCATCTCGGTCCTGCGTGCGAAGGGAGTGAAGAACATCGTCGCGTGCGACCTCGACGAGGCAAAACTCGCCGCAGCGGCCAGGCTCGGCGCGAAGACGACGCTCGACACGCGGTCGCCGGACGCGGCGCAAAAGCTGCAGGGCGTTGCCGGAGCGATCGACTTCGTCGGCAGCCCCCTAACAGCCGCCCTGGGCATCGCCGCGCTGCGAAAGGGCGGGCGCTACGTGCTGGTCGGCCTCTATGGCGGCGAGCTCGCCCATCCGCTGCCGCCGATCGCGCAGCGCGCCATCGGCATCGTCGGCTCGTACGTCGGCAACCTCCGCGAGCTGAAGGAGGTGGTGGCGCTGGCGAAAAAGGGAAAGCTCAAGCCGATCCCGGTCGAGACGCGCGCCGCGGACCAGGCGAGCCGCGCGCTCGAAGACCTGAGAGACGGGAAGGTGCTCGGCCGCGTGGTGCTGGACTTCGGGTCGGTGATCACTGCTCCGGCGACCGCACGCGAACCATGACGCCCTTTTCCTGGAACAATCCCTACGCCTGGCCGCGCCGGCCGGTGCTCGCCGAAAATGCCGT
>Ga0209378_1002252_pt1 | contig 13404 bp, 17 predicted proteins | sample GraSoiAngelo_156_FD_186170 | JGI IMG/M metagenome (GOLD analysis project Ga0209378, IMG submission 186170) | Grasslands soil microbial communities from the Angelo Coastal Reserve, California, USA - 14_1009_13_40cm (SPAdes) (version 2) | ecosystem: Environmental > Terrestrial > Soil > Grasslands ... | reverse complement strand
CGATCGCCTCGGCCCAGCGCTGCGCCTTGTAGTACGAGAGCGCGATCTTCAGCTCCGCCTCCTCGGCGTGCTGGTCGAAGGGGTGCTGGTCGAGGAGCTTCTTGTAGCGGTCGACGGCCAGCTCGTACGCCTCGATGTTGAAGGCGTCTTCCGCCTCTCCCCACAGCTTGTCGGGCGGGATGATAGGCTTCTTTCCGGCGCACCCGAACGCGACGAGCGCGACGGCTAGCGCGCCGGTCAAACGGCGGCGCATGGTGGCGGGACGGTACTGGAAGCGACCCCGGCAGTCAATTCAGCGCGCGACCGCCGGCACCACCATCTGCTGGCGCAGGCGCTCTGCGGTCGTGCGGTCCACCAGCGTCTCGACCAGGGTGAGCGCGAACTCCATCGCCGTGCCCGCGCCGCGGCTCGTGATCACGGGCCCGTCGGCCACCACGGCGTCCTCCCGGTAGGCCGCCCCCCCGAGCTCCCGAGCGACCGAGGGGTGGCTGGTCACCGCGCGCCCCGCGATCACCCCCGCCGCGGCGAGCACGGTCGGCGCGGCGCAGATGGCGGTCGTGTAGCGCCCGCGCTCGGCGAGCTCGCGGACGATCCGGCGCACCTCCGCGTGCTCGCGCAGGTGGAGCGTGCCCGGCATGCCGCCGGGCAGCGCCACCAGGTCGTAGGCGCCGGCGTCGACGCCGGCGAGCGTCCGGTCGGGCGTGACGGTGATGCCGTGCGAGCCGGTGATCGGTCCCGGCTCCGTCCCGGCGACCTCGACCGTGACGCCGGCGCGGCGGAGCACGTCGATGACGGTCACCGCCTCGATCTCCTCGAAGCCGGGCGCCAGCGGGACGAGCACGCGCTTCACAGCCTCTCCTCCGGCGGGTTGGAGCGCCGCCGCAGGTAGATGAGAGCGAGTAGGTTGTACATGCCGTGCGCGGCCACGGGTGCCGCGAGGCTCCCGGTGAGCGCGAAGAGCCCGCCCAGGCCGGCGCCCACGGCGGCGGCCCACAGCACGTACGCGATGCCGAGCGGGTGGAGGAGGCCGAAGACCGCGCTCGCCGCGACGATGCCCACCTCGCGCTGGAGGACGCCGCGGAAGAACACCTCCTCGGAGACGGCCGAGCAGAGCGCCAGGACCAGCACCTCGCGCACGCCGAGGCTCGGCCCGAGGTCCGTCTCGAGCGAGTCCCAGGCGCGGCGGAGGCCGCGCAGGAGGAGCATGCGGTGCGCCCAGGGCGCGGTGACCAGCGGCAGGCCCACGGCGAGGCCGAGCCCGCACGCGGCGCCCACGGCGAGCGCCTCGGGCGACGGCCGGAGCGCGGCGGCCAGCTCCAGGCCGCGCACGGCGCTCCACAGGGCCGCCACGCCGAGCAGCACGGCGCTCGCGACGAGCTCGAGGCGCACCAGGTATCGTCCCTGTGACGGGCGCAAGCTTGACCTACCTGGGAGGCGAGTATAACGCAGCCGCGGTCGCCGGGCAGCAGAAAAAATGCGGGAGCTGTTCGCCATGTGGGGCAATACCCGGATGGTCGTCCTGACGGCCATCTGCGCGGCGCTCTATGCGGCCATCCTGATCCCGTTCAAGGTGGTGCCCCTCATCCCCGGCATCACCGAGTTCCGGCCGGCCAACGCGGTCCCGGTCGTCTGCTCCTTTCTCTTCGGGCCGGCGGCGGCCTGGGGCTCGGCCTTCGGCAACCTGATCGGGGACTTCTTCGGGGGGCTCGGGCCGGGGGACTTCTTCGGCTTCTGGGCGAACTTCCTCTATGGCCTCGTGCCCTACCTCGTGTGGGAGGCGGTGAGCGACGCCGAGCCGGTGCCGCGCAGCGTCGGGACGTGGGTCGGTCTCGTCCTCGTGATCGCCCTCGCCGCCACCCTCTGCGCCACGGTCGTCGGCTGGGGGCTCCAGGCGCTCGGCTTCCATCCCTTCACCGTGCTCGGGACGCTCGTCCTGATGAACAACCTGGTGGTGGCGCTCGTCCTCGCGCCCTTCCTGCTGACCGTACTCTACCCGCGCATCCGGCACGCGCGGCTCCTCTACCGTGACCTGCTCGGGCCCCGCCCGGCGCAGCCGCGGTGGCGCACGGCGCTCGGCGTCGCCCTCGTGGTGGCTGGCACGGGCGCGGCCTTCACGGCGGGGGAGCTGATCGCGGGCGGGCGCTGGCTCGCGCCCTGGGCGCCGTACCGGACGGCGACCGGCGCGTTGGAGGTGGGCCTCGGGCTCGTGCCCTTGCTCGCGCTGGCGGTCGCGGGCCTGGCGCTCTTGTGAGCGCCGCGGCGGTCGCGGTGCGCGGGCTCCGCTGCGTCTACCCGGGCACTGCGCGGCCGGCGCTCGCCGATCTCGACCTCGAGCTCGCGCAGGGCGCGCTCGCCGTCGTGATGGGCGCCACGGGCGCCGGCAAGTCGACGCTGGCGCGCTGTCTCACGCGCCTCGTCCCCTGCTTCGTGCCCGCCGAGGTGACGGGCGACATCCGGCTCCTGGGCGAGCCCATCCACGAGCGGCGCGTCGGCGAGCTCGCCGGTACGATCGGCATGGTGTTCCAGGACTTCGAGGCGCAGCTCTTCTCGACCGACGTGACGCAGGAGGTCGTGTTCGGGCTCGAGCACACCGCCGTCCCGCCGGCCGAGATGCCCGAGCGTATCGCCCGCGCGCTCGCGACGGTCGGGCTCGCCGGCTTCGAGGGGCGCGACCCGACGACGCTCTCGGGCGGCGAGAAGCAGCGCCTCGCCATCGCCGGGCTGCTGGCGCTGCGCCCGCCCGTCATGGTGCTCGACGAGCCGACCACCGACCTGGACCCCGCCGGCCGCGCCGAGGTGCTGCGCACGCTGGCGGGGCTCCGCGCCGAAGGGCTGGCGCTGCTCGTGATCGAGCACGACACGGCGGCGGCCGCCGACGCCGACCTGCTCCTCGTCCTCCGGGAGGGCCGCGTGGTCGCGCGCGGGGGGCCGGCCGCGCTGCTCGCCGACGTGGAAGCCTGCACCGCCGCCGGCATCCGGGCGCCAGACACCTGCCGCGTGTTCGCGGCGCTCGGCCTCCCCGACCCGCCGCTCGACGTCGAGCGGGCGGCGGAGCGCCTGCGCGCGGCGCGGGTGACGCCGAAGCCGCCGCGCTTCCTCCCGCCGCCCCGCCCGGCGGGCCCGCCGCTGCTCGACGTGCGCGGCCTCCGCCATCGCTACCCGACCGGGCACGAGGCGCTCGCCGAGGTGAGCCTCGCCATCCGGCCGGGCGAGTTCGTGGCGCTCGTCGGCCGCAACGGCTCCGGCAAGACGACGCTCGCCAAGCACCTGAACGGCCTCCTCGAGCCCACCGAGGGCGCCGTGCGGCTCGAGGGCCGCGACCTGCGCGGCCTCGCGCTCGAGGCCCTCGCGCAGCGCGTAGGCTACGTCTTCCAGGACCCCGATCACCAGCTCTTCGCGGCCACGGTCGAGGAGGAGGTCGCCTTCGGGCCGCAGAACCTGGGGCTCGCGGCCGCCGAGGTCGAGGCGCGCGTCGCGGAGGCGCTCGCCGCCGTCGGCCTGGGCGAGCGTGACGCCGACCCGTTCCTGCTCGACAAGGGCGTGCGGCAGCGCCTCGCGGTGGCCGCCGTCCTGGCCCTCCGCCCCGACCTCCTCGTCCTCGACGAGCCGACCACGGGGCTCGACTTCGCCGAGCAGCAGAAGATGATGGCGCTCCTGCGCGCGCTCCACGCCCGCGGGCAGACGATCGTCATCATCACGCACACGCCCTGGGTGATCGCCGAGTACGCCGAGCGCGTCGTGCTGCTCGCGGACGGGCGGCTGCGCTACGACGGGGCGCCGCGGCAGTTCTTCGCCGACGACGAGCTGCTCGCCGCGGCCGCGTTTCGCCCCCCCGACGTGACCCGGCTCGGGCGGCTCCTCGGCTGCACGCCGCTCTCGGTCGCGGAGCTGGTGTCGTGGATGCCCCGGAGGGCGCCGTGCCCCTGACGCTCTACGTGCCGGCGGCGAGCCGGCTCCACCGCCTGCACCCGGTCACCAAGGTGGCCGGCTTGGTCGCGTTCATCGTGGCCGCCTTCGTCGTCGATCGCCCGCTCGCGCTGGCCCCGCTCGCGGCGGCCATCGCAGCGCTGCTCGTGCCGGCGGGCGGGCTCGCCAACGTCCGGCGGCTGCGCGTGATGTTCGTCCTGGTGTTCGTCTTCTCGCTCGTGGTGTGGACGCTCTTCTACGGCGGCCGCTTCGGGGCGACCTGGGCCGGCTTCCTCTACGGGCTCTCGACCGCGATCCGTCTCGACACCTTCCTCGCCGCGGGCATCCTCTTCCTCACCACCACGCGCGTCGAGGAGGTGGCCTACGCGCTCGGTCGCCTCGGCCTGCCGTACATCGTCGGCTTCACGCTGACGCTCGCCTTCCGCCTCGTGCCGGTCTTCTTCGACGCCGCGCTCGCCGTCGTGCAGGCGCAGCGCTGCCGCGGGCTCGAGCTCGGCCGCGGCGGGATCGTGGCCCGGCTCCGCCGCTTCGTCCCCATCCTCGTCCCCGTCCTGATCGGCGCGCTCCGCCGCGCCGACCGCATGGCGATGGCGCTCGAGCTGCGCGGCTTCAACTCGGGGCGCCCGCGTACGACGTACCTGCGGGCGCGGGCCGGCCGAGGGGACGTGCTCGCGGGGGCCGTGCTGGTGGTGACGACGGTCGCCTATGTCGCCCTCTGGGGGACGGGTCTGGGGCTGCTCGCGAGATGAGCCTGCGGGATCGTCCGCGGATCCGCCCGGCAGCGTCGCTGCCTTGCGGCCGGCGGGGCCGGCGTCCCCTACGCAGACCTGGCCCCCGCCCCCCCTTTGGCGTTCCCGGCCCATTCGATGCGCCGCTCGGACGGAGCGCGTTGCGCGCCGCCCCGTACCGGAAAGGGGTTATTGAGCGGTCGCGCGTCGGAGGGTACGAAGTGACAGGAACCCCGGCGCGGGTACCCCGGTGATCGTTGGTTTGGGAGTTGGTGAGACGTGGAGCCAAACGGCGACGGGGTGGGGCAGCGGCAGTGTCTGGGGAAACCACTCGACCGCGAGCGCGAGTTAGCCTCCGGATGATCGAAGGTGGCCTTCCAGAGGGTAAGCGGCGCCAGGCCGAGCCCGGGAGGTTGCGCCGGGGCGGCTCTCGTCGGTCCATGACGGCGGTTGCGCGCCTGGAGCCGGCGCGCGTACGGGTCCTGCTCGTCGATGCGCAGACGGTCGTGCGCCAGGGCCTCCGACGCATCCTGGCGACGGACGACAGGATCGAGATCGTGGGCGAGACCGGAGACGGGCGCAGCGCCGTCGAGATGGCGGAGCAGCTGCAGCCCGACGTCGTCGTCATGGACATAACACTCCCCGAGCTGAATGGCATCGACGCGACTCGCTGGATCGTGGAGCGCGCCAAGCGCGCCAAGGTGCTCATCCTCACCACGGTGGCCGACGACATGGCCGTCCGGCGGGGCCTCAAGGCAGGAGCGTCCGGCTACCTCCTCAAGGCCTCGGAGGACATGGACCTCGTGAAGGCCGTCAGGGCGGTCGCTCGCGGCGCGTCCTCCTTCAGCCCCGCGGTCTCGCAGATGCTCCTCAGGGGCTATCTCGGAAGCCAGAGCGGGCGCGCGGTCGAGGACGACCTGGCGCTGCTCACCGAGCGCGAGCGCGAGGTCCTTCAGCACATCGCCGAGGGCAAGGTCAACAAGGAGATCGCAGCCGCGCTCTCGATCAGCGCCAACACCGTCGAGACGCACCGCAAGCGCATCATGGAGAAGCTCGACCTCCACAACACTGCTGGGCTGGTCCGCTTCGCGATGCGGAAGCGGATCGTCACCTGAGGCGCACGTCGTCGCCGCCCGCGTACCCCAGGATCTGTGGCGGAAGACCGGCAACCCACACGCTACACCCGCGTGCGCGATGTCCGCGTCCCGACCTTCCTCTACGGCACGGCGTGGAAGGAAGACGATACCGCCCTCCTCACCCGCATGGCCATCGACGCCGGCTTTCGCGGCATCGACACCGCCAACCAGCGCCGCCACTACGACGAAGCCGCGGTCGGCGAGGCGCTGACTGACGCCCTCGCCTCCGGCCATCTTCACCGCGAGGACGTCTTCCTCCAGACGAAGTTCACCTACGTCGATGGCCAGGACCACCGCCTTCCCTACGATCCCCGCGCGCCCCTCGCCACGCAGGTCGAACAGTCCTGCGCGAGCTCGTTGCAGCACCTCGGCGTCGACTACCTGGACTCCTACGTCCTGCATGGGCCCTCGGTCCGTCACGGCCTGAGCGCCGAGGACTGGGAAACCTGGGAGGCGATGGAGCGCCTGCACGGCGCCGGCAGGACGCGGCTCCTCGGCGTTTCCAACGTGAACGTCGGGCAGCTCGCGGAGCTCTACGCCGGGGCGTCCACCAAGCCGGCCATCGTGCAGAACAGGTGCTTCGCCGCGATGGGCTGGGATCGAGCCGTGCGGCAGTTCTGCGGCGAGCGGGACATCCTCTACCAGGGCTTCTCGCTGCTGACAGCCAACCGAGAGGCGCTGCGGCATCGCCGAGTGCACGAAATGGCGTCGAGGACCGGCAGGACCGTGCCGCAGGTGATCTTCCGCTTCGCGCTCCAGGTCGGCATGACGGCGCTCACCGGAACGACGTCTGCTCCGCACATGGCCGAGGACCTGAGCGTCTACGACTTCGAGCTCCAGCCGGGCGAGGTGCGAGCCATCGAGGAGCTCGTGGCTTAGGCTGACCTCCGCGGGCATCGCGCTACCGCTCCGCTTGCCCTTTGGTGGCGCGCCTGCAATCGTCCGGCAGATGGCGTCGGCCGTCGATGGAGGCACCCATGGGCGACAAGTCACCCAAGTCGAAAGAGCGCGGCCAAAAGCAGAAGAGCGCCGCAACCGCACAGAGCGCGGCGGCGGCGAAGTCGAAGCAAGACAGCCACAGCCAGGCCAAGCCTCCGGCGAAGGTCGGAAGATAAGCGCGAATCGAGAAGGAGCCCGCGATGGCGGCCGTCACCAACAAGACTGCGAAGCCCCTGAGCATCCCCCTGCCCCGCGGGAAGACGTTGCATCTGGGCCCCCACAAGAGCGGACAGATATCTTCGCACGACCTCGAGCACCCGGCCCTCAGGAAGCTGGTCGACGGGGGCGCGATCGAGATCGTCGCGGAGAATTCGGGGTCGGGTGGAGGAGGGGGAGACGTCAAGCACGGCCGAGCCCCGATGGGCGGCGAGACGGCGGGCCGCGGCGGTCGGCGCAGCGGGTACCGCTGAGCCTCGACCTGGGAGACGACACATGGCGCGGAAGAAGAAGACGACGGCCCGCTTGCGCGCTTCGCTCAAGCGCAAGGTGCGCAAGCGGCAGGAGCGCAATTCCGGTCACAAACGCGTCCGGGGTACCCGGAAGCGGAAGTAGCGCCTACCCGTCGCTCGTGTACGCGTGAGAGGGCATCGCGATGGGCGCTGACGCGTCGTTCTGGAAACGGTGCTCCACCTGCAAGAAGGAGCTGCCGTTCGCCGGCACGTACTGGGCCTGCAACGTGTCGACCTGCAACCGTCCGCGCACCGCCCTGGTGTTCTGCTCGGTGCCCTGCTGGGACGCGCACGTGCCCATGCTTCGCCACCGTGATGCGTGGGCAGAGGAGCGACGATCGCCGACCGCGGCGGAGTGGGCCCGGGAGCAGCGGGAGGCGGAGCGGAAGGAGCGCCGGCGTGCGGACCGCGCTCGCCGCGGCTCCAGTTCGTGAGGGGACGCGCCGGACGAGCTACACGGCGCCGCTGCCCCGCGAGATCGAGACCGCTCCCAACTACGACACGATCCGCGCACGCCCGCGGCCGAGAGCCTGCGGCTCTGGGCCCGCGGTCACGCGGGGGCGTCTCTTCAAGGCGGCAAGTAGACGGAGGGCGCAGCGATTCGCCGCCACCAACCGCGAGATCATGATGCAGCACGTGGTCGACGCCGTGCGCGGCGTGCCGGCCCTGCCGCCGTTCGAGGCCCACCTCGAGGCGGTGAACTGTCATCACAACTACGTGGCGCAGGAGACTCACTTCGGGGCGCGGGTGTTCGTCACCCGAAAGGGTGCGGTACGGGCCGGCCGCGGCGATCTGGGCATCGTTCCGGGAAGCATGGGCGCGCGGTCGTACATCGTCCGCGGCAAGGGGAACCCCGAGAGCTTCGAGAGCTGCAGCCACGGTGCCGGCCGGACGATGTCCCGCACCGAGGCCAAGCGCCGCTTCACGGTGGCCGACCATGCGGCGGCGACCGCGGGGGTCGAGTGTCGCAAGGACGCGGGCGTGATCGACGAGACGCCGATGGCCTACAAGCCGATCGACGCCGTGATGGCGGCGCAGGAGGACCTGGTGGAGATCGTCCACACGCTGCGCCAGGTCGTGTGCGTGAAGGGCTAGGTCTCGAGCGTGCTCGTCATCGACGGCGCGGCCGGGGAGGGCGGCGGGCAGATCCTGCGCACCGCGCTCGGTCTCTCGCTCGCCACCGGCACGCCCTTCACGATCGAGCACATCCGCGGCGGGCGGCGCGAGCCGGGTCTCCTCCGCCAGCATCTGACGGCGATCGAGGCCGCGGCACGGGTCGGTGCGGCCGAGGTCGTGGGTGTGGCCATCGGCTCGCAGGCGCTCGTCTTCAGGCCGGGGCGCGTGCAGCCCGGACACTACACGTTCGCCGTCGGGACGGCGGGGAGCGCCACGCTCGTCCTCCAGACCGTCCTGCCCGCGCTCGTGACGGCGCGAGGAGAATCCACCCTCGAGCTCGAGGGTGGCACGCACAACCCGTGGGCGCCGCCCTACGATTTCCTGGAGCGGGCCTTCCTTCCCCTCCTCGGCCGCATGGGGCCCCGGGTCACGCCCGTGCTCGAGCGTCGCGGCTTCTATCCCGCGGGTGGAGGGCGGTTCACCGTAGGCATCGAGCCGGTCGAGCGCCTGACGCGCCTGGACCTGCCCGCACGCGGGGAGCTACGGGCGGTGGTGGCGCGCGCGATCGTCGCCTCGCTCCCGGCCTCGATCGGGGAGCGCGAGCTGGTCGTGCTCCGCGACCGGCTCGGGCTCGAGCGTGGGGCGACTCGTGTCGTCCAGGATCGCACCTCGCCGGGACCAGGGAACGTCATCATGGTGGATGTCGAGGCCGAGCACGCGACCGAGGTCTTCACCGGCTTCGGTGAACGGCGCATTCGCGCCGAGGCGGTGGCCGAGCGGGTGGCGAACGAGGTCAAGCGCCATCTCGGCGCGGAGGTGCCGGTAGGCGAGCACCTGGCCGATCAGCTGCTCGTCCCGCTCGCGCTCGCCGGCGGGGGTTCCTTCGTCACCCTCCCCCTCACATCGCACGCCCAGACGAACATCGACATCGTGCGGCGCTTTCTCGACCTGACGTTCGCCGTGGAACCAGTCGGCCACGGCGCGGTGCGGGTCGCGGTGAACGCCTAGCCGACCGCCGTCCGCTTCGTCATGACCGCACGCCGACGCCGCGCCGAAGCCGGTTGCTCCCGGGGTAACGACTGGCCACGAAGGCCCTCGTGTCAGTGCCCGGAGCCGTGCCCGCGTACGCGCGGGAACCACCGGGGAACGCGGCGGCAGTAGGCGGCGTACTCCTCGCCGAACTGCCCGCGGAGCGCCGGCTCCTCGTAGAGCACGACGAAGAGGTGGAAGCCGAGCGCCAGGCAGGCAGCATAGGCCAGGACCGCCTTGCTGCCGAGGAAGAGCCCCTGCCCGACGACCATCGAGACGACGGCGATGTAGCCGGGATTGCGCACGTAGCGGAACCCGCCGCTCACGACCAGCCGCTCGGGCGGCGCGATGGGCGCCGGGGTGCCGTGACCCCTGCGGACGAAACCGACGAGGAAATCCAGAAAGACGGGAAGCGCGAGCAGGAGCAGGACGAGCCCGATCCAGCGCACGGGCGCCCACGCGAAGAGCGGCGGCAGGATCCTCCATCCCGAGAGCAGGCGGGGCACCACCACGATCACCGTTCCCGGAACCAGGGCGACGAACACGACCGTGCCGAGGGTCGCGGCGAGCAGGGACCGCTCGCCTGGCGTCGTCATGGCTCCAGGTGAAACGCCCGCGTCGCGTTGTCCCACAGGATCTTCCGCTTGCTCGACTCCGGGATCGGCTGCGCGGCGAGCCGCTCGATGCCCCAGGGGAAGGTGCCGTCGGGGTGCGGGTAGTCGGTGTTGAAGACCAGGTTGTCGTCGCCCGCGAGCGCGAGCACGGAGGGGAGCGTCATCTCGTCGCCGCGGCAGGCGACGAAGACGTTCCGCCGGAAGTACTCGGTGGGGCGCATCTTCAGGTCCGGATGCTCGGCGTTGCCCGAGAACTCCCAGTGCTGCTCCATGCGCTGGAGGAGATACGGGACCCAGCCGGCGTCGGCCTCGACGTGCACCACGGTGAGGCGCGGGAAGGCCTCGAATACGCCGTACCAGATCAAGCTCATCATGGCGCCCATCGCCTCGAAGGGATGCGCCAGGATGTGCCCCGTGGTGTGCGTGTCCATGCGGTCGCCGTAGGAGGGGAGGTGGGGCGAGCCCGAGTCGTGGAGGCAGACGGGCTTCCCCAGGCGCTCGATCTCGGCCCAGAGCGGGAGGTGGTCGCGGTGGTAGAGGTTGCGGCCCCCGATCGGGTTCGGGCGGAGGTAGAAGCTGACCGCCCCCAGCGCCGCCGTGCGCCGCGCCTCGGCGCACGCGAGCTCGACGTCCTGGAAGGGCAGCATCGCCGCCCAGCGCAGGCGCTCGGGGGCGGTGGCCGAGTACTCCGCGCTCCAGTCGTTGTAGGCGCGGCAGCAGGCGGCGAGCAGCGCCGGGTCCTTGAACTCGCGCCCGAGGAGCTGTCCGCCGACGGTCGGGTAGAGGACCTGCACGTCGACCCCCTCGCGGTTCATGTCGGCGAGGCGGCTCTGCGGGCTGAAGCCCGCCTCGCGCGCCGCGAGGAAGCGCTGCATGCCCTTCATGAGGGCGGCGATGAAGTCGGGCGTGTGGAAGGGGTACTTCCCCTCGGCGGTCAGCGGCTCGCCCTCGACCAGGTTCTCGCGGCCGCCGGGCTGGAGCCGCGGGGCGCGCGCGCGGAACTCGGGCGCGATGTAGCGCTCCCACATGTCCGCGGGCTCCATCTGATGGGTGTCGGCGTCGAGGATCCTGCGGCCGTCGCGCATGAGCCACCTCCGGCTAGCGCAAGTATCGTTCAACCGCCGCGGCGAATTCCAGGGTGGTCGCCGTGCCGCCCTGATCGGGCGTGAGCGGACGGCCGTCGGCGTAGACGTGCTCGACGGCGGCCTCCAGACGCCGAGCCGCCTCCGCGCAGGCCAGGTAGTCGAGCATCAGGGCCGCCGAGAGGATGGTCGCCGTCGGGTTGATGATCCCTTTTCCGGCGATGTCGGGCGCCGAGCCGTGCGCCGGCTCGAAGTAGGCGTACCCGGCGCCGTGGCAGCCGCTCGGCGCGAGCCCGAGGCCGCCGATCACGCCTGCGGCCGCGTCGGAGAGGATGTCGCCGTAGAGGTTCGGGAGGACGACGACGTCGAGCGCCTGCGGCTCCGCCACCAGCCGGCGCGCGAAGTCGTCGACGATGAAGGTCTCGAAGCGGATGTCGGGGTACGCGGCGGCGAGGCGAGTCGCAACGTCGCGGAAGAGGCCGTCGGTGCCCGGCAGCATGTTGTGCTTGGTGGCGCAGGTGAGCTTGCCGGGCCGCCCGGCGGCCTTGCGGCGGCGGGCCAGCTCGAAGGCGAAGCGGACGACGCGCGCCGAGCCCTCCTCGGTGATGACCTTGAGGGCGAAGCGGCCGGGGCCGAGGTCGGCGACCGGGCGGCGCATCATCGGGCTCGAGAGCGCGAGCGGGCGGAGCGCGGCGAGCTCGCCCTCCACGCCGACGTAGAGATCCTCCAGGTTCTCGCGCACGATGACCAGGTCGATGCCCTCCGGGCGCGCGAGCGGGCTCCGGTAGCCCGGGAGCCAGCGCGCCGGGCGGACGTTGGCATATGTCGCCTTGCCCCAGCGGAGGTAGAAGAGCGCCGCCGCGCTCCGGCCGCTGGTTGCACCGAAGAGCGCGGCGTCGGAGGCGTCGATGGCGCGGCGGGTGGCGTCGTGGTCCTCCACCGCCGGACGCACCCAGTCGATGGGGAGGCCGAGGCGGTCGACGAGCGCGACCGTGGGGCGCACCGCCTCCGGCGCGGCGTCCTCGCCCTCGATGACGACCACGCGCGCGCGTCCGCTCATCGTCGGCTCTTCGCCGGCGGCTCGTTGGCCGCGAGCACCCGCAGCACGTTGCCGCCGAGGATCTTCTCGACGTCGGCCGGGCCGTAGCCGCGCCGGCGTAGCTCGGCGGTGAGGGCCGGGAGCTTGGAGGTGTCCTCCAGCCCCGCCGGCGTCGCCGGCACCCCGTCGAAGTCGCTCCCGAGGCAGACGTGATCGATGCCCGCCACCTTGGCGACGTGGTCGATGTGATCGACGAGTCGCGCGAGCGGCACGGGCGGCAGCCGGGCCGTCTCCTCGCGCACCGTGCGCCACAGCTCCCTCGGCGGGAGGCCGAGCCCGCGCACGCGCGCCCAGACGGCCTGCTCGCGCGCGTAGAAGTCCTGGTCGAGAAAGGCGGAGCCGTAGTTCACGCACACCGCGCCGCCGTTCCGCGCCACCGCCCGCAGCATGGCGTCGCTCATGTTGCGCGGAAGGTTCGCCAGCTCCCGGGCCGAGGAGTGGGAGGCGATGACCGGCTTTCGCGCGTAGCGGATGACGTCCCAGAAGAGCGGATCGGAGACGTGCGAGACGTCGACCATCATGCCGAGACGCTCCATCTCGTCGATGATCCGGCGACCGACGTCGGTCAGCCCCCGGCCGTCGCTGTCGTCGCCCGAGGAGCCGCCGAGCGGGCTCGCGATGGACCAGGTGAGGGTCAGGTAGCGGGCGCCGCGCGCGTGAAACGTGCGCAGGTGCTCGAGCATCTCCGTCTCGCCCCCCGGCAGCAGGGCGTGCCCGCCTTCCACGCCGAAGAGGGCCGAGATGCGCTTGCGCTCGGCGTTGGCCCGGACGTCGGCGGCGGTCCTGGCCCATGCGATCGTGTCGGGGTTCGCCCGGATCATCGCGTGGACGGCGTCGAACTGCTTGAGCGCCTCGGCGTAGTAGCCCTCCGGCCCGGTCCGCCAGGGACCCACGAAGATCGAGAAGAACTGCGCGTCGAGGCCCCCGGCGCGCATCTTCGGGAGATCGACCTGCATGTCGGGTTGAGCCGTGGCGAAGTCGATCCCGTCGTAGGCGATGCGCTGGGTGCAGTCGGAGTGCGTGTCGATGACGATGGCGCGCCGGTGCAGCTCCAGGTCGGAGACGGCGGTCGCGGGTCGCGAGGGGCAGCCGGCCATGAGCAGCAGTGTGCCAGATGTGATGGCGGCGAGCCGCGGCCGGCTGCTCATCGTGGCTCCCGGCTATCACGGGTCGCGCGTCCAAAGCGACCTTGACTCCCCCGCGCGCGGCGCTAGCATTGCGCGCC
>Ga0209378_1002246_pt1 | contig 13433 bp, 18 predicted proteins | sample GraSoiAngelo_156_FD_186170 | JGI IMG/M metagenome (GOLD analysis project Ga0209378, IMG submission 186170) | Grasslands soil microbial communities from the Angelo Coastal Reserve, California, USA - 14_1009_13_40cm (SPAdes) (version 2) | ecosystem: Environmental > Terrestrial > Soil > Grasslands ... | reverse complement strand
TTCGAAGAAAACGTAGTCCAGCTCTCGCATCGGCTTCCCGAGCGCCGCCATCGCCATCGCCGTTTCTGCCCGGTGATGTGTCCCGTGATTCACGACGTGCGCCATGAGCTGCCACATGACGCGCTCGTGCGGGCGTCCGGCGCTGTCTTTGTACGCGAGATTCTCGTCTAGCTGCCGGTCGCTCAGTGTCCCGACAAACGCGCGCAAGCCTCCGTGCGATTGAGCGAACGCCTCGCGGATTGTGCTGAGCCCGCGCGTCTTCTGGAATTCGAGCACCGACCTGGGATTGGAGCCGCCCGTCCAGCGCTCCAACCAGACTACCTGCGCTCCGATGATGTGCGCCAGGTTGCCCTCGACGCTCTCGAAGCTGGCGCCCTGCCTCTGGGAGAACTCCTCTTCCATTAACGCTGATGCCGCCTCGAGAACGTGGTTGTTTGCCCACTCGTTGTATTCGTACAGCCCGCAGATCAACTCGAGCTTGCTCATCTCGCCTTCTCCGGCTCGCTCAACATGCCGACGGCCCACACGTAGCCATCCGGGTCCTCCACCATTACTTCACGCCAGCCATGGCCTCGTTCCGTTACGGGCTTTAAGACCTTCACCCCCAAGCGCCTGGCTCTCTCCTCTATGGACTCCGGGTCGAGCCCCAGGAGACGCAGCTCCGCGCCCAGGCCGCGCGCCTCGCCGCCGGCGAGTCGCGGGTACCAGGGATGAGCATCGTACGCGTGGTCCGCGTGGAGCTGTACCTCCGCGCCGCCGATCTTGAGCGCGCCGAAATCGACGTCCGCATAATGTACGAAGGCGCCCAGCACCTCGCGATAAAAACGAAGGGAGGTCTCGATATTGCGCACGAGCAAATTGACGCTGAAGGGAGGCAGCAGGCGTCCATAGTCCGCCGCCGAGATCCAAGGCTCTCCCGTCCTCTTCTTTGTCACAGACGCCTTTCCATATAGCGGGGATACTGCGCGAAACCAAGTTGTTCGTACACAGAGCGCCCGGCATCCGACGTGTGCAAGTACACGAGCCGGGCGCCCCGCTGCTGGGCGTATTCTATGGTCGCGTTCATTAGCGCCGTCGCGACGCCCCGACCGCGCCATTCCGGAACGGTGTAAACGTTGGTCACGTAACCCTCGCATTGGAGGAACGATGTGCTGCCCGGAGGCCGGCTCACGAACGAAACGCCGCTCGTGGCGACGACTCGTCCCTCGGCTTCAGCGACAAATACGACGAATACTTCCCGCGGCAGAGTTTCGGCGAAGTAACGGCGGCAGGCCTCCCCGGCAGCTGCCCAATCGACCTCGATGCCGTCGCTATTCCCGCTCTGAAGGGCCAGCCGGAGCTCCACGAGGGTCTCGATGTCACGCGTTGTCGCGCGCCGGATCGCGAACGGCTCGCTCACCTGCGTGCACTTTCGAGGGTCTTAGTCTCGCCCGCTCTCTCCTCGTACCGCACGACGTGCTCTTCGAGGATGTGACGCGGGACCGAGCGCAGAAGCAATCCGGCGCCGACGAGGACGATGAGGATGTCGTCGAGATACCCGATCACGGGGATGAAGTCCGGGATCAGGTCAATCGGCGAGGCGATGTATAGCACGAGCACCAGCGCAATGATTCGCGGCGCGATCGGGATTCGGTCGTCGCTGATCAGGGAACCGGAGAGCGAGATCTTATCGAGAAACGGCAACTTGGCGATCCGCTTGGCGAGCTTCTTCTCGTCTGAGCGCTGGATTCGCCACAACATGAACGCGGCGAGTGCAATGAGCAGAAGCAGGCCGGCGGCAATAACGGCAAGGGAGACCCAGACGAACTCCTCCATACGTTTATTCTACTCAGATTGCTTTATGCCCTGCGGTGGCGACGTGTGCTGAAGATATGCGAGCACCTCGTGGGCGTTCTTGTCCGGCGGGAACACCGGATAGAACACCTTCTCGATGCGCCCCTTCGAGACGACGAGCGTTAGCCGTTTGATCAGTCGCATTCCGCCGGCTTCGAATGTTGGCAAGGCGATCGCGTCCGTGAGAGCGAATGCCGCGTCGCTCAGCAGCCGGTACGGGAGATGTGTTCGCTGCGCGAATTCCCGCTGGTACTCCGTATCCTGCGCGCTCATCCCGAAGACCTGCACGCCGAGCGCCTCGAACTCAGCAAAGCGATCGCGGAAGGCGCAGGATTGCGGGGTGCAGCCACGGGCGCCGGGGATGTCGTCCCAGCCGGGGATCGGCGGCTCGTCCGGTCGCCCCGAGCGCGGATAGAAGAAGAACACCGTCCGCTTTTCGCGCGACGCTTCGGCGAGGTTCACAACTCCTCCCGCCGTCGATGGAAGCGGCATAGCTGGCATCTCGACCCCCGGCAGGTGGTCGCACGCGCCGTCGTCGACGGGGACGGGCAAGTCCTCAGGGAGCTCGTGCAGGCTGCCCCGCCGCATTTCCGCCTTCTTGGCCTGTTAACCCCAGCCGGCGACGTTACGGCCGATGGCGCGGTATTCCTCGAAGGTGCCGTAATCCAGGTCGCCGGGCGATCGGCCAAGAGTTTGCAGGTACATCCCGACTTCCGCCCTGTGTTGCGTGCTGTGGTTCACCACGTGCAGCATCGACTGCCAGAGCGGTCGCCGGGGGCGGTGTCCATGTTCGTCGGCCCAGGCCACGAGTTCTGCGCCTGCGGACTGTCGGAACGGCTCGTCGATTGGGAGCTCGGCCGGAGCGAGGACGCCCTCCTCGCTCAACGACTCGGTGAATTCTCGCCACATCCTGTGAGAGCCATCAAAGAGCTCGTTTGCTCCATGTATCGTAACCAGCGCAGATACCGAGCCACCCCAGCTGAGGGTAGTGGGTCAGTTAACTGACCCACTACCCAGCTGAGCGCCGAGGTGGTGCCAGAGCGAGCCGCGCAGGCTGCCGAAAGCGACCGGCGCCTCTCGCGCAAGATCTTCGTTCGCCAGGCCGTCCATCGCCTGCAGCATCTGCTCGTCCGCCCACTGGTTGTAGACGTGGATCCGCCGCACCACTTCGAGAACGCTCATTTTGCTTCCATCGCTGGCCTAGCTCCGCGGTTCGTCGCGCATCCAGGCGGCGATTGCCTCGCCGATGCCGTGAGGGTCGTCCTCTTGCAAGAAGTGGGCGCCCGGGCCGACTTCGACTGCCTTCAAGTTGGCGATGCTCTGCCGGCACCAGCCCACAAGATTCCGCAAGATGGCGCCCGGCTGCGCGTACAGGAGCAGCTTTGGCGTCTGCGACCGGCCCAGCCACTCGCTATACGCCTGAACGGCGTCGCGCACGTTGGGAGGCTGGCCGTCGATCGGGATCTCGTTCGGCCAGCGCCAGAGAGGCTTCCGGCTCGCCGGCGTCGGGTACGGCTCGCGGTAACGGTCCATCTCTTCGGGCGAGAGCTTGCGGAGGATCGCGCCGGGCAGCACCGCCTCGACGAACATGTTCTGCTCCATGATCATCTGCTCCCCGGTTCCCGGGGTCCGGAACGTCTGGAACATCTGGCGCGCCTGCTCCGGCCACTCGTCCCAGGTCACCGGCCGCACGATCGCCTCCATGAAGGCGATTCCGTTCACATTGCCCTCGTGCCGCCGCGCGTAGTGGAAGCCAAGCGCCGACCCCCAGTCGTGAATGACGAGCGTCATGTTCCCCAGGCCCAGCGCATCGATGAAGCCGTCGACATAGCGGGAATGGTCGAAGAAGCCGTAGTCGAGGTCGGGTTTGTCGGACTTTCCCATGCCGATCAGGTCGGGCGCGATGCAGCGGCCGATGGGCGAGATGTGCGGGATGATGTTTCGCCAGAGATAGGAAGACGTCGGGTTGCCGTGCAGGAACAACACCGGGTCGCCGCTACCTTCTTCGACGTAGTGCATCCGCGAGCCGAGTACGTCAATATACTTCGATTCGTAAGGGAAGCTAGGCGATATCTCTCGTTGCTCGGTCATGTTCCTCTCTCGTCACGCGCCGATGTCCAAGTTGTGACAGAACCGGGTTGCCTCCGCTTTGCGAGCGGGTGGTATCATAGCACCCCGCCCGAAGGCTCACCGCGAGCCGAATCCATGAAGGAGGAGAAGAAAGATGGCAGTCAATCCCGTCCCTGCGGAATACGGCAGCGTCACGCCCTATTTGGTGGTTGACGGCGCGTCCGGGCTAATCGACTTTGCGAAGCGGACGTTCGAAGCCGAAGAGATCATGCGTATGCCCGGGCCTGGCGGCACGATAGGGCACGCCGAGATGCGCATCGGCGAACGCATTGTTATGCTCGGCGACGCCGGACCAGAGAACCCCGCGCGGTCCGCCGCCCTCGTGCTGTACGTCAACGACTGCGACACGACTTACCGCAAGGCGCTGGAAGCCGGCGGAGTCAACGAGATGGAGCCGGAAGACCAGTTCTACGGAGACCGGCGGGCCGGAGTAAACGCTTTCGGCATCAGCTGGTGGATTCACACGCACGTCGAGGATGTGTCGCCGGAGGAGATGCAGAAGCGCATGGCAGCGATGATGCCTGCGGGCAGCTAAACCTCAGCCTGCGGCAACCCTCATCCCCACCACCAGCGCCGGCGGTATCTGCTGGTAGTTCCCCCAACCCAACGCCCGCTTCGCCTCCGTCCCCTCGGGAAACGCCGGCTCTTCGATCCCGTCCATCACCATCCCGGCGCGAAAACACTCGTTCAGCAGCTCTTGGAGCGGACGGTGGAAGTAGTAGTGCGGCTCCGGCTGCCCGATGATCCCGATCCCCCTCTGCACGCTCTGCTTCAGGTACTCCACCACCTTGATGCTATACGTGTCGATCAGCGTGCCATCCCGGTCCTCCTCCTCCACGCACATCCGTATGCCATTCCCGTTGAAGCAGGGGTGCGTCACCGAGAAGACGAATCGGGCGCCCGGCTTTAGCAGCCGCGTTAGCGAACGCATCAGCGGCGCGATCTCCGTCATGTCCATCAGCGCCATCGTACAGACTGCGGCGTCGAACCGGCGCTCGCCGAGCGACAGCAGCTCGTTTTCATCCGTCGCGTCCAGCGATTGATACTCGATGTTCTGTATGCCGGCCGCCTCAGTGTGCTTGCGCGCCCGCGCCAGGAACCGCTCGGTGAAATCGAACGCCACCACGTTTACGCCCGCCCGCGCCATCTCGCGCGCAAACTGCCCGTTCCCGCAGGCGATATCAAGCACCGTCTCGCCGCGCTCGAGGTCGAGCAGTCGCATCTGCGCCGGCGCGATTAGCTTGGAGTGGAATTCGTTTCCTTCGGGCCCGATCTGATCGTCCCACCACTCCGCCGTCGCCTCCCAGGTCCGCTGGTTCTCCTCCCTTACGTCCATCGCCGGTCACCCGCGTCCCAGTCCAATCTCATCTCCGCGTTCTCATTTCAGATTTCCGTACAGTAATCGCCCCACGTCCTCCACCACGTTCGTACCATCGAGCCGGAGGTGACGCGTGTTGGACCGCTCGTGCTCGACGCGGACGACAAGCGAGCCGGGGTCCTCGCCGACCGGCAACGGCAGGCCGGCGATCCCGAACGCATCGGTCTTCGCTTCGGCGAGAACGCGAGAGTGCGCGCCGATCACCCGGATGTCAGCGCCGACCACGGGCGGCTTCTCACCGGAGGCGTCGGTGTCGTTCTCGAGCACCGTGACATTGACTGTTCGCCCGTCGGCGGAAGCTTCCAGGGTCACTTCCACATCGAGAAGATAGATGAGCGGCGAGGTGACCACGGCCTTGATGCCGGCGTCCAGAACGGCCTGCGCCGGGTCTGCGGCCAGCGCGACATCCGTTTGGGCCATTCCGTGGTCGGCGCTGATCACGAAAAGCGTGGACTCGAAGAGGCCGCGCCGGTCGAGCACGGAGAGGATCTTCCCGATGCGCTTGTCCGTCTCGACCAACGCGTCGAGCATCGCCTCGTGGTGCGGGCCGTAGTCGTGGCCGACGGCGTCAGTCAGCGAGAACTCGTGGAAGGTGAAGATCGGCGGCGGTTGCGTTTCGCTGTCGAAGAGCATCAGCGACTGCGATAAGGCCTGGATGTCAGTCCCTGAGTAGCGGTAGACCTGCTCCTGTCCCTCCTCCTTCCAGCGCGGGTTCGTATCGCCGCGGTTCGCGCGCGCGACCTCCCGCAGTTTCTCGCCGTCGACGAGCAGCCGCCGTTCGAGGCCGTTACCACGCCTTTGCCGGTCGCGGGATCCCATTTCCCGTATTTCCGGTGTAGCGCTTCGTACAGCGTTTCGACTTCCTCCGAGAGGTACTTCCCGGTCTCCCAGATGCTGCCCTGTGGCGTGACCACCTGGCGGGTCTCCCGCAGGTAGTACGTCGGGTTCACGATATCGTGATGCCCGCACCATGCGCCGCTGCCGAGCGCATTATGGCTCGGCCATGTAATCGTCGGGAACGTCGCGAAGACGCCGTAGCGGAACATGACGCCTCGCTTGATGATCCGCGCCAGGTTCGGAATGGACTCCCGGTCGTGCTCCAACCGCTCCTTGAGTTCGGTGTTGCTCAGCCCGTCCAGCAGGAGTATGTACACCCGCTCCGGCCTTCCGGTCTCTTCATCTAGAACATCCTCGATGACCTGCCCGTCCTGGCGCTTGAGGTAGACGTCCGGCCGGACGCCGCGCTCGCTCGATGTACGGCCGCTGGAGTCCTTCCCGTCGATCAGCGGCAGGCCGAGGAGCTTTGCAAGCGTCGGCGTCACGTCGACGTGCGAGCAGATAACGTCCGTCTCGCCGGAGATAACGCCGGGTCCCGAGAAGATGAGCGGCGCGCGAGACTGAACGACGTCCAGCGCGCCGTGCTGCCCCGGCTGCCGCCCGAAGGCGAACGACTTGGGGCTGATAGCGATATCCGGCGCGTTGGGGCTGTCGAAGAGCTGCGCGATGCGCTCGTACGCGAGCGGGTACGACATATGCTCCGGCTCGATGAACGGCTTCGCCATGTCGGCACCCGAGAAGCCCGATTTCGCGGCCGCCTCGAGCTCTTCCGCCTTCGTCGAAACCGCCGTCGGGTCCTGGTCCGCGATCGGGTTCTCCCCCACTTGCTCGATCACCCGGTACCCATACCCACCCGCCGGGTCGAGGAACCGCACAAACCGCACCATGCCGCGCTTCGCCCAAACCTCGTACGACCCGCCGGAATCCGAGCCCTCATTCCGCTCATCCTGAGGTATCGAAGGACTGAGCGGATCCACACTGGCATCCGCCTCACGCCGGGACGTCATGACGAGGTCCACTTGTTCCCCGCGCACCGGGTCGGTCAGAAGGGCCACGATCGCCCGGTTGCCGGACTCCTCCTGGTGGTGGTCGAGGCCCTGTCCGCCCGAGCGCTCCGGCCCCGCGATTCGCTGTTCAACTGTGGTCATAGGCCGCCTCCATTGTCATTCTGAGCCGGCGTTTGCGCGCAGCCGCTCGCTTGCATTCAAGCGCCTGATAGCGCACATCACCTGTGGCAGGAGCGAAGAATCTCGGCGGCTCGCCACCCGTAGGTGGGCGCTATTCTACAGTACAAGCGGAATGTAGGTCGGGGTCTTCAGACCCCGACCTGATAGGCCATACAGAAGAGCGCCGGCCAAATTCAGCCTGATTCAGTCTTGCGGGCATCTTCTTCGCGGAGAACTACCGTCAGGGCGCCGATCATCAACATCATCGGCAGCTCCCAGCCGCCTCCGCCAACCATCCCGTGGCCCCAGTACACCCGGTAGATCGAGGCGCCCAGCTCCCCCGCAAGCGCTAGGCCAGTTAGACGCGTCTTGATGCCGAGCGCGAACAACGCCCCGCCGAAGCACTCGGTGCCCGCGAGCGCGTACGCGAATGCGCGCGGGTTCGGCGTGCCGAGGTCGCCGAGCTGCTCGGCGAAGCGGTCGATGCCGCCGCCCTCCATCCATTCCTGGTACTCATCCCCGAGGTACTTCAGCGCGGCCTCGGGCACCTTGCGGTTCGGTCCGCCGAACAGCCGCGCGAAGCCGTGCACGAAGAGGGTGCCTCCCACAAGTACGCGAAGGGGCACTAGCCGTATCGGCGTAGCCATCTGACCTCTTACCTCTTACCTCTTCCCTCTTACTTCTGACCCGCCCCACTTCTCCCACATCACGTAGTCCTCCACCGGCACCCGCGCTCTCCCCATCGACATCGGCACCGACGGCTCCGGATACCCGAGCGCGATGATGACCACGACCCGCCAGCCCTTCCGCCCGCTCGCCTCGCCCACATCGTCCTGCGGCAGCCCGAGTTTTTCGATGATGCACGGCTGGTCGTGCACAGAGGTCGGGCACGAAGCGATGCCCTCGTTCCAGGCGGCGACCATCATGTTCTGCGCGGCGCGCCCGGCGTCGAAGTCGCTGCCGTCTGGTGCGCAGCAGACGGCGATGCCCGCCTGCGCCCCAAGTAATGGCTGCGAGAACTTCCCACACTCTGCGATCTGCTTCAGCCACTCGCGGTCGCGGATAACGACGAGACGCACCGGCTGCGTGTTCTTGCTGCTCCCTGCCATCCGCCCGGCCTGCAAGATGCGCTGAAGCACCTCATCCGGGATCGGTTGGTCCGTGTAGGTCCGCGTATCGCGCTTTGTGACAACTACCTTGTATGCGTCCATTTGGCTCCTGGTCTCTGCTATGTCACTCGCTGTACGGAGTCGCTGGGATCGTACCTGCTACAATACCCCGCGACTACACGCCAATTGCAAGCCCATGATCGACCGCGTCGTATTCATCCGCTACATCGAAGAGACCGAGCCCCCGTGGGACCAGGGAAACGTGCCCTGGATCGTGCGAATGCTCGTGCGCTGGGGAATGACAATCCTCGCCTTCATCGTCGCTAAGTGGTTCGTGAACGGGGTCTGGGACGGGACGCCGATCTTCCTTCACGGCACGGACGGATACCTCGTCGCACCGGCGATCTTTGTCGTAGTGCGGGCGATCTTCCGGCCGATCCTGATCTTCCTGACGTGCCCGCTCCAGATCATCACGCTCGGGCTGTTCATTCTCGTCGTGAACGCATTGGTAGTGGTGCTGACCGAGGAAGTCGGTGATTGGTTCAACGTGAACTTCGAGATCGACGGTTTCTGGGCGGCGTTCGTTTTTGCGATGGCCGTTTCCGCCGTCACCTTCGTCCTTTCGCGATTTCTTCGCCGCAGCCCCTTTAGCACGCGGCGGCGCCTGCTCTAGTCGACCCGGTAGACGTGGTCCCCGCCGCGCACGCGGTCGCTCACCTTCACGCCGATCTTGTCGCCTGCTTTCGCCTCTTCGACCGACTCGTGCTCGACCTGCAGGCTCTCGACAACCAGCTCCATGTCCGTCGTGTGGCCCTTTATCCGAATGCGGTCGCCCACCTTCAGCGGCGCCGTTAGGTCGATCCCTGCGACATTGATATGCGCGAAGTAGTCGTTCACGCGTCCGACTTCCACCTCTTCTGCCATCACGTCACCTCCTTCTCCTCACGGAGCTCCCGTCCGATAGCAGCGTCCTCGGCAGGCTGCAGCGCCACTCCTGACTCAGACGCCGCGCGGGTCCCCGCGTCAAGAGCTAAACCGAAGCCGTCGGCCAGGCGCGTGAGGTAGTTGAAGATGCCTACGATGTGACCGACCTCGAGACACGCCTTGTCGTCGAACCCTATCGCGCGCAGCGGCTGCCAGTCCTCCTCGACCATGCGCGTCGGTGTCGCGCTCATCTTCTCGGCGACGGTGCACAGCGCCCGCTCGCGCTCAGAGAGGCCTTCCGCCCGGCGCCAATCGCCTGCCTTAATCGCTTCCACCAGCGCGTGCTGGCCGCCTTCGACACGCAGAAACTCTGCGTGAGACTGCGTTCAGTAATGGCAGTCCTGCGCCGCCGCTGCGACCGCCGCCACCATTTCCCGTTCACGGCGCGACAGGGCTCCGGGGGCGAACATGATTTGCATGAACAGCGCTCCGAAGAACGGTGCGATTTGAAGGTGCGCCATGACCAGGCGCTGCATCCCGGTCAGAAAGCCGAAGTCGTAAACGTGTCCCGAGCGCATGAACGCGCGGATCGTCTCCTCGCTGGGCATCTCGACCCAAGCATCGGGTATCGGTGGTCTGTCGCCGTCTGATGTCACAGGGTCCTCGTCTACTTGCGCCGCGATTCTACACCCGCCCGGCCGCGCTCACAACACCGCTCTTTCCTACCTCTTGCCGCCCGCTTCCCCTAACATGGATACGGAGGTGAGCGTCATGACCTCGTCCCACCTGGACCTCGAACGCCGTCTAGAGGATAGGCTGCCCGCACGATTACGGCGCCCAATCGACACCATCGACGGCGCCGTCACGAGCTTCCTCGAGCGTTACGGGATCACTGCGCTGCGCATCGCGCTCGGGGTTGTCTTCATCTGGTTCGGGACACTGAAGGTCATCGGCCGCAGTCCGGTCGAAGACCTCGTGAAAGACACGATTTACTTCCTCCCGCAGGACACGTTCTTCATCGTCATCGGCGTCTGGGAGATCATAATCGGCATCGGCCTTCTCTTCCCGGTCGCATTGCGCCTGACATTGGCACTCTTCTGGCTGCAGATGGCGGGTACCTTCCTCAGCCTAATAATCCTTCCCGGCCGCGCCTTCCAGGACGGAAATCCACTCCTTCTCGCTGTCACCGGCGAGTTCATCATCAAGAACCTGGTCCTCATCGCGGCCGGTCTCGTAATCGGCTCGACCGTTCGACGGCGCGCCTTACCGAAGAACTAGCGAGAAGCACGTCGGGAGGCCGTCGTGGACTCCTGAAGGCGCTACGATTCTGCCTCTTTCTCGTTATGCACTCTGAAGACTAGTTGATTAGGACATAACGTTCGCGCCTGTTTTCTTTGCGTGGCTGCAATGCCTCTCCACCTAACCTTCGTCTTGTAACGAGATAGCGATAGATATGCAACCGAGACCTCCCATCGAGCGTCTGCGAGAATCGCTCGCAGACAATGTGTCCGGCGCCTGGGACGCCGAAGACGGAAGAGGCGTCACCGTCCACGGCAGGGCGGGCCGGTCCCCCTTCAGCGGCCGGGCGCTCTTGCACGACACCGCCCATGTAGCCGGCTTCTTCCTTCTCGCGCTGGTGGCCTCGTTTTTCCTCGTGTACTGGTCGTACACACACGGCCTCAAGCCGCCTAACGAGACGATCGCAGCCAGCGGCGCCGGGTCAAGCACCGCCTATGACCGCACCGGGAACACGGAGCTCTACCAGTTCACCGACCCGCTTCAGGGCGTCCGCAACCCTGTCTCGCTAGACCGCATGTCACCCTTCCTGGTGGCGGCGACTGTGGCCACTGAAGACCCGAGCTTCTTCAGCAACCCGGGCGTCAACTTCCGTGGCCTCGCGAGGGCGGCCTTCGAAAACCTCACTCCGTTCGGGCCGGGGTTCTTCTCGGGGAGCGGAGGCAGCTCGATCACGCAGCAGCTTGCCCGCAACGTCTACGTCGACCCGGCGGAGCGCTCCGACCGCAGCCTCTCGCGCAAGCTCAAAGAGACGGCGATCGCCCTCGAGCTCAAGCGACGCTACAGCAATCGCCAGATCCTCGAGTGGTACCTCAACCAGGTCTACTACGGCCATTCGGCCTACGGTGCCGAGGCGGCGTCGCGCCTTTATTTCGGCAAGACCGCCCAGGACCTCACCCTGGCAGAGGCGGCGCTGCTCGCCGGACTGCCCCAGGCGCCCGGAGAGTACAGCCCCGCCGTCGCGGAGAATAAGGACAAGGCGAAAGCGCGGCAGCTCCAGGTCCTCGACCTGATGCGCGAACATGCCGGCGAGATCGAGGAGATCGTCAGCGTAAAGCCGGAGGAGTTCGATGCGGCGAAGGCCCAGCCGCTGAATTACGTCGCCACGCAGTTCGACGTGAAGGCGCCTCATTTCGTGTTCTTCGTACAGGACCAGGTGGCGAAAATGTGCGCCGCAGGGCTATTCGAGCCGCCGAAAGACATCGCCTGCGATAGCGTCGTCGGCCGCGGAGGGCTGAAGATAACGACGACGCTCGACCTCAACCTCCAGGCCCTCGGCGAGCGCGTTGTCGAAGAAGAGCTGGCCAAGAGCGAAGAGAAATCCGGCGGACATAACGGCTCGCTCGTCGCGATCCAACCCGAGAGCGGGCAGATCCTCACTTACGTCGGCAGCCGCAACTACTTCCGAGACGATATCAGCGGCCAGGTAGACATCGCGTCCTCGCAACAGTCGCACGGCTCGGCGATGAAAGTGTTCACGTATCTGACGGCGTTCGAGAAAGGTTGGACGACGTCGACCTATGTGCAGGACGAGCCGCTTCAGCTCGTCTCCGGAGACCCATCGACGCAGGTCAACAACTGGAACTCGAAGTACCTCGGCAAGATCACCGTCCGCAAGGCGCTTTCCGAATCGGTCAACACCGCGGCGGTCCGGACGGTGATGGAAGTCGGAGTTGACGACATGCGGGCGACCGCTCACCAACTGGGGATCACCGATTTACGGGAGAACAACTGCGGCCCGGCGATCACCCTCGGCTCTTGCGAGGTCAAGCTCGTCGACATGACCTACGCCTTCAGCGCGCTCGCCAACAACGGCATGATGCGCGGGCGCCCCAGCTCCGAAGAACTGCCCGATGGCTTTCGCCAGCTGGACCCCGTCTCCGTGCTTAAGATCCAGGACGCTAGCGGGCAGGTGATTTATGAGTACTCGAAACCCGAGGAACGGAAGGCCGTCGAGCCCGCGTACGCCTACATGCTCACCGATATCCTCTCGAAGGACGGCGCGAAGTGGTCGAACCTGACGATCGACCGTCCGGCAGCCGTCAAGACCGGGACGAGCGAAAAGTTCAGGGACGGAGTCGTTATGGGCTACACCCGCGACCTCGCCGCCGGCGTTTGGGTGGGCAACGCAGATGGCTCGCCGATGTCGCCCGACACCTTCAGCTCAGCCAACACCGGCCCGATCTGGAAGCGCTTCATGCTCGAGGCGCATCGAATGCTCGGCGCCCCGGCGCGGCAGTTTGATCGCCCGCCCGACGTCAAGCCCATCAAGTGCGGCGAATCGACCGACTTCGTGCGCGAAGGCCAGAACCCGTCCAAGCCGGGCGCCTGCAAGCCCTCCGCCGGCGGCGGTTCGCCCGGACCCACCCCTAATCCCACGCCGCCACCCGCTCCGGCTACGCCGGCAGCCACCCCGGCAGGACCTGTCGCAACTCCGACACCGGAACCAAGCGCAACGCCGTCATCAACTCCGTCTGCCACTCCTGAAAACACAGAGACACCGACACCGGAACCAAGCCCCACCTAGCAGGACAGCGATCACGAGAGCTGGCTGTGTAGCTTGATCGGTCAGGCCTCAGAGAAGTCCGAGAAACTCCAGGCGCCGCTGCGCCAGTGCGTAAGCCCTCTGGCGACTTCGCCTGAGCCGATCACTTCGAGCCCCAGCTCGCTTTCGCGCCTGAGCGCCGTCATAAGATCGGTCTCCCACTGTTCGTACATGGACCTCCGGTCCGAGCGAAGGCAGGCCTGCGGCAGTCTCGC
>Ga0209378_1002245_pt1 | contig 13441 bp, 12 predicted proteins | sample GraSoiAngelo_156_FD_186170 | JGI IMG/M metagenome (GOLD analysis project Ga0209378, IMG submission 186170) | Grasslands soil microbial communities from the Angelo Coastal Reserve, California, USA - 14_1009_13_40cm (SPAdes) (version 2) | ecosystem: Environmental > Terrestrial > Soil > Grasslands ... | reverse complement strand
CGCCGACCTGGGCAACGACGTGACGGTGGTCGACATCGACCAGAACAAGATCGCACAGCTCAAGCGTCACCAGGTGCCGTTCTATGAGCCTGGCCTGCACGAGCTGGTCGAACGCAACACCAGGGCGGGTCGCCTCGCCTTCACCACGTCGTACGTGGACGCGGTGCCGGGCGCCGAGTACGCGATCATCGCCGTCAGCACGCCCGAAGGCGAAGGCGGCGAGGCTGACCTTTCCTACGTCGAGGCGGCCGCGAGCTCGATCGCCGACGCGATGGACGGGCCGCTGGTCGTCGTCAACAAATCCACGGTGCCGCCGCTGACGGGCGACATGGTCTCGCGGGTGTTGAAGAAGCGAAACACGGAGCACGAGGCCGCGGTCGTCTCCAATCCGGAGTTTCTGCGCGAGGGCTCCGCCATCCAGGACTTCATGCACCCCGACCGGATCGTGGTGGGTAGTCACGACCGCGAGGCGGCCGAAAGGGTGGCCATGCTATACGCGCCGTTGGAGGCACCCGTTCTTATCACCCCGAACATCTACACGGCGGAGATGGTGAAGTACGCGTCGAACGCTTACTTGGCAACACGCATCTCGTTCATCAACGAGATTGCCATGATCAGCGAGCGGGTGGGCGCCGATGCGAAGCTGGTGGCGGAAGGCATGGGCCTCGACAAGCGCATAGGACCCCACTATCTCGACGCGGGGATTGGCTGGGGCGGGAGCTGCTTTGGCAAGGATGTCTCCGCCTTGACCGCCGTCGCGGAAGGATTTGACTATCACCCCGAGCTCCTGCACGCGGTCAGGGATATCAACCGCGACCAGCGCATGCTCGTGATCGACAAGCTGCGGGAATGCCTCGAGGAGCTTCCGGGGCGGGTGATCGGCCTGCTCGGGCTCGCCTTCAAACCCAACACGGATGACATGCGTGATGCCCCGAGCCTCGACATCGCCAAGGTCCTGCTTGCGGCAGGGGCCGAGGTCCGCGCCTACGACCCCGCCGCGATCGAGAGGTCGAGGACGCTGCTGCCTGCCGTGGAGTATCTGAAGGACGCATATGAGGTCGCCGCGGGTGCGGACGCGATTGTCCTGGTTACAGAATGGAACGAGTTCCGGCAGCTCGACATGGCGCGCGTCAAACATCTGATGCGGCGGCCGGTAATCGTCGATGGTCGCAACATTTATGACCCCAAGGCCATGATCCGGCTGGGTTTCACGTATCGCGGCATTGGCCGCGAATAAGCCCAGGGCCGTAGTTTCCGGCGGGGCCGGCTTCATTGGTTCTCACCTTTGCGAGGCCTTGCTCGACCGAGACATGCGCGTGCTCGCGCTCGACAACTTCATCACCGGCTCGGCCCAAAATCTGAGCTCCCTGCAGGGAAACCCCGACTTCGAGTTTCGCCAAGCAGACGTCAATCACGGCGTTTTCATAGGCGGCAACGTTCGTTATGTGCTGCACTTTGCCTCGCCCGCGTCGCCGCCGCAGTACGACGCGAATCCGATTCACACGCTCAAAGTCGGCACCATCGGGACCATGAACATGCTCGGCCTGGCGCGCGCCAAAAGCGCGACGTTTCTCCTGGCGTCAACGTCCGAGGTCTACGGCGACCCTCTCATCCACCCCCAGCCGGAGAGCTACTGGGGCAACGTCAACCCCATCGGTCCGCGCGGCTGCTACGACGAGGCAAAGCGGTGCGCCGAGGCGTACGCGATGGCGTACCAGCGCACGCACCAGGTCGACACTCGAATCATCCGCATCTTCAACACCCACGGTCCCCGGATGCAGATCTCCGACGGCCGCGCCATACCGAACTTCATGGCGCAGGCAATTCGAGGCGAGCCGCTCACGGTTTACGGCGACGGGTCGCAGACGCGCAGCATCTGCTACATCTCTGACCTCGTCCGCGGCGTGCTCGCCGCGCTAGAACGCGGAGACGAGCTGCCGGTCAACCTCGGCAACCCCGAGGAGGTCAGCGTGCTCGAGCTTGCGAAAGCGATCATCCGGCTCGCCGGCTCGAGCAGCCGCATCGAGCACCGTGAGCTCCCGGTCGATGACCCCAAGCAGCGCCGGCCGGACATCACCCACGCCCGTGAATTTCTCGGCTGGCAGCCCGAGGTGGGTCTGGAGGACGGACTGCGCCAAACCCTCGCATACTTCCGCTCGGTTCTATGACGACCCCCGACGAAATGAAGCGCTACGTCCGGGACGTGCCCGACTACCCGCAGAAGGGCATCATCTTTCGCGACATCACGCCGCTGCTCGGCGACAAGAACATCTTTCGCGAGGTCGTCGAGCTGATGTCGAAGGCGTGGACCAAGGATCCACCTGACCTGGTGGCGGCGATCGAAGCGCGCGGTTTCATCCCCGGCGCCGCGATCGCCGTCAAGCTGGGGGCGGGATTCGTCCCGATCCGCAAGACCGGCAAGCTGCCCTGGATGACGGTCATGGAATCCTACGATCTCGAATACGGGACCGACCAACTGGAGGTCCACTCGGACGCCGTCCAGCCCGGCCAGAAGGTCCTGATCGTGGATGATGTTCTTGCTACGGGCGGGACGGCTTCGGCCGCCGTCCGCCTCATGCGCAAGCTCGGCGCCGACGTGGTCGGAGTGCAGGTCCTGATCGAGCTCGGGTACCTCGACGGCCGCCAGAGGCTCAGTGATGTCAAATTGGTGAGCGAGATCACCTACTAGGAGAAGAATTTTGAAAGTCAGCTCGAGGGGTAGCGACGTAAAGGACTTGAACCTGGCCGCGCAAGGTCAGGATCTCATTGATTGGGCCGCGCGCGAGATGCCGGTGCTGACGTTGATCCGGCAGCGCTTCACGAAAGATCAGCCGCTCAAAGGCCTGCGTCTTGCCGCGTGCCTGCATGTCACCAGCGAGACGGCGAACCTCATGCTGACCCTGAAGGCGGGAGGCGCGGACATCGCCCTGTGCGCGTCCAATCCCCTGTCCACGAACGACGCGGTGGCGGCCGCGCTGGCTTCTCACCACGGGGTGAAGACCTATGCCATCCGGGGCGAGGACAACGAGACCTATTACGAGCACATCGAAGCCGCCCTCGACCACCACCCTCAGCTCACGATGGACGACGGCGCCGACCTCGTCTCGGTCCTGCACAAATCCCGGCGCGATCAGCTGCCGGAGGTGATCGGCGGCACCGAGGAGACCACGACCGGTGTCATCCGCCTGCGTGCGATGGCCGAGCATGGGGTGCTCGCCTATCCGATCGTCGCCGTCAACGAGGCCGACACGAAGCACATGTTCGACAACCGGTATGGGACCGGGCAATCGACGATCGACGGCATCATCCGCTCGACCAACGTCCTGCTGGCCGGCAAGACCTTCGTGATCGCCGGTTATGGGTGGGTCGGGCGCGGTCTCGCCTCGCGCGCGAAAGGGCATGGCTCGGACGTGGTCATCACCGAGGTCGACTCGGTCAAGGCGCTCGAGGCGGCCATGGATGGGTTTCGCGTCCTGAAGATGGACGACGCGGCGCGCGAGGGCGACATTTTCGTCACCGTCACCGGCGACGTCAACGTGCTGGACCGCAAGCATTTCGAGGCGATGAAGGACGGCGCGATCCTCGCCAACTCGGGTCACTTCAACTCCGAGATCAACCTCAAGGCTCTCGATGAGCTGGCGACCGGGGTCCGGCAGGTGAGGCCGTTGGTACAGGAGTACCGGCTGGCCGACGGACGCCGCGTCTTCCTCCTGGGCGAGGGCCGGCTCATCAACCTCGCCGGGGCCGAAGGTCATCCCGCGGCCGTGATGGACATGAGCTTCGCGAACCAGGCGCTGTGCGGGGAATACATCGCCAAGAACGCGAGCCAGCTGGAGCGAAAGGTTTACGACGTGCCGGACGATATTGATTCCGAGGTCGCGCGGCTCAAGCTGCACGCGATGGGGATCGGGATCGACACGCTGACCGACGAGCAGCGCCGCTATCTCTCCTCGTGGGAAGAGGGCACCTGAACCTCCCCGCCGGAGCTTCGCGCCACCTCCCCGGCAAGCGGGGAGGGACTTAACCAACAATGTTTGGGCCCGCCCGGCGCACGTGGGTGCTGGGCGGAGGGGGGGCGCGGGGCGCCGCCCAGGTCGGGGTGCTGCAGGCGCTGTTTGAGGCCAACATCGAGGCGCCCGCGGCGGTAGTGGGGACCAGCGTCGGCGCCCTGAACGGAGCTTCGATCGCCGCGTATCCATCCCTCGCCGGGACGATGATGCTGCGCGAGGTCTGGATGTCGCGGCCTGCGCTGAGCGTGTTCCAGGCCCACCCGCTCGGCCTGGTCGTGTCGGGAATCCGGCGCGATCAGCTCAGCGCGTTTCCGCAGCGGAACGTGCGCCGGCTCATCGATCGGGCGCAGGCCCTGATGGGGGTCACCACCTTTGAACAGCTGCGGCTCCCCCTGGCCGTGGTGGCGACCGATCTCAACGCCGGCAGGCCGGCGGTGTTCCGCTCGGGCGACCTGACCCCCGCCCTCCTGCGTCAACCGCGATCCCGGGCGTGTTTCCGATGGTTCGCATCAACGGCCGCGAGCACCTCGACGGGGGAGTGGTAGCCAACACGCCGCTCAACACCGCGGTGGACGATGGCGCCAGGGAGATCCTTGCCGTCAGCCTGATGGCCGGTGGCGAGAATGAGCCCTCACCGGCGGGCTTTGGCGAGCTGATCGCGCGAACGCTGCAGCTTTCGCTGCATCACCAGATGCTCAGCGACTACGAAAGACTGCGGGAGCGATGCCGGATCGTCGTCCTGTGCCCGATCACGGCCCCCACCGCGACCTGGGAGATGAAGCGGGAGCACCTGGAATCCGTGATGGAGTCGTCGCGGGTGGCGATGGCTTCGCTCCTGCGCCAGCGGGGCTCGAAGCTGTTCCGCCACTCCGGAATCCACTACCTGCCGCTGAGATAGGATTCGCCTGTCCCAGAGGTATGAACCTGGCGTCTGGGGATCGGCCCATACGGCGGCCCTCCTTGCCGGCGCGGGAGATTCAGAGGAGGACCGCATGTCGTCACTGTTCACGTCTGAGTCAGTCACCGAAGGCCATCCGGACAAGCTCGCCGACCAGATCTCCGACGCCATCCTCGACGCGATCCTTGCCAAGGACCCGCTGGCTCGAGTCGCGTGCGAGGCGATAGTCACCACCGGCCTGGTGATCGTGGTGGGAGAGATCACAACGGACTGCTACGTCGACATTCCGCGCATCATCCGGCAGACGGTCCGCGAGGTCGGCTACACGCGCGCGAAATACGGCTTCGACGCCGAGACGTGCGGTGTGGTGACCAGCATCGACGAGCAGTCACCGGACATCGCCCACGGCGTCGACGTCGGCGGCGCCGGCGACTCGGGGATGATGTTCGGCTTCGCCTGCGATGAGACGCCCGAGCTCATGCCGCTTCCGATCACGCTGGCGCATCGACTCGCCCGCAAGCTGGCCGACGTCCGCCGCAACAAGACCCTGAGCTACCTGCGGCCTGACGGCAAGGTCCAGGTGACCGTCCGCTATGGCGATGACGGCAAGCCCAGCGGCGTCGAGAACGTGGTGCTCTCGACGCAGCACCACGACGAGGTCGAGGCCGACCAGCTGCGCTCCGACATCGCGGAGCACGTGATCGATGCCGTGATTCCACCCGAGCTGCGCCACGGGTCGGTGCGCTCGTTCATCAACCCCACCGGGAGGTTCGTGATCGGCGGCCCGGTCGCCGACGCAGGCCTGACCGGCCGCAAGATCATGGTCGACACCTACGGCGGGTATGCCCGCCACGGCGGCGGATGCTTCTCGGGCAAGGACCCGACGAAGGTCGATCGGGCCGGCGCGTACGGCGCCCGGCACGTCGCCAAGAACATCGTGGCAGCAGGCCTCGCGAGCAAATGTGAGGTCCAGGTCTCTTACGCGATCGGTGTCGTCAAGCCGGTCGCGATTCGGGTCGATACCTTCGGCACGGGAAGTGTTTCCGAGGCGACGATCGCCACCGCCGTCTCCAAGCTCTTCGACCTGAGCCCGCTGGGCATCATCAAGGAGCTCAACCTGCGCCGCCCACTCTTCCGCCAGACGGCGGTGTACGGGCATTTCGGCCGCACGGACATCGACGCGCCGTGGGAATCCACCGCGCGCGCGAAGGACCTTGCCGAAGAGGTCCAATGACGGCGCAACGACGTCCGGAACCAGGCATCGCCTCTCCCCATTCATGGGGAGGGGGCAGGGGTGAGGCCACTGTCGCTGTGATTCCCGCCGGCGGCGCGGGCACGCGGTTGTGGCCGCGCTCGCGCAGCTCGACGCCAAAACACGTGCTGCCTCTCGCGGACCGGGGCCGGACGCTGCTTCGCGCGACATACGACCGCGCGAAAGCGGTCGCGGACGAGGTCTTCGTGCTCACCGAGGTGAGGCAGCGCGAGATCATCGAGGCGGTCCTGCCGGAGGTCGACGTATCGCATCTGATCCTGGAGCCGTCGGCGCGCGGCACCACGAACGCCTATGGCCTGGCCTCGCTGATCCTCAACGAGCGGATGCCTGGGGCGGTGATGATCGCGCTCCCGGCGGACCATGTCGTCCACGGCAGCGCTCAGGTCGCCAGGGCCGTGCGCGCCGCCGTCAAGGCCGCGGCCACCACAGGCTGCCTGGTGACGGTTGGTCTGAAACCGACATTTCCGTCGACCGGGCTCGGCTACATCCACGCGCCTGGCCGCGTGTCGCGGGGCACGCTGCGGGTGCGGCGGTTCATCGAAAAGCCGAATGCGGCAAGCGCCAAGCGGTTCATGCGGGAGGGCGGCTACTACTGGAACCTCGCCTGGTTCTCCTGGAGGGTCGACGTCTTCATCGAGGAGCTTGCCAGGCACGCGGCACGACACCTTGCGGCTTTGCGCAAGGTGGTCGCCGCCCGCAACGCCGGTGACGAGGCAACCGCAGCCGAGCTTTACCGCCGCCTGCCGGTCGAGGTTGTAGACCGGACCGTCATGGAAAAGACCGACCGGCTTCTGCTCGTGCCGGGTGCTTTTGATTGGGCGGATATCGGCAACTGGGCAGAGCTCGGTGACCGGGTGCGCGCGGACGCGCGCGGCAACTCGGTTGACGGGGAAGCCGTGCTGGTCGATACCACCGGGAGCCTGATCTTCGGTGACCGCCGGCTCATCGCCGCGATCGGCGTCGAGGACATGATCATCGTCGACACCGAGGACGCGCTGCTGGTGGTGCCGCGCTCGCGTGCGCAAGACGTGCGCAAGGTCGTTGAGGCCCTCAAGCGGGCGCGCAAGACCCGTTACCTTTAGGGCAATGGCCTCGCCGCAGATCAAGTTCGGAACCGACGGCTGGCGCGGAGTCGTCGCGGACGATTTCACCTTCGGCAACGTCCGCCGCGTCGCGCAGGCGACCGCCAAATACATGAAGTCGCGTTCCAACGACCCCCTCGCGATCGTCGGTTACGACTGCAGGTTTGCTTCGGAGGACTTTGCACAGGCCGTTTCCGACGTGTTCGCGAGCAACGGCATCAAGACGCTGGTCTTCGACCGTCCATCGCCAACCCAGGTCGCGTCCTGGACGGTGATCGACCGCAAGGCGACCGGCGCCGCGGTCATCACAGCGAGCCATAACCCATATCAGTTCAACGGCTACAAGTACAAGACCGAGACGGGGAGCGCGGTGCCGTCCGAAGTCATCGCCGAGCTGGAACAAACCATCAATGCGCTCGATGAAGTGGCGCCTCCTGATCGCAGCGTCGCCCATGGTCTTGTGTCTGCTTACGATCCGCGGCAGCCTTACTACGCGCAGGTTGCGCGCATGGTCGATCTCGACGCGATCAAGGAAGCCGGCCTTCGCATCGTGCACGAGTGCATGTATGGGTCGGGCTACGGCTACATCGCGGAGATGGTGGGCGGGGGCCGCAGCACGGTGACCGAGCTGCACAACCAGCGCAACCCGCTCTTCGGCGGCATCAATCCGGAACCGATACCGCCCAACATCGATTCGACGATCTCGTTCATGAAGGTCGGCGGCCAGGACCTGTGCATCTGCACCGACGGCGACGCCGACCGCGTCGGCATCATCGACGAGACGGGCCGCTTCATCAACCAGCTTCAGGTCTTCGCGTTGCTGATGCTCTATCTGTTCGAAACGCGCGGATTGCGCGGCCCGGTGGTGAAGACCGTGAACATGACATCGATGGTCGACAAGCTCGGCGCCGAGTTCGGCGAGCGCGTCTACGAGGTGCCTGTCGGCTTCAAGAACATCGCGCCGAAGATGATGGAGACCAACGCGCTGCTTGGTGGCGAGGAGTCAGGCGGGTTCGCGGTGCGTGGGCACATCCCGGAGCGCGATGGCATCCTGATCGGGCTGCTGTTCGCCGACATGATGGTGAAATCGGGCAAGCCCGTCTCGCAAATCCTGGCCGGGCTCGAGCAGCGGGTCGGGCCGCACGCGTACGCGCGGCATGACATTCACCTGGTGCGGGAAACCTACGATGGCGACCGCAAGCGGATCCTGGAGACGCTCGAAAAGAACGAACCGCAAGAGGTGGCGGGGGTGCCGGTGCAGCGTGTGCGTTCGGATGACGGGTTCAAGTTCTACCTGGGCGACGGCAGCTGGGTCCTGCTCCGCGCGAGCGGCACCGAACCGCTGATCCGGATCTACGCCGAGGCGGCCGACAGTGACGCGGTCGAGGCGCGCCTTCGGGCGCTCGAAGACATCGTGGGAATCAGGCAACGTGCTGGAGCCTAGGCAGCGTGCGGCCCCTATGGCCCTTCCCGTCCGGCGCCTTCGGCGCCACCTCTCCACAAGTGGGGAGGACAAGGCCACCTCGCCATAAATGGGGAGGACTCCTGAGTTCGGCCGGGTCGAGAACAGCAAGGTCGATAAACCGTGGGGTTACGAGCTCCGCTGGGCGATCACAGACCGCTACGCCGGCAAGATCCTGCACCTCAACAAGGGCGAGGCGCTCTCGCTTCAGTATCACGAGCGCAAGGACGAGTATCAGTACCTGATCAAGGGGAGCATCGACGTCGAGCTGGGGGGATCGGATGGCGAGCTGACCGCCCGGCGGATGTCCGCCGGCGACACGCTCCACCTCACGCCTGGCACCCGACATCGCCTCACCGCGGTCGAAGACAGCGACATCTTCGAGGTCTCCACGCCCGAGATCGATGACGTTGTCCGCTTGGAGGACAGGTACGGTCGCGTCTAGAATGCCGGGACTGATATGAAGCTGCCGCCGCTGCTGCCGGAAAGGGTCGTCACGAACGATTCCGCCGCCGGAGCAGAACGCGACCGAAGCTTCTTGATCTTCGCGGGCATCGTGCTCGTGGCGATCGCGCTCGTCTTCAAGTCGGAGCTGCTCGGTCCGGGCCAGGTCTGGGCCCTTGCCCTGGGCCTGGTCGTGATCGCCGCCCCGGCGCTGTTGGCCTACCTGCGGGGAACCGAAGAGTTTCCGCGCATCGAGCATTACATCCCGGTCGCGCTGGGCGCCACCACGCTGGCGGGCCTTTCGCTCCTGGTGCCCGAGCGGTGGAAGTACCTCGTGCTCACGGTCACGTTCGGCGCCGGGTTCATCATCGCGGCAAGGTTGGACTACCTGAGGCTGCGTGCCTTTGAAAAGCGCGGCCACCTCGTGCTGCAGGAGACGATCCTCGTCCTCGTCCTCTCGGGCGCCTACCTGGTGGTGGTGACGCTTCCTTTCAATCCCATCCTGAAGCTGCTCTGGATCTTCACCATCACCTTTCTCGCCTCGTACCGCAGCTTTCGTATCAACGGGGTGGCCATTGCGCCGCGGCGGGCGTTCATCTTCGCCCTCTTCGTCGGCCAGGTGGTCACGTTCCTCGCCTGGGCGATCACCGCGCTGGCGCTCTACCTGGTCGTGAACGAAGGCACGTTCGCGGTCATGTTGCTGTTTGCCTGGTACATCAATCGCGGCCTGGTCCGGCACACCGTCGAGGACAGCTTCACGAGGAACGTCGTGCTCGAGTACGGCGCGTTCGCGGTCGTCCTGATTTACCTCTTCGTGTCGAGCTACCAGCCGGGCAGGTAGCTACATACCGAGATAGGCTTTCTGCACTTCCTCGGACGCGAGCAGCTCGCGGCCCGTCCCTGACTGCACGACGACCCCGGTTTCCAGGACGTAGCCGCGGTTGGCCACCTCGAGCGCCTTGTGTGCGTTTTGCTCCACCAGGAGCACGGTCGTGCCTTGCGAGTTGATCTCCCGCACGATGCTGAAAATGGTCTCGATCAGGATCGGCGCCAGACCAAGGGACGGCTCATCGAGCATCATCACTTTCGGCTTGGCCATCAACGCGCGGCCCATGGCGAGCATCTGCTGCTCGCCACCGGAAAGGGTGCCCGCGATCTGGGTCCGGCGCTCCTGGAGCCGGGGGAACAGCGTGAAGACGCGATCCATGTCGGAGGCGATGGCCGCCTTGTCATTCCGCGTGTAGGCGCCCATGACCAGGTTGTCGAGGACGGTCATGCGAGGAAACAGCCGCCGCCCTTCGGGCGACTGGCAGATCCCCAGCTCGACGATTTTCGATGGCCTCGTGTGAGTGATCTCGCGACCGTCGAAAGAGACCGAACCGGTGGTCGGGTGCATCAGTCCTGAGATCGTGCGCAGGGTGGTGGTCTTGCCGGCGCCATTGGAGCCGATGAGCGCGACGATCTCGCCTCTTTCGACCGTGATCGAGACTTTGCGCAAGGCCTGGATCCGCCCGTAGTAGGCGTCGACGCCCTCCAGCTCCAGGAGTGCCATCTGGTTAAGCCGATTTGCCGAGATACGCTTCGATGACCCGGACGTCCTTGCGGACCTCGTCCGGCGAACCCTCGGCGATCTTCTCGCCGTGGTCGAGCACGACGATCCTTTCCGAGATCCCCATCACCACCTTCATGTCGTGCTCGATCAAGAAAACGGTGATGCCTCGCCCCAGGATCTTTTTTACGAGCTTCATCAGTTCGACCTTCTCCTGCGGCGTGAATCCGGCCGCGGGCTCGTCGAGCAGCAGCAGCTTGGGGTCGGTCGCCAGCGCTCGCGCGATCTCCAGCCGCCGCTGCTGGCCGTAGGCAAGATTGCGCGCGTACTGATCCGCGTGCTTGGCGATGCCTACGAAACGCAGGAATTCCATCGCCTCCTCGGTGACTCGTTCCTCTTCTCTTCGCTCCCGGGGCAGCTTGAACAGCGAGTCAAACACTGTCGCCTTCATGCGGACGTGGCGCCCGACCCGGACGTTGTCGAGGCACGTCATGTAGTCGAAGAGCCGGATGTTCTGGAACGTCCGCGCGATCCCCCGGCGCGCAACCTGGTGCGGCTTGGAGCCGGTGATGTCGCGTCCGTCGAACACGACGCGTCCGCTCGTCGGCTGGAAGAGACCAGTGACGTTGTTGAAAAGAGTGGTCTTGCCGGCGCCGTTGGGGCCGATCAGCGCGAACACCTCGCCGCGCTTGATGTTGAGACTCACGTTGTCCACCGCGACGAGACCGCCGAAGCGCTTTGTCAGGTCGGTCAGCTCGAGGATGTTGTCGGCCGGCGCAGGCTGCTCGCTCATGTTGCGTGCTCCATTTCCACCGCGGCTTCTTCTTCCTGTACCGCCGCGTGCTTGAGCTCCTGCTCGCGCACCCGACTCGGCAGCAGGCCCTGGGGGCGCAACAGCATCATCGCGACCAGGATGCCGCCGTAGATGATGTAGTTGAGGTGCTGGGTCGCGTCCGCCAGACTGCGTGTGGTTTCAGAGCTGAGTCCGATGCTGTTGGCGAGGCTCCTGACATTCTCCGGAAGGCCTGGAATCAGGTAGTACACGACGTAGTAGAGGACAAGCGCCCCGATGATGACGCCGCTGATATTGCCCATGCCCCCCAGCACGACCATCACGAGGACGGTGATGGAGACGATGAACAGGAATGAATCGGGGCTGACCAGGCTGACGTTCGCGCCGTAAAACGCGCCCGCGAATCCAGAGAATGAGGCTCCGATGCCGAAGGCAAGCAGCTTGGTGGTCACGGTGTTGATGCCCATCGCGGCGGCCGCAACCTCGTCTTCCCGGATCGCCATCCACGCGCGTCCCAGCCGCGAGCGATAGAGGTTGTTGACGAGGATGATGGCGGCGGCGATCAGGATGCAGATCAGCACATAAAAGGCGACCGGATCACCCCCGAAGTTGAAGTTCCTCACGACCTGAAACGGACCGTCTCCAGACCAAGGACCCTGGATCCATGCCGGCAGCGTCGGCTGGTCGATGCCGCCGACGGCATTGATGCCGCCTGTCCACTGGTCGAAGTTATAGAAGAGTTGAGGCACGATCTCGCCGAACCCGAGGGTCACGATGGCGAGATAGTCACCCCTCAGGCGCAAGGTTGGAAACCCGAGGACGGCGCCCGCGGCCGCGGCCACGAACAGCGCGACGAACAGCATCAGCCAGAACGGCAGGTGAAACGCATGATGAGCAGGCGACGACGCGAGCTGTGTCGAGGCAAACAGCGCGTACGAATACGCGCCGATCGCGTAGAAGGCGGCGTAGCCGAGGTCGAGCAGGCCGGCGAAGCCGACCACGACGTTCAGCCCGATCGCGAGCAGCACGAACGTCCCGGCGCGCGTTGCCTGGGAGACAAGCGCGGTGCCGTCTGTCGCATAGATGGAGGCCATGGGAAAGACGAGGGCGAGGATGAGCAGGATGCTGTAGACGGCCGTATCCCGGTCGCGGATTCGATCCCGCAGGTGGAGGCGCGTGAAAACCGACGTGCTCATTTCTCGGGCACCCGCATGCCGAGCAGGCCGGTGGGCCTGAAGACGAGGACGCCGATCAGGATGCCGAAGACCACGACCTGTGTCCACTTTGACCCGATGTAGGAGTCGCTGAATGCGGCGATCAACCCGATGATGAGCCCGCCAAGGGCCGCCCCGGGAATGTTGCCGATACCGCCGAAGACCGCGGCCGTGAACGCGATGAGCCCGCTACGGAAGCCGAGCTGGTAGTAGACGGTGTTGTAGTAGAGGCCCCAGATCATGCCTCCGGCGCCGGCCAGGAGCGCGCCGATGAAGAAGGTGGCGGCGATGGTGCGGTTGATGTCGATCCCCATCAGCTGCGCGGCGTCGCGATCCTGAGCCGTGGCGCGCATCGCCTTGCCCAGCTTGGTGCGATTGATGAAGATCGCCAGCAGCGCCACGAGGATCGCCGCCACCACCACCACGAAGACGTCCTTGAAGCCGAAAAACACGCCGGCGACGGTGGTCGCGGCTTTCGGCAGGATGTCGGGGAAGTGCACGGTCGCCGGGCCGTGCCACAAGAACATGACACCCTCAAGAAAGAAGGACATGCCGATGGCGGTGATCAGCGGAGCCAGGCGAGGCGCATTGCGAAGGGGGCGATAGGCGACGCGCTCGATGGCGACGTTGATGCCGCCCATGACGAGCATCACCGCCGGAAATACCAGCAGAAGGGCGATGAGATTCACTGTCGTGAACCCGCCTTCCGAGATGGC
>Ga0209378_1002244_pt1 | contig 13447 bp, 17 predicted proteins | sample GraSoiAngelo_156_FD_186170 | JGI IMG/M metagenome (GOLD analysis project Ga0209378, IMG submission 186170) | Grasslands soil microbial communities from the Angelo Coastal Reserve, California, USA - 14_1009_13_40cm (SPAdes) (version 2) | ecosystem: Environmental > Terrestrial > Soil > Grasslands ... | reverse complement strand
CGGATGATCGACACCGGTCTCATTCAAATAGAAGGCATAGAACGGCTCATCCACGACATAGGTATCGGCGCGATTTCCCCATGCCCGCATCATCGCGGTCGAGATGTTACGCGGCCCCGACCACATTGCGATGCGGAGACCAGCCGGTTTGGTTTGCGGCATGCCGGTAGTTTCGTTTCAGAAAAGGAAATTACGAGCCAGCGAATTCTACCGTGGATCAAGTAAATACGGCATCCAGGTTTACTTGACGCCAGAAATTCCTGATAAGAAGTTTCCGCCAGTTCTTTGTTTCGCTTAATAAATCGGCGAGTGGCCGGTCTAGCGGGGAAACCACCTTCCTTCCGGAAATGCCGGAGGGATCGGGGGCGAACGATGCGCGGCATCGAGAGCATTTAATGGCTCCAGCCCGACAGCCGTGGTGCTCGGACTTTTCAGTTTGCCACACATGGGTGAGGCACTTGGTCACTTACAGCCGTTGCACGGGAGCCTCGCGCAAAACTGCGCCGGGTTCGTTGGAATCGTGCTCGCACTTTCTGGCGTCGAAGCCATCGCCAACGCCACCGGCGTAATGAAGCTCGATCCCGGCAGCACCGATGCGAAACCATGCGTCGTTAAGACTTCTACGCCCGCGATTTTGTGGGTCATGATCGAAGTCTGCGTCTTCACCGCGTTGTTCGGACTCGCCGCGCACGCGTTGAACGGATTGCAGGTCGTAGGCGGTGATGTCAACGCGCCCGGTGCCGAAGGCGTGCGCGATTACATGCTGCGCTACATGGGCCAAGTTTTCGTGGGTGGCGCGCTCGGACCGCCATTCGGTCACATCTTTGCCGTCATCGTCAGCATCGTGTTTGGTCTTCTCCTTCTCTCCGCGAGCAACACGACGATTGTCGATCTTATCGCGATCCAATTCCTCATGTCGCGGGATCGCGAACTGCCGAAAATTTTTCAGCGTCTCAACAAATGGGGCGTGCCCAGCGCCGGAATGTTACTCGCCACCATCGTCCCGATGCTGCTTGTCATTATCGTCAAAGACATGTCCGGCCTGGCCGATCTTTACGCTGTCGGCGTTGTCGGCGCGATTGCAACCAATCTTGGTGCCACCTCCACCGATCGGAAACTGTCGATCAAATCGTGGGAGCGCACCCTCATGTTCGCGACTTTCATCGTCATGGCGGCGATCGAGTTGTCGCTCCTGATCGATAAACCGAACGCGCGCTATTTTGCGGTCACGATTCTGGCTGTTGGATTAATTCTGCGCGGACTGGTGCAGGAAAGACGGATGAAAAAGGAGGTCGCGCCGCTGTTACCTGCAAGCACACCAATGCAGCTAACGAGAAATGAATCCGCCTTGTCAGACGCTGGCACGGGCGAAGCCATTCTCTGCGCCATTCGCGGCACCGGGCGCACGCTCGATTTCGCTCTGCGCGAGGCGCGCGAGACCGGCCGACGGCTCTATCTGCTCTTCGTGTGCGAGCAGCGTTTTATGACCGAGCAGGACACGAAACGTAAATGGCAGGAAGATCCCGAGGCCAGCCAGATTTTCGAGGCCGCCAAAAAACAAGCCGGCGATCGTCCCCCCTTGTTTTGTTATGCGGTCAGCGAGTCTGCCGCCGAAGCCATAGCCGACATTGCCGCTACGCTGGGCGCATCCCGTCTGATTCTCGGCGCCCCGCGGCGCAACGCTCTCGTCAACATTTTGCGAGGCAATCTCGTGCGCGAAGTCTCCGACTTGTTGCCGGAGGAAATCGATTTGCTGGTTTACGCATAAGATGCTCTCTCGCGGTTCTACACGTGCGGAAATCGAATCTTGAGTTTGTAACAAACAAACAGCACCAGGATCGCACCCAGAGTGGAGAAAATAAGACCGGCGGGATGAAAACGCTGGTCGCGTGGAGGCACAAACATATGAGTAACGGCGCCTCCGATGATGGAGCCAATGATTCCCAGTACAATCGTCCAGAAGATAGTGAGATGAGCGTGCATGATCGACTTGGCGATGATGCCCGCGATTAGTCCAACGAGAATATACCAAATGAGGTGTAACATGCTGACTCCTTTCGACGTGCGGCAACATTAGTGCTTCGTATGCGGCTAGGGGAAAAGCTGTATCCGAAAGGGTTGGCTAGCCCGTTTAGGGCCGCCCAAAGAAGTCAGTTAGCGTCGAAAGCGCGTGGTCTCGATCGACTATTTCCTTTTCGCCGCATGTGGTTAACTTGGTGAAATAGACAACGCGATCTGCGGGGTTATTTTCATCCCTATTCACAAAACAACAGGAGGTAAAGACGATGGCGACACGAACGAGCTCAGCTATCTGGGAGGGCAACCTCAAGGAAGGCAAAGGCACCATGAAAGTGGGGCGCGGCGCTTACGAAGGCCCGTTTTCCTTTGCGTCGCGCTTTGAGGATGGCGCCGGAACAAATCCGGAAGAATTGATCGGCGCGGCCGAAGCCGGTTGTTTTTCGATGGCGCTTTCGGCGAATCTGTCGAAGGCAGGTCATCAACCAAAAAGCGTTCACACCATCGCAAAAGTGAACCTCGAAATGATTGGTGGTGGACCAAAAATCACGTCGATAGATCTGGATTGCGAAGGCGAAGTCCCGGGGATTGACGATGCAAAATTTAAGGAACTGGCGGAACAGACGAAGAAGACGTGCCCGGTCTCGGTCGCGTTGGTTGGGACGGAAATTAAGCTGAATGCGCGATTGAAGAGTTGACGTAGCACATTGCGTGTCATCCCGAGTCGCACAGACGACGAGGGACCTCGCATAGGTCGATAATTCACCAAGTGACCAGCGATGATCGATCTGGTTAGTGACCGGCTCCCTGCGACTTCGCTACCGTCGGAGCTTCGGGGAGGTCCTTCGCTTCGCTCAGGATGACAGCAGGTTTATGAGCTAACCGCGGCCAGCGACTGCGGCTACAGCTTCGCGTAAACGCCGATCAGCGGACGATGCGATGGCGTCGGCGAACGGAAATCGCTCACAAAACCATCTTTGGTGCGAATCTCGACGTGACCGACACTGCGGTTAGTTCCGTAAACCAGTACTGAACCGATCGGCGCGGCAAACGGATCGCGCACCGATAATTTTTGGAAGCCGTAATTGCTGACCAAGTCCTGCGCAGCATCTCTGGCGAATTCGCTTTTCGGTCGCGAATCGATCACCCCGGAGGCGAGCAAGGCTTCCTTGACGGCATGCCAGCACATCGAGCGCGAATGCGCATGCGCGCGTTCCTGCGCGATGGTCGCTGCGTGCATTAGTTTGGGATCGAGATGTCTATCTGTCGTGCCCAATGGATGGACGATTTGATTAGGATAATAATGCGTAATAACCGGCACTGATTCCTGTCGGCCATCCGGAGTCTTGAAATTGTAATGAGGAATCGGCCGGACTGGTTCGAATGTTTTTCCCTTGGTCGCGACTTGCGGGATTGGTTTGGTAATCACTTCCGGCATTTGCTTTGTCGTGACCGGCGGTTTTTCCTTCGCAATCGGACGTACAGGTTCGAATGTTCTCTCCTTCGTGGCGACTTGCGGGTTCGGCTTGGTGATCACTTCCGCCACTTGCTTCTTAGCGACAGGCGGGACCGGTTTGGTGATCACTTCCGGCATTTGCTTGGTGGCGACCGCCGGTTTCTCCTTCGTGAATGCCTGCGCCGGCGTCTCCTTCGTGATGACCTCCGGTGTTTCCCTGGTGATCACCTGAATCGGATCTTTCTTTGTCGCCTGTTCGCGCTCGGCGAAGGAGAGCTTGGGAGGCGCGAACGTCTGCGCGCGGCCAATATTAGAAATAATCAGAAGCGTTGCAATTGTTACGCTTAGAGAGACCAGCCTCCGCACAAGTGCGAGCTATGCCGTGAATCCACACTCTCGGCAAGAAATTTTTTTAAACTTTTGAAGGAGCTCGCGGAAGAAAACCCTTCTGCCGAAATGCGATACGCGCTAAATCGACCGCATGAAAGCAGCGACCACAGATCATCGGGTAACGACAAGAATCGTTGCCGGTGTCGCTGTCGTCGGATTGATCGTCCACCTGCTGACGATTCATCGCTATGGCTACTTTCGCGACGAACTTTATTACATCGCATGCGCGCGCCATCTCGATTTCGGTTACGTCGATCTCGCACCGCTGAGTGCATTCTTGCTGCGAATCGAACTGATTTTGTTCAGTAGCTCATTGTTCGCACTGCGGATTTTTCCAGCGCTGGCAAGCGCAGTTACGGTCGCTCTTGCCGGCATGCTCGCACGCGAGCTCGGTGGCCGCGTCTGGGCAATCACTCTCGCCTGCACGGGCATGCTCGGAAGTTTGTTTTTTCTCGCGGTCGGCAATTTTTATTCACCGAATGTTCTATGAGCCGTTGTTTTGGACGGCGCGATCTACCTGCTCTGCCGAATTATTAACGGCGCGCCGTCTCGGACCTGGATTTGGTTGGGTGCAGTTGCCGGGCTCGGAATCCAAAACAAGCACTCAATGGTCTTTTTCGGCGTGGCAGCCGCGCTTGCGATTTTGTTAACGCCGGAGCGTTTTCAATTTACGCAGAGATGGATTTGGCTCGCCGGTTTGATCGCATTTGTCATCGCGCTTCCAAACATCATCTGGCAAGTCGCTGTGGTTCGGCGGATTGATCTGGCTGCTCGCTTCCCGCGAAGGCCGGCGCGATCGCGTCATCGCTTTCACTTATTGATCGCACTAGCCGAATTCATCGTCATGCACGGGAAGAATTATTACGTCGCTCCAGCTTATCCGATGTTGTTTGCCGCGGGTGGCGCCGGCTTCGAAAGAATTTTCGCACTTCGCTTCCGATGGCTTAAACAGGCCATTGCGTTTCTCGTCGTTGTCTCGGCGGTCGTTCTCGCGGCGGTCGTGCTTCCCATTTTATGACCGGAAAGATTGCTCGCTACATGCGCGCGATTCATTTCGAGGTCCCACGGACGGAAACATCGCATACCGCGGCGTTGCCCCAGCTTTATGCCGATCAATTCGGCTGGGAAGAAATGGTGCGCTCGGTGGCGCGGGCTTACGCCAGTTGCCTCCGGAGGAGCAGAAACGCGCTGCCATTTTTTGTCAGAATTACGGCGAAGCGGGCGCGATCGATTTCTTTGGCTCGAAATACGGATTACCGCCAGCGCTCTCCGGCCATCAAAATTACTTTTATTGGGGACCGGACGATTACACAGGCGAGATCATGATTGTGCTCGATGACGACGCGACCGATGAGGGCGAGCAATTTAGCTTGGTTGAAGATCGCGGACTGATCGAAAGCAGTCCCTGGGCGATGCCTTGGGAACAACGGCTGCATATTTTCGTTTGTCGCGACTTGAAGATTCCGTTGCGGGAGCTTTGGCCAAAAGTGCGGGTTTGGTTATGATGCGGTGCGGAAACGGCCCTCATCCTCGCCTTCTTCCCGAGGGAGAAGGAAGAAACGCTGCGTTTTCCATGCTGCATTGGGAGCAGCGATCGCCTCGGCGGTGCTTGGGAGAGGACAGGCGCGGGGAATTTGGCTCGTTGCGCGAATCTTTGGCCAAAACCCGCGGCGTCTGACCCAAGAGCGGCGAAGCCGCCACCACGATTGAGGTTCATCTCCGGTGAGCGCCCTTTTTTGTCATTCCGAGCGCAGTCGAGGAATCTCTAATTTTTAACAGAGGAATGGCGAGAGATGTCTCGACTTTCGCTCGACATGACAAAACAGGCGGATCGAGTGAACAATCGCAACGTCAAAATCTTCGCAGAAAAACAAGATTGCGAGCGATAGTAGTACAGACGCCCTATAATTTTGCCAAGGCTTCGATCATGCGCTGACGTATTTTCCCGTCCGGCAATTTCCCAACGCCGGCGCGTCTGTTGTCTTCGAGATGTTGGACGTTGTTCGTCGCTGGAATTGCGCAAGTCACCGTCGGATTGGCAATGATCCACTTCAGAAAAAATTGCGCCCAAGAAGTGCAATCAAACTCTGCCGCGAAATCGGGCAACGGCTTTCCGCGGACGCGACTGAAAAGATCGCCGCCGCCAAAAGGACGATTAACAATGACGGCGATGCCATGCTCTTGCGCGAGCGGTAAAATTTTCTCTTCGGCTTCGCGTTCCATGATCGAGTAGTTGATCTTGACGAAATCGAGTTTCTCGCGCGCGAGGATTTTTGCGACCTCGGCAAAGGCGCCGGCTTCGTAATGCGTGACGCCGAGATACCGGAATCTTCCTTGAGCCTTCCATTCCCGAATTGTCCGGAGCTGCGTCTCGGCGTCGACTAGGTTATGGACCTGCATCAGATCAATCGTCTTCGTTTGCAGCCGCGCGAAGGAACGCTCCATCGAATCGATCCCTGCTTGCCGGCCGCGGGTCCAGACCTTAGTGGCAAGAAAGAGCGAATCGCGCAGTTTAAGTTTCGTTAGAAGATCGCCAATGACCTGCTCGGCGCGTCCGTACACGGGCGAGGAGTCAATAACGCGGCCGCCGAGTTTGACGAAAGCGCGCAGAACTTCTGCTAGCGCTCCGGACTGTGCCGGCTCGACATCAAATGTCTGCCATGTCCCCAGCCCGATCACCGGTAATTTTTCGCCGGACGAAGGAATCGGACGCGCCAGCATCCCTACTGATTCGTTTGCCGATGCAGCGCATGCTGCACCAGCCGGCAGAAGCAATACCACACCGGCGGAGCCGATCAATTTAGCAGCTTCGCGTCGCGTCATTGCATTCATGCCGTCATCTATCATGTCGAGCGCGGTCGAGACATCTCTGATTCAACTAAATAGCGAGAGATTCCTCGACTTCGCTCGGAATGACACAAACTTTAGCAGACGTGATCACTACCCGCCGTCATTTCATCAAAGTTTCGGCCACCGCGGCCGGCGCGCTTGGCCTGGCTGTAAAATGGAACAATTTATTCGCCGAGAACACGGTGAAACCATTGCGCATTCTTATCCTCGGCGGCACCGGATTCACCGGGCCGTTTCAGGTAAAATATGCGCTCAGCCGCGGACATAAGGTCACCGTTTTTAATCGGGGCAAAACGCATCCCAGCGAATTGCCCAAGGAAGTTGAGCAGTTGATCGGGGATCGCAATGGCCAGTTCGAGGCGTTGAAAGGAAAACGTTGGGACGTTTGTATCGATAACCCAACCACGCTGCCGGCGTGGGTCCGCGACGCCGCCCAGATCCTGAAAGGAAAGGTCGGGCGTTACGTTTTCATTTCGACCATTTCAGTCTATGCCGACACCAGTACAGGCCCGGACGAAAACGCGCCGCTGGCGAAATACGAAGGGGCCGATCCGTTCAAGGAAACGCTCGAAGCGATGAAAGCGTCTGGTTACAAAACATACGGACCGCTCAAGGCGTTGAGCGAGCAGGAAACGCAAAAGTGGTTTCTGGACAAATCGCTCATCATTCGCCCAGGCCTGATTGTTGGACCACGCGATGAAACTGACCGCTTCACCTATTGGCCGGTGCGGATCGATCGCGGAGGCGAAGTGCTGGCGCCGGGTAATCCGAGCGATCCGGTGCAATTCATCGATGGGCGCGATCTGGCGGAGTGGACCATTCGCATGGTCGAAAAAGGCGAGACGGGAATCTACAACGCCACCGGCCCGGCGAAGGAGTTGGGGATCGGCGGCATGCTCGATGGGATAAAAGGCGCGCTCAATTCAAACGCGACCTTCGCATGGGCCGATGTCGAATTTCTCAAGCAACAGAAAGTTGAAGCGTGGTCCGATATGCCGGTGTGGGCAGGCGATGAATTAGGAATGTCGCGTACGAATATCAGCCGTGCGCTGGCGAAGGGTTTAACGTTTCGCCCCCTGGCCGATACTGCCCGCGATTCTCTTGCCTGGTTTAAAGCACAGAAGTCGGAACGGCAGGCGAAACTGCGAGCGGGACTTACGCCGGAGCGCGAGGCGGAAGTGCTGGCCGCCTTGCACAAACAAGGCGGAATGACGAAGCACGAATGACGAATGACGAAAGACTGACGAAGCGCGAAGGGTCCTTCGTCATTTGCGCATTCGAGGTTCCTCCGTCATTGGTCCCAATCCACGTCATCCCGAGCGAAGTCGAGGGATCCCGCCGCGCAACCTTTAAGGCAACTTTCTCGGGACCCTTCGCTTTCGCTATGCTTTTCTCGGGATGACACGAGTATTAAACAAAATCGTTGATGTGCGTGCCGACGAACTTCGCGCGCTTTGGCTCGGCTTCCTTTTCTTCTTCGTCGTTCTCGCCGGCTACTACGTGATCCGGCCGGTTCGCGATAACATTGGCGCACAACAGTTTGAAAACCTTTGGTGGATGTTCACTGTCGTCCTTGTCGCGATGATTGTGGCCAACGCGCTCTTCTCCATGATTGTGGCGCGAATGTCTCGGCGGAGATTCATTCCGATCGCTTATCGGTTTTTCATCCTGAACCTAATTATTTTCTTCGTGCTCATGCAATACATGCCGCCCGGAAAGCAACCATGGGTGGACGGATGCTTCTTTGTTTGGGTCAGCGTGTTCAATCTTTTCGCGACCGCCGTCTTCTGGGGATTCATGACCGACCTGTTCACGACCGAACAGGGTAAACGGCTTTTTGGATTTATCGCCGTGGGCGGTTCGTTAGGCGGCATTCTCGGCCCGATTATTACCGCATCGCTTGTTCACTACATCAGCACCGGATTTTTGCTGTTGATCTGTGCCGCGATGCTCGAGGTCGCGGCGCAGTCTGTCCGGCTCTTTCCCGCAGAATTTCGACGGGACAATACAAGACCGGGCGACGACGCCGCAGCCGCAGAAAAACCGATCGGCGGCAAATTTTGGGATGGCGTGACGCATATTTGCAAGTCACCGTACTTGTTCGGGCTTTTCCTGTTCATTTTTCTCTACACGTTCACGTCCACTTGGACCTATTTTCAACAGTCCGAGTTGACGAAAAGCGGCTTTGTCGATAAGGCCGCGCGCACGGCGTTCTTCGCGAAGCTCGATCTTTCGGTGAACACGCTCACGCTTGTCCTTCAAATTTTTGTTACTGGTCGACTGATGAAGTTCTTGGGCGTCACAGTGACCCTTCTCTTCATGCCTGTACTTAGTCTTTTCGGTTTCGCAGCGATGGGTTTCGCGCCAGTTCTTCCCGTACTCGCAGCATTCCAGATTGCACGACGCGCGAGTACATTCGCGTTCATGCGGCCCGCACGCGAAGTCTTATTCACCGTTTTGCGCCGCGAAGACAAATACAAAGCGAAGAGTTTCATCGATACGTTTGGCTATCGGTGCGGCGACCAATTCGGCGTGTCTTATAGCGGCTTGAAGGCCCTTGGTCTTAGTCTGAGCGCCATTAGTTACATTGCCATACCCATCGTGGCCGGTTGGTGTGTGCTCGGCGTTTGGCTTGGGCGTAAGCAACACGCGCGCGCTCTAGCTCAGCGCCAGGAAAACCCAGAAGTCGCGGTTACGACTTAACGAAAATCCCGAGTAGCGGACGGCGCGATGGCGTTTTCGAGCGAAAATCGCTCACGAAACCATCTTTCGTCCGGATCTCGACGTGGCCGGCGGCGCGGCTTGCATTGTAGACCAGAACGGAGCCAACGGGTGCTTGATACGGATCGCTCACCGTCAGTTTGCGGAAGCCATAGTTGCTGACCAATTCCTGGCCGGCCTGTTTCGCGTAAGCCGTTGTCGGACGGGAACTAATCACGCCTGATGCCAGGAGCGCCTCTTTCACCGCGTGCCAGCATTGCCGGCGCGAATGAGCATGCGCCCGTTCCTCGGCAATGGTAGCGGCGCGCATCAATTTCGGATCGAGTTGGCGATCGGCTGTCGTGAAAGGCCGCACGATTTTAGTCGGCTGATAACTTTGGACGACATCGACCGAGGTGGTTTTGCCGGAAGCATCCTTAAAAACGAACTTGGACGGTTGCGGGTTTGATCGCGGCGGCGGCGACATGGAGAGAGCCGAAGCCGTGGCCGGGAAGAAGGCGGCGCAGCCGAGGGAGAAGAGGGATATGGGGAGAGCTTTTTTCATTTGGGGAGCGCCCTCTATACTGCAATTCTCGGGCCTGACAAGCGATTTTTCAGCAAAAATTCCATAACTTTTAGAAATTAACTGGCCCCTGTTGCATCCACAATGCCAGGCATTTCCGATTCCTTTTGGGGAGCCAAATCACCGAGGTACTCCTCAGGTACTCCTCGCTTGGGTTGTTTACGTCCCGACAACCCTCTTTGATGGACGATGGCAACGCGATTTGCTTCAATTATTATCGGCATTTTCCTCATAGCGTCGTGGGCCTACGCCGCCGAACAGCCAACTCTTGTGCGCGTTACCACCTATTGGCGGGAGGAAGGTCAATCGCGTGCAGCCTGGAATGGAGCGCGTCTCCGAAATGGTCACTGCGCCGTAGATCCGAAAAAAATCCGTTACGGCAGCAAGATTTTGCTCGGGGACGAAGAACTAATCGCAGTTGATACCGGGCCGGCCGTGGTAAACCGGAAGGCCGCCCGCCTCTCAGGCCGTAACGAAGCGGAGCGAAACGCCGTCGTAATCGATCGTTACTTCGAAATGAAATCGCAAGCTGTAGCATGGGGAAAATCGCATCCGCATTTCATGAAAGTGCGGGTTCTCAGTCCGCGACCGGCTTTAGCTATTGCCGAAAAGGGCGAGCCTAAACACAGGAATTTGCCGTCACAACCAATCGTCGCAACGCAGCGAATCAGCAGACCGCCGGTCAGGCGCCCGGCTATTCCAATTGGCGATTTTTATTTCCGTGCTCTCTTCGCCTCATCCCGCACAACTACCCGCGACGCCCGTAGGCGCACCGGTGGCGAGTTTGTCGCCGGAAACCTTGTCGAAAGGAGCCGCGGCCGGCCACTCGATCGATTCCGTTTGCTACAAATAACGTAACTCCCGGGCCAGGCCCATAGCTGAGATAAGTTCGGCGGTGGCATTTTCGTGCGCACCGTTTTGCCATTCATCGCAGGCTTTACGAATTGCGTTCAACAGCGTTTCCGGCAATGGATGTTGATTTTTCGACCAGCAAACCGTGCGCGAACCCGATTGCAGCGCTGCTATCTTGCCGATGCAGGGCGATCGCGATCAGCGGCCAAAGCTCCATCCAATCGAAACCGTACGGATCGTCCATTCGATGCCATAAATCGAGCGCTTCAGTGGCGAGCTTCTCTGCCTCCGCGTGATCTTCCTGCCGCCATGCCACCCAGGCGAGATTCGCCTTCGCCATAGCGATGTATTCAACCATGCCAAGCTTGGTGGCGAGCTCGAGCGTTTTTTCCGCTTCTGTTCTGCAATGCCCAACGTCGGCTAGCCGGCGATACGCAACCGCGCGGTAGGTCAGACAACGCGATTGCAAGACGAGGTCACCCACGCGTTCGACCATCGTGAGGGCCCTTCCACATTGTTTCACCGCATCATCAAAGTCGCCGTGGCATAACTCAATCACAATCCCAGCGAAAAATTAACATGCCAGCTTCCGACAGGTTGTTTGCTCCTTCACATTCAGCTACGGCGCGTTCCGCCAGTTCGACGCACTTCTGCGACGGCCGAAAACGCGATTCCATCAACATGGAAAGACCGATCATTTTCAAAAATCCTGCTCGTTGCGCGGCAGCGCCACACTCCGCGATTACGTTGCGATATCGCTCGGCCAGGTCTCGCATCTCTTTCACCATTCCCTGCCAGTAAAAAAGATACTTTCTATCGAAATAACCGCGCCGAATCGAGCCGTCTTTGCTTGCAAGGATGGTTGCCGCGACAGAGCTTTTCCTTTCGTGTCGCAAGAATTTCACATCCGCCAGGCCACCCCGGACGATGCTGCCGTTATCGGCTGGCATCGCGCCCGCATGTTTCAGGACATGGGCTTGGTGCCGGACGAATTGTTCGAGTCGTTCCGGACAAAAGCACTCGATCGTTTGGGCAAAGCGCTCGCTTCCGGCGATTATTTCGGCTGGCTGGTGAGTCAACGTAATGCGCCGCAAAAAGTTATCGCCGGTGCGGGCGTCATCATTCGGGAAGTTCCGCCATTTCCCATTCGTCACAAAAACGGTGAGATCACGATCGCGGAAGGCCGGCAGGGATTAATCGTTAACGTTTTCACCGAACCAGATTGGCGCAGACGTGGCCTCGCCCAGCTGTTGATGGAGCAGATAATCGCCTGGTCGCGCGAGCAACGGCTCGACGGTCTCGTCCTCCACGCTTCTGATGATGGTCGTGTCCTCTATGAAAAGCTCGGCTTTGTCCCCACCACCGAAATGAGCTTCGGCGGTGGCGATGACTGACTCGTCAATGCACATCGCTGGGATTCATTGCTAGTCAGCCACCAGTGGTCTGAAGTCGATGTCTTCACGCTTCTGCGTAAGAAACAATTTGATCCGCTGGCTCTATGGCATCGACCTAATGAAAGAGCTTGCGCGTGACTACGGCCTGTGCGGGATCGCGCTCAGCGTTTATGGAATGGATGAAGATCTCGCCCGCACCAAGAATGCAGGCTTCATTGCGCATCTGGTAAAGCCAGTTGACGTCGATCGACTGAATCGCGTCCTCGAGCAAGCGGCTCCGGCGGTATAGGCATTAAATGCGGCGTTCTACGGCCGCTTCGTCTCAGCGTCCCTTTTCGGTTTGACTGTGACTTCCTGTGCGACGTCGTACTCCGGTTTGGTCGCGCCCATCAGCCATTTGTCGAACCAGCCGACGATGTGCTCGAGACGTTCGACTCGGTGCCACGGTTGCCCGGAGCGGGAGAGCTCGTGCGATTCGCCCGGGAATTTCACCATCACCGTCGGCACTTTGCGAAACTTGAGAGCGCGGAACATTTCCTCGCCACCCGCCCCGGGCGGAGTGCGCGTGTCGCTTTCACCGAGCACGAACATCATCGGTGTCTTCACGTTCTTAATATAACTGATGGGCGAGCGTGCCTTGAAATCGTCGGGATCATCGAAGGGCGCGGCTTTGAACCAGTTCGGTTGAAAGAGGGTGAAGTCGGCGGTGTACCACCAGTGTTCCCAGCTCGCGATGTCGCGCTGAGCCACCCCGGCGGCAAACCGCTGCGTGTGCGTGATGACCCAATTAGTGAGCAAGCCGCCTCCGCTGCCGCCAGTAACGCCAAGTTTTTTGTCATCGACGTAACCGCGCTTAATCACTTCATCGACGCCGCGCATGAGGTCCTGATAATCATCGCCGGGATAATGATATTGAATGACGTTTCCGAACTCCTGGCCGTAGGTGATGCTGCCGCGCGGGTTCGGATAAAGCACGACGTAGCCTTTGGCCGCCATCCATTGAAATTCGTGCTCGAAAATCCAGCCGTAAGCCGCATGAGGACCGCCGTGGATGTTCAGAATAAGAGGATATTTTTTGTGCGGGTCGAAGCTGGGCGGCTTCTGCACCCACGCCTGAATCTTCTTTCCATCGAACGTCTGATAGGTGATTTCTTCCGGCTCGGTCAGGTTCAATTGCGACCAGAGCTCGCGATTGACATCGGTTAA
>Ga0209378_1002243_pt1 | contig 13448 bp, 12 predicted proteins | sample GraSoiAngelo_156_FD_186170 | JGI IMG/M metagenome (GOLD analysis project Ga0209378, IMG submission 186170) | Grasslands soil microbial communities from the Angelo Coastal Reserve, California, USA - 14_1009_13_40cm (SPAdes) (version 2) | ecosystem: Environmental > Terrestrial > Soil > Grasslands ... | reverse complement strand
CTGTTCGCGCCCTCGCAGACCGTGCTGCCGCACGTGAAGGCGGGCAGGCTGAAGGCCCTCGCCGTAACCGGCGCGAAGCGCGCGCAGACTCTGCCCGGGGTGCCGACCGTCGCCGAATCGGGGCTGCCGGGCTACCAGGCGGTGGGCTGGTTCGGCCTGCTCGCACCGGCGGCGACGCCCGGGAGCGTCGTGCTGAAGCTGAGCGCGGACGTGAACAGCGTGCTCGCGCAGGCCGAAGTGCGCGCGAAAATGACGGCGCTCGGCGCCGATCCTGGCGGCAATACGCCCGAGGAATTCGCGCGCTTCATCCGCGAGGACCAGGCGAAGTGGGCGAAACTGATGAGGCAAGCCGGCATCGAGGCAGCGGAATGAAGATTACCAAGCTCCAGGCTTACGTCCTGCGCGCACCCGATACCGGGCGGCCGCACTGGGTAAGTCATTTCACCGTACCGAAGGCGAGCGAGATCCTGGTGCGGATGCAGACCGACGAAGGCATCGAGGGCATCGGCCTCGCCACCAGCTACACCCCCATCGAGGCGGCGATCCACGCTTTTCGCAGCGGCATCGGCGAGCTGATCGTCGGCGCCGATCCGCTCGCTCCGGAGCAGCTTTACCAGAAGCTCTTCGCCCTGACGTGGCAGCGCCGGTCTCACGAGAAAGGCTGGTCGCGCGAAGCCGTGGTCCGGATCTCGGCCGCAGTGGACATTGCCGCCTGGGACATCCTCGGCAAGGTGGCCGGGCTGCCGCTCTACCGCCTGTTCGGCGGCTACCGCAGCGAGGTGCCTTGCTACGTCACCTGCGCGTACTACCGCGACGGCAAGACGCCCTCCGAGCTGCGCGACGAGATCCACATGCTGAAGGCGCAGGGACACCAGGGCTTCAAGGCCAAGGCCGGCGGCCTGCCGCTCGGCGAGGACATGGAGCGCCTGGCGCTGGTGCGTGAAATCATCGGCGACGACAGGGACCTGATGGTCGACGTGAACCGCGGCTGGGACCTCGCCACCGCCATCGACGGCGCCCGCCTGCTCGAGCCGTTGCGGCCGCGCTGGCTGGAAGAACCGGTGCGCTGGGCCGACGACCGCCGGGAGCTGAAGCTGCTGGCGCAGAAGACGCGCATCCCGCTGTCGGCCGGCGAAAGCGAGCTGACCAGCTACGGCTGCCGCGCGCTGCTCGAGGAGGAGGCGATCCAGATCCTGCAGTTCGACTGCACCATGATGGGCGGCTTCACCGAGGGCCGCAAGCTCGCCGCGCTATGCGAGATGAACCATGTCCAGGTCGCCCCGCACCACGACTGCTTCCTCCACGCCCATCTCGTCGCCGCGAGCCCCGCCGGCTGCATCGTCGAGTCGTTCACCGACCCGGAGCGCGACCCGCTGCAAGCCGAGCTGTTCGAGGACCCGCCGACGATTGCGCGCGGCAGGCTCAAGCTGAAGGAGCAAGCCGGGCTGGGCCTTGCGCTTTCGGAAGCCGCGCTGAAGAAATTCGGCGAGCGCATTCTCTGAGTTGAAGAATAAATCTTCAGCGGTACAGCAGCACCGCCTCGCGCTCTTCGAGCCAGGCTTGCTCGTCGCGGCCGGCGAGCGCCTCGAGGTCCGCGGGCGTCGCGGCGCGATCGTCGACCCACTCGCGCAGCAGCTCGCTGCCGTTGATGAGATCGATGGCCAGGCGGCCGTGCTCGTATTCGTACGGGAAGTCGCGCCACAGCTCATGGTCGGGCCGCAGGGCGCGCAGGGCCTTGAGAGCGAGAGCGAGCAGGCGCCACGGCCGGAACGCGGCATGATCGTAGGCCGCGTCGTCGACGTGGATCTGCAGCCCGGCGCAAAGCTTGCCGGCATGCTTGTGGAACGTCGGCTCGAACCAGCACTCGCGCAGCCGGCAGCCCTGCATCCAACGCGGCGCCAGCGATGTCATTTTTTCCAGGAGAAGCTTCGGCCGGACCTCCGGCGCGCCGAAAAGCTCCAGCGGCCGCGTCGTTCCTCTCCCCTCGGACAGGGCGGTGCCTTCCAGCATCACGGTCCCCGCGTAGCAGCGCGCCATCCAGGGATTGGACGCATTGGGGCTCGGGTTCACCCACGCGCGCTCGCCGAGCGGCCAGCCGTGGCCCGGCGCCGAGGCCGGTTCCCATCCCTGCATTTCGATGATGCTGCAATCGACATCGAGACCAAGGCTGAGCACGAACCACTTCGCCGCCTCGCCCAGCGTGAGCCCGTGGCGCATCGGCAGCGCTCCTGCACCCACAAAACTCTCCCAGCCGGCGCGCAGCCGCAGCCCCTCGACCGGACGGCCCGCCGGGTTGGGCCGGTCGAGCACCCAGACCGTCTTGCCCCGCTCGGCGGCTGCTTCGAGAACGTAGCGCAGCGTCGTGAGGAAGGTGTAGACGCGGCAGCCCAGATCCTGCAGGTCGACCAGCAGCACGTCGAAGCTGTCCATCATCGCCGCGGTAGGGCGTCGGACTTTCCCGTACAGGCTGAACACCGGGATGTGGTGCACCGGGTCGGTGAAGTCGGGCGATTCGATCATGTTGTCCTGCTTGTCCCCGCGCAGCCCGTGCTGCGGGCCGAACGCCGCAACCAGGTCGAGGTCCCCGAGCGCCGCAAGCGCATCCAGCGAGTGCACCAGATCGCGCGTCACCGACGCCGGATGCGCGAGCAGCGCCACGCGGCGGCCCGCCAGCGGTTTTCGCAGCGCGCGGTCTTCCAGCAAGCGGTCAATTCCGAACTGCATCGAGTTCCGCGGCGAACGCATCGGGGTGGTGAAAGTCCGGCTTGCCGGGCGGATGCTTGAGCGCCCAATAGGACAGAGCGCCGTGTTCGTCTTCCACTACCGCCGCAAGCGCCAGCGACAGTACCGCCCGGTCGACCCGTATGAAGGCGTCGAGCTCCAGTTTTTCCCCGCTGCTGCGAACGGCAACGCGGGGATCGAGCTTCTCATCCACGAGCGGCACGCCCTCGCGATAGCGCGTGAACGCGTACGCGGCCCACTCGCCCGAAGGAGCCAGATTGAATTCCTGGTAGCCGGGCAGGCCCTTGCGGGCGATGAAGATCTCGCAGCAGGTATGCTGCCAGAGCCGGGTGGCGATGCGCGGCGGCCGTGGCGGGGGAATGCGCAGGCGGGCGAGCTGTCCCTCGAGCGAATAGGTCACTGCGATTCCTTCCCCCGTCCTGTGCACGCGCGCGGCGACGCCGCGCACCGCCTCGCTGGCGCTTCCAGGATGGCACAGGAGCCTGAAGCTGCGGCTCGAGCCGCTCAGCCCCAGAGGAGCCAGTAGGAAATTGCGAAGACCGGCGGCACGAAGATGCAAAAACGCACCAGCGATGCGAGCCGCCGCCGCTCGATATCGTCGAGTACCGGAGGTACGTGCCGCTTCTTCGCGCGCTCGCGCGCCAGCTTCCGCAGGTTCAGGTAGTCCACCGCAATCAGAAACAGCGCCACCCCCAGGCCGGTCAGCGCGCCTTGCAGGACGACGTTCATTATCGGGAGGCCGCCACCGATTCACTTTAGCGCAATGTGAATCGGCTGTCACACCTTGACGGTCGGAGGGCGCCGTCCGAAAATCGTCGCGCCTGCGGGGAGGTGACATGAGCAAGCGACGGGAGTTCATGCGCGGCGCGGCAATCGGAGCGCTCGCGTTCACGATCGGCGGCGTCGAGATGCTGCTGACTCCGCGCGGAGCGCGCGCCCAGGGCGCAACGCTCCGCCTGCTCAGACCCGACGAGGTCGAAACCCTCGAGGCATTGGGCGAGACTCTGGTTCCCGGCGCGCGTGCAGCGGGTATCGCTTACTTCATCGATTCGCAGATCTCCGTTCCTCCGGAAGAAGCGCTGCTGGAGGCGCGCATCCTCAACGTCCGCCCTCCCTTTGCCGATTTCTACCGGGCTGCCCTTAGTGCCGTCGAGCGCTCAAGCCAGGCGCAGGGCGGGCGCCGGTTCGCGCGGCTTGCAGCCAACGAGCAGCGCGACTTCGTCAACCTGATGCGCCAGAACAAGATCGAAGGCTGGCAGGGTCCGGCCGGCGCATTCGTGTACTTCGTGCTGCGCAGCGACGCCGTCGACGTGGTGTATGGCACGCTCGATGGCTACGCGGCGCTCGGCATTCCCTACATGCCGCACATCGCGCCCCTGAAAAGGTGGTGACATGGCCACGCACGAGAAAGTAGACGTCGCCATCGTCGGCGCGGGCGCCTCGGGCTCGGTGTTCGCCGCGGTTCTGGCAAAGGCCGGCAGGAAGGTGGTGGTCCTGGAGATGGGGCCGGATTGGCAGCTCTCCGATCTCATCAGCTCGGACTTCTGGGGGCGACGGATCAAGGCGGCCGGCGCACCGTTTCTTCTCGAAGGGAAGAACCCTTTCGGCTACAGCTACCAGTCGGGCTGGGGCGTCGGCGGCGCCGCGCTTCACTATTTCGCGAACCTGCCGCGCCTCCTTCCGAACGACTTCAAGATCCGCAGCGAGCATAACCGCGCGCTCGACTGGCCGATCTCCTACCAGGACGTCGCGCCCTACTACGACAAGGTCGCACGCGACATCGGCGTCTCCGGCAACGCCAAGGCCGAGGAGATCTGGCGGCCGGCGGGCGAGCCCTATCCGATGCCGCCGATGAAGACCTTCCGCAATGGCGAGGTGTGGCTGAAGGGCTTTGAAGCGCTCGGCATCCGCATGGTGCCCGCGGCAGTCGGGATGAACTCGACCGACTACAGGGGCCGGCCGGCCTGCATCTACGACGGCTGGTGCCATATCGGCTGTCCGACCGGCGCGCTCAGCAATCCGCTGGTCACCTACCTCGCCGAGGCGCGCAAGGCGGGCGCCGAAGTCCGGGCGCGCTCGACCGTCACGCGCTTGCTGACCAACCGCCAGGGAACCCGCGTTCGCGGCCTCGAGTACTACGACGCGAAGAAGGAGCGCCAGGTGCAGGAGGCGAGCGTGGTCGTGCTGGCGGCCTGGTCGGCGCAGAACCCGCGCCTGCTGCTCAACTCGGCGACCGACCGGCACCCGAGGGGGCTCGCCAATGCGAGCGGCCTCGTCGGAAAATACATGATGTGCCACTACAGTTCGGGGACCTGGGCGCTGTTCGATGAGGATGTCCAGAACCACCTGGGTACCACCGGCGCGCAATTCATGTCCTACGACCGCTACGGCAAGACGGCTCACCCGGGGGTCTTCGGCAGCTCGTTCATCGTCGCGGGCAGCGCGCTCAAGACAAGCGACCTCGGGGGCTTCGCCAACGCCCGGCTCGACCTGTTCGGTGCCGAGCTGCAAGCGTTCATGAAGCGTGCCGCGCGCGGGCTCACCCGCATCGGCGCGTTCGGCGAGGAATTGCCGAACCTCGACAACCGCATCGAGCTCGCCGCCGACAAGGATGAATTCGGCATGCCGCTCGGCAGGCTCCACCACAGCTTCGACCAGGATGCGGTCGGGCTGTGGAACGCCAACTTCGAGGAAGGCCTTCGCATCGCCAAGGCCACCGGCGCCAGGGAAGTGTGGTCGGCGCGCGGCAACATGCCGACCATCCACCTCATGGGCGGCACCATCATGGGCACCGACGCGGGCAACTCGGTGGTCAACAGCTACGGGCAGAGCCACGAGCTGCCGAACCTCTATCTCGCCGGGCCGGGCATCTTCCCCACGGCGGGCGCGTCGAATCCGACCAACACGATCTTTGCCCTGTCGCTGCGCGGCGCCGAGCAGCTCGCGGCGAAGTGGGGGGCGGTCGAGCTCTGAGGTCCGCGCGCGCGTCTGCATTTTCGCTGCTTGCGCTGGCAAACCTCCTTTGGGCGGGGAACTGGGTCATTGGACGCGCGCTGCGCGACGCGTTCGAGCCGGTGGCGCTCAATTTCTGGCGCTGGCTGATCGCGGCGCTGGTGCTTGCGCCTTTTGCCTTGCCCGAGCTTGCGCGAGCGCGCGCGACGCTGCGGCGCCACGCCGGCCTGCTGGGGCTGCTCGCGCTCGCCGGCGTGGCCGTATTCCAGACCCTGGTCTATCTCGGACTCAAGACCACCACGGCGATCAATGCCGTGCTGCTCAACTCTTCCGCCCCGCTGTTCATGCTGCTGTGCTCCTGGATGCTCGAGCGCGAGACGGCGACGCGCCGGCAGCTCGCCGGCATGCTGGTCTCGCTTGTCGGCATCCTCCTGATCGTCTCGCACGGCGCGCCCGGCAAGCTGCTGCAGCTCGAATTCCATGCCGGCGACGCGTGGATCGTGCTGGCCATGCCGGTCTGGGGACTGTACTCGGTGCTGCTCAAGCGCCGCCCGCCGGAGTTGAACGGCGTCAGCCTGCTTTTCGTGATCTCGGTCGCCGGCCTGGCGCTGCTCGCCCCCGCGTTCGCGCTCGAAGCGCTGCATGCGCCGCCGCGCTGGCCGAGCGCGCGCGAGGCCGCCGGCGTGCTCTACATCGGTCTCGCCGCCTCGGTGGCTGCCTTCATCTGCTGGAACCGCGGCGTCGCCATCGTCGGGGCGAATGCGGCCGGGTTCACGCTGCATCTTCTGCCCGCCTTCGGCACGGCGCTGGCGATGCTGCTGCTGGGCGAGGCGTTCCACGCGTACCACGCCGCCGGATTCGCGACCATTCTGGCGGGCGTTGTCCTCGCGACGCGCCGGGCAGGGCCCGCTCAGGGCTTGAGGTAGGCGAATCCTTCGCGCTGCTGCAGGCGCGTGATCTCCGCCACCCCGGAGGGAACGTAAGTTAGGTCCGCAATGAACTGCTGCCGGTCCAGCCTGCGGTTACGCAAGGTGATTTCGCATACGTCGAATTGCACCCCGCGCAGAGCGAGCTGCTCGACGAGGTCCTCGTACTTGTTGCCATTCGTGTCCTTGGCGCCCTTCATCAGGAAATCGACGCCGCGCGCATGCGCCACGACGATGATCTTCGCCGTCGGATTGACCTCGAGATGGTTGTTGATGTTGCGCAGGCCATTCGATGCCTGCGCGACGCCATCGCTGAAGTGGTACACCACCTTGTCCTGCGGGCTGCCGCCCCCGGTCGCGGCGTATGCCGCAATCGCCATTAACAGCGCAGAGCTTCCGACGACAACCGCCCGCTTGCTGGCATTCATGGCGCCTCCTAAGCCGATAAAGCGTTGTTGTCCCGGGAAGGCGGCGCGCTGTTCAGCGAAGAGAAAAAGCAGTAGCGATTCTTGCCGGCCTCCTTGGCCGCGTACATTGCCGCGTCGGCGTGCTTTATGAGCGTGGCAGCGTCCGCGGCGTCGTCGGGAAACAGGCTGATCCCGATGCTCGCGGACACCTGCGTTTCAGCGCCCCCGGGCAGCGCGTAGGGCCGCAATGCGTCATCCAGCAGCTTGCGGTTGATGCCTTCGACGGCAGCGGCGTCCGTGACTTCCTCGAGGACCACGAAGAACTCGTCGCCGCCGAGCCGCGCCACCAGGTCGGTCGCCCGCAGCTTGGCGCGAAGCCGCCGCGCCATTTCGACGAGAAACTGGTCGCCGGCGTCATGGCCGTACGTGTCGTTGATCTGCTTGAAGCCGTCCAGATCGATGAACGCGCCGGCGAGCCTCGCGCCGTGGCGCCGCGCCCGCTCGACGGCCTGCTCCAGCGCCGGGGTCAGGCTGGTGCGGTTGGCAAGCCCGGTGAGCGGATCGCTGTAGGCGAGCGCCTCGATCCGCTCGCGCATGAGCGCGGTCTCGGTGATGTCGCGGCCCACGCCGCGATACCCTAGGAACGTCCCGTCGGCAGTGAGCCGCGGCTCGCCGGTCAGCAAGAAATACCGCGTGACCCCGTCGGGCATGGCGCGCGAGAACTCGAAGTCGCGGAACGGAACGTGGCTGTCCATGCTTGCCTGGTGTTCCGCCCATTGGGCCGCGTCGGGACTGAGCGCGGGGATCTCCCACAGCGTCTTGCCGACGACGCCGAGCGCTATGGTCGCGGCAGAATAGTTCGCGCCGGCCGCAATGTTCGTCACCCGGTGCTGCGGATCGGTTTCCCAGTAGAAGTCGGATGACATCTCGGTCAGGCTGCGGAAGCGCGCTTCGCTCTCGCGCAGCGACTGCTCGATCTGCTTGCGCTGCAGGAACTGGCCGACGTGGCTGCCGATGACCCGCGCTGCCTGCAGCAGCCTCTGGTCGGGCTCGCGCACCGACTCGCCCGAGAAAGCGAGCACGCCGATGGACTTGCCTTCCGACGTGACGGCGAAGGTCAGCACGCCGCGCATGCCGGCGCCTTCGGCCACGGACTTCGTCGACGCGCGGATGTCGCGCTGCAGGTCGCCCGACCAGGCCGCACCGAACTGCCACACCACGCGCGAGCGCTCCAGGAAGCGGTCCACGGCCGGCTCGTTGACGCACCAGCCGTGCTGGAAACGCAGGGCGCCGCTCGACTCGTCCAGACGGTAATACCGGCCGGAATCCCAGCCTTCCGATTCGCACACCACGCGCACCGCGGATTGCAAGCCGCCCTCCGCGTCTTCCGCCGCAGAAAGCGAGCGCGCTACCTCGTGCTCCAGCGTGAGCATCTGCTCGGCCCGCTTCTGTGCGCTCACGTCGCGGCCGACGCCGTGATAGCCGAGAAAGCTGCCGTCGGCACCGAACACCGGCTCGCCGCTGACGCTGAGGTAGCGCACGCTCCCCTTGGTCGTCGGGCGCCACATGAGCGCGTCGTAGAAGGGCCGGCGGGCGTCAAGCAGCGCGCGATGCGCGTCCCACCCGCCCTCGATTTCGAGGCCGCTCTCCCAGCGGCGCAGGCCGATCAGGCGCCGCTGCAGATCCTGGTCGCCGCCCGCGACGTAGCGGCCTTCGAGGCGGGTAAAGCAGTGGCTGGCGTCGGTTTCCCAGTACCAGTCCGAGGACAAGTCGGCGAGGCGGCGCGAGCGCGCGGCGCGCTCGCTGTTTGCCTGCTCCGTCGCCGCCTGCTGCACGAACCTGCCGATGCGGCCGCCGAGCGCGCTCAGCCGGTCCGACAGGCGCTCGTCGGGCGCGCGCATCGCGCGGCTGCCGAAGCGCAGCACGCCGACGATTTCCGGGCCCGCGCGCAGCGGGACCAGCAGCGCGGCGCGCAGGCCCATCTTCTCGAACAGCTCGTCGCCTATGCGCTCGGCTCCGGACTGCTGCAGATAGTCGCGGATCCACAGCGGTTTTCCCGACTGCCACACGGAGCCCACCATCCCCTCGCCCCGCTTGATTCCGCTCTTGCCCGCAGCTTCGACCACGGCCGCGGCGCCCTGAGCGTCCAGCGTGCTCCAATGCTGGTGAAGGCGCAGCGCGCCGCCGGTTTCTTCCACCTTCCACAGCTCGGCGCAATCCCAGCCCTCGCCTTCGCAGATCGCGCGCAGCGCACCCTTGAGCGCGAAGGGGATGCCGCCAGTGCCGGCGAGGCAGGACATCACCGCGTTCTCGAGCAGGAGCAGCTGCTGGGCGCGCTTTTGCGCGGTGATATCGCGCCCGGCGCCAAGGTAGCCGCGGAACGCGCCGCCTGCATCGAAGACCGGCTCGCCGCTGAGCGACAGCCAGAGCGTGCGGCCGTCGTCGGCGGCCACCTGGAGCTCGAAATCCCGGAACGGCTCGCGCCGCTCGAGCTGGCCGCGGTGCCGGTCCCAATCCTCCGGGGCGAGGTTCAGCGCTCGCTGATCGCAGCGCTTGTGACCGAGATAGGGAGTCAGGTCGAGCGCCAGATCGAGAGCTGTTTTCTCGCTGGTGCGGCTCGACAGGTACGTGAGCCGCAACTGGTCGTCCTGCTCCCAGTACCAGTCGGCGCCCGGCACGTCGATACGGCGGCGCGTCCCGTTATCAGGGGCCGGCATATCCAAGGCCTTGACCCATTGTTCTTGGTTTCAGCCCTCTCCCGTGCAGCCGGTCCCCATGCTCGACCATACGCTCCCCTTCTCCAATTTACTGTAGCGTTATCTGGTAGTCCAGTTGGATTCGAGCGAGTATTAGCTGACTGTGAGTTAACTCCTTAAAGACCACCGCTAACTGCAAGAATCAACGAATATTGCGCGACTACACCCACTGCAGCTCTGGAAATTGCGGCGCGCCTCGCGGCAAGCCTGCCGTCAGCCGCCGGCGGCGAGCGCTGCGAAGACGCGCTGCATCGCGTTGACCTGCGCGAGATAGCCGCGGAGGTCGTGCTCGCCGCAGCGCTGGCCGGCGCTCAGCCGGAAGCCATGCTTGGCATAGGCGTCGCCCATCGCCGCGCCACACAGATGGATGACCGCAGCCAGGTCATGCTTCTGCTGAAGCGTGGCGTCGGCGATTCCCTGGGAGCCGAGCGTGCCGCCGACGCGGCGATCGAGAAGCGCCGAGGTCAGCTCGACCGCGTGGCTGGGCACGACGCGCGTGTACAGGCTGTTGAACCAGCAAGATCTCATCGCGTACCACGGTCCCTTCTCAGCCACGGCATGATCGTGGATGCAATAGCGCTGCGCTTCGCGGAACGTTCCATCGGTAATCTGGTACATGCCGACTGCGCTCGATGCCGGGCGGTACAGCTCGAACGGATTCCAGCTCAGCTGCCAGCGCCAGGACGTGCGGGCTACCGGATTGCCGGCGCCTTCGACCTGGGCGAGCGCGGCGAGAAACGCGGGCGTCATGACGGCGGTCGAATGGCCGCGGAAAATCGGCTCGTACTGCCGCCACGTCTCGGGCGGCGTCTTGGAGAGCGCGCCGCTCACCGGGAAGAACAGCTCGGCGGGCTTGCGGATGACCTGGTAGCCCCAGTTGGCAGCGAACCAGAGCGCCAGGATGCCCGCCACGCAGGCGATGATGCCGAAGCGACTCCGGAGCCCCCTCCGCGCCCCTTTCGAACGCAGGATCAGTCTGCGTACACGCCTGTTTTCCTGATGATCGGCCCCCACTTGTCGATCTCGGATTTGAGCAGGATGCGCAGCGATTCAGGGGTCGCCTTGCCTGTCGCGACCGGCTCGGCGCCCAGATCGGCCAGCCGCGCCTTGAACGCGGCATCCGTTACCGCCGTCTGCAGCGCGCCGATGAGCCTGTCCAGCGCCGCCTTGGGCGTCCCTCTGGGCGCAAACAGCCCATTCCAGACGACCAGCGCGAAGCCCTTCAAGCCTTCCTCCTCGAGCGTGGGAACGTCAGGCAGCGAGGGCACGCGCATCTTCGAGGTCACGCCGTAGACCTTGATCGTCCCGGCCTTGATCTGCGGCGTGGTATTGGTGGTCTGATCGCACATGAAGTCGACCCGGCCGCCGACCAGGTCGGTCATCGCCGGACCCGTGCCCTTGTACGGCACCGTAGTGAAGTCGGCCTGGATCGTGCTCATGAACAGCAGCCCGCACAGGTAAGAGGCCGAGCCGATGCCGGCATTCGCGTAAGTGAGCGTGCTCTGGTTGGCCTTGGCGTAGGCAAGAAACCCGCCGAGGGTGTTCGGCGACATTTCCTTTTTCGCGACCAGCGTCATCGGCACGTCGGCCACCTGGCCGATGTACTCGAAGTCATTGACCGTGTCGTACGGCAGCTTGCGATACAGCGCAGGCGCGGTCGACATGCCGATGTGGTACAGCAGCACCGTGTAGCCGTCGGGCCGCGACTTCGCGGCCTTGTTGATGCCGATGATGCCGCCGGCGCCGCCGGAGTTGTCGATGATCATCTGCTGCCCCAGCGCGCTTCCCATCGCCACGCCGAGGTTGCGCGCGAGCGTATCGGTCGGCCCGCCGGCGGCGGCAGGCACGACGATGACCACCGGCTTGGACGGGTACTCCTGCGCGAGCGCCGTCGTCGCCGGCGCGGTCGCGAGCAGCGCCGCTGCCGCCGCGCCCAACCATGCATCGCCAAGTGCGCGCGTCATCGTTTCCCCTTCTCTCACAGCTAGTACGAAGCGCTCATGGTAAACGAGCTCCCATTGATCCCGAGGTGGTCGTGGGCGCACGACAGCGCCTGCGCGCGCTTGCATTTCGCTCGGTCAGGTAGCATGATGACCAGCGTAGCGACAATAAAAGGGGTGTGGATCCCCTGTGACGAGGATGAACACCACGCTGGTGATCAATCCGAAGGGTGGTGCGGGAAAGACCACCGTCGCGATCAATCTGGCGAGCCACTTCGCCGCCGCCAACACTGCAACCACCCTCATGGATTACGACCCGCAAGGGTCGAGCCTGCACTGGCTGCGCTCGCGCGCACCCGAGGCGGCGAAGATTCACGGCGCCAACGCCGCGCCGCCGAAGCCCGACCGCCTGCGCAGCTTCGAGATGTATGTGCCCCCGGAGACTCGGCAACTGGTGATCGATACGCCGGCCGGCGCCTCGGGCCTGCTCCTGCAGGAGATGCTCGGCAGAGCCCACTGCGTCATCGTCCCGGTGGTGCCCTCGTCCCTGGACATCCACGCCACGGCGAACTTCATCAAGGACCTGCTTCTCAAGGGCCGCATCCGGGAGCGGAACATCCGGCTGGCGGTGGTCGCGAACCGGGTCCGCAGGTCAATGCCCGTCTACCCGCCGCTGGAGCGGTTTCTCAACGCGCTCAACATGAAGCTGCTGGCGCGCCTCATCGATTCCGACGTGTACGTCCATGCCGCGGAAACCGGGGTTGGAATCTTCGAGATGGACTTCCCGGTGTCGGTCGCCGAGTGCAAGCAGTTCATGCCGATCATCGACTGGGTGGACGCCCAGCAAGCGCCGCGCGACGACCGCACCGCCGGGACGCTCTACGAGCTGGGGCGCACCCGCACCGCATAGAGGGGACGGCACGGCCAGGATGGAAATCGACCGGCGCGTATTCGAGCTCTACGACGAGTACTGCCACGGCCGCATCGACCGGCGCGAATTCCTGGCGCGGGCCGGCGCGCTCACCGTCGCCGGGGTTTCGGCGCTGGCGATGGCGCAGGCGCTCCTGCCGCGTTACGCGCAGGCGCAGACCATCTCCTTCACCGATGAGCGGATGAAAGCGCAGTACGTGAATTACCCGTCGCCCGGCGGCAACTCGGGAAGCATGCGCGGCTACCTGGCGCGGCCCGCAGGCCAGGGCCCGTTTCCCTCGGTGCTGGTGATCCACGAGAACCGCGGGCTCAATCCTTATATCGAGGACGTGGCGCGCCGCGCCGCGGTCGAAGGGTTTCTCGCCCTCGCGCCCGACGGCCTGTCGCCGGTCGGCGGCTACCCCGGCAACGACGATGACGGCCGCACGCTGCAGGCCGGTCTCGACCAGGGCAAATTGCGCACGGACATGCTGAGCAGCGCGCGCTTTCTCAAGTCGCACAAATCATCGAGCGGCAAGCTCGGCGTGACAGGCTTCTGCTGGGGCGGCGGCACGACGAATTTTCTGGCCGCCGCGCTGGGAGCCGAGATGCACGCGGGCGTGCCGTTCTATGGCGCTGCCACCGAAACGGCCGACGTTCCGAGGATCAGGGCCCCGCTGCTGATCCACTACGCGGAGACCGACGAGCGAATCAACGCGATGTGGCCGGCCTTCGAGGTCGCGTTGAGAGCGGCCGGCGTTCCGCACCAGATGTACAGGTATCCGGGGACGCAGCACGGCTTTCACAACAACTCGA
>Ga0209378_1002237_pt1 | contig 13466 bp, 11 predicted proteins | sample GraSoiAngelo_156_FD_186170 | JGI IMG/M metagenome (GOLD analysis project Ga0209378, IMG submission 186170) | Grasslands soil microbial communities from the Angelo Coastal Reserve, California, USA - 14_1009_13_40cm (SPAdes) (version 2) | ecosystem: Environmental > Terrestrial > Soil > Grasslands ... | reverse complement strand
TTTTTCCCGGCCGCTGCTGCTCGTGCTGCTCCTCGCGCTGCCGCTGTGGTGGTGGTGGCGCCGGCAGCGCCTCTCCCGCCTTGCGGGAGCGCCGATGAGCGACGTCCGCGCGGCGCTGGGCCCGACGGAGCGGGTGTGGATCGCGCGGCTGCCGGTGTCGCTCCGGTCGCTGTGTCTTGCCGCCTGGATCATCGCCGCCGCCGGGCCGCGTCTCGGATCGGCGCGCGCCGAGCTGCGCAGTGAAGGAATCTCAATCGTCATCGCGCTGGATCTTTCCAGCAGCATGCTGGCGGAAGACTTCTCGCCCAATAACCGGCTCGACGTCGCGCGCCGCACCGCGATGGAATTCGTCCGCGCGCGCTCCTCCGATCGCATCGGGCTGGTCGCTTTCGCGGGGCAAGCGCTGACGCAGGTGCCGATCACCACCGACTACGAAGTGCTCGAAGAGGCAATCCGCCAGATGCGCGTGGGCATCCTCGAGGACGGCACCGCGATCGGCACCGCCATCGCCACGAGCGCGAACCGCCTGCGCCGCGCTCCCGGGAAGAGCAAAGTTGTCGTGCTGTTGACCGACGGCGAGAACAACAAAGGCACCGTGGATCCGCGCACCGCGGCACAGGCGGCGGCGACGTTCGGGATCAAGATCTACACGATCGGTGTCGGGACTCAGGGCGAGGCACCGGTGCCGACGGGGCAGGGGCCGCTCGGCCTCCGCTACGAGACGATGCCGGTGAAGATCGACGAGCAGCTGCTCGGCGAGGTCGCGCACACGACCGGCGGCCGTTACTTCCGCGCGACGGACGCCGCCTCGCTAACGAACATCTTCGCGGAGATCAATCGACTCGAGAAGACGCCGGTGCAGCATCTCGTCTACCATCGCTTCGAAGAGGCGTATCGCGTGCCGCTGGGGATCGGGCTCCTCGCGCTCGCGCTGGAGCTCGTTCTTGCGGGCACCTTCGCGGTGCGCGTGCCATGATCACGTTCGACGCGCCAGTCGTCATCATCCTCGCCCCGGTGGTCGCCGGCGCCGTCTGGGCGGCGGCCGCGTGGGCACGACGCACGCGGTTGCGGCGGGCGGCCGCGTGGTCGGAGAGCACCGCCCGCATTGCGCGCGCCGCAGGACGACTGGGTGCGCCGGCGCTGGGCATGGCCGCCGGGCTCGCGGCGGTCGCGCTGTCGGGGCCACGCTGGGGTGAGGAGCGGATCGTCACGGAAACGCGGGGGCTGAACGTGGTTCTCGCGATCGACATCTCGCGGTCGATGCTCGCAGAAGATGCCAAACCGAGCCGGCTGGGGAGGGCGCTGCGCGAAGCCCGGCGCCTGGTGCAGGACCTCGATGGTGATCGTCTGGGTCTTTCCGCGTTCGCCGGAACGAGCTACATCCTGTCGCCGCTGTCCGTGGATGGCTCGGCCCTTACGCTCTACCTGGATGCCCTCGACCCGGACGTTGCATCGGAAGGCGGGACATCACTGGCGCCGGCCCTGGCTCAAGGAATCGACCTGCTCCATGCCAGCCCCGAGATTGCCGATCGCGTGCTCGTCATTTTCACCGACGGCGAAGCCCACGATTCCCTCGGGCAGTCGCTGCAAGAAGCCCGTCGGTTGGCCGGGCTCGGCATTCATCTGATCCTTGTCGCTGAAGGCGGGCGCGACCCCGTCAAGATTCCCGTCCGCGACGATCGCGGCACGTTCGTCTCCTGGCAGCAAGACGAATCGGGGAATCCCGTGCTGACCAGCCGGCGCGAGGACGTGCTCGGTGCCGTAGCCGACGCCGCGCAGGGGACCATTGTCGCGGCGGAGCTGCCCGACCAGGCCGGCGCCGTACGCGATCTCGTGGCGTCGTACAAGCGCGCCACGGCGACGGAGAGCCGCACGCAGCGGGGACGGCCGCGCGCGTGGATTCCATTATTGCTCGCGGGGCTGGTGCTGGCGGCGCAGACATTCACTCGACGCACCGCCGCGCTCGTTGGAGTTCTATTCTGCGTGGCGCTTCCCTCCGGGCTGAATGCCCAACGGCCCCGCACGAGCGCTGAGAAGGCGTGGGATAAGGGCGATGTGCGCTCGGCAGCGGCTGCCTATCTCGCCGAGCTCAAGGCCAATCAGGACGACGACACCGCCTGGTACAACACGGGCACGGCAGCGCTCGCGGCCGGCGATCCCACGTTGGCACGCTCGGCGCTCGCGCACGCCTCCGCGTCAGTGGATCCCGAGCTGCGGTTTCGCGCGCTCTACAACCTCGGCCTGCTCGCGCTGCTCCAGGCGAAAGCGGATAGCGCCAGTCGCGAGGCGCACCTCGCCGATGCCGAGCGCGCCTATCGAGAGGCCCTGTTGCTGAAGCCGTATCACATCCGCGCGAAGTGGAATCTCGAGCTGGTCAACCGCCAGCGCCGCGGCGGGCAGGCAAATACCCCGAATCCTCCGCCTCCTCCATCTCCCAGCAATGGCGGAGGTGGCGCACAGCAGCAACCGCCGCCACCGGGCGGTGGAGGGGGCGGGGGCGGCATGAGCGAGTCGCAAGCAGATCAGGTGCTGCGCTCGATCGGGCAGGAGGAGCTGCGCACGCGTCGTGATCGCACCAGCCGCACACGGCGCGCAGCGCCAGCAGGAGTAAAGGACTGGTGACCGGCATCCTCTCGGTCATCACCGCGTTCTTGGTGGTGCAGGGCGCGGAAGTGACCGCCAGCGTGGATCGCTCGCGCCTGCGCGTGGGCGAAGAGCTGATGTTGACGATCCGCGCGCACACCCGCGCGGCGGATCCCGTCGAAATCATGCTGCCGTCGCTGAACGGCTTCGTGATCGTGGGCTCCCGCGACATGACGGAAGTCGCGATCAGCGGGGCGTCCGGGTCGATCCGCACGAACGTGCGCGAGCTGCAGCTGCGCGCGCAACAGCCGGGTGCCTTGCTGATCGGACCGGTCCGCGCGCGGCAGGGCGTGAGCGTGGTCGCGACAGATCCGATTCTCGTCACCGTCGATAGCGCCGCCGACCGCACCACGTTGACGTTGAGCCCCCTGGCGCGCGCGCTGCTCGAAAGCACTCCGGCACCCGTGTCGCGGCGCGCGGATCGCGTCGCCCTCACCATGCTGGTGCCGAGTGATACGGTCTTCGCCGGCCAGCAGGTGGACCTGATTGCCGCTGCCTGGATTCCGCGCGAGCTGGGCGAGCGTATGCGCCGCCCGCCGTTCCTGACGCTCGAGACGCCGGAAGGGGTCTGGGCCTATCCCACGGCTACGTCATCCGGTGTGGCTCTCTCGCGGCAGGTGAGCGGACGCTGGATGGATCTGTTCATCGCGCACCAGGTCGTGTTCCCGCTGGTGCCCGGCCGTTTGATCATTCCGCCGGTGTCGGTGGAATACGCCCTTCCCGTGACGTTCTCGTTTTTCAGCCGCGAAGAGCGGTACACGCTGCGCAGCGACTCGATCGCGATCACGGTGTTGCCGCTGCCCCCCGCACCCTCCGCCATTCCCGCCACGAACGTGGTCGGCCAGGGGCTGAAGCTCGATCTGCAGATCGATCCGACGACCACGCGCGTCGGCGAGCCGGTCGAGGCGTCGATCACGATCAGTGGCACCGGCAACGTAGCGTTGTGGCCCCCGCCCGAGCCTGCGATCAAGTGGCCGACGGGATTCCGTGTCTATCCCGCGCAGACGGAAGTGCGCCTGGCGACGGACGCCGGCCGTATCGCCGGGAGCAAGACATTTCATTTTCTCGGGGTGCCCGATTCGTCCGGCAACTTCGTGCTGCCCGAGGTTCGCTACCCCTACTTCGATGCGACCGCCGCCCGCTACGCGATCGCGACGGCTGCGCCGCGTGCGCTCGCGGTCGCGCCCGGCGCCGAGCCCCGCGCAGCACGCGTGTTGCCCCCGTTGCTGCCGGCTCGGGGAGAGCTCGCCGCCGACAGCCTGAGCCGGCGACTGGGATGGCAGGGGTGGCTCGCTCTTCTCCTCGTGCCGCCGCTGATCGCGTGGGTCGCGAGCCGCCGCTGGCGTCGAGCGCCGGCCGACGCGGTCGTGACCTCCGGGGGGGGAGGGAGCGCCGAGCTGACGCCACTGGGCCGTCTCGAGCGAGAATTCCTCGCGGTGCTCGGGAGCCACGTTTCCGATCCGTTCGCCCGGGATGGCGATGGCCTCGCGCAGGCGTTGCGCGCCGCCGGTGTCGAGAGCGCCGTGGCCGACCACGTGAAGCGGCTGCGAGACCGGCTGCGTGCCGCGCGCTACGGACCGCGCGGTCTCGGCGACGCCGCTGAGCTGGGGGCGGAAATCGAGCAGGTGCTGCGTGTCCTGGGCGCTGCATCGGACGCGCACGGGAACGCCGGGGGACGACGCCCCCGACCGACGTTTGCGTCGTTGCTGGTGATTGGGATCGGGTTCGTAGGGGCAGGACATGTCGTGCCCGTACCGTCACACGCGTCCCCCCAGTCACCCGTCCCAACGCCAAGTGCGGAGGCGTTATTCGAGGCTGGCGCGCTGCGGGTCGCGGCCGATTCATTCGCCGCGCGCGCCACGCGTGAGCCGCGCGATCCGGCCCATTGGTACAATCTCGGCGCGACGTTGTATCGCGCCGGCGCCGACGGCAAGGCCACGGCGGCGTGGATTCGCGCGGCGCGCCTGGCGCCGCGTGATCCAGCGATCCGCCGAGCGTTACAGCTGTTGCCTCCGCCGGATCCCGTGACCGAGCAGATGCTGCACGTTGGTTGGGCCACACCGGCGGAATGGGGATTTATCGCGGCGACGGGCTGGGTGATCCTGTGGTTGACGCTGGCCCTCGGTGGCCGCCGGCGCGCCGTCATCGCGCTGTTCGGCGCCGTGGCGATCGGGGCGTCACTGCTCGGCGCGATCGAATGGCGGCGCCGCGATCGGCCCGTCGCGGTCGTGATCGCCGACGCGGCGCCGGTGCGCGCCGCGCCGTACGGCGGTGCGAGCGCGGCAGCGACCGTGCAAGGGGGCGGTGCTCTCCTCGTGGACCGCGACTACGGCCCCTGGGTCGAAGTTCATCGCAGTGACGGAATCCACGGCTGGGTGCTCGGAGCGGAGATCTCGGGACTGTGAGTGTGATCACGCGCGCGCGCGTCCAATTGCTCGCGGGGAATGTCGCCGATCAGATTGCCGCCGGCGAAGTCGTCGAGCGTCCTGCCTCCGTCGTCAAGGAGCTCGTCGAGAATGCCCTCGATGCCGGAGCGCACGCCATACGGGTCGAGATCGAGGACGGCGGCAAGACGCTGATCCGCGTGAGCGACGACGGTTTGGGGATGGATCGCGAGGATGCGCAGCTCGCCCTGCAGCGCCACGCTACGAGCAAGATTCGCACGGCGGCCGATCTCATCGGCGTCGCCACGTTCGGCTTTCGCGGCGAAGCGCTGCCCGCGATTGCCTCCGTGTCACGCTTCGAGCTGGAAACATCCGGCGATGGCGACGCGGCGACGCGACTGCGTGTCACGGGCGGGAAGCTGGAGGGGGCGGACGATTCGGTGCGCCAGCGCGGCACTACCGTCACGGTGCGTGGCCTGTTCTACAATACGCCGGCGCGGCGGAAATTCCTGCGTGCCACCGCCACCGAGACGCGGGCGGCCGTCGAGGCGCTCACCGTCCTCGCGCTCACACGCCCCGATGTGGCGTTCTCACTGACGAGCGACGGCCGCGTGTTGCTCGACGGCCCACCCGCGGCCCGGCTCATCGACCGGGTGCACGGGTTGTGGGGTGCCGAGCTCGCCGACCCGCGCAGGCCCGACCGGCAGGACGGAAGGGCTACGTCTTCGTGCGTGGCCGTCCGATTCGCGATCCGTTCATTCTCCGCGCTGCGGAGGCCGGCTATCGCTCGACGATCGCGCCCGGCGACCGGCCGTCGCTGCTCCTGTTTCTCGATCTGCCCGGAGACGCGGTGGACGTGAACGTCCATCCCGCCAAGCTCGAGGCGCGTTTTCGGGACAAGTTTTTTGTCGAGAAAGTGGTGGAGGAGGCGGTGAGAGAGGCGTTGGCACCTTTGGATGCAGCAGCACCGCTGGGCGTCGTCGGTCATCAGTCATCGGTCATCGGAGCGCTGGGAAGCTTCCCGCTCGAGCTATTCGGAACGGATCGTCCGACAACCGACAACCGACAACCGACAACTCCGCTTCTCCAGCTCTTCGATACCTATATCGTCTTCCCAACCGACCAGGCCGTCGCGATAGTGGATCAGCATTCCGCCCACGAACGCGTGCTGTACGAAGACGTGATGCGCCAGCTCTCGGGTGACGGGGCGACCGCGCAGCGCCTCCTGCTGCCGCTGACACTCGACTTCGCGCCTGCCGAGCTCGATGCGATCGAGGCCCATCGCGAGCTGCTGGCGCGCATCGGCTACGAGATCGAGCCGTTCTCCGGGCGCAGCATTGTCGTCCATACGGCGCCGAACCCGCACCCGCGCTTCGAGGCCGCGCGCTGCCTGCAGGAGCTCGTCGCGGATCTGGCGGGCGGCCGGTTTGGCGGTTGGCAGAATCGCTTGGAGCGCTTTGCCGCGACGTACGCGTGTCGTGCGGCGATCAAGGCGGGACAGACGCTGGACGCGGGGGAGATGCGCGAGCTGATCGTGCGGCTTCTTACGGCGTCGCTGCCGGCGCACGACGTCCATGGCCGCCCCTCGATGGTTCAACTTCCCAAGGAAGAGCTTGAGCGGCGTTTCGGGCGCACCTGACACCCGACACCTGACACCTGTCCTTGTAGGCCCTACCGGCGTCGGCAAAACCGCAGTCGCGGTTGCACTCGCCGCTCTCACTCCCATCACCGTGATCTCCGCCGACGCCCGCCAGGTGTATCGCGGGCTCGATATCGGGACCGCGAAGCCCGATCCCGAGACCCTCGCCCGAGTCCCACATCGGGGCATGGATCTGGTGGCTCCAGGAGAGCGTTACAGCGCGGGACGATTTGCCCGCGATGCGGAGGGCTGGATTGCAGAAGCGCGTTCCGGAGGCCGCCAGCCGATCGTGGTGGGCGGGACAGGGTTGTACATTCGCGCCCTCGCCGACGGGCTGTTTCGCGAGCCGCCGTTCGACCCCCACCGGCGCGAGCAACTGCGCGATTGGTCCGCATCGCTCGAGGGCGCGGACCTGGCGCGGTGGGCGGGTCGGCTCGACCCGCAGTTTCTGGGCGGCGGCCGTCAGCGCGCCGCTCGGGCGATCGAGGTCGCGCTGCTGACGGGGCATGCGCTCTCCTGGTGGCAACGGGAGGCCCGCGAAGGCGGGACGCTCCGGCCCTGGTACATTCACCTCACGGTCCCGCGCGAGGTATTGCACCGACGGCTCGCGGCCCGTGTGGATCAGATGCTCGCGGGAGGACTCGTGGCCGAAGTGCAGCGGCAATTGGATGCCGGCATCGCCCCGGACGCGGCGGGACTCGATGGGATCGGGTATCGGGAGGTCGTCGCGATGTTGAACGGGCAGTTGTCCGAGCGGGCGCTGCGAGACGCGATTCTGGTGTCGACCCGTCGATACGCGAAGCGGCAGGAGACGTGGTTTCGCAAGCAACTGCGTTCTCAGTCATCGGTCGTCGGTCATCAGCCGGAACCAATTTTGGTCCTCGATGCGACACCATCGCCAAACGCGCTCGCGAGCGAGATCATCGGGCGTTGGAAACAGATTACCGATGACCGAGCACTGATCACATGAGAATCGGAATTACGTGTTATCCCACCTACGGCGGCTCCGGCGCAGTCGCGACGGAGCTGGGCCTCGAGCTCGCGCGACGCGGCCACGACATCCACTTCGTCTCGTACGCGAGCCCGTTCCGCCTGCGCGGCTTCGCCGAGCGTGTGACGTTCCACGAAGTCACCCAGCTCGAGTATCCGCTGTTCGAGCAGTCGTCGCCGTATGCGCTCGCCCTCGCCGTCAAGCAACACGAAGTCGCCAAGCGCGAGCAGCTCGATTTAATGCACGTGCATTACGCGATTCCGCATGCCGCCACCGCGTGGCTCGCGAAGCAGATGCTCGCGGACGAAGGGCTCAGTCTCAAGATCGTCACCACGCTGCACGGCACGGACATCACGCTCGTCGGCCAGGATCCCTCCTACTACACGCTCACGAAATTCTCCATCGAGCAGTCCGACGCGGTGACCGCGGTCTCGGCCTATCTGCGCGAGGAGACGTATCGCGCGTTCGGGTGCGGGCAGTGCGAAGTGCGGGTCATTCCGAATTTCATCGCAACCGCGGATTACCATCCGCCGACCGACGATTCGCTCCGGCGCCGGCTCGCGCCCAAGGGGCATCGCGTCATCGTGCACGTGTCGAACTTCCGGCCGGTCAAGCGCGTCGGGGATGTCGTGAAGATCTTCGCCGCTGTGCGGAAGAGCATTCCCGCCACGCTTGTCCTCGTCGGCGATGGCCCTGACCGCGACGCCGCAGAACACGAGGTGGACAGCATCGGCCTGCGCACGGACGTGCGCTTCCTCGGCAAGGTGGAGAGCGTGGGCGATGTGTTGCGCGGCGCCGATCTGTTTCTGCTTCCATCGGCCACTGAGTCCTTCGGGCTCGCCGCCCTCGAGGCAATGGCGTGTGCCGTGCCGGTCATTGCGAGCGCCGCGGGCGGACTTCCCGAGGTCGTCGAGGACGGCAAGACCGGTTTCCTCGTGCCTCCAGGCGACGTCGCCGCGATGGTCGAACGTGCCCTGCGCGTTCTGGAGAACCCGGCGGAACACGAGCGCTTGAAGCATGCCGCTGCCGCGCGCGCGCTCGAGTTTTCCGCCGGTCGCGTTGTGCCGCGCTACGAGCAGCTGTATGAGGAGGTGCTCTCGTAGTGGCCGCCGTGCTGCGACTGATCCGCGCGCCCAACTTGTTGATCGCGGCCGTGGGGGTGCTCGCGGGCGGATGGATCGCCTTGAGCCGGATCGCGCTTCCCAGGGAATTGGTGTTCGCGGCCATCTCGGGGCTCGCGCTCGGCGCCGTCGGCAACGTCTGGAACGACATCCGTGACGTCGCGGCCGACCGCGTCAATCGTCCCGGCCGGCGGCCGCTCGCGGCGGGGCAGGTTTCGCGTGGCGTCGCGGATCTCATGATCTTCGACGGAGCGTTGCTCGGACTGGCATTCGCGGGTTTGGTCAGTGGGTGGCTATTCCTTGCCGCCCTTTCCGCCCTTACCGTCATGCTGCTGTACTCGCCGCTCCTCAAGCCTAGGCCCCTGCTCGGCAATGTCGCGGTGGCGGTCGTCGCCGGCTCGCCGCCGTTCTACGGTGCGCTGGCACTGGGCCATCCGGCCGCCGGCGTCGTCCCCTGGGTGCTGGCGGCGCTGCTCCATTTCGTGCGCGAAGTCGTCAAGGACGTCGAAGATGAGCCCGGCGACCGGACGATCGGGCGCCGCACGCTCCCAATCGCCGTGGGGCGGCGACCCGCACTGGTCGTGGCCGCGGGCGTGGGTCTGCTGTTCGTTCCGGCCAGCCTGCTGTTGCCGCGGAACGCCGGCTACGGCGGCGCGTACTTCGTCATCGCACTCGTGGCACAGATGGCCGTGCTCGTTGCGGCGACGTGGCTGCTGCTGGGCAAAGTCGAACGCGTGAGCGCGCTGCTCAAAGGCGCCATGGTCGTCGGACTGGTCGCACTGGTCGCGGGAAAGGTCGCATGACGCTCTGGCAAGGCATCCTGCTCGGACTGGTGCAGGGACTCGCTGAGTTTCTGCCGGTCTCGAGCTCCGGACATCTGCGTGTGCTCGAGGTGGTGACCGGGGTACGGACGCCCGGCGTCTTCGTCGAGGTCACACTCCACGTCGCGACCCTCGCGGCGGTGCTGGTGGTGTACGGGCGCCGGCTCGTGGAGCTGCTGGGAGGTGCGATCCGCGGCCGTCCCGCCGAGCTGCGCATGGTTGGCCTGCTGGCGATTGCGACAGTGCCCGCCGGGGTTGTTGGCGGGCTTTTCCATCATCAGGTGGAGGAAGCAGCAACACCGCTCGTGTTCATCGGCGCTGCGTTCATCGTGACCGGCTTCATGAATTGGTCGACACGGGGCCGCGGGGCGGGGGGCACCAAGCCCGATCCTGGCGTGGCTGGGGCGGCCGGCATCGGTGCTGCGCAGGCGGTGGCGGCCGTCGTCCGCGGGATTTCCCGATCGGGCTCGACGGTGTGCGCAGGGCTGTGGAGCGGACTTGATCCCGTGGCCGCCGCTGAATTCAGTTTTCTCTTAGCCATTCCGGTGATTGGCGGGGCTGCGATTCTCGAGGGGAGACACGCGGCGGTGAACATCGCGGCCGTCGGTGCCGTGCCTCTCGCGGTCAGTTTCGTGATCGCATTTGCGGCCGGCTTGTGGAGCATCCGGTTCCTGGTGGCGCTACTCAAGCGCGGCCGCTTCTTTGAGTTTGCGCCGTACAATTGGGCGATCGGCGTGCTCACAATCATCTACGGCCTGTGGCACGGCTAGCGATCGACGACATTCCCGCCGCCGTACTGGCCCGCCGCTGGGGCGTGCCGCAATGCGGCGTGTTCCGTACCCTCACTTCCAGTCTCGATGCAATTCACGACCTCGCCGCCCAGGGCGCACCGGCGGGAACGGTAGTCCTCGCCGAGGAGCAGACGGCGGGGCGGGGCCGCGACGGCCGGACGTGGCGATCGCCGCCGGGCGGCGTGTGGCTTGCGATGTTGTTGCGGCCGCCCCCACCGCTCCCCGCGGCTGGCGTGCTGTCGTTGCGCGTGGGACTTGTGCTCGCCGACGTCGTCGAGGCCGTCCTCGGGGTGCGCCCGACGTCGCTGTCAGCGCCACGGGCCGGATTGAAATGGCCCAATGACGTGCTCGTCGATGATCGCAAGGTCGCGGGGATTTTGTGCGAGAGTCGCTGGCAAGGCGACACGCTGCAGTGGCTCGCCGTCGGGATCGGCGTCAACGTGGCGAACGAGATTCCCCCTGACCTCGCCGAGCGCGCGGTCGCGCTTCGGGAGCTGCGGCCCGGCGCACGGCGCATCGACGTGCTCGATCCGCTCGTCCCCGCGTTGGGCCGGCTCTCGGCGCACGGCGCACACCTGACGGAATTCGAATGCGCCGCGTTCGCGCGCCGCGACTGGCTGCGTGGCCGCCAGATTCGCACGCCCCTCGCGGGCCGCGCCTCGGGGATTCGCCCTGACGGCGCGCTGCTCGTGGACACCGGCTCGGGGACCACGATGGTGCGCGACGGCCACGTCGAGCTATCTTAGCCGCCCCAATGCTCCTCGCCTTCGACATCGGCAACACCGAGACGACCGTCGGGCTCTTTGCGAACGACCGGCTCGAAGCACATTGGCGTCTGCACTCGACGCCGTACCGCACCCCCGACGAGTGGGCGGCCGCGTTCACCGCGCATCTGACACAGGCCGGGCATTCGACCCAGGAGGTCCGCGCGGCCATCGTCGCCTCTGTCGCGCCGCAGGTGACGCAAAGCCTGTGCGAGGGCATCGTCGTGGCGACCACGCGCGAGCCGGTGCTCGTCGATGCGCGCTCCAGGCTCCCGATCGTCCTGGATGTGGATGAGCCGCTCACGGTCGGCGCCGATCGCATCGTCAATACGCTGGCGGCGGTGCAGCTCTTCAAGAACGACACGATCGTTGTCGACTTCGGCACGGCGACGACGTTCGACTGCATTACGGCAGATGGGCGTTTCATTGGCGGCGTGATCATGCCGGGTCTGCGCACCGCCTCCGACGAGCTGGTGCGGAAGACCGCCAAGCTCCCGGCCACCGAGCTGCTGCCGCCGACGCACGCGATCGGCCGGCGCACGGAAGACTGCATTCGCGTCGGCGTGCTGTGGGGCACGGCTGACGCGGTGGACGGTCTGGTGCGCCGGATCAAAGCAGAATGGCCATCCAAAAATCGCCCGATGGTTGTGGCGACCGGCGGAATCGCCGGTCTCGTGGCGCCGTTGTGCCGCGAGATCGAATCCGTGCACCCTGATCTGACGCTGATCGGCCTCCGGATCGCCGCGACGGCGCTCGGCCTGAAGTGGTAACCGACGCTCGCACGCTGAACGCGTGGCGTCGCTGGGGTTATCGTGTCCTCCCGGGGGATCTCTACTCGTACATCCTGCACATGCGTCCCGCGGAATGGCCCATCATGGCGGGGCATACGCTGCTGGGCTACGTCCTCGCGGTGGGAGTGCGGGGCGCGGGGAGCGGGGAGCAGTTAGGTCGTGCGATCCTGGCACTGATCATTTGGGTCGTGTTCCTGAACGGCGGCACGCTCGCGATCAATAGCGTATTCGACAAGGACGAGGGCGACATCGGCTACCTGAACTCGCCGCCCGTGTTGCCGCGATATCTGCTGCATTTCAGCCTGGTGCTGCTCATCGGCGGCCAGGCGCTGTCTCTTCTCCTCCCGCTGGGCTTCCGCATCGCGTATGCGATCTGTTTTGCCCTGTCCATCCTGTATTCCGTTCCGCCGTTTCGTTTCAAGGCGGTCGCGGGTGTGGACTGGGTCATCAACATGTGGGGGTTCGGTACGCTCACGCCGTACGCCGCGTGGGCCGCGACCGGACGTCCGCTCGACCCGGGGCACGGATTAGTGCTGCTTGCCTTTTGTCCCCTGTTTGCCGGGCTCTACCCTCTCACGCAACTGTATCAGTTCGATGAGGACCGGCGGCGCGGCGATCGCACCCTGGCGCTGATCCTGGGGATGCGGGCGAGTCTGTGGGTCGCGACCCTGTGCACGCTGCTGACGTTCGCCATGTTTGCCGGGGCAATGGTGCTCCTGCCTACCGGGGCGAAGGGATTCGCGCTGGTGCTGCCGCTCCTGCTCTGGTTGGCGGTGCTGTTGCCGTGGCTGTCTCGGCACGCGGCGTGGAGTCCCAAAGAGCACCAGCAGGGGATGTATCGCGCGCTCGCGGCGTGGGCGGTAACCGATCTGAGCGTGCTCTTTGTGTTCGCGACGTATTAAATTGAAGTTGCGAAGGACGGTGAAGGTTGGTGAAGGTTGGTGGAGGTACACCAACCTCCACGATCCTCCACCAACCTCGACCAACCTCCACAACCTGCTCGTAAGGGGCCCGATGCCTTCCACCACGACCGCAGCCTCCGACCGATCCGAATTTCGCCACGTACTCCTCAGTGGAACCATTGTCGGCGCGGTGACCGCGGCTGCCGTCGTCCTCTTTCTCCTCGTGTCCCGGGTCCTTCCTGCGGGGATCGTCACGTCCTTGCTCCTGATGATCATCGTGCTCGCGGCAGGCGTTGCCGCGGCTTTCCTGCCCGGTTTCTTCGCGGCGTCCCGGACGACCCAGGGCGTGGCGAGTGCTGCAGCCATGGGGCTGTGGGGTACGATCGTATTCATGGCGATCGACATCGTGCTGCTGCGTCCCTTCCGCGCGTTCCCGTGGACATGGGACGCCGTCGGCGGTGGCAGCACGTGGTGGTATCTCCCGATCTGGTGGATGCTGGGAACGTTCCTCGCGTGGATGGGAGCGATCGTGACGGCTGGCCGCGCCGCGCGTGACGGTGACACCGCGATTCGGTCGCTGGCCATGCCCGCGGTCGGTGGTGGCCTGGTTGTCGGAGTA
>Ga0209378_1002235_pt1 | contig 13468 bp, 11 predicted proteins | sample GraSoiAngelo_156_FD_186170 | JGI IMG/M metagenome (GOLD analysis project Ga0209378, IMG submission 186170) | Grasslands soil microbial communities from the Angelo Coastal Reserve, California, USA - 14_1009_13_40cm (SPAdes) (version 2) | ecosystem: Environmental > Terrestrial > Soil > Grasslands ... | reverse complement strand
CTTCCCACAAGCAAAGCATCTTCGGATAATCGAGGGAGTACCCATAATCGAACCCGAGGACCGCACCCTCTGAAAGCGGACTGTTGTAAATGCAAATGCGTGCTTGTTTCTGGGCGAGATGCATGAGCGGCACGTAGGGTTTCCCCGTCTTTGCGTCGTAAAGCACGGAGTGCCGTGTGCTAAAAGTCCCGCGTGAGCTGTCCTGGCCTGACAATCGAATCGGAATACCCTCCAGAAGCAGCGATCCAAACGCGAGCGCTTCGGCAAAATGCCACTCATAGGGACCGCCTTCCTCGAAAACTTTGCGCTGATGATCAAGGACGATGCGCTTGATCTTCGGCTGGATTTCGAAGCCTTCCGGAACGCGGGTGAGACCATCAACAATGGTCTTAAGCGTTTTCTGGCTGATCGCAGTCGGTTCAGACTCGCTCGAGTACTCAGGTTGAAATATCGCTGTGGATTCTCTGAACCTGGCTTTCTCGCTGGCCTTGCGTTTCTCGATGGCGTCGACTTCATCTCGCGTCATTTCGAGTCGCAAACCGAACTCGGTTTCCAGCGAGACGGCATCGTCTTCGCTCAGCGTTCCCGCTTCGAGCAACTCGCGTTTGTAAAGCTGCGTGACTGATGGCCGCTTCTCGATTTTTGCGTAAAGATCAGGCTGAGTAAATGAGGGCTCGTCGCCTTCGTTGTGACCGTAGCGACGATAGCAATACATGTCGATTACCATGTCGCGCCCGAATCGCTGACGAAAATCGAATGCCATATCGCTAACAAATTTAACGGCCAATGGATCGTCGCCATTCACATGAAAGATCGGCGCCTCGATCATCTTCGCGATATCGGTGGAGTACATTGAGGAACGCGCATCTTTCGGAAGGGTCGTGAACCCAATCTGGTTGTTGACAACGATGTGGATGGTTCCGCCTGTGCTGTATCCGGGTAACTGCGACAAGTTGAGTGTCTCAGCCACGATCCCCTGCCCGATGAAAGCCGCGTCGCCGTGCACGAGCAGCGGTAAGACTTTGCGCCTATGCTCGGTGTCCCCGCGAAGTCGTTGTCTGGCGCGCGCTTGTCCTTCGACTACTGGATCGACAGCTTCCAGGTGGCTTGGGTTCGATGAGAGCCGGATCTCGATCTCCGCACGCGAAGCAAGTTTGCGTACCGAGTGATAACCGAGGTGATATTTCACATCGCCGTCGCCGGCTGCCAACTCGGGAACATAATTTTCGCTAAACTCGGTAAAGATGACCTTGAGCGATTTGCGCAGAAAATTTGCAAGGATATTGAGTCGGCCGCGATGCGCCATGCCCATGCAAATCTCCTCCACGCCACCTTCCGGACATTTGTGAAGGATGGTGTCGAGAATCACCATGAGCGATTCTGAACCCTGAAGTGAGAACCTTTTCTGCCCCACGTAACGCGTATGCAGAAAAATCTCGAAGGATTCCGCTTCAAGCAGTGCCCGCAACAGGGCCACCTGCACTGCTGCCGGAGTCGAATGCTTGTGCGGTCGGGTCTCCAATCGCTTGCGGATCCAATCACGCACTCGCGGGTCCTGAATGTGCATGAATTCGGAACCGATGGAGTCGGCATAAATTCTCTCCAGGCCGGAAACCATCTCGCGCAAGGTCATCGACTGATTGTCGAGGAAGAATTTGGATGAAACGCGAAGGTCCAGGTCCGACTCGCTGAAACCGAACTCGCGAAGACTCAGCAATGAATTTTGCGGCCGCGTCTCTGCCAGGGGATCGACCCGCGCAATAGTATGACCAAGCGAACAATACGCGTAAATGAGACCATCAACGCGTGTCTGTAACGCCGCTTCGCGAGCCGCGGCAGCCGTCGCGCCGTCGCGCTGCGGTAGGTTTCCAAGCTCGAACCCTTCGAAAAAGGCCGACCACCCGGAATCGACCGACTGAGGATTCCGCTGCCAGCGGCGATAATTCTCTTCGATCAGTTCTAAGTTTGCGCGAGCACCAATTGAAGTGCGCATACTGAAATTAATCTCCGACGATTACGCGGTGCGGCAAGTTGACAGTGCGCGGGCAGCCTCGTTACTTGCTGCGCAAGGCTCCAACAGAGATCGTAGAATGGTTGGAAGCGATCTGAGGATGAAAACAAATCCACACCAGAAGCTGTTTGTTGCGCTACTGATTCTGGCGCAAGCAGGAGTTTGTTTTGGCCAGGCCGATCCAGCTTCGGAACCATCTGTACTGGCGGTGGCAAAGGTTTTGCCTGCGGTTGCGAATATTAACACCGAACGTGTGGTGAAGCGCACCGTGCGCGATCCGGTTGAGGATTTTTACGCGCAGTTCTTCGGCTACAATCGCGTCCGCCCGCGCCAAATTCGCCAAACTCTGCAAAGCCTCGGCTCGGGTTTTATTGTCGATCCGGCAGGCTACATCGTTACCAACCAGCACGTGGTTGAGCGCGCCGCGGACTTGAAGATTCACGTCACGACGGACGACGGCAAAACCTACAATGCGCACTACATTACCGGCGATGATAAAACCGATCTGGCGTTCATCAAGATCGATGCCGAGACCGCATTTCCCTTTATTAACCTTGATAATATTTCCCCGAACCTGCTGGGCCAGACGGTAATCGTGGTAGGCAATGCGGTCGGATATGGTAGTTCGATCAGCCGCGGAGTTCTTAGCGCTGTCAAACGTGACATCACCGTGGACGATACGGAGTATAAGGGACTGGTACAGACCGACGCGGCAATTAATCCGGGTAACAGCGGCGGACCGGTGATCGATCTATCGGGCCGGCTGGTTGGTATTAGCTCGGCGAAAATGGCTTTCACACCGCAAGGCGTGCCCACTCAGGGAATGGGTTTTGCAATTCCGGCGGACGTAGTGCGCGATAGCGTAAATCAATTCAAGAAGATCGCAGAAAAACAGGGCACACCAAAGAACCAGCCTGCATCCACCGCCGATAGTTCCGCGTCGAATGCAGGAAAGCTGTTTGGGCTGCAGCTACAGGATTTGAATCAGGAACTAAGCGATGCGCTGGGTTACATCCGAGGACGCGGCGTTTTGATTACTGCAGTCGAACCCGATAGCCCTGCAGACGAGGCAGGACTTGAGCGCGGTCTGGTGATTTATCGCATGGGCAAATCCGAAACGAACTCCGTCAAACAAATCGAGGAATTGCTTCGAAGTGTGCAGAGCGGCGCGAAACTCGAATTCACAGTTGGCGTAATCCGTACCGGCCGACAAACCCGGCAGCTTGCCACTTTGAGCATGACGGCGCGTTAAAAAAAACGGCAACGCAATTGAGCTTCGGTTGTCTCATGGAAATATTGCGAAATGATTAAAGTCGAAAATCTGACAAAACGCTATGCTGGCCAGCCTGCCATCCGGGATTTGAATTTCGAGGTTAGCCGCGGCGAAATCATGGGATTTCTGGGACCCAACGGTGCTGGCAAAACTACCACCATGCGAATTTTGGCAAGCTTCATGCCGCCAACCTCCGGCCGCGCGACGATCGCGGGATTCGACGTTTTTGAACAATCGCTGCAAGCTCGAGCACATCTCGGTTACATGCCAGAAAACGTGCCGCTCTACAGCGACATGCGCGTAACAGAGTACCTGCGTTACCGCGCGGCGCTTAAGGGTGTCCAGCATCGTCGCATCACCGAGCGTGTTGGCGACGTAAAAGAACTTTGTGGTCTCAAGAGCGTAGAGAACAAGCTGATCGGAGCCCTATCCAAGGGATACCGGCAGAGGGTGGGACTCGCGGACGCGCTGCTCGCTGAACCGGACCTGCTCATTCTGGATGAGCCGACAATCGGCCTCGATCCAAACCAAATCCGGCAGGTGCGCGAGCTAATTAAGAACCTGGGCGAGCAGCATACTATTTTGCTTTCGACGCACATCCTACCCGAGGTGGAGATGACATGTAGCCGCGTGATCATCATTCACAAAGGAAGAATCGAGGCATGCGATACTCCGGGAAATTTACTGGGAAAAATCAGGCAGGCCGGCGGTGTTATTCTTGAAGCAAAGGTGGGAATGGATAACGGCGCGGACGAGCTAAAGAAGATTTCAGGTGTGCGAGAAGTAATCACCGATGGGGAGGATGATTGGAAGAGATTTTCCCTGCGGGTGGAATCAGGAGTCGATGTGCGCGAAGAGATTTTTCGTCTCGCCACCGAGCGCCACTGGGCCGTGCGCGAGCTGACTCAACGCCGGGCGACGCTCGAGGATGTGTTCGTGGAAATCACGCACTCAGACCAGGCCTAGCGATGGAGTGATGGAGTAACGGAGTATTGGAGTAATGAGCCACTACGAAATGGACCTTCGGAATAAGAATCGGGGCTACATGAAATTGGTTGTCTGGCAAAAGGCCATGCAACTATTTGAGCTGATTTGGAAGACTCTCTTCATCGAAACGAAAGTTGATTTCAAGCTTCAATCGCAGTTGGCTGATGCGGCCCAATCCGTCGCTGCAAACATCTCGGAGGGATATGGGCGGCGCTCGCTCAATGAATACATTCAATTTCTTTACTACGCACTTGGATCGACGGCCGAGACGATGACTCGTGCAATCGGTTTGAAGCAAACAAACCAGATTCCCGACGAACGTTTTCACGATTTCGATCTGCCGCATTATGAAGTCGAAAACAGGCTTTTGAGTTTAATCGACAAGTTGGAACAAAAACGCGATGACGAGGATTGGATCGCGCGTATCGCGGAGGATTCTGAGGAACACTCCATTACTCCAACACTCCACCACTCCATTACTCCGCTTCAACGTCATGCGTAAATTCTACGCTCTCCTTTCGCGCGAAGTACGCGGCTATTTCCATTCTCCGATCGCCTACATCGTGCTCATCTTTTTCCTGATAGTCAACGGAATCGATTTCTATTTCCAGATCTCCTTTATGAACCAGCGCCAGGTGCAGTATACGGTGCAGGAGGCATTTTTTAACTCAGTCTTCTTCTGGTTTGCCTTTGTTCTAATTTTTCCGCTCATCACGATGCGTCTGTTTGCTGAAGAATTTAAGCTCGGCACGATTGAGCCACTGACGACTGTCCCGGTGCGTGACTGGCAGGTAGTACTTGCGAAATTTTTTGGCGCGCTGGTTTTCTACGTGATTCTCTGGATCCCGACGCTGCTTTACTTTGCCATCTTCCTTAAGGTCGCCAACGAGCCGGCTGCCCATTCTGCCGGGGCATATGCCGGGTCTTATCTGATGCTCTTGTTACTCGGAATGTTTTATCTCTCGATCGGTTGTCTAACATCCGTTCTAACCCGAAACCAGATCATCGCGGCGGTCATCTCTTTTTGCGCAATTACACTGCTTTTTTTCCTCGGTCTGGTTCAGTTCATTCTGCTCGATGTAAGCTCCGAAACGCGCGATCTGCTGGGGTACTTCTCTCGATCGGTTGTCTAACATCCGTTCTAACCCGAAACCAGATCATCGCGGCGGTCATCTCTTTTTGCGCAATTACACTGCTTTTTTTCCTCGGTCTGGTTCAGTTCATTCTGCTCGATGTGAGCTCCGAAACGCGCGACCTGCTGGGGTACTTCTCTGCGATCGAACATATGGGGACGTTCTCGCGTGGAGTGATCGATACACGGCCAATCATTCTCTACGTGAGCATGACCATCGTGATGCTGGTGCTCACGCACCACGCATTTCAATCCCGCAAATGGAGGCTTTGAGCGATGGCTGAGAAAACAAACGCGCGCCAAACACGTCCCCGGAAAAAAATTCGACGGGTTCGAATCGGTTTCAACGTTCTCGCGCAAATTGTGCTCGTCTTATTTCTCGTCGCGATGGTGAACTCGATCGCCTTTAAACACTATGCTCGCTGGGATTTTTCCCGCGATCAAAAATATGCGCTCTCAGATAAGACGAAGCGTTTCCTCGATACACTCAAGGGCAAGATGCGTATCACGGTTTTCTTTCCGCCTAGCACGCCGATTGCCACGGATGTTCAGAATTTGCTGACGGAATATCAGTATGCCGGTAAAGGAAAAGTCGATATTGAGCACATTGATCCCGAGCGCAATCTTTCCCGGGCAAAGGAGTTGTTCGACAAATACAAGGTCGTTACCGACGAGCCGCTTCTGGTAGTCGATTACGAAGGACGTAACAAGACGGTCAAGGCGTCCGAGATGGCTGACATCGACCAGAGCGGAATGGCCTTAGGTGAAGGCCCTCGCGTCGCCGCGTTCAAAGGCGAACAAGCCATCACCAGCGCAATGATCGATCTTGTGGAGGGTAAAAAGAAGACTCTTGGTTACGTCCTCGGTCACAAGGAACCACCACTCACGGAAAGCAGCGCTATCTCCGTCCTCAAGACGTTCATCGAAAACGAAAACATCCAGTTCAAAGAACTGAATCTTCTCGATCTGGATGCGATTCCCGAAGACGTAAAAACCGTGATGATAATTGGGCCGCAGTACGATTTTTCGGACCGCGAAATGAGATTGCTGCGCAACTTCTGGGACAAGCAGGGGCGGATCTTGCTTCTCCTCGATCCGGCAGCGAAAACGCCAAAGTTAGACGCGTTTGTCAGCGAGCTGGGCGTAAAGGTGAATGACGACAGATTGATGGTTTTTCTGCGAACCGGGATCCAGGAACTGGCACTGACACGAGATGTTCAAGCGCGTTTCCTGGGCGACAGCCCGATTACCAGACGACTAGCCGATGTACGGGCGCTCTTTTTAGGTGGCACTTCCTCGCTCACGCTCGAGCCGGATCGCGCCCGCGCTGCCAACATCCGGATCGAACCGCTAATTCAGGCGGAAAAGGGCTATTTTGCCGAGACTGATTATAACACAGACAATCAGGCGAAATTCCAGGCTGATGCGAAACGGGACGACAAGACGCCAATAACAATAGGGGCAGCCATCGAAAAAGGGGGTAGCGCCGACGAACGGGTACAGTTGAACTCATCGCGCCTGGTAGTCGTCAGCAATTCCACGTTTGTTCAGGACAACGCAATCACGCAAGATCAGCAGGGACTCGATTTCATGTCCGGCAGTGTGAACTGGCTGCTGAGCCGGGAACAGCTGATTGGTATTGCACCAAAAGTTTCTAAACCTCTCACCTTCAGTCTGAATGCCGACGCGTTAGCTCGCCTGCGCTGGATCGTTCTCATTTTCATGCCGTTGATCCCCGCAGTGATCGGAACGGTGGTTTGGTGGCAACGGCGCGTGTAAGCCTTTGTTATCATGTTGAGCGAAGCGAAACGTCTGTGGCTATTGTTCGGCTGCGCCGCAAGGAGAATGATCCGAGATTCTTCGCTTCGCTCTGAATGACAAGAATCGAATCATGAATTGGAGAACTACGCTAATTCTCGCTGTCGTTGTGCTCGGTGTGTTCGCCTACCTCAGGTTCTTTGAGATGAAACAGCCCAGCACCGGAGAAGCGAGACGGCAGGCGCAAAACGTGGTGAATTTCGATCGAAATAAGATCGATGGGGTGGTCATTCAAAATGGCGATGAAAAGATAGAAATTCGACGCCACGACAACAAATGGCGGCTCGAAACGCCATTCAAGGATCAGGCAGATGGTGCCTTGGTCGAAAATTTGCTGTCGGACTTGGAGAGCTGGCAGAAAGAGGGAACAATTCCGGCGAAAGATATCGACGCCGATAAGAGCAAGCTGAATGAATACGGCCTGAACCGGCCAAAGCTTAAGCTAAAATTGATCGGCTCTGAGAGACCACCGGAAATCTTGTTCGGAAAGGACGCTGCGTTGGAAGGCCGGATGTATATCCGCTTTGAGAATTCCAAGGAAACGTTCCTCGCCAAACAATCGGTCAAGAAGGACATCGACAAAAAGGCAGAAGAATTCCGCGACAAGAAATTAACTGATCTGACCACTGCGCAGGTGCACCGCACGGCGTTAAAGACGCCTGCTGGTGAAATGGAGTTGGAGAAGAAGGGCGATCATTGGGATATCGTAAAACCGCTTCGCGCACGGGCGGATGACGAGAAAGTCGGCGATTTGATTGCGCAAGTCACAACAGCGCGCATTCAACAATTTGTGACCGGCGATCACGGCGACTTGCGACCTTACGGCCTGGCCGAGCCACGCGGGGCGATTACGTTATTTAGCCAGGAAGGAAAAAAGGACCAAAAGGTTGAGATCGCTGAATCGATTAAAGTCTTTGGCCAGGAGGACAAAGGTCAAATGCTGCAAATCGGCAGCGTGCCTGAGAAGGAAAAGGATCAGGTATATGTCCGGTTTGCTCCTCGCGGGGCCGTTTACACGGTGCCCAGGAAAATTGAAGAGGTCCTCAACATTAAGCCAGCCGATCTACGCGACTATCATTTGGTCCGGATTGACACAAACGTTCTCGATCGGATCACGATCGATGTTCCAGGTAAAGGTAAGACTGTTCTTGCGCGCAAGGATGGAAATTGGACCATCGCCAGCCGAAATAATGCGCCGGCAGATTCGGGCACCGTCCGACGCTTAATTGATACGTTGCAAAACCAGCGAGTGACAAAGTTCGTGGAAGACGTCGCTTCGAATCTGCCAAAATACGGTCTGGACAAACCGCATCTGCAATTAACGTTCAGCTCGTTCGCGTCGGAGAACACTGCCGAGACTAAAGCAGGTGAGCAGCCGTTTGCTACACTTGCCTTTGGAAAGGAAGACGGAGACAATGTTTACGCGCGACTTACCGATGAGCCGTTTGTCGTGGCAGTACGTCGTGGTTTGCTGGACCAGATCTCAGCCGAACCTTTGCAATGGCAGGCGTTATCGATTTTTAAGTTTAAACCTGACGAGATTCATCGCCTGAGCATAACGACGGACAAAGAGCTGTCGCTGGAACGCGGCGAAAATAACCAGTGGCATTGGCTAAAAGGCAGTGGTGAGGTTGATAGAACAAATGTGCAGTCGCTACTCAACACGTTATCGACCTTGCATGCAGTGCGTTGGCTCGGAGCAACCAAGCCTCAAGATGGTTTCGAAAAGCCGCAGCTGACTCTTGCATTCACAACTTCGCGTGACAATAAGGCATCACACAAGTTGATCATCGGCGCTCCGGCCAGCGACGGAACATGGTGCGCTCATGTAGACGGCCGCGAAGGTACATTTGTGATTAGCAATTCGGATTTGAATAACTTGAGGGTACCTCTTGTGGCACAACCGTTGCCCATGCCAAGTCCGACACCGAGCGTTACGCCGTGATCCTGTAAGGAGCTTCGCTGTCAGAGACTCTGCGCGGTGTAAATCGTTACGATGCCGTAACTCAAGGGCTGAAGCGTCGCGTGCTGAAAGCCGCTGGCTTCGATTAAATCGATCATTGCACAGCCACCGGGAAATACTTCGATCGAATCCCCCAGGTAGTCGTAGGCACTTTTCCTTCTAGTCAAAAAAGAGCCCAGCATTGGCAGGCAGCGATGCAAATAGAAACGATAGACGGTACGCACAATCGATATTGTTGGCAGCGAGAACTCAAGCACTAACAAATGGCCGTCTCGCCTAAGCACGCGCGCCATCTCAGCAAGTGCGCCTCTCCAATTCTCCATGTTACGCAACCCGAAGGCGATGGTAACGCAATCAAAGGAATCATTGGGGAATGGCAGCTTCATCGCATCTGCGAGGATGGTTTGGCGCACCCCCTTCCTCTGCGCCAGTTCCAGCATTTCAGGCAGGAAATCCACGCCCGTGACTTCTGCATCCGGCAGCTTCTTCTGCAGCGCAAGCGCCAAATCTCCTGTGCCAGTGGCAAGGTCGAGAATTTTGCCCGGCCGCCAGTTTGCGACCGTGTTGGCAGCACGTTTTCGCCAATAAAAATCGATCCCGCAGCTAAGGGTGTGATTAGCCAGATCATACCGTCTGGCAATGCCGCCAAACATTTGCCGAACTCGTGCAGGCTCTGTTGCGGTACCGGATTTTGTCATTTTGAAGGTGGATAAAACGTCAGCTCACATTCTATGATAGCTCACTTCTTGTTTACCACATGGATGTAACTAATGCGCGAGAGAGCCACGAGTCAGAAATATTAGGCATAAAGTTTGTTATAAAAAAGGATTGCCAATGCGACGAACCCGGCTATGTCACAAGCATGGACATATCTGTTAAAGCTTTAGAAGAAGCAGTTTCAATACGCCGGCAAATTGACAATCTGGAAAGCCGTCTTTCCTCAATCCTGAGAGGTGCGCCGGCCAGACCCACAACAGCTGCCAGACCCACAACAGCCGCCAAACCCACAACAGCCCGTACGCAGGCCGGACGTTACTTTTCGCCTTCGACCCGAGCGAAGCTTGCAGCCGCAGCTAAGGCCCGTTGGGCGAGATTAAAGGGCGGGACGAAACCAGCTCCTACCCCTACCAAGAAGAAAGGCGCATTGACGCCTGCTGGTCGAAGAAAGCTCTCCGAGCTGATGAAGGCCCGCTGGGCGGCAAGAAGAAAGACCGGAGGAACGAAGGCAGCGCCTTCAGCGAAAAAAGGTGGACTCACACCTGCCGGACGAAAAAGGCTCTCGCAGTTAATGAAGGCTCGCTGGGCGGCGCGACGGAGAGCTGCGGGACGCAAGTAGTAGATCAATACAACCGGAATCCGCAGCTTACCGATAGTCTTCGCTTCCAAATAGGTTGCGGAGTTAAGCTGCTCGCGAGAGGACTCGAACCTCCACGGGTTTCCCCATACGGTCCTGAGCCGTACGCGTCTGCCAATTCCGCCACGCGAGCAAAACCGGTGGCCCTTACAATGCGCGCGTGCCAGTCGCCTGCAAGGCCAAACCGGGGCAATGCAAACGACGAAGGCTGGATAGTCAGAAGTTAGCCCGAACGCTTCTTCCGTGCGCGAACTTCCAATTGGTGTGCCTTGCGTACCTCGCCAAGGGAGCGCAAAAGGTCGGCATAATTGGATACAACGATCTCGTAATCTTTTAACGGTTTATCCTTCACCTGCTCCCACATTTTGAGAGAAGCCTGATAAAGCTCTGCTGCTTTGGCATAATCGCCGCGCGAATGATAGACGACCGCCAGATTGCATTTTGACTGCGCAATGTCGGCAAGCGGAGGTGGGTTTAAATTCTCGCGAATGGCCAGCGCGCGAAGATGTATTTTCTCTGCTTCAGTAAAACGACGTTCATTGGTGTAAAACACAGCGAGGTTATTCAGCACTGACGCCACATCGGCATGGTCCGGCCCGAGTTGTTTCTCGTAAATGTGCAATGCGCGCAAGTAGCACGGTTCAGCTGCCTTTTGTCGTCCCGACTTGCGCAAAATCAGAGCAACATTGTTTAACATGGTGCCGAGATCCGAATAATGAATATCTTCGATTTCGGCACCGGCGGCGATTGCTTTCTGATAGAAATTAATGGCCTCTTCGGACTGGCCAAGACTATCGCACAGAAATGCAAGACGCCTCGCGGAACGGTAGATGGCACGCTGGTCTGGCGGGTTTACCTTTTCGAGAATCGTATGCGCCTTGAGCAAATATCCTTTGGCCGCCGCGCGATCTCCCTTTTGATCGAGAAGCTGTCCTAGCTTCTCAAAACTGGTCGCCAGCGAAAGGTCGGTGCCGCTAAAGGCGCGCTTGGCGATTTCGAGCGCTGTTTCGGCAACGCGAATCGCCTGGGGCAACCGGTTTGTAGCGCGCAGCATATCGAGTTTGTCGTTAAGGATCGTCCAAAGCTGTTCTTCACCTTTCATTACTCATCACCAACCCTCGCTTATTTGGGTAACCAACCGGGTGGCGAGGTCCTCAGTCGCAAGGGGCAAAGCTTGACGCTCATCGCTAGTCACGTCGCTGCTCACAAAGAAGGTGGTCGTTCCGATCACATCGTTCGGCGGCACCAGTTGTTTGCCGTCCCGTCCAGTTAACGAGTACTTTACGACTAGCCAGAGACTAAATTCGGTCGTGGCCAGGACGTTGCCACGCACCGAGCGCGCCGGTGCTCGAGTGATCCGGGCTATTTCAGCTGACAGAGTAGCATCCGCTTTGTCCCCATTTGTAATCTGGAACGTCCCGTCTTGTTGTAACTGCTTGATCACAGTATCGGTAACCAACACTTCGATCCGAGGGACGAGTGTGCGATTCTTAAAAGTCGGTACTGCGATCGTGTGAACATCGCGAAGATAATATGGCTTTACTGGACCAATGTGATAGCCAAGGCAACCACCCAGGGCGAAGCAGAATAGGGTGGGAAATAAGGCTTTCAAGGCGCCGGGGAGGCGGACGCTCCGGGAGAAGCCGATGCCTCGGACGTGGGCAACGTACTGGAGCTTGTGCTTGTACCCGGCGGAGCCAGTAGTGGGTCAGGTGCGGTTGTGGTATCAGGAGCAAGCGAAGCTGGTGGCGGAAGCGAATTATCGCCCTCCGACGTCGGCAACGGTGCTTCGTTATTTGCCGGACCTGGTTTCGCCGACCCGCTTTCGGCAGTTCGCGCGCCGTGCATGTCACTCTTTTTCTTGCTGGCCTGACCCATAGGAAGCGCCGGCTGAAGCGCCGCATCTCCAAATTTTGCGCGTAGTTGATCAATCCGTTTCTTTGCCTCGTTGCTTTCCTGAGAACCTGGCTGCTGGCGAATCACCTCGTTGTAGTAGATAACCGCGGCGCGATAATATTTCTGCTTATCGTAGAATTTTGCGACCTTGTATGAGTTAGCTGTTTGCTTGTGCTCGAGAATTTCGAGGTTAGCGCGCGCTTGGGCTGCTTTCTCGCTCTTAGGATAATGGAAGAGGAAATCTTCAAACGCAGTCTTGGCGTTGACGGCGGCCGCGGCGTCCTTTGTGCCTAATTGCGCAGCTGTAAACCAAATGTAGCCGATCTGGTATTGAGCATCCACGGCGATAGGCTCGTTAGGAAACTTGTCCACAACAGCCTGGTATGCCTGAATGGCTGCGTCATTGGCGCCTTGTTTCTCCCGAGCCAGACCGATATCGAATTGCGCCCGGGCGGTATATTTTCCGTAGGGCGCAGTTCGGACCACGTTGGCGAAAACAGTTACAGCACGATCCAATGCCGAGGCAACCGGAATGCCAAGGAACTTCAACTTCTTCCCGTTAAGATAAATTTCACCGATTCGGAACTGCGACTCGATTGCTTCGTCGAAATGCGGACTGCCGGGATATTTTTCGACTAACTGCGAAAATGAATCCGCCGCCGCAAAAAAAAGATGCTCTTGTTCCTGTAATTGAGCGGCACGATAAAGCGCATTCGGGGCCACCTTGTCTTTGGGGTGGCGTTTGACGAGACTTTTGTAAGCTCTGATTGCGCGCTTGGTGTTGCCTTCTTTTTCGGCAGCCTGACCAATTTGGAACAGGTCCACAGCATCGCCGCTCAGTTCTTCTTCTACTCCGTCCGCGCCAACGTACTCCGGTTTTTTACCCGGTTTGAAGACAACAGAGGCCTTGCCGGATTCGGGCAAAAGAAATGCGGCAACGCCCAAAACTAGAAGCACACGAATAGCAAAATGCATGGGTGTGGCAGGGTAGTTGACTTATGCGCTCAGTCAAGTTTTGGAGGCCACCGTCGCAC
>Ga0209378_1002223_pt1 | contig 13514 bp, 9 predicted proteins | sample GraSoiAngelo_156_FD_186170 | JGI IMG/M metagenome (GOLD analysis project Ga0209378, IMG submission 186170) | Grasslands soil microbial communities from the Angelo Coastal Reserve, California, USA - 14_1009_13_40cm (SPAdes) (version 2) | ecosystem: Environmental > Terrestrial > Soil > Grasslands ... | reverse complement strand
TGACGGTTTTTAAAAGGATTTCACACCCTTCACCCTGAATAGAGAAAACGGGGAGGTTGGAGGGAACCGCATTCAGTATTTTTATGTAGTATTGGATGATCTGATCGATTACCATTGATTTTCAACATATTGGACGTGTATGGATTCTCCTGCAGCAGCGCAAACTGACCGTGCGGCCCGCAACGCACAGCGCCTGACAGTTGCGGAGCGCTCAGGAAGGTCTTCGGTGAAGCTCTCGATCTTCTGGCGATTGGCGTTGAGTTCGCTGGCCATCATCATCGTGGTGGCGGGAGTCAACTTCTACGCCTTGAGCCAGCTCCGACAACTCACCGCCCTGAGCACGGAACTGGTCTCCTACCACTACCCGTCCATCGACACGGCCAAGCGGCTCCTTGCCAACCTCTACACCCAGTTGGGGAGCGAGAAGAAGTACTTGGCGGTCCGCGACCTGGCGTTCGTGAGGGACTTCGCTCAAGAGGTCGACGAATTCCGCCAAATCCTGGCCACGCTACAGGAGCAGGAATCCGCGCCCGACGGCCAGAAATTGCTGAAGGAAGTTGATCGCCTGCACCAGGGATACCTGGATCTGTTCCGCGGGGAGGCGGATCGTCAGGCCAGGCCAACCGCAGGGTATGCAGGCCGGCGTGACGCCCTCATCGCCCGGATGACCGATGCCCTGGACGCGTACGTCAGCCTGCACGAGACCAGGGCGAACGCGCTCGTCATCGACTCCCGCACGCGGTCGGCCCGCGCCGAGATCATCACCCAGCAACTCGTCATCGCCGTCGTCCTCCTCGGATTGGGCCTGGCCGGGCTCGCGACCTACAGCATCATGCATCCGTTGCGCCGGGTGCAGGAGCACATCCGGCAGATCGGTCAAGGGACGTTCGGACGTTCCGTGAACGTCGAAGCCCCCAGCGACCTGCGCGAACTGGTCGACACGGTGAACTGGATGGGCAAGAAGCTCCAGGAACTGGACGATATGAAGGCCGAGTTCCTGGCCCACGTCTCCCACGAGCTGCGCACCCCGCTGGCTTCCATCCACATGGGCACGCAACTGCTGCTGGACGAGATTCCCGGCGCCTTGAGCCAGGAGCAGAGCGAGACCCTGCGGATCATCAAGGACAGCAGCGAGCGGCTGATCCGCCTGATCTCCACGCTGCTCGATCTCTCGAAGATGGAGGCCGGGATGATGGTCTATCAGATCGCACCCACCGACCTCCTGCGCCTGGCGGGAACGTCGGTGTCCAAAGTTCGGCTTCTGGCCGAAGGCAAACACATTCAGATCCTGACCGAGGCACCGTCCGACCGAGTGTGGGTGTCGGCTGACGGCGCCCGGATCGAACAGGTCCTGGACAACCTATTTTCGAATGCCCTCAAGTTCAGTCCGGAAGGCGCGACCGTAAAGCTCCGCCTGCACCCGGATGTCAAAGCCGGAGTGATCCACGTGTCAGTGGCGGACACGGGGCCCGGTATTCGACCCGAAGACTTGCCGCATATTTTTGAACGCTTCTACCAGGGACGTGCGTACGCGAAGAACACCTTGGCCGGCAGCGGTCTGGGGCTTGCGCTGGCCAAGAAAGTCGTCGAGGCGCATGGAGGGCGGATCTGGGTCGAAAGCGACTTGGGCAAAGGGACGACGGTCCACTTCACCCTGCCCCTGGCCCGGAAAGAAGGTCCCGCATGAACCCGACCACGCGAGTCTACCGCGGACTGGTGCTGGTGTTGCTGCTCACCGTGCACGCCTGCGCTTTCCTGCGAGGCGGTCCTTACTCTTCTTCACCCCTTTTCTTCCTTGATGCTCCGGAAGCCGCACGCAATCAGGCCCTCGCCCATGAGCAGGACCAGCTCCTCGACACCTGTCAGGAGACCCACACCTGCGACCGCGCGCACTACACCCGTGCGCTGCTGGCCCTCTACGAAAGCCAGGAAGTCGCCGCCCAACATTTCCAGGACGTCATCGAGGCGGCCCCGAAAAGTCACCTGGCCGAGTCGAGCCAGTTCTGGCTCGAGTTCCTGCACGATGCTCCAACCGCTCTCCTGCCGCGAGGCTCATTCGCCGAGGCCACCGATCGCCTGGTCCGCGACCTGCTGGAGTTGGAGACTTCGGCATCGCAGGTCATGCAACGTGAGGTCAAAGTACGGGACAAGAAGGTGGAAGAGTTAACGAAGCGACTCCAAGCCCTGAAGCAGATCGACAAGGAAATGAAGGAGATGACGCGACCCGGAAAGCCGCCTCTCAAGACCCCCCCGCCGGCCGACAAAGGCAATCACCCCTAAGGGCCCGATGGTGCAAGAACGCATCCTAGTCGTGGACGATGACGAGGCCCTGCTCCGGCTCCTCTCGATGCGGCTGTCGGCCAATGGCTTCGCCGTGACCACGTGCGCGACCGGCGAGGAGGCCCTCGCCCTCGCCAAGCGCGAGATGTTCGACTTGGCCCTCACCGACCTGCGCTTGCCGGACCGGGACGGGCTGTCGGTCCTGGAAGGGCTGAAGCTCATCCACCCGGATCTGCCAGTCCTGCTCCTCACCGCGCACGGCAGCATCCCCAACGCCGTCGAGGCCATGCAGAAGGGCGCCTTCGGTTACCTCACGAAGCCGTTCGACAATAAAGAGCTCGAGGCCACGCTTGAGAAGGCCCTCGCGCAGCAGCGGATGAGCCGCGAGATCCAGCGGCTCAAGCTGCTGGTCAAAGAGCTCTACGGCTTGGAGAACGTCGTCGCCCGAAGTCCCAAGATGCAGGTCCTGTTGGATCAAGTCGCCCGTGTCGCCGAGACCGACGCCACGATCTGCCTTCTGGGCGAGACCGGCACGGGCAAGGAAGTCATCGCCCGCGTCATCCACTGTAACAGCCGCCGGGCGCGGGGCCCCTTCATCGGGGTCAACTGCGGCGCGATCCCGGAAAGCCTCTTCGAGAGCGAACTCTTCGGCCACGTCAAGGGGGCCTTCACCGGCGCCCAGCACGCCAAGCGCGGGCTCGTCCAGAGCGCCCAGGGGGGGACGCTTTTCCTCGACGAGATCGCCGAGATGCCGCTGACTCTGCAGGTCAAGCTCCTGCGCGCCATCCAGGAGCGCGAAGTGCTGGAGGTGGGCGCCGAGCGCCCCAGCAAGGTGGACGTTCGCTTCATCACCTCGACCAACAAAGATCTGAGCGCAGCCGTCCGCGCCGGGACATTCCGCGAGGACCTCTTCTACCGAATTCAAGTCTTCCCGATCACGATGCCCCCGCTCCGCGAACGGCGGGACGACATCCCCTTCCTGGCCCAGCACTTCCTGCAACAAAGCGCCCGGCGGATGCAGAAAGAGATCCGGGGGTTTCTCCCCGAAGCCATGCAGAAACTGATGCTCCACTCCTGGCCCGGCAACATCCGCGAACTGGAAAATGTGGTCGAAAAGGCGGTCGTCCTCTCCAGCCAAGACATGATCACACCCGACCTGCTCCCGAGCGTCACCCAGGAGCCCACCGGGCAAGTCAAACCGCTGACGGCGGCCAGGGACGAGTTCGAGCAGAACTACCTGAAGGCGGTATTGCAGCTCACGGGCGGCAACATTTCACGCGCCGCCCAGATCGCGGGTCGCTACCGCGCCGACTTCTACAAGCTCCTCAAGAAGCACGGGCTCCACCCTGGAGACGCCAAGGAGGAGAAAGACACAGACTCGGCTGAATCGGCGTAAGGACCCGGCCTACCGCGTGAGCTTTCGATAGCGAATCCGGTGCGGACGATCCGCTTCCTTGCCGAGCCGCTTCCTCCGGTCGGCCTCGTACTCGCTGTAATTGCCTTCGAACCACACGACCTTGCTGTCCCCTTCAAACGCCAGGATATGGGTCGCGATGCGGTCCAGGAACCAGCGGTCGTGGCTGCTCGCCATACAGCAACCGCCGAACCGCTCGAGCCCTTCCTCCAGGGCCCGCAGGGTATTCACGTCCAGGTCGTTGGTCGGTTCGTCGAGCAGCAACAAATTGGCCCCTTCCTTGAGCATGCGTGCGAGGTGCACGCGGTTGCGCTCGCCGCCAGAGAGATCCTTCACCTTCTTCTGCTGATCGGGACCGGGAAAATTAAAGCGCCCGACATAGGCCCGAGAATTGACTTCAATTTTGCCGAGCGTGACGGTGTCTTTGCCGTCCGCGATCACTGCCCAGACCGTCTTGTTGCCATCCAGCACGCGGTCTTGGTCCACGTAGCCGATCTTGACCGACTCGCCGATCCTGATAGAGCCGGCGTCCGGCTGCTCCTTGCCGACGATCAGCTTGAACAGGGTGGTCTTGCCCGCGCCGTTCGGCCCGATCAGGCCGACGATCCCGCCCCGCGGCAGGTTGAAGCTCAGGTTCTCGAACAGCAGCTTGTCGCCGTAGGATTTGCCCAGATGCTTGCCTTCCACCACGAGGTCGCCGAGACGCGGACCGGGCGGGATGTAGATCTCCAGGTCTTCGGCCAGCTTGTCCTGCTGCTCGCCGAGCAGTTGCTCGTAGCGCGTGAGGCGGGCTTTGCCCTTGGCGTGCCGGCCCTTCGGCGACATGCGGATCCATTCCAGCTCGCGCTCCAGTGTCATGCGCCGCTTGGCGTCCGCCTTCTCCTCCTTCTCCAGACGCGCCTGTTTCTGCTCCAGCCACGAGGAGTAGTTCCCTTCGAAGGGCATGCCGTGCCCTCGGTCGAGCTCCAGGATCCAGCCGGCCACGTTGTCCAGGAAGTAGCGGTCATGGGTCACGGCGATGACGGTGCCCTTGTACTGCCGGAGGTGCTGCTCCAGCCATTGGACCGACTCCGCATCGAGATGGTTGGTCGGCTCATCCAGCAACAGGATGTCGGGCTCCTGGATCAGCAGCCGGCAGAGCGCGACGCGGCGCTTCTCCCCACCCGACAGCACGTCCACCTGGGTATCAGGCGGCGGGCACCGGAGGGCGTCCATGGCGATCTCGAGCTGGTTCTCGAGCTCCCAGCCGTTAACCGCCTCGATCTGTTCCTGCAGGCGGCTCTGCTTCTCCAGCAGCTTCTCCATCTCATCCGGCGAAAGCTCCTCGCCGAGCCGGTTGCTGACCGCCTCATACTCGCGTAACAGGTCGATGACGTCCCGCCGCCCCTCCTCGACGATGTCCTTGACGGTCTTCCCCGTGGCGAGCAGGGGCTCCTGCTCCAGCAGCCCGACGCTATAGCCTTTTGCGAACGTGACCTCTCCGAGGTAGTCCTTGTCCACGCCCGCGATGATGCGCAGCAGCGTGCTCTTCCCCGATCCATTCAACCCGAGGACGCCGATCTTGGCCCCGTAATAGAAGGACAGGTAGATATCCTTGAGCACCTGCTTCTTGGGCGGGTGCACGCGGCCCACGCCGATGAGGGAAAAGATGATTTGCTTGTCAGACGGGCTCATAGTTTGAGGAGAAGCAGCCTTTGTGGGACACTGAGTAGCATTTAACACCCCATCACTGATTTATTCCAGCCTCTTCCGTCAAATCTTACCAGTGCCCGGTTTTGTAGATAATGCTTTATGGTACTTTAAGGTGCGGCGGCGGCTTGAAGCAGGGGAGACGAGAATGATCCTTCGAATTGTCGGGATGATGGCGCTAGCCAGCGTGCTCGCAGGATGTGCCTCGTTGGTCCAGACGGCCATAAGCAACGGCATCAATGTCGGCCGGACGCTCCCCGCCGACCGCTCTTTGTACAACGTTCTGGATGATTTGAGCATCAAGAACACAATCAACAACGCCTTACTCGACGAAGCGCTCCTACTGGACATCAACACCGATGTCTATCAAGGCATGGTGATGCTGACGGGGTCCGTCAGGGACGCGGCGACCCGGCAGAAGGCAGAAGATCTGACCCGCAAGGTCGACGGCGTCCGGGAGCTTTACAATGAGATCAAGGTCACGGATAAGAGTTGGTTGAAGTCACTCCCCAAGGACACGTGGATCGAGAACACGCTGGGGGCCCGAATGGTGTTAGCGCCGGGTGTGCGTGCGGTCAACTACCAACTGCGAGTGGCGAACGGTGTCGTCTACATCTTGGGCATAGCCAAAAGCCGGGCCGAACTCGATCGGGTGATCGCACTCGCCCGCACGAGCGGCGCGCACCAGATCGTTAGCCACGTGTTCCTCTCGGAAGCCATCGTTCTGGACGTGGACGGGATGAAAGCCCAGCCCAATGGGAAGAGGGCTAAGAAAAAACCGGTTCCCCCCTGAGCATATCCCCAGACTGTTGCTCCCTGAATATCCTCACGGTTCGCCTTCGACTGTCAACGGCATTTTGATGCCCGGTTGCAGACCCGTCGGCCTGTGCCATGCGTGGTGAGCAAGGGGTTATTCGGGCGGCCCAGGCCCTACATAGGATTGGACCGGTTTCCAGAGGGCAGGTCCCTAGAAGTCACGCCACGATACGATCCGGCTCCAGGCCGAGTGCGCGGGCGTGCCACACACCTGAACCAACACACCAATGCTGGTTTGGTAGAAGCCGGTGACCCGACTGACGCACCCTGAACTGCTGGACGTTCCGGCCGCTCCGGTTCCCTGCGCGCCGATCTGGACAGACAACTGGGAAGGTAAGCCCTTGCCAAGCGAGATGGATTTGCTCGCAAGGGCGTTACTACCGGGCAGCGCAGTCCCGAAAGTCGATGTGGGATAGGGTCCGCCGGTCAGATAATACACCGCATAGAGCTGCGCTGTCCCCGAGGCTATTCCCGAGGCCTGACTGGTAACAGTAGTTGGGACGAAGGTCGTGAAGAACACGGTCCCGCCGAGCAGCGTGGCCGAGGCGAGGTTCCGTTCCCCTGCGGTCAAGGCGCTTCGCCGCGGCGTTTGAAGCGGAGCGGTCGGGTCGTTGAAGGTTGTGAACCAGCCGTCCCCATTCTGGACGTTGTTGACGAGGCTTCCGCCGCCGGCACTAAACCCGATGGTAAAGCTGGACGTGCTGCCTGTCGTGCTCACGTTCGTGTCCGTCGCGCAACTGGAACAGGTCACGACGTTGGAAGCATTGAAGAGGTTGTTGCGTTCAACGCTCTGGTCTGTACATGCGCTGGAGACAATGCAATCCTTCACCCCGAAGAAGTGCTGGATGTCCACGTTGCATTTGTCGATGGTGGCCTGGATTGGCACGGTGCATTTGTCGGTGGTGGTATAGTACCGGCCGGTCCCAAAGAAGAGCCAGACATTGTTGGTATCATCCTGCGTCAGAACAGGCGCTGCTGTGATTGGCCCGACCTTGCACGGTGACGCGGTGGTACAGGTCGTGGCCGGTGGCGAGGTATAGGCGAACGCGCTGAGCACCTTGGTGGGAGCTCGACTTGTGGAGAAGATTCCCCAGTTATCCGGATTGGTGTCGCCTCCGTTCGTGGTCAGGCGCCACATCGCGCCTCTCCACACCACGCCAGGACTTGGGTCTGGCCCTGTACAGGGACCAAAGGTGTTAGGACTGACGAGCGGCGTGCGAACATTGCAGATGACGCTCCCGGCGTAGATCACATCCACCCGGAAATCGAGGTCGACATCCAGCGTGACCGCATCGGCCATGAAGGCCCCGGCCTGGCCGGTCGAAAAGGCTCGGACAGCGCCGCTCCCACCGCTTGTGTTGGCCGCAATACAGGGTGGTGAAGGGGTCGAACACGTAAAGTCTCCTGCTTTGCCGCTTGTTTTATTAATAGCACTGTAGGCCGGCCCCAGCTTCAGGTCCACTACGAAGAACTGCGCGGTCTGGGTGCTGAAGGCATCATAGTGGGTGGGGCCTGTGCCGAAGACCACGAACCATCGCTCGTTCGTGCCGGACGTCTTAGCGTCGGTCGAGGGGTTGACCCGCACGATTCCCGGATCGGCCGTGGTCAGCCCCAGATTCTGATCCCGGAAGACCCACAGCAGCCTCGGCTCCTTTTCCGGGTTCGTGATGTCCAGCACGAAATACGAGGAGAGGAACACCCGGTCCGTGATGGTCTCATTATTATTGAAATCCGCGTGCACCACCCGAGGCGTGCCCTTGCCAGAGGTGCAGTTGGTGCAACTCCCGCCGAGCCGGAAGCCCCCGATGAGGATCGTGCCCCAGCCGCCGGGGTGATCGGCGTCCGCCGGAAAGATCCGCACGTCCGTCACCTTCGGCGTCAGGTCCACGTAATACACATGGCCATAGTCGGTCGCCGTCAACCAACGGAGTTGGGGCAAGAGGTCCTGCGGAATGAAGCTCCAGAGCTCCGCACCCAGCGGTGGGGCATCGGAGCGGAAACTGTAGGTCGTGACACTGCTGTCGCAGGGCAAGGCCGCACAATCGGTAGACGTGCCGAGCTTCTTCGGGGTGGACGTGAACCGTGCCTGCACGATGGGGCCGGTGCCATCAATCTGCCTGTCGTCATTACTGAAGAAGCCCCCGTTGAACGCGTGGAGCATGCCGTCGTTGGCACCCACGTAGGCCACTTGCCGGCGGTCCTTGTACCGCTGGAAGAATGAGGCGTAGGTCTGATCGCCGTAGATGACATCATAACGCGTACTCGGCGCTCCGACGACCACCGGGGTGGCATTGACCATGTCCCCCAGCCTCCACTGAGCCTGCACAATGCCGCCGTTGTCGTTCAGCACATTAATCTTGCGGTCTCGCAGACCGGTACCATTACAGGTCGTTCCCGGGCAACCACGGATCCAGTTGATGATGTTGGTTGCCTCGTTCTGCGCGCAGGTCTTCCGGGTGAGGCCGAGACAGCCAGTCAGATTGGGATCGGCAGTAATATCATCGGGAGTGATGGCATCTGCATTTGTGCTGTTGCAGTACAGAACGGCATTGCCGCCCAGATAGGGGCACAGCCTAGATAAAACGAAAGGAGTGGAGCGGAACTCGATCCTCTCGCTACTGCCGACGAGGCCGTCGTTGTCGAAGTCCGCCCAGGTCAGAATGCGCCGGCAGGTGGTTCCTCCTTGTGACATATTGCCTGAGATAGGCCATGTTGAAGAACCCTCACAGGTGGCCTCGGGGCTAAGCAGGGCCAGCCGCCGCCCGCCTTCCCAAATAGGCTGCACATTGCTCACGCCGGGCGCACTCAAGGCCACGGTCTGGAAGGGGGTCGTCGTGTCGGCGATGCCGTCACCAGCCACGCTTCCAGGAGCCGACCCGTCATCCTTGAAGCGATCCACCACGACTTTATTAAAATTGGGACTAGCGGGGTTCGTTTCGAGGCGGAATTTAACGATGCAGTCATGAGTGAGCACTAGCTTGCCGTCAGGAGGACCCGTGCAGCCCGAGGCGGAATAGTCTTCGCGGAGGTTCCCGAACTGGTCAATGAACAGCCCCTGCATGAGCCCTGTCCAACACACCTCATTTGGGTTGTTGGGTCCGCAATTCACGGACGGAGGCGCGAAGAAAAACGCCTGGAAGATCGCGCCCTCTCCCGTGAACGACGACGCGAGCACCGAGGGCGAATTGGTGGCGGAGGGCGGGGAGGAGGTGTAATCCGTCATGGAGACGGCGGCCACAGGAGAGGGCAGCATCAAGGCCATTCCGGTCAGCCCGACGAACGCCATCGCCGGGAGGAAGACCCCCGTTGCCGCTTTGCCCGTTGTCATCCATGTCCGCTTCATGATCGTATCCTCCCCTGTTCCGGTTCTCATTGCAGTGGGTTACAAACTTTGGCCCGTCATCCTTTCATAGGCTTCCTTAATCGTCGGCACCTCGATCACCCTCACGTTGAGGCCTTCGGCCAGAGAGCGTAGATCCCAGTCTGGGGTGCGAGTTTGCCCTGGCGGGATCAAGATGATGGTGAAGCCTGCCGACGCTGCCAAGAGAAGTTTTTCAGGGAGCCTTCCAACGGCTGATATTCGGCCATCAGGATCGACGTTCCCGGTGATGACAACGCCAGGTAAGAGCGCGTCACCCCGTCTGGCAACCACCATCGCGATAGCTAAAGCGGCACTGGCACTCGGTCCATTCATTGTGGAGCCGGGACTGACCCCTTTGAGCGTCACTTGCCAAGTCCGTGGATCCTCCCCGACGGCCCTAGAGGCAGCCAGGGCCGCCTTTTGCGCCGCCTCCTTCCAATCCGCACTGAACACTCTCCCCTTGAATGCTCCCAAACCTCTGGCCCCCTCATTAAAGAGGACCTCTGGTCCTGCTGGTTGCCACAGGTGAACGACTTGGATGACCACGTACGAAGGGACTCTGATCGGCTTGTCCTCGGGGCTGGCGACTAAAAGTATGGGAATCGTAGTGAGGTAGAATGAGTCGGATGCCACGACGACAGGTCCGCTGCTGAGCAACGCTATAGCTAACGACGGAAGGATACGGGCAACGAACGGTTTAATCCTCATTCTACCTACTACTTCAGGGCATAAGTGCTTACAAGTCGACCTGCCCCTTAAACTGATCCAGATTGAATGTCAAGAAAATTCATCGGAAAGGTTGACTGTTGCCATCTTTTCAGCCACTTTGCTCGTTAGGGTATTTTCCTTCCCTAGGTTCCGGTGTTTACCAGTTTGCGCCCCGGTGTCCGTCAACTTAGCCTGAGAACTGTCGTGCACCACACGAAGGCTTTTTCCGGAAGTAATCAGGATGAAAATCCTAAGCACGGAGGCGTCGTTATCAGATGTATGACATGGGAGTAGTGGATTTGGTCCTGTTCATTATCGGAGGCGTCTTGGTTTTCGTACCAGTGACTCTGGCTGTAAGCGTCTTGTGGGGTGCACCAAAAAGCAGCCCGTGAAAGACCTGAAACGTGCATACCGAACCGTTGATACGCCATTAAAGCGGCCTACTTCTGGCGACACGGCACCGCAACCACTGGTTGCTCCGGCGACCTTCGTGGTTCCTATCCATTCCCTGGCTTCATCCTGACCGATAACTCCCCCTATTCCCATACCTCGTTAGAGGTATTTCTCCCTCGCAACTCAGGTTTCTCCTGACTTGGCTATCGACCCAACCTATGTAACGCTAGCGTTAGCAGAGGCGGGAGCAAATCCCCTACAGTCGGCCACGAAACCCACAGATCGCCAGGCGAACAAGACCAAGCTCTTCATCATCCTGCTGAAGCTGTTCGAAGGACAACACCGTGTGGCCCCTTAATCCAGATGCGACCTGCTTTCGCAGCACGCACGCGAACCGGCTCGCGCCGCCGACGTTCGTAGGCCATCAGAAGGATGATGGTCCAGGATTACAAGAGCCGCTCGCTGTAGAAGGTCGTGTGATGACGAGGGCTAGTGTCGCTCGACAGCACTCCTATGTACTCCGAGAGTCTGTCTTTAGTGTGACATCCGGTTCGTATGATATTTACTCACATCCAGACGGTCGCACCCTCTATATTTACTACATCATTCCTCAAGATCAGCAGTACTGGTGGATTTTGAATGGGCCTCGTAGTCTTTCCATGACAGGCAACACTATCGATGAACTTGCGAAGCTTCTGGAAAGCCTCTCCTATGAGGCTGGCCTGCCCCCGGTTCTTGAACCATCCTCCGTGTTAGTCACCTCTTGACGACCACGAACGCCGCGTCCGCCTCACTGTGACTCGTCCGCGGACCATTCAATCAGCACGATTTCTGGTGGGCAATTCCAGCGGACAGGCAGAAAGGACCATCCCAGCCCCCGATTGACGTACATCCAGTGACCGTTCTGGCTGTAGGGACCCTCCGCCCGCCCCTTGCACCCGTACGGCAACCAAAACGGACGCATGGACGGGAATTGCCATTGCCCTCCGTGGCTATGGCCGCAAAGCACCAAGTCCACAGCGTGGCTCGGCTCGAGCAAGTTGAGCACGTTGGGGGCATGGGCGAGCAGAACTGTGAAACGACCCTCGACCCGAGGCGGAATGCAGCGGACATCGGCACGGTGTGTCGACGGGTCATCGAGGCCGATGATCCCCAACTCACCACTAACCATGGGGATGTAGATTACTTGGTTGATGAGCAAATGCAACTTGTGCCGGTCGGCGAGTTCCGCAAACTGACCGATTGGCACGCCACTGAAATGATCGTGGTTGCCGAGAGTCAGAAAGACTGGCGCTATTTGTCGAAGGTTTGAGAGAAACCGAAAGAGAGCAGGGATTCCCCGAGGAGTTTCCAGCAAGTCACCCGTGATAAAAATCCACTCCGGGTGCAGATCCGAAATCTGACTGATGATGGCGTCATGCCGAGGCAGATATCGCTCGATGTGGAGGTCACTGAGCTGGACTGCTCGACGGCCAGCTAAGGGTGTATGGCAGCACCGAATGGGGGTGACAGCCGCTACATCAAGCCCATACTCCCAAGTTACAAGTCTGCTAAAAAATCGCTGGAGGGGAAGCGAGAGCTGGTGCACTAGCGCAAGTTGAACACGCCGATACCAGGGCAACCCGCGACCGTTCATGGCAACGTCACTCCGGTCAGGACTCTAAGTCCCGTACAGCCTCTCTCAGACGGCCGCACTGGCTACACTGCGCCAGCAGCCCAACGGACTTCGTGCTGAGCTCGGCCCGCAGGGTAAAGCGGTATGTTAGCTCCCCACAGAACGGACAGGGAACGCCATCCAAGTGCGTCCGTACATTTCTGACCTTCCCGATCAGAGGAGCCATCCGCCCCGGGGTCGATCGCGGAGGGTTCATGCCAACTCGCCAACGGTGAGAAGCGGCGAGTTCCGATGGGCCAGAATGACCGCGTCAACGTAATCGCCGCAGTTCAAACACTGCCACGCTGGCAATTGCAATTCCTCCGCCGGCATTTCCCAATCGGGGGCAACCCAGAACAGGGGCGGGATCTCCACCAAAAGTCCCTGGCAACGCATGCAGGTCATGGCTACGTCCACTCCAGGCTGGGCTTGTGCCAGTTATGAAGCAGTGTAAAGCGAAGAATGGTGACGGAGAATTAGGCAAGTCCTCTAATTCAAGTGGGAACAACCAGTGATACAAATAGCAGGAAGTTACCTGAGCGCAGGATGAGTGGCTGAGGAACACGGCTCCCAGCACCGCTGCACCCTGATCCCGACCTGCTAGACTCATCTGGTGGTGGAACTGGCATATCTTGAGGTAGATTTCAACCACCAGCGAAACCTTCAGATTAACCTGCTCGTTTCTTTCCTTATGTATGTCAATTAGTTGCTTTAGTGGCCTGATGGCCTGGCTCTTGCTCGCAGCTCTTGACACGGCTGACAAACCTCCCTGCCCAGCGACCTGGGACAGAGGAGTAATCTGCAAAACAGAAGGGAGGTGGAACGGTCTTCTGGCAGTCGAAGGTCCGTTATCACTGCGTCGGACGCGAATCGGTTTAAGTCAGTTCGTTGCCCTCATTTTACAAAAAGGGAGGTACATCATGAAGATCGGAAGACCTATATCTAAACGATTATTCGTTCTGGTCACACTCGCCGTGGGCGCGTCGCTGGGGCTGGTTTCTCTTGTGGTCCAAGCTGCTGAGCCCGCCAAGAGAATCGAAATCGTTATCAAAGACGCATCTGCGACGGTGCTAAGCGGCTACACGGTGACAGGAGAGCCAACCGAGATCGTCGTCCGCAATGAAGACACCATGACGCACGGGTTCAATTCCTCGTTGTTCGAGCCAAATGACACAGTCCAGATGTCGGGTGGCTACCTG
>Ga0209378_1002217_pt1 | contig 13533 bp, 15 predicted proteins | sample GraSoiAngelo_156_FD_186170 | JGI IMG/M metagenome (GOLD analysis project Ga0209378, IMG submission 186170) | Grasslands soil microbial communities from the Angelo Coastal Reserve, California, USA - 14_1009_13_40cm (SPAdes) (version 2) | ecosystem: Environmental > Terrestrial > Soil > Grasslands ... | reverse complement strand
AGCCCCCGCCGAGGATCCCGCGCCCATGATCCGCACGCTCGATGCGCGGCGAGGAATCGATGCCGTCGTGACGGCGCTCGAGCGGTCGCCCGAGACGGTGGCGCCCGAGATCCATCGGACGGTCGACGAGATCCTCGGTGCGGTGCGCGGCCGGGGCGATGCGGCGCTCTGCGAGTACACGGCGCGTCTCGATGGCTGGAGCCCCGCCGCCGCTGGGGAACTCGCGCTGACCGCCGCCGACTTCGAGACCGCCGAGCGTGGCATCGCCCCCGACGTGCGAGCCGCGCTCGAGTATGCCGCAGACCGCATCGAGCGCTACCACGCGGCTGCGACGCCCAAGTCGTGGCGCATGACCGACGAGCACGGATCCGTCCTGGGCCAGGAGATCCGCCCTCTCGACCGCGTCGGCGCCTACGTTCCGGGTGGGCGGGCGGCGTACCCCTCGACGGTGTTGATGACCGTCGTCCCGGCGCGCGTTGCCGGCGTGCGGGAGATCGTGCTCGTCACGCCCGCGGGACCCGGCGGCCGGATCGAGCCGGTGGTGCTCGCCGCCGCACGCATCGCCGGGGTCACCGAGGGCTACCGGATCGGTGGCGCGCAGGCGGTCGCCGCGCTCGCGTATGGCACGGCGATGATCCGCCGGGTCGACAAGATCGTCGGGCCGGGCAACATCTACGTCGCGCTCGCCAAGGCGCGCGTCTTCGGCGAAGTGGGCATCGACATGGTCGCCGGCCCCAGCGAGGTCGTGGTCGTCGCGGACGCGACCGCGGACCCCGAGTGGATCGCCGGGGACATGCTCGCCCAAGCCGAGCACGATCCCATGGCTCGCGCGGTCCTCATCACGGATGTCGGCGATCTCATCCCCCGCGTCACCGCGGCGCTCGAGCGACAGCTGGCGGCGCTGCCGCGCCGTGCGATCGCCGCGCAGGCGCTCCGGGCGAACGGCGCGCTGATCCGCGTCGCCAGCCTCGATGAGGCGCTGGTGCTCGCCAACCGCCTCGCCCCCGAGCACCTCGAGCTGCTGGTCGCGGTCCCGGCGGCGCTGCTGCCGCGGGTGCGGCACGCCGGCGCTGTGTTCATGGGCCGGCACACGCCCGAGGTCGTGGGGGACTACGTCGCGGGCCCCAACCACGTGCTGCCGACAGCGGGGACGGCCCGGTTCGCGTCGCCGCTGGGCACCGAGGATTTCGTGAAGCGCTCGAGCGTCATCGAGTACTCGCGGGGTGGGCTGCTCGCCGCCGCTCCCCACCTCAGGACGCTGACGCGCGTCGAGGGCCTCGCCGGGCACGGGAGCGCGGCGGCCCTGCGACTGGACAGGGATGGAGGGAGGGACGAATGAGCACGGAGACGACGGACCGCCAGACGCGCGTCGAGCGCAAGACGAAGGAGACGGAAATCACGCTCCATCTCAACCTCGACGGCACCGGCGCGTCGAAGGTGCAGACACCGATCCCGTTCTTCAGCCACATGCTGGAGGCGTGGTCCAAGCACGGGCTGATGGACCTCGCGATCGATGCGCAGGGCGACGTCGAGGTCGACCAGCACCACACCGTGGAGGACGTGGGCATCGTCCTCGGCCAGGCGCTCCGGCAGGCGCTCGGCGACAAGCGGGGCATCGTGCGCTACGGAACCGCGTACATCCCGATGGACGAGGCGCTGGTGTCGGCGTCCGTGGACCTGTCGGGCCGGCCCTTCCTCGTCTTCAGCGTGCCGGTGGCGCGCGCGCGCGTGTCGAACTTCGACCTCGACCTGCTCCAGGAATTTTTCCGCGCTTTCGCGTTCAACGCCGAGATGACGCTGCACGTGACCATGCACTACGGCCACAACCTCCACCACGTCACCGAGGCCGTGTTCAAGGCCGTGGCCCGGGCGCTCGCCGACGCGACCAGGCTCAATCCACGCATCGCCGGGGTCCTACCCTCGACGAAGGGAAAGTTGTGATCGCGATCATCGACTACGGGCGTGGAAACCTCGGATCCGTCGAGAAGGCTTTCCGCCGGGTCGGCAGCCCGGCGGTGATCACCGAGGATCCGCGTGTCGTCGACGATGCGCAGGCCGTGGTTCTACCCGGCGACGGCGCTTTTCACGACGCGATGGCGAATCTCGACCGGCTGGGCCTGCTTCCCGCGCTCCGCCGGGCGCTCGACGGCAGCCGGCCGTTTCTGGGGATCTGTCTCGGCTACCAGTTGCTGTGCTCCACGAGCGAGGAGCTCGGCGACGGACGAGGGCTCGACGTCGTCCCCGGTGCGGTGCGCCGTCTCCCCCCCGGGCGGAAGATTCCTCACATGGGGTGGAACCGCGTGGAGCACGCCGGAGACCTCGGGGTGTTCGAGGGCATCCCCTCGGGCGCCCACTTTTACTTTGTCCACTCGTATTATCCGGTTTTGGCGGGGACCTCGAGGCCGGCGTTGACCGAGGGTGGCCTGAGAAAGGCGCGCGTGGCTCCGGATGTGCCATCTTCCCTGTCGGAGGGGCGGGTGGCTCCGGACGCGCCATCTTCCTTTTCGCAGGGGCGGGTGGATGCGGTGCGGGCGGCGTGGTGCGACTACGGGGTCAGGTTCGCGGCGGCGATCGAGGTTGGCCGGATCTTCGCGACGCAGTTTCATCCAGAGAAGAGCCAGCGGTGGGGCCTCCGCCTGCTGGAGAATTTCGCCGCCGTCGTGAAGGCCGGGCGGTGATCGTCATTCCGGCGGTCGATCTCCGGAATGGGCTGTGTGTCCGCCTGCACCAGGGCCGGAGCGAACGAGAAACCGTGTTCTCGGACGATCCGGTCTCGGTCGCGCTCCAGTGGAAGAAGCTCGGAGCCGAGCGGCTCCATGTCGTGGACCTCGACGGCGCGTTCGCCGGCGAGCCGAAGCAGAGCGCCCTCGTCACGAAGATCGTGGCCGCCGTCGCGCCCGTTCCGGTCGAGGTCGGGGGCGGGCTGCGAGACCTTCGGGCTGTCGAGTCGGCTTTCGAGGCCGGCGCGCGGTGGGCGGTGGTCGGGACGCGCGCGGCGCTCGATCCCGCATTCCTGCGCGACGTCTGCCGACGCCACCCCGAGCGGATCATCGTCGCCGTCGATGCCCGCGGCTCGCGGGTGGCCGTCAAGGGCTGGACCGAGGTGGTGGACGACACCGTGGCGGAAGTCGGCGCGCGCGCGCGTGACGCGGGCGCCGCGGCGCTCCTCTACACCGATGTGAGCCGCGACGGCACCGAGATCGGCCCCAACGTCGAGGACACGGACGCGCTCGCGCGCCGGGTCGAGATGCCGATCCTCGCTTCGGGAGGGGTCGGCCGGGTCGAGGACCTGCGACGGCTGGCGGCCATTCCCGGCGTTGTCGGCGCCGTCGTCGGCCGCGCGCTCTATTCCGGTGCGATCGACCTCCGCCACCTGCTCGGGGACCCATCTATCTCGGGCCACCCTCCGACCGACCACCTGCTCGGGGACCCATCTATCTCGGGCCACCCTCCGACCGATCCGGGCTCAAGGCCCCCGCTACAATAGATGCTGGCCAAGCGCATCATCCCCTGCCTCGACGTGAAGGATGGTCGCGTCGTCAAGGGCGTGCGGTTCGTCGACCTGCGCGACGCCGGCGATCCGGTCGAGGCCGCCCTCGCGTACGACGTCCAGGGAGCCGACGAGCTGGTGTTCCTCGACATCACGGCCTCGCACGAGGCGCGGGACATCATGCTCGACGTCGTCCGCCGCACGGCGGAAGGGATCTATATGCCGCTGACGGTCGGCGGCGGGGTCCGCTCCGTCGACGACGTGCGACGGCTGCTCCGGGCCGGCGCCGACAAGGTCTCGCTGAACACGGCGGCTCTGGAGCGCCCCGTGGTGATCCGCGAGGCGGTCGAGCGGTTCGGGAGCCAGTGCATCGTCGTCGCCATCGACGCCCGGCGTGAACCGTCCCCCTCGGGTGTCCCCCCTCGTTGGGGCGTGTACACGCACGGCGGGCGCCGCCCGGCCGGACGCGACGCCCTCGAGTGGGCACGAGAGGCGGTGACGCTCGGCGCCGGTGAGATCCTCCTGACGAGCATGGATCGCGATGGGACCAAGGACGGCTACGATCTCGAGCTCACACGCGCGGTCTCGGAGGCCGTGTCCGTTCCCGTCATCGCCTCGGGCGGCGCGGGCTCGCTCGACCATCTCTACGAGGGGCTCGTGGAGGGGTGCGCCGACGCGGCGCTGGCCGCCTCGATCTTCCACTTCGGGACCCACACGATCGCCGAGGCGAAAGCCTATCTGCGCAGGCGTGGTGTCGAGATCCGGAGCGAGCCGTGACGCTCGACGAGCTCCGGTTCGATACCCAGGGCCTGATCCCCGCCGTGGTCCAGGAGGCCGACACCGGCGAGCTCCTCATGGTTGCCTGGATGGACCGAGCGGCCGTGGAAGCGACGTTGTCGAGCGGCATGACCCACTTCTGGTCGCGCGCGCGCGGCAAGCCGTGGACGAAGGGCGAGACGTCCGGGCACGTCCAGCACGTCCAGTCGCTCTACGCCGACTGTGACGGGGACACGCTGCTCGTGCTGGTCCACCAGGAGGGCGTCGCCTGCCACACGGGGCAGCGGACGTGCTTCTTCACGGCGCTCAAAGGCGGCCCCGCCGGCGGCGGCGCGCGGCCCGCGCCGGCTGGCATGCTCGAGCAGCTCGAGCGAACCATCCAGGAGCGGAAAGCGAGCCGGCCGGCGGGATCGTACGTCGCCGGGCTGCTGGCGTCCGGCGAGGCCGCCGTCTGCCGCAAGATTGGCGAGGAGGCGACCGAGGTGATCACGGCGGCGCTCGGCGGCCAGGGGGACCGGCGCGTCACGGAGGAGGTCGCCGACCTGTGGTTCCACACCCTCGTCCTGCTCGGCGCCCGCGGGATTCCGCTCCGCGAGGTGCTGAAGGAGCTGGCGCGACGCCACGCGGGACGGGCCACGCCGGGTCGGTAGCGGTCGCGTGCGCCGGGCGCCGCTGGCGCTCGTGCTCGGCGCGGTCGTCGCGCTGGCCGGATGCGGCGCCGGCCGGCGGATCGACAACGGCGTCTATCACTCGACCAAGGGCTACCGCGTCACCGTCCCGGGCGTCGACTGGGTCGTGGCCGAACAGAGCGAGGCCGACCTGGAGCTGCGACACCACGACGGGACGGCGGCGATGCTGGCGAACGCGCAGTGCGACGATCGGGCGAGGACCCGAGGGGCCGATCTGCTGCTGGGCCAGCTGTTGATCGGGATTCGTGACCGCGCGACCATCGAGCAGGAGGAGCTTTCGGTGAACGGGCAGCGCGCGGTTCGCCGAGTGCTCGACGGCCGGCTGGACCCCGACGACACCCCGACGCGGATCGAGGTGTACGTGCTGAAGGACGGGCGCTGCGTCTACGACTTCGTGTATGCTGCGCCGCCGACGTCGTTCGACGCGGGACGCGCCGAGTTTCGAAGGTTCGTCGAGAGCTTCGCGATGGAGCAGATAGAGTAATGGAAGCCTACCTCAGGCGTACCGCGGTCTGGTACGGCGGCGTCGGCCTGCTGACCGGCCTGGTGCTCCGGAGCCTCGCGTTGCCGCCCAAGTACTTCCGGCTCGTGGTCCACGAGATCGAGGTGATGGGTGTGCAATCGCTCGGCGTCGCGCTGACGGCCGCGATCTTCACGGGCATGGTTTTCACGATCCAGAGCGCGGTCAACATGGCCCGCTTCGGCGCGGAAAGCTACGTCGGCCCGCTCACCGCCCTGGCGATCCTGCGCGAGCTCGGGCCCGTCCTCACCGCCATCCTCGTCGGCGGAAAGGTCGCGTCCGGGATCACGGCCGAGCTCGGCTCGATGAAGGTGACCGAGCAGATCGATGCGCTCCGAACGCTCGGCGTGAACTACGTCAAGCGTCTCGTGGTCCCGCGGGTCCTGGCGGCGCTGATCGTGTTCCCGCTCCTGACGGTGCTCGCGGATGCGGTCGGCCTCCTCGGTGGGATGGCGATCATGTTCGTCGAACGCGGCGCCGACCTGTACGCGTACTGGAACGTCACGACCTACTGGGTCGTGCCGAAGGATTTCCTGACCGGCGTCGGCAAGTCCGTATTCTTCGGCGTCATCGTGACGCTGATCGGGTGCTACAACGGTCTCAGCACCGAGGGCGGCACCGAGGGCCTCGGTCGGGCGACGACGGCCACGGTCGTTCACGTGACCATGGGGGTCATCGTGTCCGACTTCTTCATCACCAAGCTGTTCCTGACGCTCTTCTACTGACGGCCATGGGGACGCCGGTCGTCGAGGCCATCGACCTGAGAAAGAGCTTCGACTCGAACGAGGTGCTGCGTGGCGTGTCGTTCGCGCTCGCCAAGGGCGAGACGCTGGTCGTCATGGGTGGCAGCGGCTCCGGCAAGACAGTGCTCCTCCGCCTCGTGGCGGGCCTGATCCGTCCCGACGGCGGGCAGCTGCGGGTCTTCGGGCGCTACATCGAGCGCCTCACGGAGGAGGAGCTGCTTCCGCTGCGGCGCCGGATGGGGTACGTCTTCCAGAGCGCGGCGCTGTTCGATCCTCTGCGCGAGCATACCAGCCTCGGGGAGGCGGAGATCGCCGAGCGCGTCGTTCGGAACCTGTCGGTCGTCGGCCTCTCCAGCGAAGTGCTGCCGCTGCTGCCGTCGGAGCTCTCGGGCGGCATGCGCAAGCGAGTCGGGATCGCGCGCGCGCTCTCCGTCGAGCCGGAGATTCTGCTGTTCGACGAGCCGACCGCTGGGCTCGATCCGACGAACTCCAAGCTCGTGGCCGAGCTGATCCTGCAGCTCCGGGGCGGCGTGTGCGACACGGCCATCGTCGTCACCCACGACGTCGAGCTCGCGAAGACGGTCGCCGACCGTGTGGCCGTCCTCATCGATGGTCGATTCGGCGCTCTCGGCCCCGCCGCCGAGGTCCTCAGCGGAGACGATCCAGCCGTCCAGGCCTTTCTGGCCGGAGCAGCAAGGTAATGGGAGACCGGCGCGAGACCGCGTTGAAGTTCCGCGTCGGCGTCTTTGTCCTGGTGGCGCTCGCCGCGTTCCTCGGGCTGGTGTACGCCCTCGGGGCCCGAGCCCGGCTGTTCGAGGCCCGGTACACGATTCACGCCGACTTCACCGAGGTGGGCGGCCTGGTGGAGGGCGCGACCGTCCGGCTCGCCGGTGTGCAGATCGGGCGCGTGACGGGCGTGCACCTCCCCGGCGAGCCGGGCGGCCAATCTTGCCCGCACACTTCCGCAAGGCCCTGAAGCTGCCTCGATAAGTGAGATACTCCGAGAGCGTCATCCACGAATCGAACTCGTAGAGAACCAGGCGCGGCTCCCCGGCGAGCCGGGCGGCAAGGTCCGGGTCGACCTCAACATCGCCCGCCGCTACGCCGCGCGAATCCGAAAGAATTCCGTCGCCCGCATCGAGACTCAAGGGCTGCTCGGCGACAAGGTCGTGGAGATCACCGTCGGGACTGCCGCCGCTCCGGCACTGGCCGCCGGCGACGTGCTGGTCGCCCGCGATCCCGCGGACTTCGGTCGAGTGCTCGCCGCGGGTGCGGACACCGTGAAGGACGTCTCGGCGCTCGCCGCGGCCCTGCGCGAAACGGCGGAGACCGTGAACCAGTCGAAGGTGATCGAGGGCGCCGCGACGACTGTCAACAAGCTCGGACGTGTCGTCGACCAGGTCGAGCACGGCCGCGGGTGGGCTCACGCGCTCCTCTACGAGGAACCGGTGGCGTTGCGCCGGATCAACGAGCTGATCGCGACGACGCAGGCCTTGGTCGAGCGTGTCGAGAAGGGGCAGGGAGCCGCCGGGGTCCTCGTTTCGCCCGAAGGGGGGGCCTCCGCGAAGCGCTTCGTTGCCGCGATGGACCGGATCAGCGCCATGGTCGAGCATCCCGAGCGCGAGCAGGGATTGCTGCCGGGCCTGCTCTTCGATCCGAAGTACAAGCCGATCCTCGAGGATCTCCGGACGGTCGCGCACAACCTCCGCGAGGTCTCCGACCGCCTGGCCGGCGGCCGCGGCACACTCGGCAGCCTGGTGGCCGACTCCGGGGGCGAGGGCGAGCTCGGCCTCACCCTCCAGGACCTGAGAGTCGCCGTCGCCAATCTCAAGGCGATCAGCGAGAAGATCAACGAGGGCGAGGGGACGGTGGGCCTGCTCATCGCGGATCCGACGATCTACGAGCGGCTCGTCGCCATCCTCGACGGCGCCCAACGGAGCTTCCTGCTGCGTTCGATGATCCGCGGCCTCGGTGACAAGGGGGCGAAGCCCAGAGATGACGGCGCGCGACGCTAGCGTCTACCGGTGCCAGGAGTGCGGGTTCGCCAGCCCCAAGCCTGGAACGTGTCCGGATTGTCGGCGCGCCGGCGGCAGCTGGGTTCAGCTCGTCGAGGAGCGGCCGCGCGCGTCGCGGACGACGCGGCGGGCCGGCGCGCCGGCCGCCCGCCCGCGCCCGCTGAAGGATATCTCCATGGAGCGGGACGACCGCGTGCGGACCGGGATCGGCGAGCTCGACCGAGTGCTCGGCGGGGGCGTGGTGCGTGGCTCGCTGGTGCTGATCGGCGGGGATCCGGGCGTGGGCAAGAGCACATTGCTGCTGCAGGCGGCGCGCGCGCTCGCGCAGGTCGCGCCGCCGGTGCTCTACGTCACCGCCGAGGAATCCGCCGCGCAGGTGAAGATGCGCGCCGACCGGCTCGGCATCTCGACCGACGGGTTGCTCTTGTGGCCGGAAACCGATCTGTCGGTCGTTCAAGCGCAGCTCGACGCCGTGAAGCCCCGCGGGCTCATCATCGACTCGATCCAGACCGTGTTCCTGCCCGAACTCGAGTCGGCGCCGGGCAGCGTCACGCAGGTCCGCGAGTGCGGGGCCCGCCTCATGACGCTCGCCAAGGGCCTCGGCATCGCCACGTTCCTGGTCGGCCACGTCACCAAAGAGGGAGCGCTGGCGGGGCCGCGCGTCCTCGAGCACCTCGTCGACACGGTGCTGTACTTCGAGGGGGAACGTCACCACGCGTACCGCGTCCTCCGGGCCGTGAAGAACCGGTTCGGCTCGACGAACGAGATCGGCGTCTTCGAGATGGCCGAGGGAGGACTGGTCGAGGTGAAGAACCCCTCCGGGTTCTTCCTGGCCGAACGCCCCGCGGAGGCGCCCGGCTCGGTCGTCGTTTCCAGTCTCGAGGGTACGCGGCCGGTGCTGCTCGAGCTTCAGGCCCTCGTGGCCCAGGCGGCCGTCGGGACACCACGGCGGACGGTGCTCGGCGCCGACTACAACCGTGTGTGCTTGTTGCTGGCGGTCCTCGAGAAGCGCGCCGGCGTGCCGTTGGGAAGCCAGGACGTGTTCGTCAACGTCGCGGGCGGTGGCCGCGTGACGGAGCCCGCCGCGGATCTGGGCATCGTCGTGGCCGCGGCCTCGAGCTACATGGATCGTGCGGTGCCGGGCGATGTGCTCGTCGTCGGCGAGGTCGGACTGACCGGGGAAGTCCGTGCGGTCGCCGGGCTCGAGCTCCGTCTGCGCGAGGCGGCCGCCCTCGGCTTTCGCCGCGCGATCGTGCCCCAGAGCAATGTCCTCGAGCCGACGAAGGCGTCGCTCGACGTCCGCGGCGTGGCCACGGTCGCCGAGGCCCTGGCCGCGTTGCTCGGCTGACGAGATGGATCCATGGCAGCCAGGGTAGCGGTCGTCATCCCCGCGGGCGGTGTGGGGGCGCGCTTCGGAGCCCGCATCCCGAAGCAGTTCGTCACGATCCAGCGCGTCCCCATCCTGACGATGACGGTCAGCCACTTCGCGCGCCATCCGGCGGTGGCCGCCATCGTGGTGGCCGCGCCGGAGTCCCACGTCGGGCGGACCCGCCGCGCGCTGTCCGTGATGGCCCGGCGCTCGCCGCTCTCGGTGGTGCCCGGCGGCCGGACGCGCCAGGATTCGGTGTGGCTCGCGATGCAGGGCGTGCCCGACGGCGCCGAGATCATCGTCGTCCACGACGCCGTCCGCCCGCTGATCACCCGTCGACTCATCGACGCCGTCGTGCAGGCCGCCGCGGAATCCGGCGCCGCGATCTGTGCCCTGCCGATCGCGGAGACCGTCAAGCGCGTGCGGGACGATGTCGTGCAGGAGACCCTCGACCGCTCGGAGCTCTGGGCGGTTCAGACGCCGCAGGCGTTCCGCGCCGACCTGCTGCGCGAGGCGCACGAGAAGGCGCGCCGGGACGGCGTCGTCGGGACCGACGACGCCATGCTGGTGGAGCGGCTCGGCCATCCGGTCCGGGTCGTGCGCGGGCTCGCCGAGAACGTGAAGATCACCACGCCGGAGGACCTCCGGCGCGCGCGCGGCGCGAGGGCGCGGTGACACGCGTCGGCCTCGGGTTCGACCTGCACTCGCTCGCGGCCGGCCGGCCGCTCGTGCTCGGCGGGGTCACCGTCGAGTCCGACCGCGGGCTCGCCGGCCACTCCGACGCCGACGTGCTGTCGCACGCGGTCGGCGAGGCGCTGCTCGGGGCGCTGGCCCTTGGGGACCTGGGTCGGCACTTCCCGGACACCGATGCGCGCTATCGCGGCATCTCGAGCCTCACGCTGCTCCGGCACGTCGTCGAGCTGGTGACCGCGCGCGGGGGCCGCCTCCTCAACGTGGACGCGACCGTGCTCGCCCAGGCCCCGCGCCTCGCGCCGCTGCTGCCGGAGATGGCCAAGCGGCTGGCGGACGTGCTGGGACTCGAGATCGACCGCGTGAGCGTGAAGGCGAAGAGCCCCGAGGGACTCGGCCTGCTCGGCCGGCAAGAAGGGATGGCGGCGATGGCGGTGGTGAGCGTCGAGGTGACGGGATGATCCGGATCTCCAACACGATGAGCCGAACGAAGGAGGACTTTGTTCCCCTCGCCTCCGGCGCCGTCCGCATGTACGTGTGCGGGGTGACCGTGTACGACTACTCGCACATCGGGCACGCCCGGAGCGCCATCGTCTTCGACGTGATCCGGCGCTACCTCGCCTTCAAGGGCTATCGGGTCACGTTCGTCAAGAACTACACCGACGTCGACGACCGGATCATCCGACGCGCCAACGAGGCGGGTGTTTCACCACGCGAATTCGCCGACCGGTATATCGCCGCCGAACACGAGGACATGGCCGCGCTCGGGGTCCTGGCACCCGACGTGGATCCGAAGGCGACGGAACACGTGCCGGAGATGATCGAGCTCATCGCACGGCTGATCGCCTCCGGTCACGCCTACCCGATCGACGGCGACGTCTACTTCGAGATCGGGCGCTTCGCCCCGTACGGCCGGCTGTCGGGGAAGAATCTCGACGAGCTGCTGGCGGGGGCTCGCGTCGAGGTGGACGAGCGGAAACGCGACCCGCGCGACTTCGCGCTCTGGAAGAGCTCGAAGCCGGGCGAGCCCGCGTGGGAGAGCCCGTGGGGCCCCGGTCGCCCCGGTTGGCACATCGAGTGCTCGGCGATGGCGATGCGATATCTCGGCGAGTCCTTCGACCTCCATGGGGGCGGCGAGGATCTGATCTTCCCGCATCACGAGTGCGAGATCGCCCAGTCCGAAGCGTGCACGGGCAAGCCCTTCGCCCGCTACTGGGTGCACAACGGCATGGTCAACATGGGCAAGGAGAAGATGTCGAAGTCGCTCGGCAACACGCTGAACATCCGGGAGATCGTCAAGCGCCACGACCCCGATGCACTCCGGCTCTGGATGCTCGGGACCCACTATCGCAACATGATCGAGTGGTCCGAGGAGCGTGTCGAGGAGAGCGCGCGGGCGCTCGACCGCCTCGCGCGCCTGCTCCACGACGCGGTCACCGTGCGCGCCGCCGGCGACGCCGCCTCGCTGCCCCCGGCCTTTGCCGAGTTCCGCACGCGCTTCGAGAAGGCGATGGACGACGACTTCAACACCCCGCAGGCGCTCGGCGTGCTCTTCGATTTCGGGCGCGCGCTGGCCGAGGCGCGCGACCGGCACGCGGGGGCGCCCGGGGCATTCGTCGCCGGCGTCGCGGAGCTGGCGCGGCTGGCGCGGGTGCTCGGGCTCTTCGGTCGCGGTGCGGCGGTGGATGGGCCGCCGGCCGACGTCGAACGCCTCGTCGCCGCGCGCGGCGAGGCGCGGGCGCGGCGCGACTTCAAGCGCGCGGACGAGTTGCGCGACGAGATCGCGCGGCTCGGCTGGCTCGTGGAGGACACGTCCGCGGGATCGCGGCTCACGCCGAAGGGGCGGTGATGGCCGAGGGCCGCGTCTACGGCCGCAACCCGGTGCTCGAGCTGTTGCGCGCGCGCGGGCGGCGCACCGACGAGGTCGCTGTTCTCGCCGGCGGGCGGGGGCCCCTGGCGGAGGTGGTCTCCCTCGCACGCCGTGCGGGTGTCAAAGTCTCCTATCGCACCCGCGACCAGCTCACCGCGATGGCCGGGTCCGACCGCCACCAGGGCGTCGTGGCGCGGGTGGCGTCGGCGGAGTACGTGGATCTGGCCGCGCTCCTCGAGATCCCCAAAGCGCGCGGCGAGACGGCCTTCTTCGTGGCAGTCGACCAGGTGCAGGACCCGAGGAACTTCGGCGCGCTTCTGAGATCGGCGGAGGCCTTCGGGGCGCATGGCGTCATCGTGCCGAAGCACCATCAGGTTGGCCTCACCGAGACGGCGGTTCGAGCGGCCATGGGGGCGGTCGAGTATCTGGCCGTCGCCCGCGAGACGAATCTGGTCTACGGTGTAGAAATCCTCAAGAAATCTGGCATTTGGGTCTTCGGCGGAACCGTGGGTGCCGGCGTTCCGGTGTGGGCGGCGGACCTGACCGGGCCGATCTGCCTGGTCCTGGGAAGCGAGGGTGAAGGGCTCAGGCCCAATGTCGCGCGAGCCTGCGACGTGCTCCTCACGATCCCGATGGCGGGGAGGGTGGGTTCACTGAACGTCGCGTCCGCCGCGGCCGTGCTCTGCTATGAAGTGGCGCGCCAGCGAAGCGCCAGAGGCAAAGAGCTTGACTTATCTAAAAGTCAAGCCTAACGTGGGATTTTGTCTGTGCTGGCGTAGCTCAGGGGCAGAGCAACTGCCTTGTAAGCAGTGGGTCGGGGGTTCAAATCCTCCCGCCAGCGCCAGCTTTTTCGAGGAGTTGCCAGGTGCGTGCCGGCGGATTCGGGGAGGTACCCAAGTGGCCAAAGGGGGCAGACTGTAAATCTGCTGGCGTACGCCTTCGGGGGTTCAAATCCTCCCCTCCCCACCATTGTAGCGAGTGCCATGAGGCCGCCGCAGGCCGAGGGTGGGCTGAGAAGGGCACGCGTGGCTCCGCAGGTGGGCGGGAATAGCTCAGTGGTAGAGCGCCAGCCTTCCAAGCTGGGGGTCGCGGGTTCGAATCCCGTTTCCCGCTCCAAGTCTCGCGCATGCGCCCATGTAGCTCAGTCGGCAGAGCGCGTCCTTGGTAAGGACGAGGTCTCCGGTTCAATCCCGGACATGGGCTCCAGTTTGACTGCTGAAATCGCTACCGCCAACGGGAGGGCGTGAGGAATGGCGAAGGCGAAGTACGAGCGGACGAAGCCGCACGTGAACGTGGGGACGATTGGGCACATCGATCACGGGAAGACGACGTTGACGGCGGCGATCACGAAGGTGCTGCACACGAAGAAC
>Ga0209378_1002211_pt1 | contig 13548 bp, 12 predicted proteins | sample GraSoiAngelo_156_FD_186170 | JGI IMG/M metagenome (GOLD analysis project Ga0209378, IMG submission 186170) | Grasslands soil microbial communities from the Angelo Coastal Reserve, California, USA - 14_1009_13_40cm (SPAdes) (version 2) | ecosystem: Environmental > Terrestrial > Soil > Grasslands ... | reverse complement strand
CCCCCATGGGGGAGACGCCCCGCCAAGAGCTCTATGCCCTCTTGGTCCTGGAACTGTGGCTGCGCCGCGTGCGTACCGATGCTCGCTGATCAGTTGACGATCGTCGTCGTCACCTACAACTCGATGGGGGCGCTCCCCTCGTTCTTTCAGCGAGTGAAGGACGCGACAGCGGGAGAAACATGCAGGATCCTGGTGTGCGACAACGGCTCCGACGATGGCGTCGAGGATTTCGTCGGCCGCCAATCGGGCGAGATATCATTTTTGGGAAGCCGCAAGAATGAAGGATACGGTGCGGCTCTCAACCGGGGGATCATCGCAGCGAGCACGCCCTTCGTGGCCCTGATGAATCCGGACGTGGCGATTCAGCCCGGAGGCTACCGCGAGCTCGTGCGTTTCATGAAGGAGCGGCCGCGAGCCGCCGGGGCGTCCGGCATCGTGGTGCATGTGCGGGACTATCCCGCGACGTTCGTCCGAGACCGACTCTTTCCGCGGGGGAAGGTGGCGGTCCACTTGGGCTACGAAGACGTGCTGACGCGGGTGAGTTTTTACAGCGGACTCCAGACGAAGTTCGCTCACCGGTCCTGGCTTGTCCCCTGGTCAACGGTCCCGGCGCGGGACGAGATTTCGGTCAGCCGGCTCAACGGCTGCTTCGGCGTGTTCAGGCGCGATGCCTTGTTCGAGGTCGGGCTCTTTGATCCACGTCTGTTTCTGTACTTCGAGGAGGACGACCTGGCGCTGCGGCTCAGAACGAGCGGGTACGAGCTCTACGTGACGGCACGGACCGTTGTGGCTCACCGGTCGGGGACCGGGAGCGCGGCGACCGGCTCGAGGACCACGGATCTCATCCTGCTCAATAGCCAGTACATCTTTTTCAGAAAGCACTACGGGCGCTCGTATGCGTGGGCGGCGTTTTTCGCCATCTGGGCGGTCATCACTATGGGCGTGGCCTACCGCGCGCTCGTGCGAGGCGGCCGAGGCTCGATGCTGCATTTGTGGACCTGGCACGTCCGGAGCCTCCTGTGCGGCGGCGGGATGCCCGCGGGGACCATTCCCGGCGGCGGCAAGGACGGGGTCAACTACAACTGGTCCGCCCCGAGCGTGCCGGGGGCGACGTGAGTGCGTCGTACGAGCGAACCAAGCTCATTCGCCAGAAGTACGTCAAGTATTTCGACAAGGCGGAACCGATCGTGGAGGTCGGCTTCGGCGACGCGATGCTGATGAAGTGGATGCAGGAGCAGGGGTACGCCGTGATCGGCGTCGACCGGAACGCGCAGTGGGTCGAACGGGCGTCACGCAGGGATCTTCGCGTGGTGGAGAACGATGCGGTGCAATTCCTGCTGGAACACGAGGCGAAGTTCGGCGGCATCGTGCTGAGCCACGTGATCGAGCACGTCCCGGTGGAGAGAAACGAGGCGTTGATCGCGGCCTGCTTCAGAGGTCTGATGAGCAACGGGGTGATCTTGATCATTACGCCTAACGTTCACACCCTGTCGGGCGCCGCCGACTTCTGGAACGACCATCACACGTGCGCGCGTACACGTTGGACAGCCTCAGGCGACTCCTAACCGACGGTGGGTTCGAGGTGGCGGATCGCGGGTTTGATCGGGACACGGCTTTCAGGGTGCGCAAGGATCCGCTCCATTTCCCCCTCGACCTAGTGCGGTGGGGCTTGGGGTTCGTGTGTTTTGGGTCGGCGGGGCGGTTCTCGGAGGTCTTCGCGGTCGGACGGAAAGTGCGGCCGAGAAGAGCATGACGTCGGGGATGCGCTGAATGTGCGGGCTGGGCGGCTACGTCGGGAACGGATCGGAGCGCGTGTTGGACGCGATGACGAAGCTCTTGGTTCACCGCGGCCCGGATGCGCAGGGCACCTGGGTCGGTCATGGGGTTGGGCTCGCGGCGACGCGCTTGGCGATCCTCGATCTCTCCCCCGCGGGCAATCAGCCCATGGGCGATGCCAGCTCAGGCGTGTATGTGGCGTTCAACGGCGAGATCTACAACTTTGAAACGCTCCGTACCGAGCTGATGTCGAATGGACACGCGTTCCACAGCCGGAGCGACACCGAAGTGTTGCTCCGCGGTTACCGCGAATGGGAGGACTCGATCCTGGCGCGCCTGCGCGGCATGTTTGCGTTCGCGATCTGGGATGAGCCGCGTCGCCAGCTGTTTCTGGCCCGTGACCGCCTCGGTATCAAGCCTCTCTTCTACGCACAGGTCCCCAACGGTCTGGTGTTTGCCTCCGAGATCAAAGCGCTGTTCGCTCATCCCTCCCTGGCCGTCCAGCTGGACCCGGCGGCAGTCGATGACTATCTCGCCCTGGGCTATGTGCCGAGCCCGCGGACGATTTTCAGGGGCGTGCATGCGTTGCCCCCGGCCCACTGGCTCCGTTGGCGGGCCGGAGGTCTCGAGACGGGCCGATACTGGAGGCCCGACTTTCGTGAGCCGGTGCTGAGTGGCCGCGAGGACGATCTGGTCGACGAGCTAGACGCCCGTCTGAACGATGCCGTGAGAAGTCACCTCCTGGCGGACGTGCCGGTCGGAGTGTTCCTGTCTGGGGGGATTGATTCCAGCCTCGTGGCGGCCATCGCCCAGCGGCACAGTGCTGAGCCGCTGCACACGTTCACCATCGGGTTTGATCACGGGGGAGACGAGCGTGCCTATGCGCGTCAGGTGTCAGCCCATATCGGCTCTCGCCACCACGAGCGTCTGGCCGAGCCAGCTCTGGAGGCCGAGTTAGCGCGGCTCGTCTGGCATTTGGAACAACCGTTGTTCGACAACTCCGTGCTGCCGACGCATCTGGTGTCACAGCTGGCCCGCGAGCACGTCAAGGTCGTGCTCTCGGGCGACGGAGGCGACGAGCCCTTTGCCGGCTACGATTGGACTCGCTGGGCGTTGGTTCTGCCGTCGCTCCCATTGGCGCCCGTCGGCGGCGGATGGGAATGGGCCTACCGGACGGGCACCATCGGCCTGCTCCAGCGGCTGTATTACGATCTGAGCCACCGTGCCGAAGAGCGTTACGTTCGGCGCATGATCGCCTCCGGTGCGTTCCGCCGCTGGCTCTACACGCCGGGATATCGGGAGCAGATCGGCCGCGACGCGGAAGACGGTTTACGAGGCCTGCTCAGAGAGGCACCGGTTCGCGATCGGCGGGAGGCCTTGTTGCACGCGGACCTCCTCGGCTTTCTGCCGGAGGACATCCTGTTCAAAGTGGACCGCATGAGCATGGCGCACTCGCTGGAGGTGCGCGTGCCGCTCCTTGACCACCATCTCCTCGAGTGGGTGCTGCGCTTGCCGTGGGCGATGCGTTTCCAGCGCGGCCGGGGGAAGCACCTGCTCCGGCGCGTGGCGGCTCGATATCTGCCGGCTTCCATCGTGAAGCCGCGTAAGCAAGGGTTCACGGTGCCGGTGGGACGCTGGCTTCATGGTGCACTGGGAGACCTCGCCCGAGCGTTGTTCGCCTCGGAGGCGTTTGCCGCGCGGGGCATCGTCCGTCAGGACAGGGCCTTACAACTTCTGGCGATGCATCGTTCGGGGCGCTTCGACCTGGGCCATCGGATCTGGAGTCTGGTCGTTCTCGAGACGTGGTGTCGGGTCTGGCTGGATGGGCAGAGCCATACCCAAAGCTTGCGAGCCATGGTCGAAGCATCGGCGTCGGGGTAGCCTTGGCGCGCATCGGAATCGACGCCTCCATCATGCTGCACGGGGAGCGGGCCGGACTGCGGCACACACGCAACCTGCTGGACGCGTTGCTGCGCCTCCATCCGGAGGACGACTGGGCCCTTCTGTACTTTGACCGGCGAGGCACAACGCCAGGACGAGTGCCCCTGCCTGCGACCGGGGCCCGTGAGCGGGTCAGTCGGCTGCCGATGCGCCTCTTGTCGACTCCTTGGCGTATGCTGGGCTGGCCTCCGGTCGAGCGTTGGCTGGGCAGGATCGATGTCCTGTACGCGCCGGACCTGCATTTTCCACCGGCCCGGCGCGCGCCGATCCTGTGCACGATCCGCGGCGTGGCCTACCTGGCCATTCCGCACCTGTGCGAGTCCGACACGGTGTCCGCGCTGGTTCGGGCATTCACCTACGCCCGACAGCGCGCCCAGCATTTCCTGGCCGTTTCCGAGAGCACGCGCCAGGACCTGCTCCGTTACACCGATGTGCGAGCGGAGCGCATTCACGTGGTCACCCACGGCGTCGATCCAGCGTTCCGGCCGATGGATCGAGGCCGCTGCCGGGCCTTCGTCGGGGAACGGTTCGGGCTGTCGCGTCCGTTCGCGCTTTACGTGGGGGTGATCGGCCGTCACAAGAACATCATGGGGTTACTCGAGGCCATGGCGGCCGCAACGGCGAAGGTCCCCGGCCTGGATCTAGTCCTGGCCGGTCCGTTCGAGCCGGAGATCGATCGAGCTCGGGCGTTCGTGGCCCGCTGTGGTCTGGAAGACCGGGTGCACTTCATCGGCCCTGTGGGACAGGAGGACGATACCCTGACGCGATTGTATAACGCGGCCCTCGCACTGGTGCATCCCTCCTTCTACGAAGGATGGTGCACCACGCCGCTGGAGGCGATGGCCTGCGGGACCCCCGTGGTCGCGTCGGACATTCCGCCGGTCAGGGAGGTGGTGCAGGAGGCGGGAGCGCTGGTGCCGCCGCAGGATGTCGAGGCCTGGAGGAACCAACTGGTGCGGATCGCCGAGGACGAGGCCTGGCGGGCCGACCTCGCCGAGAAGGGGCTGAGGCACGCCCGCCAACACACGTGGGAGCGGGCCGCGCGACGGCTGCGTCACGTCCTGACCCTGGTGCAGGAAGCGAAAGCATGACCGGCCCGAGCTTTCGCGACGTCTTCGCGGCGGAGCCGAAGACGGTGGTGACGGTGACGGGGCGGGTGTCTGGGTACCCGTGCCAGGTCGCGTCGTTCGTGGATGGTCACCAGTACGCGGGTAACTTCGGCAAGCAATGGGCGCGTTTCCGGGACATTCAGCTCGATTCGGTCAACGGCACGATGATCTCGAAAGCGTATCTCGAAGAATTGATCGGGTTCCCGATCGAGCGGCTGGCCGGGAAGACCGTGCTGGAGATCGGGGCGAGGGCCGGCCGGTTTACCGAGTACTTCGTCAAGCACGCCAAGCTCGTCGTGGCCGTCGACCTCTCGGAGGCGATCTTCGTCAACACCGCGCTCGGCGCGGACAACCTGATCCCGGCCCAGGCGAACCTGTTGGGGATGCCGCCGCTCAAGATGGCGTACGCGCCGGGAACTATCCTTCGTCCCATCATTCAGCGGGTCTTCACCTACGAGTCGTTCTTGCGTTTTCGGGAACGGCACGCGGAGCCTATCTTGAGATTCCGCTGGAAGCTCGGGCCCTTCTTAGCGGGACGGCCAAACACGTGCTGGATTTCGTCCTCCCGGTCTATGACTATCGCGGCCTCCATCCCCTGACGGAGGACCAGTTGATCGAGTGGGGTAAGCTGGACACGCTGGATGCCTTCTTTGCCCGCTACGACAATCCGATCACGTTCGAGGAGGTGCTCGAGGTCCTCAGGCGGCTGGGCTGCCGGCTGTTGTCGGCCGATCGGAAGATGAACTTCTTCCGCACTGCGGCACCAGCCGCTGGCTAGGATGGCCCATGGTCGCCGGATGAGGGGAGCGCGGACGTGAGGATTGGCTTCGACGTCTACCAGACGGGCTACCCCTACGGAGGCGTTGCACGCTATGTCCGGGCTCTGGTCACGGCGATGGCCGAGGCGTCGCCGGCTGACCACTTCGTCCTGGTCAGCAATTTTTTCCGACCTCCGAAGACCCGGTGGCGCCTTGCCGCGACGAACGTGCGGCATGTGGACATCCGCACCCCGCGTCGACTCCTGCAAGCCTTCTGGGACCACCTCAACTGGCCGCCGGTCGAGGCCTTCACCGGTTCGCTGGACGTCTTTCACGGCAGCCACTTTGTTCTTCCTCGGACCCGCCGGGCCAGAACTGTCCTGACCGTCCACGATCTGAACTTCCTGCGGAATCCTGGGTATTTTCTCGATCAGCCGTTGAATGAGCGCGGGCATTGGAAGGAATTGCCGGTCGCCCTAGCCAGAGCCGACGCGGTGATCGCCGACTCCGACCACACGAGGCGGGATTTGGTCGAGCTGATGGGGGTCCAGGACGATCGGATCCGGGTCATCCATTTAGGGGTGGAGCCACACTTCTTCGTGTCGGCGGTCGACCCGAGGCTCGGGCCGATTAAGGCCCTGGGGCTGGACCGACCGTACCTGGTGTTCCTGGTCGGAACCCCGGAGCCCAGGAAGAACCTGCTCCGGACGGTCGAGGCGGCCCGCCGGGCCACGGCGGACCTTCCGTTAGTGATCATCGGTCCGCAAGAGCCCATCCGGGCGCTGCTGGGCGGGAATACCGAGGGAGTGATCCTGATCGGATCCTTGTCTGACGAGGACCTGCCGCTCGTGCTGCACGGGGCTGAGTTGGCCCTCTATCCAAGTCTCGCCGAGGGATTCGGCCTGCCGGCCGTAGAGGCGATGGCGGCCGGGGTGCCCGTGATTACGTCCAATTGCAGCTCCTTGCCAGAGGTCGTGGGCAAGGCTGCAGTACTCGTCAATCCGGAATCGGTGGATGAGATGATCCACGCGATCCGAAGCCTGCTGGATGATCCGGAGCGACGAGCCCATCTCATCGAGCAAGGACTGGCCCGGGCGAGGGAGCTCTCCTGGGAACGGACGGCGTCGCGGGTCCTGCAACTCTATCGGGAGCTGGTCTCGTCGGGGTCATCCTGAGGGATCGCGGCATGTGCGGGATCGGAGTCTCCCTGGGACGAGCCGTGCTGGCCGAATCAAGGGCGATTGTATGAATGCCGGCTTGGCTTGCCAGTTGCGTCGGTGGCTGGCGCCGCCGCACCCTACATGGCAATCGAGGGCAAGCCGCAATCGCGTGAGGGAGTTTTTAGGCGCCGAAGAGCTGAGGGCTCCTGGTGGAATCAAGATCAATGTCGGCTCGGCCTCCCGGCGCTTTGGCATGAGAATGCTGAACCTGGATCTGAACCCCGCAGAAGAAGTGGATGTGTTGGGCGATCTGTTGCGTCTTCCTCTAAGACACGGGAGCGTGGACACCTTGGTGTGTACTGGGGTACTCGAGCATGTCTCAGACCCTCATCGGGCCGTGGCAGAAATGTATCGCGTGTTGAAATTCGGAGGGCGCGTCCTTGTGGAGACGCCGTTTATGCAGACGGTCCACGCCTCGCCGGATGATTATTCCCGTTGGACGCCGAGTGGACTTCGTCAGTTGCTCAAGGACTTCACGATCCTGGAGTGCCGCGTGGTGGCCGGCCCTGCATCGGCGCTCGCCTGGCAGTTCCAGGCCACCATGGCCATGCTGTTCAGCTTCGGCAGCGAGTTGCTCTACCGAGTGGGCTTGCGGGTTTTCGGCTGGCTCGCGGTCCCTCTGTCGTGGTTTGACGTGGCGCTGGAACGGCATCCCATGGCTTGGCATGCCGCCTCGGGTTACGCTGTCGTGGCGATCAAGAACGCAGAGGACCGACGCCGAGGATAGGAGCGTTGGAGGAGCTTGACGCCCGTTTAAGGCTGGCATCCTGGCGGCCCGCAGGAGGGATCGCCCGTCCGTTTGTCCGCTATCCCAATGCGAAGCCTTCGCCAGGAACGGTCTGGCAGGACGGTCCTCCGAGCGGCGAGGTGACCTTGTCGGTGGTCATCCCCACGTCCGATGCTCACCGCGGCGGCTATTTTCGCGACCTGCTCGTGCGGATCGGCCGCCAGGACTTCCGAGACTTCGAGGTGATCGTGGTGCGCGGCGATCCGCGCCAGGGGCGGGCCATCAACGTCGGCGCGGAACTCGCCCGGGGCAAATATCTTCTGACCCTGGATGACGATACTGCCTTGCCTGATCCCGCGACGTTCAGCAAGTTAGTCGGGATCATGGAGTCGTACCCGGACATCGGCATGGCCGGCGGGAACAACGTGGTTCCCGGCGAGGCCCCCGCCCTGGTTCGGTGGGCCATGCGGCAAATCCCACGGCGTTCGTGGGAGCCAGTGCGGGAGATCACCGATTCAGACCTTGCCGAGCATCCCTGCGTGATCATGCGGACCGCCGAATTCAAGGCCGTGGGGGGCGAGAATGAGTTGGTGCCGCGCGGCCTCGACCCCTACCTACGTCAGGCGTTCCGCGAGGCGGGCAGGCGTGTGGTTGTCGTCCCGAACGTCATCTATCACCACTTGCCTCCGGACTCTTTGGGAGGGGTGCTGAGACAATTTTTCCGCAACGGACGACAGGCGGCCTTCGCGAATCGCCACTACCCCGAGTGGGTGATCGAGACGCCGTCGGCACACGGGCCCTTTCGGCCCCGTGTGCCCTTCCCGCTCCGTGTGTTGCGGTTCCCGGTGCGTCTGCTGGGCGCCCTGCTCACGGGGAAGCCTGTCTGGTTCTTCTGCGAGATGGCGTATGCGCTGGGCTTCGCCCGCGAGTGGATCTCCCCAACGGACAACGCGTGAGCTGGGGTCACCCCCGCGGCGCGGCCGCCGCCCTCACCCGCCCGCAGGCCGAATCAACGGACTCGGAGCCAGACCGTGAACCCGCCGACGGCATGGCGTCGATAGTCCCGCGCGAGCGCCTCGGCGAGCACCGAGTCCTGCTCGAGCCTCCGAACCTGCACGAGCGTGTGGCTCGCCGTCCCCCAGACCACGGCTGAGGGTGCGGTGCGACGGATCAGAGCGCTCAGCTCCGCGGGCTCGTGCCAGAGCCGGCGCGCGATACCGGGGACGAGCGGCCGCCCGGCTGCGTAACCCACCTCGGGCAGCGCCACGATCGCCGACCCCACCGGCGTGCCCGACCGGAGGAGGTCGATGGCCCGGGCAAACTCGCTGACTGGCGTGCCGTAGAGGTGCGTCGTGAAGTACCCTCCCCGCGCCTGGACGGCCACGAGCCCGAGCTGGGAGGCGACGATGGTGACGAGGAGGGCCGCTCGCCAGCCGCCGCAGAGGGCACGGGCCACGCCGAGAAACGCGACCGACAGCCCGAGCGCGGTGGCCAGGCGCGCCACGGCTTCACCCGCTCCGCCCTCGAGCTGGGCCATCCGGAGGTCGTAGTTGAGCACTTTCACGGGATCGCCGACGAGAAGCGCGAAGTATGCGGCGCCGAGCCCGGCGAGCACGACGAGCCGCAGCCAGTGGTGGTCGGCGCCCCGACCGAGTTCGGTCGCCACGAGCCACGCCACGAAAGGCAGGATCACCAGGTGGTACTTGGGAAACGCCCCGACACCGCCCGGCAGGACGAGATACGCCGCGGTGACCACGATGACGAGTGCCGGGACCAGCGCCTCAGGCCTTTCGCGGCGTCCCTGGATGGTCTCCTGTAGCCCCCGCACGACCGCGGCAGCCGCCGCGGCGAGGAGGAATGGCCCGAAGTAGAGCACGAGCCGCACGGAACTGAGAAGGAAGCCCTCGAGAGAGAAAACGCTCCCCTCGTCTGCGAGGTAGCGGAAGGGCTCGCCCCAGAGGGATGCGGGAGTAGCGTCCACCCTCCGCGCCAGGTGCAGGACATACACCCACCAGGTGACCAGGAACAGGCCGAATCCGACCGCGGCGGTGCCGAGTGAGAGCGTCACTGCCGCTCGGGCCCGGTAGGTGATGGCGGCCACGACGGCGAGAGTGGCAGGCAGGGCGAGCGACGTCGTCACCTTGGCCCACAGGGCGAGAGCCAAGCACCCGCCCATCGCCAGGATCCGAAGCCACATTCCCCGCCGGCCCGTCTCGAGCCAGGCGGCCACGAACAAGACCCAGGTGAGCGGTAGCAGAGTTCCGTCCGAGAAGCCCAGGTAGAGCGCTCCGTGCACGGTCGCCGCGTGCAGCAAGTAGACCGCCGCCGCAACTGTCGCCACCCACGCCGCGGCAGGGTCGGCTCCGAGTCTCCGACGGACGAGGAGGGCCAGGCCGATGCCGGTCAGCAGCCCAACTACCACCCCGGGCAGCCGGGCCTGCCACTCGCCGTCGCCGAGGAGCCACAGCGACAGCGCCGCCAGGTACGCCGAGCTCGGCGGGTGGAAGAGGACCAGGCTCTGGGGCCCGGCCCCCGCGCCGGGGGCGACGCCGAGGGCCGGAATGCCCGAGACGACGATAGACCGGGCGGCGCTCCGATTGAGCCACTCCCAGCTGTCCACCGGCTGGTTCAGGAACGGCACTGTGAGGAGCACGAACACGGCCGCGATCACCGGGAGGCCGACCGTCAGAACTCGGCGACCATGCACGGCGGGAGCGTCGGAGACTCTCCGGGCCGTGGCCGCCACCGCCGTCACGGCGCGTGACCTCCGTGCTCCCGTGGGAAGGCGCCGATCGTCCGCCGGCTCGCCCGCCGTGGCCGGCCGCCGTGCTCGGTGATGTAGGCCTCCACGGTGGCGGTCCACGCGCCCTGAGCGCGCAGAATCAACTCCACGCACTCGCGCAGCGCCCCCTGCCCGCCCCGAGCCCGGGTAACGAAGTGGGCGACCTCGGTCACCTCGCGGGGGGCGTCGGCGACCGCGATGGCGAGGCCCGCCCGTTGGAGGGCGGGGACATCGAGCAGGTCGTCGCCGATGTAGGCGCTGGCGTCGAGAGAAATGCCGAACTGGGCGCACAGGTCCTCGAGCACCTCGCCTTTGCGCCGGGCCTCCAGGACCACGGCGCCCACACCGAGCTTGTCAGCCCGGGCCTGGGCCACGGGGCTCTTCTCGCCCGTCACGAAGGCCGTTCGCAGCCCGCCTCGGTTCGCCAGAGCCACCGCCACTCCGTCGCGGCTGTGGAAGAACTTGAGCTCATCGCCCCGCTCGCTGAGCACCATGCGGCCGTCCGTCAGCACGCCATCGACGTCCGTGACCAGGAGCCTGATCCGCCGCGCGCGCCGGGCGACGGCTCCCCGTGCCGTCACGCGACCCTTCTCCACTGCCGCAACGGCGGTGCGCTCGCCGGCACCGCCGCGAGCCCCGGTAGGCTAACGACCACTGCGGCGAAGAACCAGAAGGGCTCCATGATCCTGACGATAATGAAGGTGTTCGCCCCGGCCGCGTGCACGAGGAGGCCGATCGTCCCGGCGACGAAGCCCAGCGCCAGCCCTCGCTCGTCCGGATCGCGAAGCGTTCGGAACGACCCGAGACCGGCCTTGAGCGCGGACCACGCGAGCCAGAGGAAGACCGCGAGCCCGACGATGCCGGTTTCCACGAGGGTTCGCGCATACTGCACATCCATGAGCTCCGTCGCGGTGACGCCGTAGCCCAGGATCGGACGCTGCGCCCACCTGTAGAGCCCCCGCTGCACACTCATGAGGCGCGCGGAGGTCGACGGGTCGAAGGCGACCTTCCCGAGCTTGACCGTCGCCGAGCCCGCCTCGGGCTCGAACGTGTAGAGGATCCGGTTCACCACGGGCTTCGGGAGAATCGCGACCCCGATCAGAGGAGCGGCGACGAGGAGCAGCAGCAAGGCGCCCACCACCGCTCGCCGCCGCGGCGAGAAGACGCCCAGGGCGGCGAGCACAAACGGGACGGCGAGGAACGAGGCGCGCGAGAGCGTGTAGGCGAACGGCAGCGCCATCAGCGCAAGCAGCGCGAGACAGGTGAGCCGCACCCGGAGGCGCTTCGTCTCGAGCGCAATGCCGCCCGCCAGCGCCATCATGAAGAGCAGATAGCCTCCGAACGTGTTCGGCTCGCCCTCACTCCCCTCGAATGGCGCGGACACCCGCCGGCCCGTCGGGATCTGGGCGGCGCCGATCACGCTGACGATGGCGGCGGTCAGAAAGGCCGCCCCGACGAACCGCCACGCCCGGGAACGGTCGCCGAGGTTGTTGGCGACCATGTAGTAGACGACGAAGTATTCCATGTACTTCAGCACGTAGAAGAATCCTCCCAACCCATGCACCGTTCCAGTCGCGTATCCGACGAGCGTTGCGATGGTGGTCACGGCCATGTACCACAGGATCGGTCGATTCAACGGGGTCTTCCGCGCTAGCCCCAGCTCCTTGTTCACCGCCGTCTTCGCGAGCCAGGTGAACGCGACGACGAGGAGGAGAAGATCCTCTGTTCTGATGACGACCCGGCGGCCCTCGGCCAGCTCGCCGCTCCCCGAGCCGAGCTTCGGAGACAGCAGCATCGAGAAGATCACGAGGTAGAGCCCGAACTCCGTCTTGATGAAGACGACGAGGAAGACGGCGAAGGCGATCACCAGGATATAGGCAAAGTCCATCGTCAACCCGCGGCCGGACGGGAGCCTACTTCACCCGGACGACCTGATTGGCCAGGCCGAGGCCCACCAGCTCCTGGCTCTTTGCCCGGGCCTCCTCGGCGCTGGTGAAATTGCCGTGGCGGATCACGAATGTCGCGGCCTCGCCTGGCTGTGCCGACACCCTCACGTGATGGCCGGCGGCCCGGAGCCTCTCGGCCACCTGCACCGCGGCCCGGAGCGGCAGCGGCGTGCCGACCCGGACCCTCAGCGGCTCGCCCTCGCCGAGCACTACCACACCGTCCAACCCCTCATCGCGCAGGCTCGCGACGAGCGCCTGCGCGTCGCGCGCGGTCGGGATCTTCTCGACGATGACCGCAAAGACCGCGGCCCCGGTCTGCCGACGGAAGCGCGCGGTCTGGTAGCCGGCCTGGTTCAGCTGTCGCTCGACCCGCTCCGCCTCCACCGGCAGGAGGAAGGGGCCGAGCTCGACGGTGAAGCGCGCCCGTGCGGGTGTCGGCGGAGCCTCGAGCGCGGCGAAGGCAGACGGGCGAGCCGCGGGCCCGACGGGTTCCGGCCGGCCCACACCACCCGCCTTTCCGACGGCTTTCGGCGTGTCGCCGAAAACGGGCGACTCCACGCTCGGCTTCTCGATCGGGTTCGCCGCAGCGCTCGCGTTCTCCGCCGGGCTCGCCGCAGCGGGCGGCGGAGACACCGCGGCCTCCGGTGCAGGCGCGGGCTCACGGTCGGGCGGCAGGGCCGGCGGGAACGCCGGCAAACTGGGCGCGACCGGAACGGGAGCCGGTGCGAGCGGCGTCTGGAGTTTCTGCCAGAATTGCGCCCTCGGCCGGAGCTGGCTACCGAGCCAGCCTGAGAGCCGCCAGCCGAATACGCCCCAGAGGATCGCCCCCGCGAGGACGATGATCAAGATTATGAGCAGCGTGATGCGGCGCCTGGTCGTTGACCGCCGCGCCGTCGGGGCCTCCTCGTCGAGCTCGATCTCACTCGCGCCCGGCGCCGCCTGCGCCAGGTCCGGCTCGGCGACGGAGGAAGAGTCGGTCCAGGATGCCTCCCCCTCCGTCGAGGGCTCACTCGTCGCCTCCCCATGTCGGCCGCGGCGGCCGAGGTTCTTCAGCCACCCGGACGCCCGCCCCAGCATATTGCTCGCCCTCGTCGCCGGCGGCGCGAGGTCCGCCTGCGTGGGCTCGATCTCCCCCGCGCTCGTCGCCGGCGGCTCCAGGTCGAGCCGGGCCTCTTCGGGCGGGGCGATCTCGGATGCGCCAGCCTCCGGCGAGGGCGCACCGCGCGGCTCCCCACGTCGGTCGCGGCGGAGGAGCCGCTTGAAGAGCGCGCCCGCCCTCCGCAAGCGCT